>Ga0209489_100038_pt1 | contig 166594 bp, 80 predicted proteins | sample SiratrowhiteBW_FD_187527 | JGI IMG/M metagenome (GOLD analysis project Ga0209489, IMG submission 187527) | Root nodule microbial communities of legume samples collected from California, USA - Siratro white BW (SPAdes) (version 2) | ecosystem: Host-associated > Plants > Roots > Nodule | place...
TATATATAATGAGTGGGATAAAGTTTGTACGAATTTCTTCATTAAGATTTCTATGAGAAAAAAAATATTTTCTTTATATATTAAATTTAATTTACGCTATGCATTGTGCTTATGTATTAGGATTATGTATTGTTTTCATGATATATTACTTTAATTCTTTTGGGAGGAGGTGGTTGAGTACATGTAACACTTGTGAAAAATCGAATTAATTTTGAAAACAAAAGAATATTTAAACAAAATTATTTCAAAAGTATAATTTCAAAGTGTTTTCGCATATAAATAAATTTAACTTGTTAATTGATGACAATAAATGCATACATAATATAGATAACTAAAAAGTAAATCAATTTTTTACCAAAAAAATCCTTCCAAATAAAGTTTTTCATAAATTCCTTTACATGATCTCATGAAAGGAAGTAAAATAAACACCTTCTCAAGGGAGAAGATGCCTAAATAATTATTTTGAATGTTCCATGGAGCTAAATCAATTTCTTCAAATAATCGCTCTCCACTAATGTGTCTAGTGGCAAGGCTTCTCAAATCTGTGTTGCCTTTAGTCTTCTTTGTGGTAGATTGTGCATCAGGAACACCATGAGAGGAGAAGCAAGTGGAATATCCCTGCCCCTGTAAAAACAAAAGAAATTAATATGTTAAACACACAATAACATAATATAGTTTAACAAATATTTAAATAAGAAAAACATGCTATAAATATTATTAGGGGAATTTTTTTCTTAAGATAAAATTCTATTGATGATAACCATTACTTCAACTTCTTCCTCCCACTAACATTGGCATGTCTCAAATCAAGAGAATTAAATAAGTATTTATGTCATTTCCTAACTTTCGTGGTGCCGAAATTATTTTAACAGCATGCTTCATACACATATCCATAAGGACAAGTTGTGAAAAAACAAAAGAATAGATCATGAACTATGATTATATATTATGTTAATGGATTTATCTCATCTATTATAAATCTTAGGCAAAGGTTTCTTTTCTCATTATTAAAATAGAATCTGGATGACTTTGCTCCCACTTACTCCAAAGCTCTACAAAACAAAATAAATACCTCAAATATCATTTTTTCCAAAAATATTATAGCAACCACTCAAAATAAATTTGGTCCATTGAGAAATATCCTTGAATTATTAAAAGAATTCCTTATAAAAGAGCCTTGATTGCTCTTGACCTACAATTAGAGAAAAAGGAACCACGTTAAGTAATACTATTAGGAACTTAAATGTCAGACTAAATTTTATATTCAATAAAAATAAAAAAATAATAATAACATATAAAAAGAATTTACAAATCTAATATCGTAAATTTTCTCAATAATGAAAATAAAATTTCCAGAATCTTTGACCCTCTTTTTATAATTACTTTGATAATCAAAGTGTCTGGTATAATGTCCTATTAGAAGCAAATCCCTGACATTAGTGGTATATAAAGTTTAAAAATCCATTACCTCATACTTCACCTTCTTGGTTGCAAGAGTGATTCTATTGTATAAGACCAATCAAATCAATACTTTCCTCAAACATAATTAAGTATCGTGAAGATTTTGAAGTCTTAATCCCATAATTACTGCCCCACCATTTGAAAATGTTCAGGTTTGTTTACATATAATTTATTAATCATCAGATAGTCTAACGAATCATACTCTAATGTTTCAAAAGTTACTTTTTGAGAAATATAAAATATGAAATTTGGAAGATGACCCCAAATACATAAAAACTGAATATGTAACTTGATGAGAAGCAGTAATTCAAATATTGTAAATTAAATTTGAAAATTATCTCTATCAGTAATTAGCATTTTTAAAGAAAGAGGTATCACTTGATCATTAGTCATTCAATTCTTCTCTCTTTCATTCTCCTTGTATTCGTGTTTTGAATATATTAAAGTTTTGTATTGAAGAACTCACTTTCTTGTAAATTATTATTTCTTTCATCTTTAATCCTTCCTGTCTTAGATGTAAAAATACTTTTGATATTGTAAATTTATATCTTCCGTAATGCACCTATATTGTGCTTTTTTCAAATTTTTTTCTCTATATATAACAAAGATAACTAACTATTTCTCTCATGTTTAACTTTTCTTTAATATATATTTAGATTTAAAAATACTTACTATCCTATTTTATGTCTTCCCCGGTTCACTTAAATTATACTCGTTCAATTTTTTTTCTCAATATATATAATATAAATATAACATAATTAATGCTTTAGTAAAAAGATTCTTTTAAAATTAAAATTTTCATTACAAAAAATCAACATTTTCGTAATAAAGATTAATGGATAAATTTTATTATCCATTAAAATGTCGAACAAATTTGATTATAATAAGTTAATACATAAATTTGTATTAAAATTTTTGAAAATAAACTTTAAATAACATCATAATAATTTTAATGAATTATTCAAATTAACTTTAATTAAAAAATCTTATATTACTTTTCTTGAAAAGAAAATTGAAGACATGTACAGTAGAAATGACTAGGGAATAACTTTCTCAATTGTATTCCCGTATTAAATTTAGAAATTTGTTAATTTTATTAAAATCAATATTATACTTTGTAACGTCGTTTTATATATTTGTTATACCCTATTTAGGTCTTAATTATGCTCTATGAAAAATCCAATTGAATGTGATATTTCAAAACACCTGCTGCTCATGAGAATATAACTTCATTCTCCATCTTTTGGAACAAAATCTGAATGATCCTGTGATTCTCAAAAGTGTTTTGCTTAAAGGAATAATCAAATGAGAAAGTTTTACCCGAAACTCAAACCAAAGTTAAAGATTTGCATCCAACCCATTTGCCATGTGTTTTGACATATTCAAAGCATGAAATTTCAATAGTCATGTTAGCTTAGTTATCTGAACCATCAAATCCATACATATCTTTTTGACTTGACCATGTTCTTTGTACTCCACAAGAACCAGGTTATAGTTGCTAATGGAACTAAATTAAAGTGAAATTAATGGTCAATTAGCATCACAGAAACTTTACGACAAGTTATTCACGTTATCCTTATTTCATTCAAGATTTAGAACAAAATTTGGATATAACTTACTTTTGTAGTTTATTCAAAACTATTACTCATCTTGATGTTGGCATCTCTTAAATTTCCTAAAGGTTAATAATTCCTATTTTAAATGTTCCTAATTTGATATTATTTTTTAAAATAAATAAATATAGTATTTTCACTTAAATTGATATTAATAATAACGATTTAACAATGATATATGATATAAACAAGTAATACACTATCAGTAAAATTAATTTATTAATAAAAACATCACATAAAGAACGAATGCTAGTATAAATTTGACGGATAGAGTACATTGATTAACATTTTATTATAAAAAATTATATCAAATTGTAAATATTGAAAATAGTGAAACTTGAAAATGATAGAGGGATAAAAAATTATTAAACCTTTCATAAAACAAAATTAAATAATCAATTTTTTTAAAATACTATAAACAAATCAGGCTAATTTTTTTCTGGAATATATAATTTTAAGGAGCTTAAAAATTAGTGAAGCTCATATTATAAACAATATCGTGTGAACAAAGAATTACCAATATTAGTAAAGACCTTTTTCATGGATATTGTTTTGTCTTACTAATTGAGTCAACTATTCGATGCATGTGGTCATTTGAGTTAGGTTTTAGTAGAATAAAAATCCAAATAGAACAATCATTCATTTGAGTTAGGGTTTACTTCATAACATATATGTTTATACTCGCATCAAAGTCAAAAATGGAAAATAAGAAAATTCAGTCACAAAGATATCCTTTAAAAAACAACATGAATGACACCTGCTAAGGTTAATCTGCAATAATTAAAACTGAGGTAGCATTGTCCAAAAGTTCTTCTCTTCAATTCACGTGTGCATATGGACATGTTTAAGTACCTTTTCTGTACGTAATTTTTTACTGAAAAATAATTGAAATAAGAACATGATCTATTTTTAATTAAAAATATATGCAATATTATTTTTGTCTTGTATGTGTATAAATAAATCAAATTATTTTCCAAAAGTATGAAGTGATATTTGTATTTCTTTTGGTAAAAATTATAGATACTTTTATTCGTATAGTTTTATTCTTATTCAACTTAGATATGATTACCGTATATGTAGTAAAATAAAATTGTTAAAACAAGAAATAGTAAAATTTTATCTCTGAGTATTTAATATGTTTATATACCCAGGATAAAATTCAGGACTACTAATTAAAGTAGAATAATCATACGCCAATAATCTTAGCAGTGTATCTTTGAATAGTAGTAAACAGATTTGTTGCGCTCATCACATATGCCCATGGTTAATAGTAAATTTATATTAAAATTAGTTTTTTAAGAAACAATTAAATTGATTTTTATATGATAAAAATAATTAAAACTAATGAATCTCTATTATTAAAAAAAAGAATAATATGATATATTTCCATTAATAATTGAAAAATGGTTATTAGGCGTTTATAAAAAGTGGAATAAAGTATATTATTTATTAAAAACTACTATCCAAGCATACAAATATCAAAATAGTATTGACTAAATCGACTCTACATTTTGTATTATAATTTTTTTTAAGCATTAAGTAGACTGATGCAATTACATTTAATTAAATTAAATAAAATAATTAAAACGTTGATTTTTGTGACACTAATTTTTTTTCACTTAGTGTCAACTTAACCTCATCGTAATAAAATAATTTAAATTAATGTCATTTATGTAGTGTGAGTTAAGTCAATACTAGTAATATCCCATTCTTGAACAGTCACTAACTTACATAGTTTCCACTTATAGAACATAGATTTTTCTACAAACACAATTAATAATTTATAACATGTGATTATGAGTCCAAAGAGAAAAAAAATAAGTGATTTAAAAGTTTTATATTGCTCTTAAAGTTTATTCACTTTTTATTTTAATTTCTTAAAATCAGATGTTGATACTTATGAAGTTACAATTCATTTATTAAAGTATTTTAGTTTATACAAATACATTATCTTTCAAAATGTTTAAAAGTCAAAAGCTATATACCAAATGTTTTGACGAAAGCCAAGCTTACAGTAGACGTTGCCGATTTTTCTGAAAATTAAAGAAGCCCCTTATACCAAAGGCTCTTACATACAAATATGAAAAATAAAGAGAAAAAAAAAATTAAAAGTTTTACTATCTCATAAAAGATAGTATCAAAAGTTTACAAAATTAAAATAAAAAATGAAAGTGGGGGCAAAGACAACATTAGTGCTAAAATATTATAAAATGGTAGGCCCCTCTTTCATCTTTCTAAATTATCATAAAGATGAATTTGTAGATTAAAAGTGTAGAGAAAAGTTATGTACAATAAACAGTGATTTGTGTTAAAAGTAATATTCAAGGATGTGATTATTTTCTCCATTAAAAGAGATTTAACTTTAAGAGTCATGGTTGTGACTAAGTGAATATAATTTATGCAATCATTGAAAACCAATATATTTGAGATTTCAAATAAGAATGTGGTGTATTACATCAAGTAGTATTTGGTGATCAAATGATGTAGTTGTAGAATTTTGTATGCATACACACATAGTGACAGCTTATTTCATTTTCTTTATAGGATTGAGTTAAAATAAGTTTAAATATATTCGTAGTCTTTCTACAATTAAATTTATTTTTGTCTTGCAAATTTAAAATTATTTTTAATGTTTATGCTTTAAAAAAATGCATCTTTTAATTATTTTTCTTCAAATATAATTCAAGTCATTGGTATACAGTGGTACTTGACTATATTCTCTTAAAAAAAAATCCAAAGTCGTAGCTTTATAGTTTAAAAAACGTATGAGAGAAAACTCAACTTAAAAATTATCATCAGTTAGATCTTTTAGACAAAAATTAGTCGTAAACAAAATTATATATCAATAATATGATTAATTTTCTTAATATTTATCATTATATATAATTAATACTTACATGGTTAAAATAATAAGTTATTTCAATTTTATATTTCTATCGTTATATCTAAACTACATCGTTGTTGGTTTTATTTTCTTTCTTCAAAATTTCAGAAATTCAGTACAGGAGATTTGAAAAAAAAAAGAGATTAATTTTTAAATTAAAGTAAAAATAAATTCAAATTTAAAAGAATTATCTTTTTTAATTTGAATGAATTCCTCCGTATTTAAATATGAATGATAAATAGATTATATAAAAGTAATAAAAAAATTACTCCAAATTCAAATAATAATTCACACTTGTCCTAGATTTAAACCATTTAAAAACAAGATTTAAAATGTCTATTATATGAATTATATCTACAAATACATTTTAAGTTTTTTTTTTCTTATTCTATAAGTAGTTTGTGAAATATATTAATTTAAGTGTTTCATTAATATTAAGAATATTCAGAAAATATATACAAAATCTAGAGATATGAAACATTTTATATTAAATTAATCTATGTTTTCTCTCAAATCCACAGTGAGAAATCTTTATTCACATGAACTAGAACGAGAATATCACAATCCAAATTATTCTCTAATAATAGTAGAATAAAAAAGAAAAATTAACATGCTTTTTAAATAGTTAGTTATTTTATTTTATTTTATTTTCACTTGAGACCCTAGTTAATGTCCTAAGTATAATTTTCACCACATGTTTCCTATGGATTGGAACAAAGATACACAAATCCCTTATGAGTTTCAATGCAAAATTATTATTAGTTTTTTCTCTTCTAAATTTTTATTTGGAACCATCAAACCTATTTTGTGTTTTTTTTCTTTTTCTTTTCTCAGAAGGCTTAGTCTTACCCGTTTCCTTAGAGAGGGTTCTGGATGATTCTTGAGTCTCACAAAATTGTCATAATCACTTTTAACAACATTACTTTACACTTTTAGCTTTTCCTTTATTTACCTACTTTCTTCTGCTTTTCTTAATTCCTTTCATTGTTTCAATACCCTTCTCTCATTCCTCTTGTTCTTACATATCTTTTGCTTTTTGACAACAAGATTCTCTTCAAAGAAAGAACAAAAATGAAGCTTTATCACCTTTCAAAGCCACCACCTCATATTTGCCAATGTTACCAACATTGATTCATAATAATCAGAAACGTGGACACTCTTTTTTAGCTTTGGCTGTGACCATTTATCACTATGTCTCATTCCTACTATAAAGTGGGAACGGGTTTCACCAAGTTTTTGGACCAACAAATGGTTTTTGGGACACGTGTGGGAAGAACAAAAGGAAAAGTTAAATACGCAATAAAAATGGAAAAAGAAAAAGAAAAAAATAAAGCAAGTGAAATGGTTTATGCCACTAACTAGACAGAATATGATGTGGTGATTTCTTTTCTGTTTGTATATTTATAGATACTTTTCGTTTTATTATAGCTTCTCAAATTATAAAGGGAAAAAGGGTAGAAAAAGAAAACACCACAATGATAACTTTTCTACTCAATCTTTTAATATTTTTTTTAAGAAGTAAACATGTTTTTATTTGGTATAAAATGATTGTGTTTTGGTTTTAGTTTCTACATTTTTTTTTTCACCTGAAATTGAAAATCACTAATTTTGTATATTCTTGCATTTATGGGACATCCATAAACTGTTTGGGGGTTTAACAACAAATCAAGAGATTATTACAATATACTTATTAGTGATTTAATATAATGTAAGCATATAACACTTATAAAATTTTTCTAAGATCGGTAAAAGATATGCTATTTACTAGTTATAAAATGGAGGTTAGGAATAAAAATTAGTGATTTCAAACTAGGATAAAAAATTTTAAAAAAAAAATCACAAAGATTAAAACCTAAAATTCATATATTTTATAAAGATTAAAAAATAAACTTTTAAATTTATAGAAATAAAACAAAAACAAAAACAAAAAGACAATTTCCATAAATCGAAATTAAACTCCTACAATTTACATAGACTAATAAATGCACAAGGTTTTTCTTTTAAACAATCTTATATAGTGAAAAATGCATTTTTTATGTCACACAATTATATTAAGATCAGTAACTTCTTTGAGACTGTATTAGTATAAATTATTTATTACAAGAAACAACAACTAATATTATTGAAACTATATATATATATGAGTGTGTTAGTATTTCTCATCCAACATAGTACAATTTTTATATATACTACGAATAAACATAGAAGATTAATATTAAAACATTATAACAATATATGACTATCAAAATAATTATAAAAAATAAAAAAATAATTAAATTATAACTTCAAATTAAATAATTAAATATAGACATTAATCATTGAATTTTACTACATTCTTCATATAAACTAATTATAATATTTTCACTCAAATATGGGTTTAGTTTTATATTTTATTTACAAACCTAAGGTAAACCAAGTTGATAAGAAAATGATAGGCAAATTTTCCAAACTAGTGTAATTTTTTTTTTGAAATTCCCAAAATAGTGTATTTTTTATTTTATTTCCGGATATGGGTAAATTGTGCAGAAGTTGCACGATATCATTGTGAATAAATCGTTCTATTATTGCAAAATTTAATTTAAGATATATGAAATCGTGAGAAGATAACACAGTTTATTTAAAGAAATGAAATTGTGGAATAAATGTACGATTTTAATTAACTAATTAATTGATTAATTGAAATCGGTAGGCTACTGCAAGAGTTTAGGGTAATTAATTTTCCCACCTTTCCTCTCCTATTTTCCCATGTTGTATTGGGTTGTGCATACAAAATTAAATTAGAATTAATGTATAATGATAAAACCGTTTTGAAAATTTTGATGAAAATGAAAATGTAGTCATTGAAGTTAATTAATTGTCATTTAAGTAATTAAAATAAATGTTAAATTAATTTGAATGGAAGAATATGAGGATTGTTCATGTACTTTAAGGTAATCTATACATAGTCTACTTTTAAAAAAATAGGTTATCATTATATCATTCAATGTTTACTATTTTTTTTTTTAAATTACAGCAATGGTTATTTTTATAAAAGAAAAAAATCATACTAGAAATAGTTTTAAGAAGAAAAAAAATATAAATAAGTTTGGGAATGTTTATAAAAGAAAAGAAAAAAACAGAAGTACTTTGAGAATTTTTATAAAAATTACAACAATGGTTATTTTTATAAAAGAAAAAAAAGCATGAGTAGTTTTAAAAAAGAAAAAAATATAAATAAGTTTCAGAATTTTTATAAAAGAAAAAAAGAGTCCAAGTAAGTACTTTTAAGAAGGAAAAAAAATGTAAATAAATTTTAAAAACTAATAAATTCAAATAATTTAAATTTTCTCTATATATAAACCATTTAAATTAAAACGGGTAACTTTTCTTCATATTCTTCCATTCAAATTAATTTCACATTTATTTTAATTACACAATTAATTAATTTCAATGGCTATATTTTCATTTTCATCAAAATTTCCAAAATGGTTTTATCACTATGCATTAATTCTAATTTAATTTTATATGCACAACCCAATACAACATGGAAAAATAGGATAGGAAAGGTGGGAGAATTAATTACCCTAAACTCTTGCAGTAGCCTACCGATTTCAATTAATCAATTAATTAGTTAATTAAAATCCTATATTTATTCCATAATTTTATTACTTTAAGTAAATTGTGTTATCTTCTCACGATTTCATACATCTTGAATTAAATCGTATAATAATAGAACGATTTATTCACAATGATATCGTGCAATCTCTGCACAATTTACCCATATCCAGAAATAAAATAAAAAATACACTATTTTAGAAATTTCAAACAAAAATTACACTAGTTTAGGAAATTTATCAAAAGAGATAAGTCTGGTCGACAATATGGAGTCAAACATCATAAAAGATTTCAATTGCTTACATTTTTATAAAAAAAAGTGAAAAAGTGTAATATTTTCTGGTATTTGGTTACTTTAGAATCATGGTTACTTTAGAATCAGTAATTCTCTAAATTTAAATGATTGATTAAGAATTTATCTATTTTCGAAGAAAAAAATGTTTTTAAGAAATGATAAAATAAACATGTTGAGTTGTTGATTTTTTAACCAATAAACCTTTAACCTAAATCATACCAAATAATTTGGATACTTTTGTTAAACTTTAATAGCCGTAGTGTTAATCTTTAAATGACTTAAAGTGATAGAGATCCAAACACCTAAACTGATTCCAATTGTTCATAGATGTTCCATTTTGAACTATAAAAAGAAATGTACTTTTTTCTCTAATACTTTATAGATTCAAGCAATTCTATAAACTTAAATATTTTTAACAAAATGATAGAAATTGACCAGAGACTTTGTAGATGAATCAAAACCTTTGTAAATTGCTGTGTAAATCACCTATTCCAAGAATCTTGAGTGATAATTCAAAATCTTTACCAATATATAAATTAAAATATAAAATTTTAATTTAAATACACAGATAATATATATTTTTAGGAGCTAAAGTCATATACTATCTTGAATTTAAAGATTAGTTGTTTTGATGATGAAAAATATACTTAAATGAGTGTTATTGTTTTCATCTTTGATTGTATCTGATGTAAGTGTTAGATTAGATATTATAAGGACATTGAATGAGGTTGCTATATGTTTACTAAGAAAGTTTGAGAGATCCAAACATTCAAAACTTCTCAATGTTCAAAAATATGAAAAAGGACAAATGCCATTTGTCATGCTGAAATAGAGGACATATTGATTATTTATGCTTTTAAAAAGACATATGGACTTTGTTAGTATTTACTTAATCAACACTAATACACATTTTCTATTAAAAAAATTAAAACTTGAAATAAAATTTAATATTATTAAAATGTATTTAATATATTTAAGCTGACTTTAATATATTTAAAACTCTAATATCTTATTTTTAAAATGTATTTAATATTATTAAAGTTGACTAATTTATTTTTAATATTTTTTTACTATATTTATAATTATTAAAACATATTCAATATTATATATTAAAGTCAACTAAGCTGACCCTAATATAATTTTTATCATATTTATAATTATTAAAAACATATTTAATATTATTAAAGTTCACTTTTTTAAAAATATTTTTATCCATAATTAAAATTTATAATAATTTTATGCATTGTATATTATTAAAAGATTATAAATATTATGTATGGTTTAACCGAATCTAATAATATCTTATATGGAACAATGATAAATTTTGGAAGTTATATGTGTATTTCTTATAATGAATCTAACAGGTAAAATGTCAAACAAGTCATCCGATAATTTTATAAATGCATTTACAATTTTTTTAAAAAGGATAACTAATAAAATATATATAAATAATAATAGAAATTCAATAATAACATTTTTTATATTAATTCATCGCACGCCACCTTAAATCTAATTTTCCAATATCAATAACAAAAGATTTCAATAAACAAATCAAATTACAATTTCTGATTTGTAAAGCTTCATGAATTGAAGAATTAGTCACTTTTAAGAGTTGAATGTTAGTAATTTAAAATTTTGAAGTTAGCAGGGGATAGTGAACATATCTCTCTAGCTTCAAATGTTCTGAAATTGATTGATATCCAGTTTTTTTTAATGATCCCTACCTCGTTTTTTCTTGTAAGCAATTTTTTTTTTTTTTCTGTTGCAGCTGCAAATGTGAGATAAGCCTTATCATTTGTTATGAGCATGGGCTTTGTTGAACATGATGCAAAGCAAGCATTGAATATGTTGGGAGCTAAAACAAAGAAATTGCAAAAACTGGAGATATTGGGAGAAGAAATGAAATTCAGGCAGTTGTTGTTTATCCACTTTATTTTCTCTCGTTTCTCTTTCAAATCACCTTTAAAGAAAGTTGTGGATATAGAGAGATTGAAGGAATTGGTCTCTATTGGGTGTTAGTTTTGTGTTTTGTTTTGTAAGTATTAATATTTGTTCATGCCTATTGTAAAGAATTGGTCTAAAGAATATAAGTTTTTGGACATAGTTGAAGTACCTAGGCTTATGGGCACTTAGAATTATCATTCCATGCATTAACATGACCTAATAATTATCTTTCTTTTTGTGAATCCTCATCACCAAATAATGCTAGTATTGATTAATCTAACAATTTGGTCATTATGAGTGATAAAATTTGTAGAAATTCTTCAAGTATTGTCCTTAAATGTATTGATAAGTATAACTTAAAAAAAAGTATTGTTAATTAGCTATTAAATAATGTTGTTGGTAACAATAATTAATATAAATAAAGTTGATTAATTTGATTTCAAATTAAAACTAAAATAAAAAAATATTAAAATTAGTGTCAATTTAATTAATATTAATCTTATTTAATTTTAAAATTTATATTTATTTAACAGACTGTTGGCTGAGGTTATATTAATTTAATTTATTTTAATATTTATTAAGTTAGTTCAGTTGGATTAATAGTATTTTAAATTTTTTTATACTTATTAAAGTTAGTATAGGCTAATCCACCTTAATTTTATTTAATTTAAAATTTTATTTATTTAAGTTAAATTTTTACTAAAATACTAGTCTAATTTATTTTATTTAATATTAACTTTTATTTTTAGTATTACTAAATTTATTGTCAGTTTTATTATACTAACTTTATTTTTTAATATTTATATTTATTTAAATTAGTAACGATTAAAATAATACTTATTTATTTTTAATATTAATTTAATATATAATATTTTAATATTTATTTAAGTTTATTATTGTTAATCTTATAATTTGTCGTACAAATTTTATTTTTACATGAAGTTGATGTGATTATAAAATCATATTTAATATTTTAAAATTGATTACCATCGAACCTTTGAGTTTATTCACATAATACATAAGAATCCACGATTATATCTCATATTTGTTATTTGTGTCCAATTTTCTTTTAAAAGTGAGGAACCCGATCAATCACATGTTGTATGAACATGTCTTATTTCTCTTTGTAAATGTGACGATCACAACTTACTTCTTTTATGTTATCTATTCTCGATACATTGTGATAATTTTAAATGTATTGTTAAAAGAGTTTATGTGAAGAGGCGAATAGTCTCTCTAAAAATTAAAAATAAACAAAATAAGTGGATCTTAGTTATCAAAACTTGATAGTAATTTTGTTGAAAGTTACCTAGTAACCTTCTTATGAAAGAAAAAGTGAATAATCACTAAATCAATGAAAATGAATGCGTTGTAACACGGAAAACCCAAACTTCAACATTATTTAAAGTCAGTTTTAATTGATGCTAAAAATAATTAGCTTCATTAATGCTATATAAAGTTAGCTAGGTCAATGCTATATAAAATCAACTTTACCAACACTATATAACATTGACTCTACATAGGATCTATATATGAAAACTTAAAGTTTCAAAAATCAGTATTAATAAATTAACATATATGTTTAGAATCCCCGTATCTGTGATGCAAATCCAACATTATTTTATTAAACATCGAGTATTCATTCGATGCTATATTGTCAATGTTCTTACTTCTTGGAAACATTTCGGAGTGAGAATACTACTTCGTGGATGAAATGGAGGGTTTATTCTTCTAGTATTATTTTTTACATAGTCATCAGAACTGACACTGTTACTCTGAAAGACAAGGAGTATGCTACTGAAGCACTTGGAGAAATTGAAAACGATACTCACAAAGCACGGAATGATTTGACAAATAGGTTAGTATTTGTCTTAACAAAATTCTGAACAAGAAGATGTAGAAATGGAATATGAGCTCTCTGCAGATATGACAAAACCACATTGTGACAGGCTACTAAACACATTTGTAACATCCATACAAATACTCAGAACTAAAAAAATATTGTATTCTGAAAATTAAGATAGTAATTTCAAAGCTTAGGGGTGAATACATCTTGAACTAGAGTGAGAAATGTTAACGAAAAATTTAGTTTTTTTTTTTTTTCAAAATGGCAAAGAAGTTCTATTGAACCAACATATAGTCCAAGCCCAGCACAAGTACATCATGATTTGGGTACAAAAATTATGTCACATGAAACCTGCTCATTTATCAGTTCCCAGTAAAAGTCTCTTCCTGTAAGGTTGAAAGTGTCTTTTGATTTCAACATAGTCGAGAAATAAATATATTGAATTAATATATTTTACAGCTCACAATGCAAGTTCTGGAAATCGACCACCTTGTAAGAGCCTCGCAGGCCATCAGATGTCTCGTATCATAAAATATATTTGATCCCCTCTTATTAGTCTTATATGATTGCCTGTTTGCATCTAACACTGTGGTATCCAAACTTACTATAATGATAGCAAGTAGTGTAACATTCTTTTTAATCTTCCTTTTACTTTTTACATCATAGTTGAGACCAAACTTATGTCTGTCTAGCATTCGAGAATGGAAGCTTTAGAGCTTTGGAGCTCTTAACAAATGGATGGTGAAATGTTGGATCAAACATTAAGTAATTCATCTGATCCTTCAATGGGTAAAAATGTTGTGTTTGATAGTATAAAGCAATGGAAGAATTTATCTAGTTATTGTAGAAAGTCTTATAATCAATCATGTGTTGTTAAGATTTATAGAATTTTTTTTTCATTTGTCCTAAAATTTTTTAAAGATAAATTTGATATAATAATTTGTCATGTTTAATAATATATAATTATAAAAAATTTTACACATTTTGGGAATAAAATGAAAATCTCCATTTAAAAACTAAATTATCAGCTATTTAAATGTTCAAATATTAAAAAAAACTTATATGTATTTTAGGTGTTCACAATAAAAAAAATATTTTTAATTATTTTAAAACACATTTAACCTAATTCATAAACTTATTATTACTGCTAGAAGAATCAATTAAAAGGAATGACGTGTTGTGCTCATTATATATATATATTAAAAGGAAAAAAATGGAAAAGCTGTGATATATAATATCTACTTTGAGACTATTAGAAATAAAAATTCTCAATCAAATAAAATCAAATAAGAGAGAGGTTCGGGACAAAAACAATTAAGAGTATTTGGACGTTAAAATACTTTATAAGAATAAAGTTAAAAAAAAAACAAATGAACCCTCCTACAAATTAAAAATATTTTATATATAAGTTAATTTTTAAAGATTTTAAAGTATAATTTTTCTAATTCTCAAATAGTTTTTTAATTCATATTTCTTAAATTTATTTATTTTTCTATGACAAATTATTTATAGAAGAGTTGTTTACAAACTAGTTATAAGTTATCGTTTATAATGTATTTTATTTTCTTGTTTGGGAATTGAACTAAATAAATTTTGAAAAAAAGTTAAAAACTAAAAAACTAACTCCATATTTGTGATACTCAATACCATTTAATTATGTGTTATCCTATTCAATATATATATATATATATATATATATATATATATATATATATATATATAACAAAACTTTAATGACTATGAAAAAGTATGGAAATTTTGAAGTAATTAAATCAGTGACACAAGGTTCATCACTTTCTGAGAAGACCCCTACCACATTTGATTTAGCTTAATTGTTTCTTGAAATAAAAACATAACAACCAAGAAAAAATAGGTTGAGAGAGGAATTACAAACTTCAGTGCCATATATATGTGGTATGCATGTGTACCAGCTTTTGCCTCGCTTATGAGTTACTGATCATGCATGAGCAGCATGGATGAAGTGTGTCAGTCTTCTCTGAATTCTTGTTTGCTTTCTCCTTCTCCTTCAAAAAAAGTGTGATCCTCTCCTCTGTGCTCTCTCTCTTTCCATGTCTCAATATTCCTTTTCACCTTTTCTTATTTGAAGATCGACAGTGACGCCATATGCTTTGTCTCTCACTTTCTCTCTCTCATCAACCCAAAGGGAGGGCAAGAAAAACACCAATCCCCATTCACAATCAATGACCCTCTTTTCTCTTGTGTTCATCCGTACTTGCTCATCAAACTCACTCATTTTGTGCCTTTGGACTCACTCACTCACTCTCATTCGCGTACTTTGACTCATGCCATACCACGTTACACAAACCTCCATGCAATAATATGTAACATTATTTCATGTGTCCCAACATTTTCATACATAAAATATCTCAGCTACACTATATAATCTCTAACACTGCTCTCATTTCTTCTACCAATTCTTCTAAGCACTTCTCAAAACTCTCAGCAACATATCAACATGCAAGTCATGAAATCTGTCACTCAGGTGGAGGCAACACCGCTGCAACAACCACCCTCCTCGTCACTCTCACTAGGGCTCAACATGATGAGACCCTATGAGATGGTGCACCACTTGGTGTCGTGCAACGCCGTGGTGGTGTTCAGTATGAGCGACTGCTGCATGTCCACCGTGGCCAAGCGTCTCCTCTTCAGCCTTGGCGTTGGCCCCACCGTGGTGGAGCTCGACGAGCAGGCCAACGGCGCCGGAATCCGGTCAGTCCTTCACCAGCTTGCGGGGGCCCATCAGCCTGTTCCTGCTGTCTTCATTGGGGGGAAGTTTCTTGGTGGGGTGCAAACCCTCATGGCCAGCCACATCAATGGCACCCTGGTTCCACTCCTCAAAGAAGCTGGGGCTTTGTGGCTTTGAATTTACTCTTTATTGATTATGTGAATCTACAAATAGTTAGGGTATGTTCTATAGGGATATAAATAGGTAGATGAATAGGTGTTACACAATTTCATTTGTGTTCTACCCAACCTTTCTCAGTATTTCTATCAATGTTTGCCATTTTCATATGGTAATAACAACAATAGATGCTTATATATATATATATATATATATATATATATGAAAAATCTCCTTATCTTTACAAAGTTTTTTATTAGTCCTGTTTTTTTTTCCTAAGAAATTTAATGATTTTTTTTTAATTAATAAGGAACAAAGGATATGCATGCAAATTGTTCTGAAGAACAAGGAGGAAGGGAGTGAAAACAAGTGAACAGGAGAATATTTTTGGAGACAATAGCTTATGGTGTGAGAGATATTTTAACACGAATTATTTTTTGAATACAATTTTAAAATTAAAAAAAAAAAGTTTGTGGATTTAATTTATAAAGAAATAAGAAACAAAAAAATAAAGGTGTACTATATTATACATAATATCATGTTTTTATTATTATGTTTGAATAAGGAAATCATCATCATTGGTCTATTGTAGCATGCATAGCTTGCTATGCTGATTTTAAGAACAAATGTTCAGCCAAATTGGGTATCTTGATTTGTTCACTTTTTCTTCTGTGGTTTGTTATTTTTCTGAGGGAAGACTGCAGAATGACCTCACGCTGTCATGCATGGTCATGGCATGATAAATAGCCAAAAGTTTTAAATGGGTATTTTACTCCAACAGTATTTTGAGGTCAAATTACTGTTAAAATATTAAAATTACAAAAATAGATTTATATAAATCAGAATTTTGAATTAATTTATTCAGTAATAGCAATGAAGTCCATAACATTTTGAATTAAAAGCAAAAACTGTTTGTATCCTGTAACCTGCAGAGCTAAAGTTGCATTCATACACCCATACTTATAGGTAGATCATAAACAAATACAGTACTTATAATTTTTTATTGCTGATAAAAAAAAATACAGTATTTCTTTATTATTAGTTAACGTGACAAAATTGTATATAGTAAATAAATATCATATTGGTAACTGTTATAGCATTATTTCTTTTCAAGTGAACATGGATATATACTTAAGACATAAATAATAATGGGTGTACTATGATTAATGAAACCAAATTCTATACATTTAAAGGGCTATATATATGATACACACACACATATATATATATATATATATATATATATATATATATATATATATATATATAAAAGAAATGAAATCATAATTGTCATATTGTTCAGGTGCTACTTGTAAAAGAAGTTTAACATAATTTTATATTCAATACACACTAAAATAAATTGAAGATAGTTATGTTAAAATAGGTAAGTAAATCCTTTACTCCACATTTTTTATGGTGTGATTTACATGCCTTTTTGTTCCACTAATAAACAACGACGTCGACAACGACAATAATAATAATAATAATAATAATACTAATAATAATAATAATAATAATAATAATAATAATAATAATAATAATAATAATAATAATAATAATAATAATCAACCCGTTTGATAGAGTTAATAATTTTCATTATAAGTAAATTAAATCTAGGTTTTGTAAAACATAACTGTTACAATTACCTTATGTCTTCTAATATTGTCATTGCATAATATTCTTTTTATTGGAAACTTATGTTTCCAAAACAAATTGTTACTTTGACTCATTTTCCTTATAAAGAACTAAGTAATTTTACGTTGATATTGTTTCGTGTACTAAATTTTGCTTTTCTTCTCTGTTGTTTTAATGTGTATTAAAGAATCTGGTTTCCCATGCTCGATCTTAAAAATTTCTAATGAATATGTTATTCTTGTTTAGTTTGTAAGTTGTTTTGTTAATACCATTTATCTTTTTTTTATTATTTTGTTAGTTTGTAATCATGTCAAAATGTAATATTTTTAATTAATGATTAAATATTGTTTTACATATATGTGCCATTCAAATAACCTTGAGAATATACTCGCAGTAATATTTGAGAAAAGTATCCATTTACTTTAATTTTTTTTGGCACAATTCATTTACATATTATATTATTATTTCTCTTTATATTCAAATATCTTTTCTTCCTCGACAACTCCCTCTGATTCCTTTTAAAATTTAGTTTTCTTAAAAATAATATATTTAACTTACATTACATTTCAAAGTTATGAATATTACTAATTTCTTTATCAATGATATTATTGTCATTCAAAATTGAACGAATACAAACAAATAACCTAAAACTAATCTAAAACATTGAAAAATTAATCAAAATCTATTTTTTAACTTTTTATATTTATTTTTTTAACAGCTTAATTAATTAGGAAATCAATTTAAAAATTAAGAACGAAATGAAAGTATAATATTGTATATTTTAAGTTAATTAATAATTAACAAACATGCAAAATAGTTGTGATTCTTGAAATTTGTTTAACTGTGTTATTGTATCGTACTTGTATATTTATCTTTGTCTTACCATAGTAGTAAATTTGTTTTGTAGTTTTTAATTTATAAATATGAAAATTTTAAAATTATAAATATAACAGTAAATATATTAAAAATTATACAAAAACACAAATACTAACAATATTTAATGTGGGTAAGCAAAGAAAACAAGTTTAAAACAATAACTTCTTCTAAAATGTGTTTTATAATAAAGATCAACATATTTGTGATTGTGAATAGATTATAATATTAGAAAGATAGATAAAGAAAAAATTGGAAAGTTGGAAGAAATAAGGCATGGCATGCGGATGAAAAGTGAGACAAGGTCTGCACAGAAAATGATTATGGTGATGAGTGACGAAACTCAGATTTCATGTCTTTATTCTTTAACCGTTACCGATTGGTGATGGATTTGCAGAATTTGGTTTTCTATGCTTCTTTTATTTTGGGAAATCGGCAACCAAATGATTCGAGTTTCCCTTCAGGGAAATGTGAAGAACAGAAGTGATGTGAAGGTTTCTTCGCATTTGACCGTTTTTCCACATTCTTTGACTGTCACTGCTCCTTTTCTTTTCCTTTCTCACTTTATCCACGCCAATGCTGCTCCATTCTTATACTTAATTACACTATTTTTCAATGTTTTCCTTCCAAAAATCAATTTCACTTTTTTTATTTAATACAATTTATGTCACGTGTCACAACTTCGACTTCTATAATGCATTTCTTTTTAAATTATGTACTTTTTATTTTAATGTTAAACGATTAAAAAAATCACAAAAATTTTAAAATTTTAAAAGCAATAAAATTTATTGTGAATACTAGAATCATAGAATCATATTTCTAAGAATTTAAATTAAATTAAATTATATTTGTAGGAATTAAAAATATATTTAATTTATAAAAAATAATTAAATATTTCAAAATATTGATTTTTTTTAAACATTTAACTTTAAAAAGTATTTTTTTTTTCAAATAACTTGGTGTATACAAATAAGACCAAATATTCACTCTTCTATATTTTCTCATATTTAATTTCATCTGGATGATTTTCTTTCATGGAGTGGTACACTTTAACTACTAAGAAACTTAATAAAATTGTGTCACAAAGTTTAACTATCTCAAGTCAAAATTTAAAATATATTTAATTTTAAAATTCAAATGCACTTATATTTTTATTCATTAAATGAATTATTGCGAGGAATTAAAATCTAAGAAATAAAAAATAAGTAATATACCACTAAATGGGATAAAACATTAATTAGATTTATAAATTAAATAGAAATGATTTGTTATAAAAAAAATTATTGTTTGTAGAGGCAGTTTGTCTTTATTGAACCTTCAGTTTGATAATAATAATAATAATAATTTTTATTATTTTAAGTTGGTTCATCCCTCTTTATGAATTTGAGTAATTGTTAGTTGTCCTAATTAGCTATAACACATTTGTAGATTGGGAATAAAATTGAGTAATTGTTAGTTGTCCTAATTAGCTATAACATATTTGTAGATTGGGAATAAAATTAGGAGTTATTATCTCTTTAACTTTAAACTCAAAATATTTTTTATTATATGTTTATACATGACAGGGTCGATTTTGTTGATTAATCCTAAATAAGGTTGTGATTTATTCTGGATATGTGATTTATTCTGGATATCAGATATTGATATCCTGTTCATAACATGTACTTTATCTTCATGTCTCATTCAACAAATCAAGATTTTTTCTTTTTTAAATGTTAACTTAATAAGGGTAAGAATTGGTAAGGAACTTGTTCCCTTCAATATATAATTCATACATTCAATAAAATTAGTTGTCATGTGTTCATACTTCTTACCCTATCATACACTTGTGTCTACTTCTCTAGTGGTATTTAATCTATCAATGAAACAATTTGTCAAAACTCCGCTCCCATAGTTAATAACTTGACCTGAATTTGAGATTGTTTCATTTCATAACCTATGACAATTTTGTGAAGAATATAATGTAAATTTCATGTCATTTGTAATTTGAAAAAAAGAAAATAACAATGTAAATAACTATGTTAATTAGTTGTCTCTTCAACTCAAATTTTTTTATTTTTTTATTATAATTTGATACAATGTGACAGATACAATATACTAGATGTAGACCCTCTACTTACCATCCAACTTCTTCCGAATCTAATGTTGACAAGATGATTGATCCTCTATTTGTTATCAAGCAAATATTTAGTACTAGTGTGACATATTGTCACAACAACTAGGAAAACCAAGTCAGTGTCTACTCCTAATAAAGTTCAATGATAATTTAAAAAAAAAATGTCTCATCAACTTGAAGATTAAGTTTGCAATAATTGAATCCTTCAATACAAGACTTTAATGACTAGAAAACATGTTTTCCAATATAACATGTAGTGTATTAAACACTCTTGACAACATCAGGAGAACCAATTTCTTATATAACTTACAGTCATCTTAAAATATCACTGTACAAATCCTCTCTCTCTCAATCCCCAAATTCCATTGCAAGAATTTTTTGTTTTATTATCTCCACTTTTCTATATATTTTTATTATGTTTTCAACTTATGTAGAAATTTCATGTTCTATCTTTCTTCTTCCTCACATTTACTCAACACCAAACAATTATTTAATTACATTATCTCCAAAAGTTATGTTTGCTATCACTACGTTCTCTTCAAGTTGTATTTGTTATCATGTTCAATGATTAATGTTTTTCTTATACAATCAAGACATGTAACAATAAGTTGTATTGATTGTCATATTATCTTAATTAAAATTTAGAATATATAATAGAGCATACATGCCCCATTACTCTATATCTTAATTAGGATGATGCACTTCATGTATACATATCAATGTAATTCATATATATAGTTTGTATTTGATAGAAACTTTGAATTTTTTTTTTCCATGATTTGACTAGCAATGTTGTATTTAATACTGTTTCTATATGTTCTTTATCTAGAAAATATTTCTACAAAGATCTTCGATGATTTTTGCGCCAAAGATTTAACATTTAAAATCTACTCATTAGGTTGTTGAATAAAAAAAAAGTTTAAATTGATATCAGTCAATTAATAGATTAAAACTTTTTTCTCAAAACACTTACAAGAGTTAGGATTCTTGAATGAATAAAGAAAAATTCAAATGTAAGAGAGATAGAAGTAGAAGGATTGCCCAGAGATTTTTAGACTAGGTGAGTAGAGGAAACATATAAACTCATGTACCTGGTTAAAAGATAAGTGTTTATGATAAAGAAAAAAAAAATAGAGATATATTAATACTTCAAAATGTAAATGTAAATTAATATATGAAAATTGTTCCCTCTTACTGTATCATTTATAGTTTCAATGACTCAAATCTTGTTTGGTTAATAAAAAATATTAATGAAATATTTTGTTGAAATTCCAAAATCCAAGCACGAAAATGAAGCAAACTAGAGGAAACCCATCAGTACCCGCCAACCAAAAGAATCATGTTACGACAGGTTACGGCGTTTCTAAAACCCTGTCGGAGTTCCTTCCTTTCTCCGCCGTTCCTCCGCCGCTTCTGTTCAGCTCCACCGCCGCCAAGTGAATCAAACGACGCGGAATTGGTGTCGAATCTCCTCCTGCAGCAGCACAACCCGTTCCACGCCACCGAATCGAGCCTCCAGCTCCAAGGCATCACCCTCACCCCCGACCTCCTCTTCCAAACCCTCCTCCGCCTCAAGCACCACTCCAAGATAGCCCTCTCCCTCTTCCACTACGCCAAAACCCTCCCCAATCCCCCTCTCACCCACGCCTCGTACACACTCCTCATCGATTCCTTCGCCAAGGTTCGCCAATTCGACGTCGCATGGCAACTCATCGTCGAAATGGCCCAGCGCAACCTCCACCCAACCCCTGCCACCTTCCTAACCCTAATTCGCCGCCTTATAGCCGCCGGCCTCACGCGCCAGGCGGTACGCGCCTTCTTCGACATTGACGCCTTTGCCAAAACCACTCCCGACGACTTCTGCTTCCTGCTCGACACGCTCTGCAAGTACGGCTACGTCAGACTCGCCGTCGAGGTTTTCAACAGAAACAGAATCGCCTTCCTTCCCAACGTGAAAATGTACACTGTTTTGATCTACGGGTGGTGCAAGCTGGGGAAGGTTAAAACGGCGCAAGTGTTTCTGAACGAAATGATTGAGCGAGGGATTGAGCCGAATGTTGTTACTTATAACGTTTTGTTGAATGGGGTTTGCAGGAAGGTGAGTTTGCACCCTGAGGAGAGGTTTGAGAGGACTATAAGGAATGCAGAGGAGGTGTTTGATCAAATGCGTGAGAACAGGATTGAGCCGGATGTGACTAGCTTTTCGATTTTGCTTCATGTTTATAGCCGCGCGCATAAGCCGGAGCTGGTGCTTGATAAGCTGAGGTTAATGAAGGAGAAAGGGATATTTCCCAATGTGGTGACGTATACCTCGGTTATTAAGTGTCTTGCTTCGTGTGGGAGGCTTGAGGATGCAGAGAGGTTGCTTGAGGAGATGGTGAAGGATGGAGTGAGTCCATGTGCCGCCACGTATAATTGCTTCTTTAAGGAGTATAGAGGGAGGAAGGATGCTGAGAGTGCTTTGAGGATGTTTAAGAGGATGAAGGAGGATGGGTTGTGTGCGCCGAGCACGCACACCTATGTGATTTTGGTTAGGATGTTTTTGAGGTTGGACATGATCAGAGTTGTGAAGGAAATATGGGATGATATGAAGGTCACTGGGGCGGGGCCGGATTTGGATTTGTACACGGTTTTGATTCATGGGTTGTGTGAGAGGCAGAACTGGAGGGAGGCTTGCCATTATTTTGTTGAGATGATAGAGAATGGGTTTCTTCCTCTGAAACGTACCTTTGAGACCCTTTATAGGGGGCTAATTCAGGCTGATATGTTGAGGACTTGGAGGAGATTGAAGAAGAAGCTTGATGAAGAATCAATATCTTTTGGTTCAGAGTTTCAGAATTATCAATTGAAACCTTACAGGAGATAAGTTATTACACACAAGGTACTCTTAGACTTTTATAGATCTCTGGCCCAATTTACCTTTATGCCTCTACAAGATTTCAGCAAGAGTCCGATTACAGGAGATATAGTTATGCACCTCACTATAGAGGTGAGGCTAGTGAAAAGGAAAAGGCTCTCATGGAAGAAAGAGGCATTGCTAGTTACAACTCTAGAGAAAACAAAACATAGTGGCTGGATGATAGAGCATCCTTTAGTTCTCTCCCTCAATGTCGAAAAGGAACATAGTTGGATCCTTGGATGTGTTGGGTAACACCATCTATTGAAATTGGAAGTACTAAATCCATTCTTTTACTAGTTAAAAACTTAAGTTGTCCAAATGGAATAGTTAGAGTATTGGAGATCTTCCGTAACATCATTTATTGAAATTGCTTAGTTCATTTTTAGTGGTGAAAGTCTTACAAACTCTAAGATGTTGCAAATGATATTAGTTGTCTCGTGATATAGGTCAAGTGAGTTAACTCACAATTTAATCACAACGTTTGGGCTAGTACTTTCTTAAGTAGAAATAACTACATCCTGACTACGGATTACAACTTTTGACTTATGTTCATCCAATAATTAATATCGGAATTAAGGTCACCAATTCTATTTTCAGTGGGATAATTTTTTAGGAAAAGATTATTGCAGGTTATACAATTATCCTATGATATAGGTTAGGTATTTGATTCCTAGTGGAACAATTTCCACTATTGTTGAGACAGAGATTTGTTATATGATGTAAATTAAGTGGGTTATTTCCCAGTCGAACTGTAGCCCTATCCAACATAAGACAAGGAAGGTTCAAAATTAAATCTTTAAAGGAAGATTACCCAAGGCTTTTTCGTCATAGGTTCACGGCTTCCAGATTTGACGACTCTGGAAGGAATGGACTAGCGAAGCTACAACTGGGGCTAGCTTTATTGATTATACTATTTGTAACCAATAAAATCACCTTCATTTTATAGTTTTTAAATTTATATTCATTTCTTTTCTTTCCTTTTGCCCTTTACTCACATTGTAGTGACAATTTTGTCGGATTTATTGTAGTGACAATTTTGTCAGCATTATCGTTCCTTGAATTTGTCGGAGTGGGGTATGCAACTTCACACTGAATTTCTTTTCTTGTTCGTGTTATCTTCCAAGTTAAGCTAAGTGTTGAATCTAATGTTTTAATTAAAAGAATGACGCTCATGTGTCTTGATTTTGAGCCTTTACACCAACAGGTTTACGAAGGATTGTCTACGTTATTTGGTTTTATTGCTATGTAACTTAAATAGACCAAAATGTGGCGTCATTTGTCTATATAAGGGATGTGGCGGTGATTTGCTGCAAGTCTAATTTTTTAGGCTCAATGTGCGTTTTACCAATTAAATCAGGATTTTGTGTGAAGGTTTGCTCAAATGTAAGACTTCTTGGCAAATTTGTAACAGATGATGGAATTTAGGATTCAACTAGCATGTTATTGAAGACCATCTTATAGCATTTGATCGACTGAAGAAATTGTTTATGATATTTTTTCTTACTTTAGTTTGGGATATCTCATAATATATTTCTGTTTTGCAGAATAAAGATTCCTTGTAGAATTGAGTGTTAAGGCAACTAGCATTGAACTTGCTTGTCATCTCCAATTTAAAAGGAACCAGTATGCTATTAGTTTCACATTACTCAAACAAGATCAGAGATACATTATCAACATTTTCTTTCTTGAACTTAACGAAACATTTTTCAAACATAAAACCATGATGGTAAGTATATGTTGTTAATATTGATTCCCTTACGCCACAGCTGATCACTTGATATTGACCTTGTAATGCCATAGCTAATCACTTATCATTTTTCTTTTGTCTACTGATTTCATTTTTTTTTTCATCCATTAATATTTCAGTCTTTCTACTCGCCCAAGCCTCAACATTTAATATGTTAACCAGCTACGTTGTTGCTTTTGTTTTGCTTAATTCTCATAGGATAAGGCTTCAACACTTATGTTTAGACAAAATACGATTTTTTTTTTTAATTTCATTGTCGTAATTTTTTAACAATAGATTTTCACGTAACACTTTAAGCACTTTAGTATCGGTTTGTTATTAAAAGAAGCGCAAATAAAGTTAAGGTTTAAACACAAAATGTATTTATGTTACTTTATGTTGTAAAATTAATTTATAATAGTCTATGATGTCTTTAATTCAATAGGATAAAATTTGATTGTAATTCTTTTAATTTTTGATATATTTAATTACACAAATAGGATCTACAATTTATATTTCTTTAATTTTGATATATTAAATTTTTCTAATCAGTATACATGTTTAGGTTATCTTTTTTCATCCACTTTTGTCGACATAAATAATTTCTACATAGGATATACTTTTAAAAGAGCTACATCTGGATTGCTAAAGGAGTAATTATCTTCGAACATGCCAAATGCATTATCAGCCATAACCTCTTAATTCATTTCCATATTCAACAATGTACAAATGATTATGTACAAACGATGGATGTTGTTTATAACCAAAGAGTCATCTTTGATGATTGCTGGGAAATGTAGTTTTAGCTTCACCAGAACACTCCACCGTATGTCAAGGTGATGTCATGGTATGATTGTAACATCCCGAACAACACTCACACGACTATTATTGGGCAAACAATGTCATCCTATAAGGCTATTATGATATTTCACATAATGTAGGAGTTATTATTTTTATTAGATATAGAATGTGGTAATGTATAAGTGTATGTCTAGGAAAGTTCTGACAAGGAAAGACTTGGTATTTAAACGTGTCCATTGGTGACTAACCTCTCTTTCTTGGGAACTTACCTGGTGTACTAGTTCACGATCTATAGTACTTTTTCCAGTAAACAATATTGTATCAATTAGGTCATACCCGAATCCTTTATCGAGATTTACAAGTGAATGAGTGTACACAAGAGGTTATGTAATTTTGTTGACAACCTTTGGGATGGGAACGACACACCAAACATTGATAATTCAGTACATCCGAATTGAGGCAGACATGTCTTACAACACACTTATCGACTGTCGAATGCTTAATAAGCTTGGTGTCATTGTTCTATGCCACACATGGCTATAAATTTACTTGCTAAGGGTGACACAATTATTATAAGGAAGGTCGATTCGAAAGCAACTTTGAAATATTATGCTCAAAGCCTCAAAGTAGACTATACTTGGTTAGGTTTCCTTGTGATGACAATACCAACTAAACCAACTTTACTTGGGTGTTACTCAAAAGATGTAACATCATCCCACAATGTTTATTGAAGTATTTCATGTTTCTCCAAAAGAAGAGCGAGATCATGATCCCAGTGTCAAATTCGAGGACAAACGTATCACCTTTGACGATCCCATGGTCTAGATTCCACTCGAATCCTCAAACTCTGTTAATTGGTTTTCAATAATACTCTAAAATGGAGCAAACACTCAAGTTGATTAAACCGAGTTCATTACCTAATGGATTTAAGTAAACACTTAAGTCAAAATCTCGGGAGTCGAACAAACGTTTGAGTTCACTTAACCGAGTATGGTATTCACTAGACAGAGCAAACGCTTAAGTCAAAAGCTTGAGAGCCGAACAAACGTCCGAGTTCACACTAACGAGTACGATATGCATTAGACTAAGCAAACACTCAAGTCAAAAGATCGGGAGCCAAACAAACGTTTGAGTTCTCATTACTGAGTATGATATGCATTATACTAAGCAAACACTTAAGTCAAAGGCTCAGGAGCCGAACAAACGTTCCAATTCACTTTGACGAGTATGGTATGCATTAGACTAAATAAACACTTAAGTTAAAAACTCGGGAGTGGAACAAACGTTCGAGTTCACATTGCCGAGTATGAAATCTATGAGACAGCAAATGCCAAAGTAGAAACTCGGAAACCAAACAAACCTTCAAGTTTTATAACACCGAGTTCATTTCTTTATAAGACTGAGTAAATGCTTGTCCATCACTTGAAAACTGAACAAACGTTCAAGTTGACGATACCGAGTCCACATTCACTTGAAAACTAAACATACACAAGTTAAGTATTAATTTCATCATCACTCAAAACCAAGCAAACACTAGAGTTAAAACATTAAGTTCATATTCACGTGCAACATAAGTTAAAATATCAAGTTTATCATCATTCGAAACCAAGCAAATAATATTGAGTTCATTTTCACTTGGAAATAAGAAAACATTTAATTCAAAAATATCATATTCACTATTATTCGAAGGCTTAGTCCGAACACAATTAATCAAAAAAGACTAAAATCGCTTAGTCTAAATTGTTCGAATGGTTAAGAGTTTTAAACCAAACAGTTTCACTAACTATAAGTTAAAAAAAGTCTAAATCTTACTATAAGAAAATTAATAATGGTAGTAATAATATTAACTCTAAGAATAATAATAAAAAAATATAATAAGAATAATATTAAATAATCTTAATAATATTATTAATTATAGATTCATAAGTAATTATACATGGATTTGGATTTGTATATCCATACCTAACACATTTGTATGTAAAATCTGTTGGTAATGTCAAATTTATCTACGGATTAGGATCCGTAATACCTATAGATTTTTCATAGATAAAATTTCTATGTAAATTTCATAAGTAATAAATTCGTAAGTAAAATTCATAAATAATATTAAATTTATCTATAAAAATTCAAATGTAATAATCCGTAAGTAAATCAAACATTTTTGTAGTATTAGCTCATAAGTAAAATTAAGGCTAAAATTTGAAAATTGTTAAATTATAAGAGTTTAGTAAAATTACATGTAAAAGTAATTTAAAGAAGTAACATGTAAAAATAGACTTTTTAAATATAATTGTAATATTAATTTAATTGATAAATATAATTTTTATTGGTTTAGTTAAGTTTTAAGTGTCTCATAAATTTAAATATTTTCAATTCAGTTCCTACTTTTTTTTCTATTGAATACTCAAAGTTTTTCTTTTGTATTTTCTAATTAAGTTTTTGTCATTTAATTTTTTTCATTAACTAAGTGATGTGATTGTTATTTATCCTGCCATCTTATTTACTTGCTTACTTGTCTTTATGTGTTCATGAATGTATGTTAATATACGTGGTATTTGTCTTTTAATGTAAAATGACAAATAATTTTATTATTTTCATTAATTAAATAATAAGGTCCTATGCTTCTCAATAATTTTGATGTCATCACCTATTTGACAATAATAATCTTTTATTATCCAACACCAATAACTTATAATTTTATATTAAGCGCATTGTTTTATATTAATCACATTATCTTACATTTCTTTATGTACGAAAATAAATATAATCTGATATAACGTCATCTACGTAGTAAAGAAAAATTAAATAACAAAAATTTAATTAAAAAATATAAATATTTAAAAAACCTTCAATAGAAAATTTAATATAAATATTTAATCTTATGCGAAATTTAAGAATTAATTAAACTTTCTTTTATTAAAATATTGATATGGTCATAGAAACTTACCTTCTATTCAAGAAAAATAAGATTAGGAATATATTTAATATATTATTTTTATTTCTTCACAGTTAGGGAAATAAATGTGAAATAGACTTTGATTGGTTGGAACACGTAAACACCCTTCAGCCACCACGGTGTCCGAATTTGACACTGGAATTTTCCTACGAACACTGTTTTGCACAAAGCAAAAATCGAAACCAAGGACCGCCCATTTATTTCACTTCGACGACCTCCACTGCTACCAAAGAACAAAACTTCCCCCCAACTCAGTACCTTCCAGAAGACTCCATTTGCCCTCGAAATCCACGCCACTGGGATCCGTCGGCGAACGCCAAAAATCACGGTGCTTTGTTTCGGAAGCACCGGCATTGGGAACTGTGATGGTGAAACCGGAGCCTAAGAAAAAGGGTCGGAGAGCGCCATGGCTTTGGGTTCTGATGGCTCTCGTGGTTGTGTTTGTTGCTATGGTTATGTCCTCTAAAACTTCTCCCACACTTTCTCTCTCTGGAGCCATTGATAGAGCTTGCCAGTGTGCCCGGGTAATCTTTATGAACTATTTTCATCGATAACCCACATTTGAGGTTTTTGTTTTTGTTTTTAGGTTGTGGGGTTTTGAATCTTGCGCAAAGAGTGTGTCTTTTTGTGGTTTTCGTTTTTGTTCTTTTCCCCCCTTTTGTCCTTTTTGTGCAATTCTCTCTTTGTTGGTTGCAGGGCACACCGAAGTACAGTGGCATGGTTGAGGACTGTTGTTGTGATTATGAAACTGTGGACCATATCAATGAGGAAGTGCTGTACCCTTCCCTCCAGGAACTCGTGAAGACCCCTTTCTTTCGATATTTTAAGGTTTTCTTCTTGGTGCATCTTGTTTTATGCCTACATTTTTCCTGTTGACTAAGATCATCTTGTTTAGGGTTTAGATTCTTATGGTTACCTTGAGTTTGATGAGAGCATGATAAACTGTTGGGTTTTGATTAGGCCTTTCTTGTATGTGTGTTTTTGTGTTCCAATTTTGCATCGGTTCCTATTCTATCCCTTGTGTTACTTTTAAAGATTGCTGGCATCCTAGAGGCCTATCTAAAGGAACTTTGTGATGGATCCAAATTTTTTTTTTTATTGATGATTTTTAAAGCCTTCATTGATCAATGAAATATTTGAATTTTGATGTGATCAACCGTGTGAGAAATTAGAGAAAACCACTTGTTGTTGAAATGGATTAGTGCTTTAGAATCAATCAAGTCTATGCATGCTCATTTGCATTGTCAACTGAACTTAGTGGCCTTCATTTCCAACTAGTCAGTGAAATTTTTTGTAGGTGAAGTTATGGTGTGACTGTCCTTTCTGGCCTGACGATGGCATGTGCCGGTTGCGGGACTGTAGTGTATGTGAATGTCCAGAAAGTGAGTTCCCCGAATCATTCAAGAAGCCTCATCGCCTCTCAATGAATGATCTTGTTTGTCAAGAAGGTAAACCTCAGGCAGCTGTTGACCGTACTTTAGACAGTAAAGCTTTCAGAGGATGGTCAGAGATAGACAATCCATGGACAAATGACGATGAGACTGACAATGGTGCGATATTACTCTATGTTCTAATTCATATCTATACTATTTGTGTTATTGGTTGTTGTTTATCCACTTAATTGTGTGAAAGTGAAATAGTAGATATTAGCTGTGAAGTATAAAATATAGGGTTCTTAAATATATTTGGGTGACATCAGATTTATACTCCTCAAATGAGTATATCTTTGTGAATAGTTTTGTTTGATATATTGATCTGCTAAGATATTTTTATGATTAAATTTCATCTTGATCAGCCCTTGGTTTTCAGTATCAGAAAGCAAACAGTGTAGTTAGCATTAACTTCTAGTAAAAGTGCCTTCAGCATGGGATTCAAATTATTAAATCTTTTTATGATATACTGAACCTTTTTCCAAGAAATATAAGCATGTCAATTGAAAGCTGTGTTTGCGTTTGCAGATGAAATGACATACGTGAATCTTCAACTGAATCCTGAAAGGTATACTGGTTACACTGGTGCATCTGCAAGAAGGATATGGGATGCTGTCTACTCTGAGAACTGCCCCAAATGTAAGTTTTCTCTGAAAAGCTTATTCACTTAAATAATTTGACTAAACTTTCATATTTTGAAAAAGGCATTGGATTTTAGGTTGTTTGATGGTACCTTTCATGTTGTCAACATTGACAAATCAGTAGCCTTGAATGTAAATAATTACCCTCTATTTTTCTATCTGTATGCATTATTTTTTTAATTATACAATGTCTTGCTTTCCACAGGGTGGATAATAGTCATGTTCTTATCACTTTTTTAGTGCATTATATATTTGAAATTTTAATAATAAAAGGGGAATTTTTTTTCTCTGGTTTCTGTGGTTCATTAATTTGGAAAAAAAAAATTGTCTTTTGTAGATCCGTCTCAAGAATTATGTCAAGAGGAAAAGATCTTGTATAAATTGATATCCGGTCTTCACTCCTCCATATCAATACATATAGCTGCTGATTATCTACTTGATGAAGCTACCAATTTGGTAAATCTCACATTTCTCCTTCCAGCAATGGCTAATTCTCTGTTTGAAAAGAATATTTGCTTTGCGCTTGAGGACTTAATATAGCTATTGCATATGCGAGCCTAAAAGTTATGGATCTTTGTATGCTAATGTAGCTCATATTGAAGCCTCCTGCATTTCTTGAGTGGCATACCCATGTTATTCTAATAGTTTTCACTGTGAACATAAGAAAAATATATTTCAATATCTAAGTTCTTTCTTTCTTTTTTATTATTCCAGTGGGGCCAAAATCTTACTTTGATGTATGATCGAGTCCTAAAATACCCTGATCGTGTCAGCAATTTGTATTTCACTTATCTCTTTGTGCTGCGAGCAGTAACCAAGGTGAGTATAAGTTGGTTTAACGTCAGAAAATGTGCATCTATATATGGATCAATCTTGCTATTTTATTCTTCATTTAAAAATACTTGTTAATTATATTCTTGATGCAATCCACATTCTTCTTTAGGCTGCAGATTATCTGGAACAGGCAGAGTATGATACAGGTAACCATAATGAGGACCTTAAGACACAGTCCTTGATAAAACAGCTACTTTATGACCCCAAGCTTCAAGCTGCTTGTCCAATTCCATTTGATGAAGCTAATTTGTGGAAAGGCCAAAGTGGACCTGAGCTAAAACAGAAAATTCAACAACAGTTTAGAAACATCAGGTATTATTACTAAAAAATAGTGGACTAGTGTAATTTATGAGTATGATTTTTCTTTTCATCTTTCATGCTTTGGAATTTTACTCTCTTTTGAGTTTCCACATTCTGATGGATGTTAAGTGGGTTTATCTGGACTTTTGTTCTCCATTTGGTATCCTACTACTGATTAATTTTCTTTTGATTTATCTCATTGGCAAGCAGTGCCATGATGGATTGCATAGGATGTGAGAAGTGTCGATTATGGGGTAAGCTGCAGGTTCTTGGTCTTGGAACTGCATTGAAGATTCTCTTCTCTGTTGATGGTCAAGAAAACTCTAGTCAAACAGTAAGTACATTTTACCTCAATTTTATTTTTCTTCCTCTCTTTACACTATGGTTCAGTGAGCAACACCTTATAATTTGCATTTGACAATCTTGCAGCTGCAGCTGCAAAGGAATGAGGTAATTGCATTGATGAACCTTCTCAATCGACTTTCAGAATCTGTGAAATTTGTCCATGAAGTGGGACCTGCAGCTCATAGTGTGATGGAAGAACATGTTTCTGCTCATACAACATTGGTTAACGCATGGAAAAAAATTTGGTCCCTTGTATCTAAAACTTAGGGAATGTACTTTAGAGAGTCTCAAAATCGAAAATAAATGGTTGAACATATATTATAGGGGGAAAAATTAAGTGACAGTAATAGAAGATATATTGCTTGGGAATATGGGAATTTAATCCCCTTCTCCCCACTAGTTTTGTAATTCAATATTTGTTACAATATCCCTACACCATTTCTTCTTGTGTTTTGGGAAAAGGAAACAAGAAACAAACACAACTCCACACTTTTTGGAGTTCTAGAGAAAGTTTTGACAAAAACAGTGAACATGATGTTTGTTTCCTTCGACATAATAGGTTGGTTATCAAAGGTAGATAAAAGCCTAAAGCCAACTAAGTTTAAGCGTGAATGACTTATAATTTTATATAGTTGACTCATAAACTTTGGATTGACTTGTATTAAAATTGTGTTTTAAAAAAATTAAAGGTGATACTATTTTATTCTATATATGTGTTAATTTTATATCACATTATTATATTAATTTTATTAGTGGGAAATAAGTTTTAGAAAGTATATGTGTGTATATTTTTAATTTTTAGATTCAAATTATCTTTTCTAAGGGGAAAAAATAGTTTATTAATCAAGCAAAAGACCGTGTGTCAACCTAGATATTACAATCTATTTAAAATATAAATTTGAACGTCAATTACTTTTTACTCCTTAATCCATTAGTCAACCAGAAATGTCAAAGTTTGATGTCTCAATCTCTCTAGTTCTCTAGTTAAATATTTGGAGCTACTGATTCAATCTAATTTTTCTTAGTACAATATTTATTTTAAATATAATTTTAAAATCATTATTCGTTTAATGTTAAATTTAATATATATATATATATATATATATAGAGAGAGAGAGAGAGAGAGAGATATTTTTTAAATTTTCTTCAATCACATTCACGTTCTTTTTAATTTAAAATAAAACTTGTTTCTAAATGTAATTTGTTTATATTTTATATACGGTGCAAGATTTTGAGATTCTAAATGTAATAAATATAAGAAATTTTCATGTTTTACATGAATTTTCAATTTGTTTTTCAATAAAATGTAAATTAGAAGGTAAAATATAGGACGACGTATTTTGTTTGTGGTGACAATAATTTTAGAATGTTATTGAATTTTAATAAAGTTTTATTTAACTATCGGTTCATATAAGGAAGACATTGACTGTGAAATCGAAGGTAAAATAAAAAGATGATGATTTAGTGACTTTTTTTTTGTTTTATACTCGTCTTACAATTATAAATTATTATAATACAATATTTTATTTAAAAAAAGTAGTTGTAAATTGGTGTTTTAATATTAAATTTGTTACAATATTAATTTTTTATTTTTGTAAAAGTAATAAATATTTGATCTAATATAAATTAGAATTGGGAGAGTATCTTTCTGAAAGATGGTAAATTTTTTTATTGAAAATAAGAGTTATGGTAGTTTGATATCGTCATATGTTATAAATCCAAATGACAATTTGATGGAGTGACTTAGGTGTTGAGAAAGTAAATAAAATGTAGTTTTAATTAAACATGATTTGAGGCACAATTAAATTTAAAAATCAAATAGGTTTTTGGGTTCTAAAAATTTTTTGGCTTTCACTCCTAGGGTTTTTGTTTCCTTTTATTTATTTTCTATCTCTCTTGTTCTTAGTCTATGTGTCATCACAATCTCTTTGGGTCAGCTGTGGTGCATTTAGTGATTTAGTGTGATAATGAGGAGTATGCTTTGTCTACTTGGTTGTTGCAAATCAATGTTGTAATTTTGAGATTGAATGTGTTTTTGATGGAGTTTATTGTTAGTTAGGATAGGTAACACAAGGAACACTATATAATTTCTCAACTAAAACTCTAAATTTTTTGAATCCTCTCTTGTATCATTGTCGTCAAGATGACAATGATACATAGAGATTGCGAACGACAAGCAGACTGAGAACGACTGACTAAGAAGGAGAAAGATAGAGAAAGAATAAAAGAAACAAAGACCCTAAGTGACACAAAGAAAATGAATGTCTGACTTTCATCTTCTTTAATGATGTGAGTTTTCTCCTTTTTTTCTAATTTCATAATACAATCTCATTCTATTTTTTTAAAATGAAAAATCTTAAACGTTATCTTAGGGTTATTCTCCTTTCACAATTTCAAATTCTTGCCCCCTTACCATATCTTCTTTCTTTAACAACAATATTTATTTGATAATAGTGTTTCCATTCGAATTTTTTCAATTTCTTTCAATAACTGAGTTTTAGTCTAATTGTAGTTTTTCTATACCATCTCAAAAGTCATCGTATTCTTCCTTTAAAATTAATTTAAGACATTATGATAATACAATCTTACCTTTTGTCTAAGGCCGGCAGATCAAAATTGTAAGATAATAGTATTATTTCAACCTAAATCAAATAATGATTTTCCGATAAAAAAACATTATGAATGTTTGAATGAGAACATACTATTAATTGCCGTGTTCTACACTATCCCCAGTTGTATGAAAAACCTCAAAGTCGTCGTCTTTCTCTTTGTGTGTTATACATAATTTATTTTCTTAGTTGAAGGAACATCAAATATTCCATTAACATTTGCAAACTTTCTTTCCGAAAATTATGTTATGATATTTTTATAACTCAACCAATAGTGAAATACTCGTCTATTGTAGTACTTGAAAATAAAGATTATAATTTTTAACTTATTGAAACTAACAATAATAACCAAAAATGAGCTTGGTTGCAGGGTCGTACGAGAAATTCATCTGGGGTCTCACTCCGCCTCCATCACCGCCCTCTCATTCTACGCTCCTCCCCTTCCCCCGCAACCTCATCTCCGCCGACGCCTCTGGCTCCCTTGCCATATTCGATGCCGGCGGCTTCGTCCACCTCACCACGCTCTCCGTCCACCGCAGCGCCGCCATCAACGACCTCGCCCTGCACCCCTCCCGCGAACGCGCCCTCACCGTAGCCCGCGACAACTGCCTCGCCGTCGTCAACCTCGTCCGCGGCTGCCGCAACTGCTGCTTGCGCCTCGACAAGGAGGCTACTCTGGTCAAGTTCAATGCCTCCGGCGACCACTTTTTCATGGTCGCGAAGGAGAAAGTTTCTGTCCACCAGATCGAGGATGCACGGATTTTGTTCGAATTGGAATGCTCGAAGACCGTTCTCTGCGCTGCTCCTGCCAGGGTTTGTGCATCTTCAAATTCTTTCTCTGTTTTCTCGAATAATCATCGAACGTCAAGTTTGCTTCATTGGTTATTTTTATTCCCTCTGTTTCTTCTCTGGGTGCTGCTGATTTGTCTTATCTGTTAATGATGCATTGCCTTTATCTTGTAATAAGAAGAGATTTTCTCTTTGATAAGGAATTCATAACCATTGATTCTGATGAAAAAGGAGAAAGGTTTATATTGTACTGGCATTGAGAATTGATGTTAATTCTTGTCTTTTGGAGGAGTGTCGGATACATAGTAATCTATAATCAAATGCTTTGTTGTATGTTTTATTGATGAGTTAATGGTCTGAATATTTATAATATAGACACCACTTGTATGCGGGAAGTTCTGGATTTTAAATGATGTGCTATGTGTATGTAATTCCTATATAATGTTCTCTCTTAGTGCCAATCGAGAATGGGAAGGTCAGTGTAGTGTAATACATTTGAATGTAATGCAAATCTTATGTTAAGAAAATATTTGTATGAAGTCTATGATATTGGTAGTATGGTATGGTATACAACCTTCTTCCCATATTGCCGGTTTCACTGGTGGAGTGAACTGTCTTTGAAACAAAGATCCCAGGTGACACAAATGAATGTGTCAATGTCATTTATCTTTTTCATTGATTGGTTATAGTTTGAGGTGAATCTATGTTTGTCTATTTGTCATCTATCTTTTTCATTGATTCGTTATAATTTGCAAGTGAGTATATGTCTGTCTTTGGTCTTTTCTATTGACAGAATTTTCTCCTTCTCTTATAATTTCATAATACAATATAATTTCATTTTTTTAAAATGAAAAATCCTAAACTTTACCTTATGAATAATTTGATCAATTGTCTTTTTACTGTTTCAAATTCTAATCTACTTACGAGATCTTTTTCCTTTGACACCGATATTCCTTTGATAACTTCTTTTTCCTTTGACACTAGTATTCCTTTGATAACATCTTTTTTCTTTGACACCAATATTCCTTTGATAACAGTGTTTAGATTTGAGTTTTTTCGATTTCTTCCAATAAAAGTAAGTTTTAGTCTAATTGCAGTTTTTTCTATACCATCTCAAATGTCATTATATTTTTCCTTTAAAATTAGTTTAAGACATTATGATAATACAATCTTACCTTTTGTCTAAGGCCGCCATATCAAAGTTGTAAGATAATAGTATTATTTCAACCTAAATCAAATAATGATTTTCCGATAAAAAACATTATGAATGTTTGAATGAGAACATACTATTAACCGCCGTGTTCTACACTATCCCCAGGTGTATGAAGAACCTCAAAGTCGTCATCACCTCCACCCAAGCCGAAGTCGAAGCCCAAGCCCTGAAGCCCTCTCAGAAGCCTGTGTTCTACGCCTCCCTCCTCCAAGCCTGCATCAGAGCCCACTCCTTCCTCCAGGGCACCGTCATCCACGCCCACGTCCTCAAATCGGGCCTCCTTACCGACCGCTTCCTTGCCAACAGCCTCCTCTCCCTATACTTCAAACTCTCCCCACACTTCTCCCAGGCCCGCACTCTCTTCGATGGGCTTTCCTTCAAAGACGTCATCGCCTGGACCTCCATCATCTCCGGCTACGTCCGGAAAGCCCAGCCCACCAACGCCCTCCGTCTCTTCCTCCAAATGCTCCGCCTTGGACTCCACCCCAACGCCTTCACCCTCTCCTCCCTCCTCAAAGCCTCATCCCAGCTCCCAAACCTTCCCCTTGGCAAGACCCTCCATGCCATCGTCGCCACGCGCGGCTTCCACTCCAACTGTGTCGTTTCCTGCGCGCTCATAGACATGTACGGCAGGACCAACGTGGTCGACGATGCACGCAGGGTGTTCGACGAATTGCCCCACCCGGACCCTGTTTGCTGGACGGCCTTTATTTCTACGTTGGCGCGTAACGACAGGTTTAGGGAGGCAGTGGGGTGGTTTTCCGTTATGCACGACGGGGGTTTGGGGTTGGAGGTTGATGGTTTCACTTTCGGGACACTGTTGAACGCGTGTGGGCACTTGGGGTGGCTGAGGATGGGGAGAGAGGTGCATGGGAAGGTTGTGACTTTGGGGATGCGTGGGAATGTGGTGGTGGAGAGTAGTTTGTTGGATATGTATGGGAAGTGCGGCGATGTTGGGTGTGCGAGGGTAGTGTTTGATGGGTTGGAGGAGAGGAATTGGGTGTCTTGGACTGCTATGCTTGGGGTTTATTGTCACAATGGAGAATCTGAGAGTGTGCTTGGGCTTGTTAGGGAGTGGGGTGTGGTGGATGTTTATAGTTTTGGGACGATTATTCGTGCGTGTTCAGCGCTGGCTGCGGTGAGGCAGGGGAAGGAGGTGCATTGTCAGTATGTGAGAAAGGGTGGGTGGAGGGATGTGGTGGTGGAGTCTGCTTTGGTTGATATGTATGCGAAATGTGGGAGTGTGGATTTTGCATATAGGTTGTTTTTGAGGATGGAGGTGAGGAATTTGATCACGTGGAACTCCATGATTGGGGGGTTTGCCCAGAACGGGAGAGGGCAAGAGGGGTTGGAGTTGTTTGAGGAGATGGTGAAGGAGGGGGTGAGACCGGATGGGATCAGTTTTGTGAATGTTCTGTTTGCGTGTAGTCATAACGGTTTAGTTGATCATGGGAGGAGGTATTTTGATTTGATGAAGAGTGAGTATGGGATTAGGCCTGGGGTGGTGCATTACACTTGCATGATTGATCTTCTTGGAAGGGCTGAGTTGATAGAGGAGGCCGAGAGTTTGTTGGAGGGTGCTGATTGCAGGTATGATCGTTCGGTTTGGACGGTTTTGCTTGGAGCTTGCACTAAGTGTTCTGATTATATCACAGCTGAACGCGTTGCGAAAAAGATGATTCAGCTGGAGCCTGAGTTCCATCTGAGTTATGTTCTGCTTAGTAATGTTTATAGAGCAGTTGGGCGGTGGAATGAGGCCCTGGAGATCAGGAGGTTGATGGAGGAACGAGGTGTTAAGAAGATGCCTGGCACGAGCTGGATTGAAAGTGAGAAGCAAAAGGGTTCTCCTAGTTTTGATCTGAGCATTGTTCGGAAGAGCATGGGAGAGGGTGCGTGATGACCGATTTAGCAGCATGAACACCGGTTTATTTTAGGTGTCATGGAAGGTTGTAGCTCATGTTAACCTTTTTGGCTGAGCTAACTCCTTAACTAGTGCAAGCATCGGCTATGTCCGGAGATTCTATGGTGATGTTGTACATGAAGATATTTCTTTTGTCACCTGACTTGCATTGTATTGAACAGATCAAAAAAAACTTTTGCTAGGTAACTGACTAGAAAGAAGTCTGAATGCAGCATCAAATGAATTTTCTTGTCTGGTTGGAGGAGGGGTCAACATGTCTGAATGCAGCATCATCCGCTGCTGCAGTCAAATGAATAAAGAGTAACAGCTTAAGCTAGATAAGGTAGCTTGTTGGTGGATGTATGGTCTCATGACTGGGATGGCCTCGCTCGCTATTGAAGGGTTGGTGATAATAATTTCCCTGACTGCATGAAGTGGGTGCAAATTTTTTATAATGCAAGCAAACTGATCTTAATTCCTGCTTTTGCTTATGAGCAGTGTTCTTTGGACTGTATGATTAATGCAAAAATCCTACATCCAACAGTAGCAGCAGGGATTTTAAACATTCCAAAGATACAAAATGAAGAGTGTAGGTAAAGATTCATGTAAACAAGAAAGTTAAACAAACTTATGTCAAATCTATTTCCAAAAAAAGTGATAGGAAAAAGCTATTGTTAGTATATTTTACCCATTTTTTTTATGCAAATCCGAGGCCAGTTCATGACTCCGGTTGAAGTACATCTATGAAAACTTGGAACTTTCTTTTGTCTAATGACTCCCCCCTTATTGACTCTCTTCAATGGTATATTATTTTGGCAAATTGTTCTTGCTTTCCCTATCAAATGAAAACTTAAACCTTTCTTTCATCTAATACTAATAATATGTCGCAGAGTTTTAAATTATATGAAAACTCTAGACAAAATAACATTTACGATGGTGGAAAGGAACCTGGATATAAAGAGCCTACTGAATTCTTTCAGATACTATCAAATTATTCATGAGTTTTATGATATCATGTATAAAGTTAAAAAAAGGCCTAATTATAATTGGGTCCCAATATTTTATGAAATACGAGATTTTGGTTCATAATTTTTTTTCTGCAAGGTTAGTTTCCTTAAGTTTTAATTATTTGAAATTTGTCTTTGAATTTTTTTTACACAATTAAGTTTTAATTAATTATTTGTTAATTATTTTAGACACGATACAGTGATATTGAGAGAAAACAGATTATATTATTTTTTTTTACAAAACTAATAAGGAGCATCTGCATGAATTTTTAACTAAATGTAATTTTATAACGATTCAATATATTTTTAAAGTAGAAAATCGAATTAAAAGGAAATTTAGGAACCAAAATAAGGATGATAAAAATTAAAGGACTACAGTTGTGGAGAAAAGTTTCGGGACAAAAGTTGCAGCTTTTGCAAAATATACGAAAAAATTTCAAATAAGTCTTAAAAAAGTAAAAGAAACATATTTCGTTCCAAATTAATTATTTTACTTTAGAAGACCATAATAAACATATATTTATCTTATAGTAGAACAACCTTTTGCCTGATGAGTCAACTCTTCTTCATGTTTTGTGCAAACCCAGCCATAATAAACATGTTTTTCTTCCTTTTTAAGATCTTACCCGTAACATATAATTTAAACATCTAATTGTATGTTATAGAGTTTAAATAGTATAAATAATGATATGTTGGTTGAAAACAAAATCTTATTTTACATAAAAAAAAAAAAATCTTAGCCATTTAAGTCAATTTAAAATATACAACTTTTTGAATTATTTTTTAGGATTTCAATGATTTTCATGTAATTTTTTTCCGGTAATATATGAATACCGTGTTCCTCAAACAATCTAAACATCTAGGTTTTCTTTTTCTCTTTGTGTGTTATACATAATTTCTTTTCTTAGTTGAAGTAACATCAAATATTCCATTAACATTTGCAAACTTTCTTTCCGAAAATTATGTTATGATATTTTTATAACTCAACCAATAGTGAAATACTCGTCTATTGTAGTACTTGGAAAATAAAGGTTATAATTTTTAACTTATTGAAACTAACAATAATAACCAAATATCAATGAACAAAAAATATAGAAAAACCACTAATAACTTGTTTATAAATTAGATTTTTCATTTTAAAAAATTATAAGAGAAAGAGGTATTAAACCCTATTAAAAAAATTATTTTGTGCTTATATTTGAAGGAAGAAGAGTAGAACACATACCTCAAAAGTCCAAGGTTAAAACAAAAAACCCTAGGGTTTTAGGAAGGAGAAGAAGGAGTGTGTGTCCACAACAGAGGAAAAAAATGAGCTTGGTTGCAGGGTCGTACGAGAAATTCATCTGGGGTCTCACCCTAAAGCCCCAATCCAAATCCCTAACCCCTCTTTTCTCCTACCCTTCCCACCTCTCCTCCATCAAAGCCGTCGCCGTCTCCGGCTCCGTCGTCGCTTCCGGCGGCGAAGACGACACCATCCACCTCTACGACCTCTCCGCCGCCTCCTCCCTCGGTTCCCTCCATCAACACTCCGCCTCCGTCACCGCCCTCTCATTCTACGCTCCTCCCCACCTCCCCTTCCCCCGCAACCTCATCTCCGCCGACGCCTCTGGCTCCCTCGCCATATTCGATGCCGACGGCTTCGTCCACCTCACCACGCTCTCCGTCCACCGCAACGCCGCCATCAACGACCTCGCCCTGCACCCCTCCGGCGAACGCGCCCTCACCGTAGCCCGCGACAACTGCCTCGCCGTCGTCAACCTCGTCCGCGGCCGCCGCAACTGCTGCTTACGCCTCGACAAGGAGGCTACTCTGGTCAAGTTCAATGCCTCCGGCGACCACTTTTTCATGGCCGCGAAGGAGAAAGTTTCTGTCCACCAGACCGAGGATGCACGGATTTTGTTCGAATTGGAATGCTCGAAGCCCGTTCTCTGCGCTGCTCCTGCTAGGGTTTGTGCATCTTCAAATTCTTTCTTTGTTTTCTCGAATTATCATCGAACATCAAGTTTGCTTCACTGGTTATTTTTATTCCCTCTGTTTCTTCTCTGGGTGCTGCTGAATTGTCTTATCTGTTAATAATGCATTGCCTTTATCTTGTAATAAGAAGAGATTTTCTCTTTGATGAGGAATTCATAACCATTGATTCTGATGAAAAAGGAGAAAGGTTTATATTGTACTGGCATTGAGAATTGATGTTAATTCTTGTCTTTTGGAGGAGTGTCGGATACATAGTAATCTATAATCAAATGCTTTGTTGTATGTTTTATTGATGAGTTAATGGTCTGAATATTTATAATATAGACACCACTTGTATGCGGGAAGTTCTGGATTTTAAATGATGTGCTATGTGTATGTAATTCCTATATAATGTTCTCTCTTAGTGCCAATCGAGAATGGGAAGGTCAGTGTAGTGTAATACATTTGAATGTAATGCAAATCTTATGTTAAAAGAAAATATTTGTATGAAGTCTATGATATTGGTAGTATGGTATGGTATACAACCTTCTTCCCATATAGCCGGTTTCACTGGTGGAGTGAACTATCTTTGACATGGATGATCAGAGTTAGGGGACTGTAAATTGTGTGGTGTTATCAAGTAATCAACTCTAATATTTTTTATTTTTGTTATTCCTTTTGCAGAATGGGCTTCTTTATACTGGTGGTGAGGACAAAAGTATGACAGCATGGGATATCAAGACTGGAAAAGTTGCATATTGCTTGGAAGACGCACATACTTCCCGTGTGAAAGGTATTGTTGTGCTCACGGATACTGATGGTGCTACAGGGGATGATGACCCTTACCTAGTGGCATCTGCGTCATCTGATGGCAGTATACGTGTCTGGGATGTTCGAGTGGCGGCTAGAGAGAAGCCACTAGCTGAATATAACACACGGTCAAGATTGACATGCCTGGCTGGAACAAGTCTGAGATGTAAGTTGTAAATACTAAATCCTCACACATGCTTTTTGTTAGAATAGATTAACTTATCTTCTGATCAACTCTGGGAAAGCTAAAACGCTGTTTTTTGGTGTACCCATCTCTCACCTAGAGTCCTGGGTGTAGTCTTTTTATATCTTCCCATTGGATTTTTAATGTAAGAACTCTCTCTCTTATCTCTCTCTCTCTCACACACATATATATACTTGAATCGGCTGAAATACTACTATCAAGTTGATACCCGCTTTCTCTGTTATTGTGGTGAGGAAACCATCAGCTGCCACCATCCATTGTTTTCGGCCATCATCTTTATCTTTCGCAAACACTGGATCTGATGCAGTTTGTTGAGTGACAGAGAACTCAATAAGTCGCAAAGGATCAATCTTGTTTTTCATGAGAGAACCTAACAACTATTCACTTTGTTTCCAATCCCGTACTTCATGAGAGTCAAACACTCAGAGATTAATAATTATTTTGTTCAAGGGAAGTTGTTGTCCAAGGAAATTTGCATTGAATTGTCAGCTTCAATGATTAGCTTGTAGATAATTTGGCCAAATTCTTTGAGAGGTTCTCTTGAATTCAATTTATATGGTCTAAACCTGGTACATACCATTTGTATGCTCTAACTTGTGGGGGAGTGTTAAAATAGTTTAACTTATCTTTTGACTAACTTTTGGAATGCCGAAAGAACTATATTTTGTTGTATCTATTTATCATCTAGAGTCTTAGGTGGAGCCTTATTTTGCCTTTGTATCTCTGATATAAGAACTCATATGTATATATGTGTGCGCGTGTATATCTATACATGAATCAGCAAAGAGATTATCATCTCCGAAGCATCTTTTCTGATATTTTCATCCTCAAGTCTTTAAGCAGAGGACTATAGCATCTGTCCTTATTTCTTCATATTTACAATTTCCCATCAAGTCTTATTTCTCAGATTTTAGTTTCTGTAATAATTTTACCTAGTGCTTAGTTGTAGTTTAAGGTTTACTTGGATGTTATATATATATTTTTTAATTTCTCTTTCTGCAGTCCGACGGCAAAAGCCCCAGGATGGGAGTAAATCAAAGATAGTGAAACGACAAAGAGTGGAGGGTGGAAAGAAAGCAAAGGTAGATGATGAAACGATAGAAGGTTAATTAATAGCTTTGTAGATGGCATACTTGAAAAAAGGTTTTTGGTTATTGACACCCTTTGGAAGCCTTGACTTGCATCCCCATTGCATTCAGAAATATATTGCTGCTTGAACCAAGGCGATTCTATCTCAGTTGTAGGATTATGATCCTGCTACGCTCTGCATTCGCTTGTTACACCCAATTGCTAATTTAGCTGTCAATGGCTACTTAAGTATTTTGAAATTTGAAACAGCAAAATATCATGTACGTATAATTTTCCTTCGATATAAAATTTTTCTCGGCAGGTACATTATTTTATCTCTCTCTCTCTCTCTCTCTCTCTATATATATATATATATATGTGTATGAACGTGTGTGTGTTTTTGTTTGTTTGTATGTATCTCTAAATTAATGTTGAAGGAAGTACATGTAAAATTTTCCTTAATTTAGAAAGGTCCTAAAGTAAAAGAGAGGTTAAGTAAAAATATGCAATTTTCACGAAGTACTTTCATTCAAGTCTAACGGAACATATTTTGAACCCGAGTAATTGTTATGTGTATATCATTAGTTAAGAATTATTTTTCAAAATAATCAATTGGATGATGATATGAACAAATTTTTGCAACACTAATTGCACTCAAATTAGTTTGTTTTTTTGTTGTAAGCGTAAAAAATGAATAACCTTTTTATCTAAATCCTAAAAGTTTAGTAATCAAACGACTGTTTAAGCAAAGTATAATAAAATATTTTTATTATGATATCTTTTTGTTTATTTTTTTATCTCTAACTTCTAACGAACTTTTTAATTCAAAATATACTTTTCTAAGAAATTTTATTAAAATATAGCAAGATAGTAAAATTATAAATTTAAGATAGGAGTGTTGTATAAGATTTCAAATCTCAAAAATAAAAGTACTTGATTATAACTCACACATTTTTTATTCTTTTGACAGAAAACTTATTTTTTAAAGTAGAAACGAAAGCATGAATTTATTAAAAGAAATAGAAAGAAACCTCCCTCCAGTTTTTAAATAATATAACCCTTGGACAGTTAATTGTGAGGTTTTCTGTTATAACAGTTATCATTTTGTCCAATGCATTCTATGTATTTCTAACCTCATTCATATTAACTAGTCATTGCTTCAATTCAAGAAATAGAAAAGAATCTCTCTCTGTATTTTCATGGCGGAAAAATCAGTCCAAGAAGATGAAGACGCTTCAGCGTCCTCTTCCACCGCCGCTGCTATTTCGGTATCTGCTTCTTTTCCGGCACCACTTTCCACCTCTGCTTCTTTTCCGGTACCTGCATGGCCTTCTACCTCTGCTTCTTTACCGGCATCGCCTTCTACCTCTGCTTCTTTGCCGGCACTGCTTTCCACCTCTGATTCTTCTTCTCCGGAACCTGCATCGCCTTCCACCTCTGCTTCTTCTCCGGCACCGCCTTCAACCCCTGCTCCTTCACCGGCACCACTTTCCACCCCTACATCGCCTTCCACCTCTGCTCCTGTGTCCGTAGCTGCGTCAGCGGCTGCTTTTGTTTCAGCCTCGGCGTTGACCTCGCTATCGGAACTAGCAGCAGCAGCATGGTCAACGGAATCAGCATCCGCACGCTCCACAACACGGGCACCAGAAGCAGCATCCACTTCCTCTTCCGTCCCACTGACACTCGAAGACGAGGCACCGATAAAACTTGAAGGCATGATCAATATGCTTGCATGGAAAGAACAAGTTACGCGTGTGTTGGTGGAAGAAGATTTGGTAGATTTCGTTACAAACCCTTCCACCCCTTTAAAATACACAAGCCAAGCGGAACTTGCTCGTGATGTGGTAAGCGAGGAGTACGAGGAATGGGTTATTAAAGATCAAAAGCTGCGCACTTTTCTGTTATCATCTTTATCTGAGTTCATTGCAAATTTTGTGAGAGAATGGGAACATGCATGGGAGATTTGGAGTGCAGTGCACGAAATCTGCCGGAATGAGTTGGTGAACAAGATCAAGTTAGCCCTACGAGAAGAGATCAAGAATACAAAGAAAGAGAATCAAAATGTGAAAGATTACTTTGGCAGGATCACTGGTTTCATTGGTGCATTGGTTGCTTTGGTGGGAGATGACGTCACTGAACAAGAACATGTTCAGTACATCTTGGAAGGGTTACCGGACGACTTTGGATCTTTGCGAACCATCTTCCGTGCACGTGGTGAAGAAGCAACGGTGGCTCATGTTGAACACTTGATTACCAATATTAATAATCAACTTCCCGTTAGTCCTCTACCTCCCCTTGGATCTCTAAATCTTGGTAATGAAGGGAACGACAATGTTGATGATGGAGCAGGAAGAGGCAGTGGCGGAGATCGCCGTCGTGGACGTGGCGGTGGTCATTGAGGTAGCAACTAGGGTTTACATCTTCTTTTTACTTTGTATACTTTGACTCATTGTTGTTTTGGTTTACTCATGAACTCAGTTATGGAGTTTGCTACACTGGAACAGTTCTGTTGAATGGCAAATTATGCATCTAAACGTGATATTGATGAGTTGAATGATGAATTCATCTAACAAAGACTTAATGTTCCAGAATTACATGTCAAATATGGTTTTTTCTTGTGTTACAAACTTGGTGATTGTTCTTGTGAGTGGCTATTGCTTGCTTTCCCCATCAAATGAAAAATTTAGAACTCTAGGGACACACCTTGCAGTGATATTATTTTCTAATTATGCTCTTAACTTCATGTTATCTTATATGTCAGAATTGAACTGTCGATGTTTTTGTTGACAGAAAACTTTTTTATTTTATTTATCATTAACATAGTTATGAATAATATCTATGGAGTATATTGAAAACATTGTAAATTATAAGGTAAAGATAACTTTGTCTACACAATTAGTTGCTCACTCAATCCAATTAAGTGATTTGAGGTATATTACAGTGCAAAATTTTAAAAGTTAAGTGGTATTGTTCTATATCAGTATTCCATTCTTCTAAAGAAATTATTTCCAAAATGGGTTTTACTTTTTTTGGTTTGTCATAATCTTTCTTACCCATTGAGAGATCTGAGGCATACATACTTGAAGAACTCAAGTACTTTCGTTCAATTTAACAGATTTTTCAAATTCTAATTAAATTTTGATAACAGTTTAATTTTCATGTGTTTAGTATCAAAATTCTACATTATCAACTTATTAAACATAACCATTACTATACTTTTGTTAATACATTCATTCTATTGGGTTTAAGTGAATTTTGATCACAAGTTCCATTTCCACGTGTTTGGTATAAAAATTATGCCTTATTTAGAATATGTGTTGCCAAGTTTCTCAACAAATATTTTAAACAAAACAAAAATTAGACAAAAATAATTTCTTAATCAATTATTTATAAGGAAAATCAAAACATGAGAGTGGCAAATTTTTAGGAGAGACAAATCAAAGCTGAGTCAAGCAGAAAAAAACACGATAAACCAAGAGGAGCAAATTCTGAGTTTCTATGGTAAAGGTTTCGTATGATGGATTTATGGAAAATGAAAAAAATAAGAAGATTCCACTTTCTATCTATAACAGTTATTCCCCATGTTCTTATTCTGAAAATAAAACTTTATGGCAGGAAGTACAAATTTTGTATGGGTAATGTCACTAATTGTAATTGGTGCTTGGATGGTGGGAAATTTTAATAAAGTGAGAAAACCTGAAAAAAAGAAAAGGAAAAAGTCAAGCTGGAATTATTTGGAAAGAAATCAAAGATTTTAACAAATTTTTAGAAAAATTTGAAATTATTTGATATACTAATGATTGGTAGAAAATTAGCAAGTACATAGATAAAACAGCCAAGAGTAAGATTTATAGAATATTAGTGTAAGGATTGGGTCAATGTTTGGCCAGAAAGTAAACAATAGGTCTTGGACATAATAGTTTAATTTTGAAAACTAATGAAATTTATTGAGATCCTAAACCTTTCAGGGTATTTAGACGTATGATATGACAAGTTAATGGGTTTAATGAAATAGTAAAATGATTTTAGCAGAGTTATCACATAAATAGATCAGGTACATATTCAATCACGGAGAAATTGAAGATGCTAGAAAAGGATCTGAAAATTTGGACAAAGATGTCTTTGAGATTATAAATGAGACAAAATAGACTTTAATCCAGAAAATAAAAGAATGAAGAGTATGGGTTAGATGATGCAAGAAAAATGGAGAAGAAAGACCTATTTGAGTAGTTAAAGAAAATTAATTACAGACAAGACTCCTTAGATAAACAAAAGGGTAAGACTAAAGGGATACATTATGTTAATTCAAAAATTCTATCACCTCAATAAGTAATGGTAGGCGGTTGAAGAATGGAATCAAAGGATTGAAGATTAATGGTATTATTCGTGACTTTGTGGGGAGTAACAGCCCAACTCTTGATGAGTTTAGTTTTACTTTGAGCAGAAACTAATGGAAGGTTCTCAAGAAGGATACAATGAGCAACACATGAATTTTATTGGCAAGATAAATGGCTAAAAGGCTACAATGCATCATTTATTATAATTATTCCAAAGGTGACACCTCACAGGATTTAAAGAAATATAGGCCTATTTTATTGGTAGGAGCTATATACAAATAGAATGAAGAAATTTCTTCAAAAGAGTCACATATAGATTCCAATTAGTCTATTTGGGAGGAAGAAATTTATTAGATTGTGTTAATAGTAAATTTTTTTTAACAGGGAAGAATAATAAGTTAAATGGGAGTATTAAAGAGTGTTTCAATCTTATTACAAGAAAAAGTAAATGAAACTGAAAAAATAATACTTATTTTTTTAACTTAAGATACAGTTAATATAAAGGAATATATTGTAGTTTAGAGATTTGTTATATTTTAGTAAAACAAATAACAAATAATGTTATATATTAGGTAAATTTTTCAAATTAGTATAATTTTTATCTGAATTTTTTAAACTAATGTATTTTTTATTTATTTTTGAATATGAGTAAATCTTCTGCTAGACAAAATATTAATGTGAAGAAATAAATAAATAAAATCTTGAAAAACTTGTACCATCAAGATTTCAATTAATAAGTTAATTAAAATACTTAAAAAATACTACACACCATTTTAGGTTGATTAATATTCTCTATCCATTTCTTTCTTTTATTTTATGTAGTGGTTGAAATAAAAATAAAGTTAGTATGAGATTTGTATATTAAATTAAATTAAGAATAAGTCTGATGTTGAAAAGAAATATTAAATTAAATTAAAATTTAATAATAAAATATATTTAGCAAAATTAAGTATAAGTTAGATATTTGAATTTAGTTACTAATATACAAATAATTTAAAATAAAATTTAAAATTAGCAATAAATTTAGAAAGAAAAATTTGCAAATATTATATAATTTTTTAAATAAACTTATTGTTAGTTTTTAAATTATATCTAGGTAATTTTTCTTCATAATATGTAATCACTTCTCTATTCAAATTCACTTCACATATATTTAAATTACTTAATCAGAATTAATTTTAACTATTACATATTTATCAATAAATAAAATGTTTTTGTAACTATCTATTTATTTAGTTGCACAATAGCAACACACCACACCTCCAACAACAAAAAAAAGAAATGGATAAAAAATATTAATCATCAATATGGTACAGTATTTGGATTAACTTATTAATTAAAATTTTAGCTACACAATTTCATCTAGTAAACAAAATTATAAATTATATTCTCTTTTAAGGATTATATTCTCTTTACAATGGTATCTGCACGATTTATCCATATTCTGAAATAAATAAAAAAAATACATCATTTTAAGAATTTCAAATAAAAATTACACCACTTTAAAAAAAAAAATTTACTAATATATTAAAAAGGTACGTATTAATATTGTTACAAGATTTATTGAAATTTTTTTTAAGTGATGTGTTGGCAAAAAAAAAATACCAAATGTTATATATTTATAAATAAAATATACTGTAATTTTCTTATGAATAACAGAAAAATAATAAATATTGTTACAATAAATAACAAATATTGTTATCATGTCAGAAATAACAAATATTATTATAATATTAGAAAATAATAATATAATAAATATTATTATCCTATCAGAAAATAATAATGTATTATTTTCTGATTCTAATCAAAATTAATTTTCTTTAGAATATAAAAATATCTTAAAAATCACATTATTATCTATTATTATCATATCAGAAAATAATAATGAGGAGGTCTAACCTTAACTAAGATAAATTGAATGGAGGAAGAAAAATATTTTTCTTAAATATTTCATAGTAAGTGAACTTATTGAAATTTGTCGTTTGATACATGAACATTAAGAATAGATGATTGATTTTAGTAGTAAGTATACTATTATGATTAATTTCATAGTAAGTATTACTAAACTACTTATTTGATAGTTTACTAAAAAATAGCAGTAAAAACTAACGCCAGGATTAATTTTAGTAGACTTCATTAACATTTGATACACGGACACTAAGAATTTATCAAAATTAAAACTTCTTGTAAGGACTAATGACTACAAATGCAATATATTAATATCAACTATGTTATTTTATATTTATGATAAAATTAAATTTCCATCAAATATATTATCATTAAATATATTATTTTTTATTTTTATGATAAAATTTGAGTCTAATATTTTTTTTTAAATTTTTTCTTTAAGATAAATATACTTTTTATATATATATATATATATATATATATATTTTAAAATATATAGATATTTTAAAAAAAAACTAATATTTTATCTTAGAATCAAATTATTAAAAAAATAAATATTAATTTAAGAAAAAATAAATATTAATTATTTGATTTGATCTTTATAACAAAAATTAAATTATCATCAATTTTGTTTATTTTATGTTTTATAACAATATAATATTTTTATTTATTTTATTTCTTTAATTATACTTAAAATAAGTATATTATTTATATATATCCAGTTATTTGATTTTTATAAAAAATAAAAAAAATATTTTCATTTTCATATTTTTTATTTATTTATTTTTATCTCTTTATAGTTATAAAATAATATATAAAATATTTTTATTAGCATATATTTTTTTTTGTTATCTCTACTTTTTAACGAACTTTTTAATTCAAAATATATTTTTTTAAGAAATTTTATTAAAATATATCAAAATAGTACGGTGAAAATTATAAATTTAAGACAGGAGTGTTGTATAAGATTTTAAATCTCAAAAATAAAAGTACTTAATTATAACTTACACATTTTTTATTCTTTTAATAGAAAACTTATTTTTTTTAAATAGAAATGAAAGCATGACTTTATTAAAAGAAATAGAAAGAAACCTCCCTCCAGTTTTTAAATAATATAACCGTTTGACAGTTAATTGTGAGGTTTTCTGTTATAACAGTTATCATTTTTGTCCAATGCATTCTATGTATTTCTAACCTCACTCATTTTAACCAGTCATTGCTTCAATTCAAAAAACAAGAATCTTTCTCTGTATTTTCATGGCGGAAAAACCAGTTCAAGAAGATGAAGACGCTTCAGCGTCCTCTTCCTCCTCTCCTCCTGTTTCGGTATCTGCATCGCTGCCAACCTCTACTGTTTGGCCACCTGCACCGCCTTTCACCTTTGCTTCTGTTCCAGAATTGGCTTCGACCTCTGCTTCTGTTCCAGAATCGGCTTCCACCTCAGCTTCTTTTCTGGCACCTCCTTTGACCTCTGTTTCTTTACTGGCACCGCCTTCCACTTCTGCTTCTTTTCAGGCACCTCCTTTCACCTTTACTTCTTTACCGGCACCGCCTTCCACCTCTGCTTCTGTTCCGCCACCACTTTCCACTTCTTTTCCGGTACCTGCATTGCCTTTCACCTCTGCTCCTTTTTCTTTTACGGCACCACTTTCCACCTCTGATCCTTTTCCGGTACCTGCGTCGCCTTCCACCTCTGTTTCTTTTCCAACTCCGCTTTCCACCTCTGCTCCTTTCCTGGCACCACTTTCTGTTTCTTTCCCGGTACCTGCACTGCCTTCCACCTCTGCTTCTTTTAAGGTACCTGCACCGCCTTCCACCTCTGCTTCTTTTAAGGTACCTGCACCGCCTTCCACCTCTGCTTCTTTTAAGGTACCTGCACCGCCTTCCACCTCTCCTTCTTTTTCGGTACCTGCATCGCCTTCCACCTCTGCTTCTTTACCGGCACCGTCTTCCACCTCTGCTTCTCTTCCGGTACCGCCTTCCACTTCTGCGTCTGTTTCGGTATCTGCATCGTCTTTCACCTCTGCTCCTGTGTCCGTAGCTGCGTCAGCGTCGGCTTTTGTTTCAGCTTTAGCGTCCGCATCAGCAACGACGTCACCACCAGCATTAGTATCTGCATCGGCGTTGACCTCGCTATCGGCATTAGCAGCAGCAGCATGGTCAACGGAATCAGCATCCGCACGCTCCACAACACGGGCAGCAGAAGCAGCATCCACGTCCTCTTCCGTCCCACTCACACTCGAAGACGAGGCACCGATAAAACTTGAAGGAGTGATCAATTTGGTTGCATGGAAAGAACAAGTTACGCGTGTGTTGGTGGAAGAAGATTTGGTAGATTTCGTTACAAACCCTTCCACCCCTTTAAAATACACAAGCTTGGCTTGTGATGAGGTAAGCGAGGAGTACGAGGAATGGGTTATTATAGATCAAAAGCTTCGCACTTTTCTGTTATCATCTTTATCTGAATTGATTGCAAATTTTGTGAGTGAATGGGAACATGCATGGGAGATTTGGTGTGCAGTGCACGAAATCTGCCGTGACGAGTTGGTGAGCAAGCTCAAGATAGCCCTAAGAGCGGAGATCAAGAACACAAAGAAAGAGAATCAAAATGTGAAAGATTACGTTGGCACCATCACTGGTCTCATTGAGGCATTGGTTGCTTTGGGAGATGACGTCACTGAACAAGAACATGTTCAGTTCATCTTGGACGGGTTACCGGACGACTATGGATCTTTGCGACAAATCGTCCGTGCACGTGGTGAAGAAGCCACGGTGGCTCATGTTGAACGCTTGATGTTGATTCAAGAAACGTTGGTTACCAATATTACTAATCAACTTAATAATCAACTTCCCGTTAATCCTCTACCTGCCCTTGAATCTCTTAATCTTGGTAATCAAGGGAACGACAATGTTGATGATGGAGCAGGAAGAGGCCGTGGCAGAGGTAGCCGTCGTCGACGTGGCGGTGGCCATTGAGGTAGCAACTTGCATCTTCTTTTTTCTTTGTATACTTTTTTGACTCGTTGTTGTTTTGGTTTACTCATAAACTCAGTTGTGGAGTTTGCTACATTCGAACAGTTTGTTGAATGGCAAATTATGCATCTAAACATGATATTGATGAATGATGAATTCTCTAAAAAAGACTTAGTGTTCAAGAATTACATGTCAAATATGGTTGTGTTACAAACTTGTTGACTGTTATCTTTTGAGTGGCTATTTCTTGCTTTTCCCATCAAATGAAAAAATTTAGAAGTCTAGGGACATGCAGTGATACAATGCTTATTAATTTTTTCCTCTCATCTACCATTTTCTAAGTGTGCTTAACTTCATGTTATCTTATGTGTCAGAATTGAACTGTCAATGTTTTGTTCACAGGAAACTTTTTTATTTTATTTATCATTAACAGTTTTGTGAATAATATCTATGGAGTACATTGAAAACACTGTAAATTATAAGGTAAAGATCACTTTGTTAATGTAAAATCTACAGAGTAAAGCTACACATTTAGTAGCTCACTCAATCCAATTGAGTGATTAAAGGTATATTACAGTGCAAAATTTGAAAGTTAAGTCTGTATCTTTCTATATCAGTTTTCCATTTTTTTAAAGAAGTTCTTTCCAAAAAAGTAAAGGGTTTTACCTTTTTTGGTTTGTCATAATCTTTCTTACCCATTGATACATACTTGAAGAACTCAAGTACTTTCGTTCAATCTAACACATTTTTCAAATTTTAATTAAATTTTGATAACAGTTTAATTTTCATGTATTAGTATCAAAATTCTACATTATCAACTTATTAGACACAACCATTAGTATACTTTTATTAATACATTATTGGGTTTAAGTGAATTTTGATCATAAAGTTCCATTTTCATGTGTTTAGCGTAAAAATTATGCCTTATTTAGAAAATGTGTTGGCAAGTTTCTCAACAAACATTTTAAACAAAACAAAAATAAGACAAAAAAATAATTTCTTCATCAATTATTTATAATTTATTTAAAAATTATAGTTCAAAAACTATATGAGAACTTCTATAATTAGTCTATATATAAATTAATTTTAGTCAATAAAAAAACTCGGCTTTTTCCTCCTATTAGTGATTATTAAAAAGTCTGTCTAAACATATCTTCACTCTAACTTAAAATTTTCATTAATATACTTTTAAATTAATAATTGAAAAATCATTTTTAGAAGACAAAATAAAAGAAATTTGAAATAAATAATATCATAAAAAGAAGGTTGTTTTCAACAATCTTTGACTTAATAACGATGTATATGGGTCAAAGGGATCAAATTTCTATATGTAGATGTAGATAATCAAAGGATTATGAAGTCGTCAAAACTCTACTTCAACGCCAAAGCGAAGGCAAATTAGCTACGATGATCAAAGATGTGGAAGATGATTTTAATCAAACAAACCTCGTTGGAGTCGCACAAATTTTTAGAAGGAAAGACAAATCAAGGGTGAGTCATGCAGAAACAACATGATAAAACAAGAGGAGCAAATTCTGAAATTTTCTATCTATCGTAAAAGTTTCGTATGGATTTATGGAGAATGTAAAAAATAAAAAAAAATTCACTTTTATCTACAACAACTATTCCCTACGTTCTTATTCTGAAAAGAAAACTTTATGGCACGAAATACAAATTTGTACGCTTAATGACAATAATTGTACTTGATGCATTGTGGGGGATTTTAATATAGTAAAAAATTTTAAGAAAAGAAAAGGAAAAAGTCAAGATGGAATTATTTGGAAAGAAATCGAAGATTTTAAAAAATTATTCGGAAAATTTGAAATTATTTGATATACTAATGATTGGTAGAAAATTTACCAGGTACATAGATAATGGAACAGCTAACAGTAAGATTTATAGAATATTAGTGTATAGGGATTGAATTAATGTCTGGCAAGAAAGTAAACAATAGGTCTTGGACATAATAGTATTTGATCATGGTGGTTTAATTCTGAAAACTAAAGAAGTTTATTGAGATTCTAAACCTTTCGGGCTATTAGATGCATGACAACAATTTAATGGGTTTAATGAAATAATAAAAAGATTAGGAGAGTTATCACATAAATGAATCAAGTATATATTCAATCATGGAGAAATTGAAGATGCTAAAAAAAGATGTGAAAATTTGGACAAGGATTCCTTGAGATAAATGAGACAAAATAGACTTTAATTCAGAAAGTCTTGATGGGGAGGATTTATGATATTACTATTCGTGACTTTGAGGGGAGTAAGAGCCCCAGTCTTGATGAGTTTAGTTTTACTTTTATCATAAATTAATGGGAGGTTCTTAAGAAATATATAATGAGAGCAACACATGAATTAGGTATGGGTGGCACTTTTGATAGGTTGTTTGGTCCAGTGTAATTGTGGTGATGTTCATCACTATTAGGTTTAGTATTTTTATTAACCTGAGACTTTAACTTTTACTTTGTAATGGGTTGAAGCATCCTCTATACTTTATATTTATTAATTTTTTTGTTGAAAAAAAAAAATGGCAAGGTAAATTACCGAAAGGTTACAATGTTTCATTCATTACAATAATTCCAAAGGTAGACACCCCTCAGCATTTAAAGAAATATAGGTCTATTTCATTGTCAGGGGCTGTATACATAATTATTTCCAATGTGTTAGCAAATAGGATGAAGAAATTTATCCCAAAAGTCATAGATAAAACCAAATCAGTTTGTTTGGTAGGGAGAAATTTATTAGATTGTGTATTAATAGCAAATGAAGTCATAAATAAGGTAAAAAGTAAGCAAAAAAATTGTTTAATTATAAAGGTGAATTTTAAAAAGGCTTTGAATGAGATGAGATTTTCTATATATAATAGAAAAATTAGTTTTTAGTGATAAAATGGATTAAGTGGAAAAAGGATATTTAGTGTCAATGACAACCTTAATTTTAGTCCATGAAAGCTTCACACATGAATTTTACCTTCTAAAGGACTTAGATAAGCCGACTCACTAGTATTGTTGTTCTTCTTGGTTCTATTAGAGGATTTGACAAGTTTAATTAGATAAATATTCACTTTAAAAATGTTAAAAGGGGTGAAAGTGGACAAAAAGGACATAAAAATAAATATAACACGATTTGGAGATAATACATTCTTGATATTTAAAAATAAAATACAAAATATCATATTTGTCAAAGATATATTAAGAAGTTTTGGAGTAGCATTAGTGTTGAAAGTAAATTTCACTGAGAGAAATTTGGAGAGTATAGAGGTTCAAAATATTCAAATAGAAAAGTATGTTGCTATTTTAAATTCTTATCATTAGGGAGAATCCAAGAAAAAGGTGATGAATATGGTGAGCAAAATTAGAAAGAGATTGTGTGATAAAAGGAAGACATTTGTCATATGCTAGAAGTGTTTTTTTTTTTTTTTATTTAAGTCTGCTCTTCCTTTATCTTATTTCCTTTCTTCATTGTTCCAAGATTAGTGATAATTGAAATCCAAAAATTATAGTGGAGGTCAAAAGTAGTAAAATCTATGTAAACTAAAGGAATTTAAAGGGGTATACAATTTTTTATTTATATCATTATAGCCTAATAGAAATAAATATATGTAATCAAATATCATAGTTTATGGAAAGAAGTATTAGAATCTAAACATGGAGATTGGAGGAAACTAAATAAACATATAATAAGTATGAGTGAATTTGGTTGAAGGTCATTAAGAAATTAACAGAATCTGAAAATAGTGGAGGGTGATTTGATAAGAGCATAGCATGACAAGGTGATTTGATAAGAGTATAACATGACAAGTTGGAACGGGAACCAAATTTAGATTTTGGGATGGTGTTGAATATAAGGTATGATGTGATAACACATGAGAATAGAAATTGACTTTAGAGACATGAGTGGTTTCAATGAGAATTTCTAATGGTGGACACACTCATAAATTTTTTTTCAATAAATTAAATCAAAAGGACATGAGAAAGATAAATGAGTATGGGAATGAGAGAAATTTAGAAAATATGTTAGCTGAGCTTGTAGAATTCTACAAAGAAATAAAGACAATTCCTAGTACTTTATCTTTTGGTTGGAGGATGAGATTAAATAGAGTGTGAATAAAAAACAAACTAAAAAATAAATATAATTATAATAAGAATAATAATAATTATAATATAATCATATAGTTTATCTGTTTGACGTAATGATTAAATATTTTTATTTTTACTAAGAGTTATAAGTTAAACTCCTCCTTATTATAATTTGATAATAAATATTAATAATATTTATATTAATATTTTCAATAATTTTAAATAAAAATGATAATAATAATAATAAATAATTAACGAGAAACGATTATTTTATTGGAAAGTTGCGTCAGAATGCTTTAGAGACATGAAACAGATTTGGGCAACATTTTATAACATAGAGTTTCAATTGATATTATCTATTTTTATAGGCAAATTTTTTAAATTGGTGTAATTTTTTTTTGAAATTTCTGAAATGATGTATTTTTTTTATTTATTTTCAGATATGGGTAAATCCTGTATAGAAACACGATTTAATATAAAATTAAATGAAATCTAAAAAGAGGACACTATCTTAATTTATTATAGGAAAGCATCTAATATTTAAATTAATGAGTTAATTAATATAGTGAGAATAAGTAGGGTTAATATTCTCCACTCATTCCTCCTTGACACGTGTGATCTATTGCTAATGTGTAACTAAAATAGATGCAAAAAAATTAATTTAATTTGAATAGAAGAGTGATTATTCTTAAGAAAAGTTACATGCTATGAATTTAGTTATTAATATATGAAATAGATTTAGTTAGTAATAAATATAATTTAAAAACTAACAATAAATTTATTTAAAAAACTATATAATATTTTCAAAATTTTCATTCTAAATTTATTGCTAAATCTTAATTTTATTTTAAATTATTTTTATATTAGTAACTAATTCAAATATCAAACTTAAACTTAATTTTGCTAAATATATTTTATTACTAAATATTAATTTAATTTAATTTTTCTTTTCAAAATCAAACTTACTTTTAATTTAGTTCAATATATAAATCTCATACTAATATTATTTTTTATTTTAATTTAAACAATAATTTCCTCAATCATATTATTGTTTAATTTCAAATTAACTTCACATTTGTTTCAATTTAATTTTAATTATTTTTATCAATAATTAAAACCACTTTTGTAACTGTGTATTTATTTTAGTTGCACATTAGCAATACATTTATTTTAGTTACACATTAGCAATACATCACAGGTGTCAAATAAAACAGAAGAGGAATAGGTTGAGAATATTAACCCTATTAAAATCATACAGTATTCTCACCATATTAATTAACTTATTAATTGAAATATTATATACACAATTTCATCTAGTAAATTAAGATCGTGTCCTCTTTTCTTTTCACGACGATTTCTTTATAATGATATAGTGTCTCTTATGTACGATCTACCCATATCCAGAAATAAATAAAAAAATACACCAGAATTTAAAAAAAAAATTATACCAATTTGAGAAATTTGCCATTTTTATCTCATTACCTCTTATCGGTTGATATCTGAAAAAAGAAAGTGAATGAATTCTTTTATAATCGGATACCTGATGTTTTTTATTTTATTTTTTAATGTTAAATAAAATTATTTAAAAATAATTCTTTAAAATATAGGTCCAGATAAAAATTTAATTTAAAAATATAATTAAATTAAAATTATGCAACAAAATAGTAGAAGAAATAAATTTGATTTTTTTAAAAGATAAACTTGAATAATTAAAAATAAATAATATATATATATTTATGGCCACCGTTGCCGTCGCCGAAGTTGCCGTCTAAACCGGTGTCGTCGTCCACATCGGCATCAGCGTCAACACTGCCACCAGTAGTATAATTGAAATGTGTCCTTCAAGGATCACTACTTGATATACTGAGAATTAGACATATAGCTATTAAAAAACTGTGAAGGTAAATATTTATTATTATATCTCTCATTAATTTTGAAGGATATATTTGGATGAGAATTTAGATTTAATGAAGTAAATTTGAGATGTGTGAAAGATTTGATTGTTTGGATTAAAAAAAAGATAATAAGATTTGAATGAAAAGTTTATAAAAATTTGTAACTGATGTGCCTAATTAATAAAATAATTTTTTAGTAAATGAAATTGAAATTGAAATTGAAATTAATTTAAAATTAGAAATAATTGATTTGTTGTTTGTGATTAATAAATTATTATTAATTTTCTTTATAAAGTTAAAAGATTATTAATTATTTAAAAATAAAAATAAAATTATTATTATTAATATTGTTATTATTTTATAAAGTTTATCTCCAATAATATTATAATTTCCATTAATATTTATTATTAATATTATTATTTTATAATTTTATTAAATTTATTATTATTTTAGTAATTATCAATATTATTATGATATATTATATAATTAAATCATTTTTGTTTATAAATTTATTTTAATTATTATTATAACTTTTTAAATTTTATTATTATTACTTTTATTATTATTTTTATAATCTTATTAAAAACTAATATTATTAATTATTATTATTATTATATTATATAATTAATTATATTTATTTTATTAATAATCAAATAAATTAAGTAAAACGTTTGGAAAAATTCAATACCTTCACCTCCCACATCTTCCCTTCCCCTCCAAATCTTAAGTATATGCGAAGAAAGTGTAAAAAAAAAAAAATTGACACATTTTTCGTTTCTTAATAATTTTTTGATTTTTCAACTTTCATCTCCTTTGTTGGGGCTTTGTTGCGTCGAGACAAATCCGCGCGTGAATCTAAACATAGAACGTAAAACAGATAAAAGCATAATATCACATATAAATCTTAAAGAAACTAAGATAATAATTCAAATAACACGATCCTAAACTAACTCCTAAATTTTTAATATTAATTTATTTTAAAATTTATGTATTAGATAATTTTTTGCATGCGTGTAAAATTATTTCTGTCATACATATTATACATCTTAAAAAACATAATATATTTTTATTTTTTTAATAATAAAAATAAAAATAATGTTAACAATTGTTTTCTACACTATAAATATAAATAATTGTTTCTTGTACTTACCGATTTTTATTTTATTTTCGTTAGTTAGTTTTTAAATATTTAATTTTGTGATAATAAATATTGATGAAAGAATATAGATATTTTTTAATATTTATAAAATTATTTTTTATTATTTATTTAGAAATTTTGTTAATATTTATTAGAGATAATTTTTTATTATTTGTTAAAAAAGTTTGTTATTAAGAGAGAGAAAGAGACACGTTAACCGTTTTTATTCTTAATTTAGTTCCACCTTTTTAGAAGGTAACTTAATTGCATGAGAAAAAAAAAATATTTAATAAAATAAATTTTAAAATAAAAATGATAACGATATTATTGATGGATTAAGAATTTGTCAAGTGTAACAATTTGTTAGACGAGAAGCAATTGCCTTTACCTAGTCATTGGTTTCAATTAAACAAACAAAAAATCTTTCTCTGTATTTTCATGGCGGAAACACAAGTCCAAGAAGATGAAGGCACTTCAGCGTCCTCTCCCACCGATGCTGTTTCGGTATCTGCATCGCCGTCCACCTCTTCTCCTGTTTGGGCACCTGCACCGCCTTCCACCTCTGCTTCTTTGCCGGCACCGCTTTCCACCTCTGCTTCTCTTCCGGCACCGTCTTCCACCTCTGCTTCTCTTCCGGTACCGCCTTCCACCTCTGCGTCTGTTTCGGTATCTGCATCGTCTTTCACCTCTGCTTCTGTTTCCGTAGCTGCGTCAGCGTCGGCTTTTGTTTCAGCTTTAGCGTCCGCATCAGCAACGACGTCACCACCAGCATTAGTATCAGCATCGGCGTTGACCTCGCTATCGGCATTAGCAGCAGCAGCATGGTCAACGGAATCAGCATCCGCACGCTCCACAACACGGGCACCAGAAGCAGCATCCACGTCCTCTCCCGTGCCACTCACACTCGAAGACGAGGCACCGATAAAACTTGAAGGAGTGTGCAATTTGGTTGCATGGAAACAACAAGTTACGCGTGTGTTGGTGGAAGAAGATTTGGTAGATTTCGTTACAAACCCTTCCACCCCTTTAAAATACACAAGCCAAGCGGAGCTTGCTTGTGATGTGGTAAGCGAGGAGTACGAGGAATGGGTTATTAAAGATCAAAAGCTGCGCACTTTTCTGTTATCATCTTTATCTGAATTCATTGCAAATTTTGTGAGAGAATGGGAACATGCATGGGAGATTTGGAGTGCAGTGCACGAAATCTGCCGGAACGAGTTGGTAAGCAAGATGAAGATAGCCGCAAAAGCAGAGATCAAAAACACAAAGAAAGAAAATCAAAATGTGAGAGATTACGTTGGCAGGATCACCGCTCTCGTTGGTGCATTGGTTGCTTTGGGAGATGACGTCACTGAACAAGAACATGTTCAGTACATCTTGGAAGGGTTACCGGACGACTATGGATCTTTGCGAACCATCGTCCGTGCTCGTGGTGAACAAGCCACCGTTGCTCATGTTGAACAGTTGATGTTGATTCAAGAAACGTTGGTTAACAATATTAACAATCAACTTAACAATCAACTTCCTGTTAATTCTCTACTTCCCCTTGGATCTCTAAGTCTTAGTAATCAAGGGAACGACAATGTTGACGATGGAGCAGGAAGAGGCCGTGGCAGAGGTCGCCGTCGTCGACGTGGCGGTGGCCATTGAGGTAGCAACTAGGGTTTGCATCTTCTTTTTTCTTTATATACTTTCACTCATCGTTGTTTTGATGAACTCAGTTAATTATTTTATTTTATTTTATTTATCATAAACAGTTTTATTTTATTTTATTTATCATAAACAGTTTTATGAATAATATCTATGGGGTATATATTGAAAGCATTGTAAATTATAAGGTAAAGATAACTTTGTTAATGTAAAATCTACAGAGTAAAGCTACACATTTAGTAGCTCACTCAATCCAGTTGACTGATTTGAGGTATACTACAGTAAAAAATTTTAAAGTTAAGTGGTATTGTTCTACATCAGTATTTCATTCTCCTAAAGAAATTATTTCCAAAGTGGCTTTTACTTTTTGGTTTGTCATAATCTTTCTTACCCATTGAGAGATCTGAGGCATACATACTTCAAGAACTCAAGTATTTTCGTTCAATCTAACACATTTTTCAAATTTTAATTAAATTTTGATAACAGTTTAATTTTCATGTAGTATCAAAATTTACATTATCAACTTATTAAACATAACCATTAGTATACTTTTGTTAATACATTCATTCTATTGGGATTAAGTGATTTTTGATCATAAGTTCCATTTTCACGTGTTTAGCATAAAAATTATGCCTTATTTAGAATATGTGTTGGCCAGTTTCTCAACAAATATTTTAAACAAAACAAAAATAAGACAAAAAATAATTTCTTAATCAATTATTTATAATTTATGTAAAAATTATAGTTCAAAAACTATATGAGAACTTCTATAATTAGTATATATATATATAAATTAATTTTAGTCAATAAAAAAACTAGTTTTTTTCTCTTATTAGTGAGGCTTTTTCTCATGAGCCAAAATTTTAAAACTAGTATAATTTTTTTTTGTGAAATTTTTAAAATGGGATACTTTTTTTTTTTTTGTTGGATGTGAATAAATCCAGGAAAGTTTAACAATATCATTATGTATGAATAAATGGTGTTATTATTGTATTATTTAATATAAGATTATGTGAAATCTTGGAAAGAACACACATGAAATATGCAATAAATGTACTGAATAATTTCAGAATAATTAAGTATTGGTACTTTCTTTTTAGGTTTTGAAAATATATAATGATTGAAATTAATTTTTTATTTAAATAATTCAAATAAATTTAAAGTTAATTTGAATGGAAGAATGATTGTTACTCTGTTATGAAAGAAAACAAAATCTAAATAAGGTTGGAAATCTTTATAAAAGAAAAAAAAAGAGAATTGAAGTAGTTTGAGAATTTTTATAAAATTAAAAAGTTTTAATATTTTTCTAATTCAAATAATTTAAAGTTTCACTGTATAAAAATTATGTTTTTATTTAACCACCTTACAATTAAATATAGTTACTTTGTACTTTTTTTTAAGTTTTAACTATTTTTTTAATTCAAATAATTTAAATGTTCACTATATAAAAACTATTTTTTTATTTAACTACCTTACAATTAAATTTTCTTCAAATCACTTAATTCTTCTTCTAACAAGGAGGAGAGGAAGGATGGAAGAGTTAATTACCTAGCCTAATCATTTTAACTCATAAATTAATTAGTTAATTAAAATTGTATTTTTATTATACAATTTCATTCATTTAACTAAAATCTCTCAACTTTTATGCATATATAAAAAAAAGTATACAATTTTAGAAATTTCAAAAAAATTACACGTTTGAGAAATTAGCCTATTAGTGATTATTAAAAAGGTTATGTAAACATATGTTCACTCTAACTTAAAATTATCATTAATATATTCTTAAATTAATAATTGAAAATTTATTTTTAGAAGACAGTATAAAAGAAATTTTAACAGTATACAGTAGAAATATATATACTGTGAAAATTGTTTTTTCATGGAGGATTTGGACTTCATCAAACTGCAGTTTGGGAGATAATTACATGCTGTTACTAGAGGGGAGGGAGTTAATTTGAGAAAAACAATATTTCAACAATCTTTGACTCAATAACGAAGTCTGGAGAGAGTGTAAATGATAGTGAATCTTCAAAAGGAAAATCAAAACATGAGAGTGACCAATTTTTGGAAGGAGAAACAAATCAAAGGTGAGTCAAGCAGAGAAAACACAATAAACCAAGAGGAGCAAATTCGGAAAAGTTTCTATCTATGGTAAAGGTTTGGTATGGTTTTATGGAGAATAAAAAAAAAACTAAGAAGATTCCACTTTCTATCTATAACAGTTATTCCCCATGTTCTTATTTTATGGCAGGAAATACAAATTTGTATGGGTAATGACACTAATTGTAATTGGTGCACGGATGGTGGGGAATTTTAATGAAGTGAGAAAACCTGAAAAAAGAAAAGGAAGAAGTCAAGATGGAATTATTTAGAAAGAAATAAAAGATTTTAACAAATCAAAGAAGGATATAATGAGCAACACATGAATTTCATTGGCAAGGCAAATGGCCAAGAGGATACAATACCTCGTTCATTATAATTATTATTCCAAAGGTGGACACCTTGTAGGATTTAAAGGAATATAGGCCTATTTTATTGATAGTAGCTGTATACAAAATTATGTCGAAGGTGTTGGTAAATAGAATGAAGAAATTTCTCCTAAAAGAGTGATACCTAATATTATTTATATTTTAATTTTAAATAAAATCATTTAAAAATAATTCTTTAAAATGTAAGCCCAAATAAAAGAGTTAATTATAAAAGTATAATTCAATTAAAGTTAGGCAACAAACTATTAATAAAAATAAATTTGATCTTTCAAAAAATAAATTCAATTAAAAAAATTACTTTTAAATATATAAAATCAAATTCTAAATAATTTTTCAATGATTAATATTTTTCAAATTCATAATTTTATTTAGATCATTTAATTTTTTAAAATATTTAAATTAAATTTAGTAATAAACTTTTTTTAATATCTCCCATATTTTTTTAAATAGTTAAATTAATATATCCCATATATTTTTATTTTTTTTAATATTTAAAATAAATTTAGTAATTTTTTTTAAATAGTTAAATTAATATCTCCCATATTTTTATGTACTATTTTTAGCAAAGTAAATTACTTAGATAGTATATTTTTTGGTTTGTTTTGTAAGACTTTCTTGTGATTCGTGTTATTAGTTAGCTTAATTAGGAAGTTCATTAAGCACACTTATTCACATTGAAAATAGAAAGTAAATTTCAAGAATCCTCTTCTCTCCACTTTCATGGCGCCAAAGAAAGAACTCCAAGATGATAGTCAAAGCACAGGGACTTTTGTTTCAGCTTTAGGGTCCCCATCAGCAACGACGTCAGCATCAGCATTAGAATCAGCATCGGCTTTGATCGCGCTATCGGAAATAGCAGCAGCAGCAGCATGGTCACCGGAATCAGCCTCCGCACCCTCCACAACACGGGCACCAGAAGCAGCATCCACGTCCTCTTCCGTGCCACTCACACTCGAAGACGATGCACCGATAAAACTTGAAGGACTGTGCAATTTGGTTGCATGGAAAGAACAAGTTACGCGTGTCTTGGTCGAAGAAGATTTGCTAGATTTCGTTTCAAACCCTACCGCCCCTTTGAAATATGCAAGCCAAGCGGAGCTTGCTTGTGATGTGGTAAGCGAGGAGTACGAGGAATGGGTTAATAAAGATAAAAAACTGCGCACTTTTCTGGTATCATCTTTATCTGAATTCATTGCAAATTTTGTGAGGGAATGGGAACATGCATGGGAGATTTGGAGTGCAGTGCACGAAATGTGCCGTAACGAGTTGGTAAGCAAGATCAAGATAGCCGTAAAAGCAGAGATCAAGAACACAAAAAAAGAAAATCAAACTGTGAAAGATTATGTTGACAGGATCACTGGTCTCATTGGTGCATTGCTTGCTTTGGGAGATGACGTGACTGAAAAAGAACATGTTCAGTACATCTTGGATGGGTTACCGGAGGACTATGAATCTTTGCGAACGATTGTCCGTGCACGTGGTGAACAAGCCACGGTCTTTTATGTTGTTGAACAGTTGATGTTGGTTGAAGAAACGTTGGTTAATAATCAACTTGCCGTTAATTCTCTACTTTCCCTTGGATCTCTTAATCTTGGTAATGAAGGGAACGACGATGTTGATGATGGAGCAGGAAGAGGCAGTGGCAGAGGTAGCGGTGGCCATTGAGGTAGCAACTAGGGTTTACACCTTTTTACTTTGTATACTTTGACTCATTGTTGTTCTGGTTTACTCATGAACTCGGTTATGAAGTTTGCTACACTGGAACAGTTTGTTGAATGGCAAATTATGCATCTAAACATGATATTGATGAGTTGAATGATGAATTCATCTAACAAAGACTTAATGTTCCAGAATTACATGTCAAATATGGTTTTTTCTTGAGTTACAAACTTGGTGATTATTCTTGTGAGTGGATATTGCTTGCTTTCCCCATCAAATGAAAAATTTAGAACTCTAGGGACACACCTTGCAGTGATATTATTTTCTAATTATGCTCTTAACTTCATGTTATCTTATACGTTAGAATTGAACTGTCGATGTTTTTGTTGACAGCAAACTTTTTTATTTTGTTTATCTTTAACAGTTTTATGAATAATATCTATGGAGTATATATTGAAAGCGTTGTAAATTATAAGGTAAAGATAACTTTGTCTACACATTTAGTTGCTCACTCAATCCAATTGAGTGATTTGAGGTATATTACAGTGCAAAATTTTAAAAGTTAAGTGGTATTGTTCTATATCAGTATTCCATTCTTCTAAAGAAATTATTTCCAAAGTGGCTTTTACTTTTTGGTTTGCCATAATCTTTCTTACCCATTGAGAGATCTGAGGCATACATACTTGAAGAACTCAAGTACTTTCGTTCAATCTAACACATTTTCCAAATTTTAATTAAATTTTGATAACAGTTTAATTTTCATGTAGTATCAAAATTTTACATGATCAACTTATTAAACATAGCCATTAGTATACTTTTGTTAATACATTCATTCTATTGGGTTTAAGTGATTTTTTATCATAAGTTCCATTTTCACGTGTTTAGCATAAAAATTATGCCTTATTTAGAATATGTGTTGCGCAGTTTCTCAACAAATATTTTAAACAAAACAAAAATAAGACAAAACAATAATTTCTTAATCAATTATTTATAATTTATTTAAAAATTATAGTTCAAAAACTATATGAGAACTTCTAAAATTAATCTATATATAAATTAATTTTAGTCAATAAAACTCGTTTTTCCTCCTATCAGTGATAATTAAAAAGTCTGTCTAAACATATCTTCACTCTAACTTAAAATTATCATTAATATAATTTTAAATTAATAATTGAAAAATAATTTTTAGAAAACAATATAAAAGAAATTTTAACAGCATACAGTAGAAATATACTGTGAAAATTGTTTTTTCATGGAGGATTTGGACTTCATCAAACTACAGTTTGGGAGATAATTACATGCTGTTACTGGAGGGGATGGAGGGGAGGGAGTTAGTTTGAGAGAAATAATATCATAAAACGAAGAGTGGTTTTCAACAATCTTTGACTCCATAACGATGTATGGAGAGAAAGCGTAAGTGATAGTGAATCTTCAAAAGGAAAATCAAAACATGAGAGTGGCAAATTTTTGGAAGGAGATACAAATTTGTATTGGTAATGACACTACTTGTAATTGGTGCACGGATGGTGGGGAATTTTAATGAAGTAAGAAAACCTTAAAAAAGAAAAGGAAATAGTCAAGATGGAATTATTTGGAAAGAAATCAAAGATTTTAACAAATCAAAGAAGGATACAATGAGCAACACATGAATTTCATTGGCAAGGCAAATGGCCAAAAGGCTACAATGCCTCATTCATTATAATTATTATTCCAAAGGTGGACACCTAGTAGGATTTAAAGGAATATAGGCTTATTTTATTGATAGGAGCTGTATACAAAATTATCTCGAAGGTGTTGTAAATTTCTCCTTAAAAGTTATAGATAAAACCCAATCGATCTGTTTGGTAGGGAGAAGTTTATTAGATTGTGTGTTAATAGCAAATAAAGTCCCATATGAGGTAAAAAGTAAGTGAAATAATTGTTTGATTATGAAGGTAAATTTTAAAAAGGCTTGTAATTTAGTGAGATGAGATTTCTTACACATAATAGAAAAAATAGTTTTTGATTATAATTGGATTAAGAGGATAAAAGGATATTTAGTGTGAATGACAACCTCAATTTTGGTCAATTAAAGTCTCACACATGAATTTTACCTTTCTAAAAGAACTTAGACAAAGTAATACATTAGCACCGTTGCTCTTCTTAGTTGTATTAGAGGGTATCATAGGTTTAGTTAGATAAACAAGTTACTTTAAAATGTTAGAAGGGGTCAAAGTGGGCAAAAAGAAAATAGAAATAAATATAACAATTTGTAGATGATATATTTTTTATATGCAAATATAAAATACAAAATATTGTATATATATTAAATGCATATTAAGAGGCTTTAAAGTAGCCGTATTGAAAGTAAACTTCACTAAGAAAAATTTGGGGAGCAGAGATTCAAAATACTTAAATATAAAATTACGTTGCTATTTTAAATTCTTCTTTAATGAACATACCTTTCAAATATTTGGGATTACCATTAGGAGAAACCAAAAAAAAAAAAAGACGATATGAAATAATATAGTGAGCAAAATTAAGAAGAGATTATCCTAATAAAAAAGAGAAAATTATCATTTATTAGAAAAGTTTGTTTAATTAAGTTGGTAATTTCTTTTCTTCCTTTTTTATTATTTTATAATATAATTAATTAATTACATAATTTATTATATATATAATTAATTATATGTTAATATTATAATATATAATCTATTATAATATATAACGTATAATCGATTATATATATATATATATACAGACACGTTAGGTTTAAAACATATAATCGATTATATATATAATTGATTTTTAATTAAATTTATAAAATTATTATAATATATTATATAATTAAACTATTAGTTTTATAATTTTATTTTAATTATTATTATAATTTTTAATTTTATTATTATATAAATATAAATATATTAATAATCAAATTAATTATTTAAAAATATTTTAAAACAATTTTTTCTTGAAATTTGTGTTCTGTAGAAAAAAAAGTAAACTTAACAGTGTAAATTTTTTCACCGTTTTTCGTTTTTAACAATTTTTTATTCATCCATTTCTTTACTTTTCTTGCTTATGATCCGTCTTAGCAAATAGGTTTACAGAATAAACGAACCTTAAAGCATAAGCTCAAAAAACTGTATTGTGTAATATCATCTCCCTCATCTAACTCTGTAAAATACAAAAGAACAGATAAAAATATAAGATCATCCCAATGTTGCATTTTTAAAAGAGTTACTTGTTTAAAAATTGGTGAGTTGTATTTTCAAAAGAGTTACTTGTTTAAAAATTGGTGAGTCCTGTGTCATCACTGCTTATCAGAACATTAGTCAATTTTTGTCCAGTAGTATAATTGAAATGTGTCTTTCCAAGATCTCTACTTATATATTGAGAATTAGACCTATAACTATTAAACAACTCTCAAGGTAATAATTATAATCATGTTTTATTCGTTAATTCATATATGCATGTTATTATTGTTAAATTCAAGACCTAGTTATTTAAATAAAAGAGGATGTTAAAATATTATTTTTGAATCATTTATTTTTCCCACAATACATATCGAAAAGAAAGACATAAATATGAAAATCAAAACAATTACATTGAGAGTTCAAAAAGTTAAATTCTAATTTCAATAATAATGGATTTGGTTTCTCATAATCACAAAAAAAGTTAAACAATATAGAAGAACAATAGAATAAAAAATTACTCCCATAGAACTCTAAAGTTGTCTCCAATTGCCAAATTCACTCATTGACGGTTCAAGATATTTAACCCTAATGCAGAACAAATATTAAATACAATATGAAATCTGATGCTTACGCCCACCTCAACTGTAATGATGTCAGCTACGACTAGATTCTGTTGTTGTTCCACACTTCCAGGCCTAATTAGTACTGGGTTCAAGTTTTCTTTGTCGAGCATATTTTTACTTAATTGCTCTTGGGTTTTCTTAGACTGGGCTCAAATTTTATGAGTCCGGCCAGAGTTGTTTTGTGTCAACTTTCTTTTTAATCACTCATTTTCATGGTTTCAATCATTCTTCTCTTAATTAAATGCTTTCATGTTTATTTATAGACAAAATAACAAGAATTAACAAAAAAAAACTACCTTAATTTGAAAATTAAGAAAATTTTAAACTTAGAGAGAATTGGTTTTGTCATAAAAAATAGTTCAAAAATATTATATAAATCAACTATATCATCTATTAGGTTGTGTGTGTCCCTGCTATATGCTATGATCCATAAAAATATCAAGAAAGTGTTTTGATAAATGTTGATCATAAAAAAATTTTTGAAAAAAATTGTGTCGTTGTTTATTTTAATGGATTGAACATTCATCAATTGATTTCGTCTAAGTGAAATCAATCAATTTAGTTGAAGATTTAATTGATTGAAATATGTACATATTTTATAAATATCTATTACTTTTAAAAATGAACTCAAATTATTTTGCAATAAAGATATATAGACAAAATAATGAAATAATAAAATATTTTTCTATAACAATTCAGAATGACACAAAGCATACACATATACATGACAAAACATACACACACATGCATAAAAGAAAAAGAAACTTGGTCTCTTATCAAAAGAAAATGAAATATTTAGAATGTATGTATTAAACCATAAACAGAAAGAGACTCAACAATTTCTAAAAAAATATGAATGTTAAGCTCAATTAGAAAAGAGTGGAGCAATTTGTTTAAAAGAAAAAATTAAACCTTAAATAAATCAAGAGTTGAGTTATTTTCAAAGAAAATATCAACTTTAAGCCTTAAACAAAAAGAGATGTGATTATTTTCTTTAAAAAAAAGTTAAAAATTTAAGTCATAAAAAGACTAAACTTTAATAGAAAATAATGTAGTAATTTGTTTTAAAAAGGAAAATTTTAACACTAAACAGATTAATATTGAAATTATTTTCTAAGAAAAAGGTTAACTTTAAGTCTTAAATAAAGAAATTTGGTAATTCTTCGAAAGAAACTGAACTTTGATTCTTAAATAGAAGCATAACCCTAAACAGAGTAACAACTTATTAGTCCTCTTGTGTGTGGAATCATAAATATTTTTCATTTTGTTGATATAGAGCCACCGAAAGAAACTCATCGGAGATATGCAGCACATGGGTTTCAGATTGTTTTGGATTGTGAAAAAGATTTGAAAAGTTTTGACTACACTAGTGTACATGACATGTTTTAACAAAAAGATAATATTAGATATAACAACGGGTGTAACTATAGTCTTCGTTAATAGAATGCCAATTATCAAATTTAAGTAATCAAAAGAACTTAAATAAAGAGATTTTCATGTATATTTTTTTGTTTTTAATTGTGACTGACGGTTTTTTAGGGATTGTCAGATAAATTGTAAGTAAAGGTTTATTAAAGTGAATGAAAGTTGGAAATAAATAAGTGCATGTAAGTATTTTTTTAGTTTGTGGATGATACTGTATATTTTTTGGTAAGGCAAGTTTGGAGAATATAATTACTATTAAGAGTGTTTTGATATGCTTTGAATTTGTTTCGTGTTTAAAAATAAATTTTCATAAAAGTAAGACAGGGTTTTTTGAGGATATATGAGTATGTGTTATGTATTCAAGTATCAGTCTAAGTCTCACATTGTGTAAGAATGAGAAAGTTGAGCAACATATAAGAAAGAAGACTCAGAAACCCAACACCTTAAGATTTTGGGTTGAAGGTGATGTCATTCTCTTATATGGGTTGACTCTTATCTCATTCTTATTGATCTCTATGGTGTTTCCCCCTCGGATTCTCCCAATAATATGTAGGAGTTAGGCCACGAAGTAATGCACAAAATTAAGAAGAAAGAGGTCTAGGAGTGAAGGATATAATGTTATTTAATATTGATTTATTGACCAAATGAAATGGAGATTAAGTGAATAAGGATTTTGAAAAGATGTTATAAGATCTAAGTACAGGTCATAGAGAAATAAGGATTTTGAAAAGATGTTATAAGATCAAAGTGAGGTCATAGAGAAATTTAAACATTAAGGAAAACATAAATGAAATGGAGATTAGGGTTACGAAGTGAATAAGGATTTTGAAAAGATGTTATAAGATCTAAGTACAGGTCATAGAGAAATAAGAATTTTGAAAAGATGTTATAAGATCAAAGTACAGGTCATAGAGAAATTTAAACATTAAGGAAAACATTAGATATGATTCGTAGTGGTCGTAAGACCTTAGAAAGGTATGTGGGAAGGGAATGAGCGGGGAATGGTTTGATGAAAATATTCTGGAAAGTTGGAAGTGGAGAAAAAATAGACTTTTGAAAAGACAAATGGTGTGGACCAGTTCCTTTTTCACATAGTTCTCTAGAGTTTATGCAAATTCATAACGAAAGAGCCTAGTGATGAAGGAGGCAGGTACATGGATGGGTGGTAAGTGGGAATGCTCACAACTAAAATTGTGGGTTTGGTTGTATTGCAAATTTAGTAAAACATTATTCTCGTTTTCAGATTGGTGTTTGTGACCAAAGAGTATAGAAAAAAAAGGACTAGAATATCATAGGAGTAAGATTAGAAAACCCTCCAGTGAAGTGAGTCATGGTATATCTGGACTACCATATTTCAGGATTAATAGCCTAGAAACAAAGTCTGTGCTGGTGTCTGCAGGTGAAGCTTGAGGTACTTAGTAAAGTATTCAAAATATAAGGTGCTACTAAGTCAAAATGAAATATCAATCACAATTGATGTATTTGGTATCAATGTTAGAATTGAAACAATGAGGGATGGACAAAGTGTTCAATCCTTACACGAGTCATAATATACCTTAAAAATACGCTAGAAGCAAGTGTAGCAATTATTGATTATTATTTTGTCATATGATAAAGTTGAAGAGGTTGTAATAAGAGTGGAATAATATTCAAAAATAAAAGCTAATTCTAAAAGATGTGAATATTTTGATAAATAAACTTTATGACGTGGAGAATAGCATAAAAAATAACAAAAATTTTCTTTTTTTTAAGTTTTGTTCTAGGAATAGGGAGTAGAACAGTGGTTGAAAGATGTACCATTTTAAATAATGTTAAATTAAACATTTTTTTATAAAGATTAAAACATTTTTCGAGTACTTTATCTTGTTTATTTTATTTTTGCGGTGTGGATAAAAGTAAAAATAGGTGGAACATAATTTAGGGGTAGGATTTTGTAAAGTGATGAGAGGAAAAAGTTAGGTGAGGATGTTTCAAGTATATGACTTTAAAGTATAAGTATAAATAAAAAATTAATTTAAAAGTATAATTTAATTAAAATTATTTAACAAAATATTAGTAAAAGTAATTTTGATTTTCTTAAAAAATAAATTAATTAAATTAAACCACAAAATATAAATTTTAAAAATTTATTATTTTAAAAAATTATACTTTTACAAGTCAGAAAATATAAATATATAAAATCAAATTCTAAATAATTATTCAATAATTAATATTTTCTCATCCATAATATTTACAAATTTATTTAGATGATTTATTTATTTTTTAAATGATTAAATTAAATTTATAATAAATTATCAGTAAATATCCATATATTGAATACATATTTCTATTTTTCATCTACAAAACAATAACTAAAATAAGGATAATAATTAGATTAAATACGATTATATTTTTTTTTTCCATCCCCATATTTTTTGTGTACTATTTTTAACCAAATAAGTTACTATTTTTTGGTTTTTATTGTAAGAGTTTCTTGTGATTTAGGTAATTAGCGTAATTAGGAAGCTCATTAAGCATACTTACTCACATTGAAAATAGAAAGTAAATATTGAATCCTCTTCTCTCCCCACTTTCATGGCGCCAAAGAAAGAACTCCAAGACAGTAGTCAAAGCACAGCGCCTCCCGCCTCCTCATCCTCATCCTCCTGCCATTCTGCGTCCACATTGCTACCGCTATCCTCCTCCATATGCCCACCCTTGACGTCCTCGAAGTTGCCGTCAATACCGGTGGTGTCGTCATCGACATCCGCATCGGCTTCAACACTGCCACCGGTGCCGTCGTCGACAATGCCACCGGTACCGTCGAAACCAGTATTGTCTTCGACATCGACATCGGCGTCAACCGTCGCATCGGCGTCAACCGTCGCAACGGCGTCAACCGTCGCATCGGCGTCAACCGTCGTACCGCCGTCAACTGTCGCATCGACATCCGTGTCGAGCACGACGTCCTCACCAACCCCAGATTCATCGAAATCCGTGTCCGCAATACTGCCTGACAAGATACTGATGAAGCTGGACGGCAAGAATTATCTTGCATGGATTGAGAAGGTTGAACGCGTCCTGAGAGAGCACAATCTGCTAGAGTTCGTGGTAAAGCTCGTAGTTCCTGAGCAGTATGCAAGCGAAAGTGATCGAACAAAGAACATCGAAACCGAAGATTATCGGCGATGGTTTGTTCAAGATCTGATGTTGCGCACGTGGTTGTTATCGTCTCTGTGCGTAGACATTGCTTCTTTAATGGCCGGATGCAACCACTCATGGCAGATCTTGGATGCGGTGAAAGAACACTTCCATGCTCATCTGGAAGCGACTGTTGGGCAACTTAGGTTAGAGCTGAGGTACACAAGGAAAGAAAATCAGTCTTTGTCGGTTCATTTGCATGACTGATCTGTTCTTGATGTAATCTGACAGGTTAACAATCTCTGGCTTGCACTTGGGAAATCGATAATGGTAGAAACTTCAAAAAGAAAATTGTCATTCTGGTTGGAGGGATTATCTTGATATTTGTTACTGGAACCTTTGAGCATGGAGAACTCGTCTAACAAAGGCATGTTAAGTGTCACTACTTGTGTTATCTTATGAAGTTAACAGTTACACGCTACATAACTAAGATAACCTTGTTTTGACACTACATTACACAGTACTAGTATCATAAAACTGCCTTGTGTGTAATATCATCTCCCTCATCTAACTCTGTAAGATACAAAAGAACATATAAAACTATAAGATCATCCCAAGTTGCATTTTCATTACTTTTTTAAAAGTTGGTGGGTCCTATGTCATCTCTGCTTATAATTTAGTCAATTTTTGTCCAGTAGTATAATTGAAATGTGTCCTTCCAGGATCACCACTTGACATATTGAGAATTAGACGTATAAATAACTATTAAACAACTGTCAAAGTAATAATTAGAATCATATTTTATTCATAAGTTTTGTTAATTCATATATGCATATTATTATTATTGTTAAATTTAAGACCTATTTATTTAAATAAGAGAGGATGTTAAAATTTCCTTTTTGAATAATTTATTCCTCTCATATTAAATATACCGAAATCGTTTGTTGTTAGAAATTACAAGCAATTGCTAACAAATTCAACCAACAGTCGCTTCAACGCATCATTTGTTCTAATGGTACTTTCTGTTACACACCTTTTTTTTATTAAGTTAAGCAACACAAATAAGACACTGCAATATTCTCTAAAGCTATAATATCATGGTACAGATAACATAATCCTAAATTAAATCCTGCACTATATTTATTATCATGTCCCTCAATATCACATATAAATCCTAAAGAAGCTAAGATCATAATCCTAAACTAACTCCAAAATTTGCTGATCTGAGTTGGATGCCATCATCATCCCTGTATCATAATCCTTCGCATGTGATCTTGAAAGAAAAACTCATCCATAATTATCATTTCAAAGTTTACCTTAATTTTTAGTACTTTACCGAAATATAGACAGTTAGAAACTCATTCTCATCCTTAATGTGTTCCTATTACAGAAACAAAATCTAAAAAACCGGGGCTCTTACCTTGACCTCCCTTCAGAAGAGATAAAGGCACCAAAGCGAGTATACAATGTGGTGCATAACACAAACGGTTAAATATACCATGCAATACTTCGAATAGGTGAACGAAAATAAAACCCACAAATACTCAAAAGAACATGCAGCTACATGTTATGGCAACATCCATCCCTTTACACAATACTGAGATACTTCAAAAAGAATTCAAGAAAATATGGGGAGAAATTTTTAATAACTTTTGAAGGAAATAGTTGATACATAACCAATGGTTTTGTGAATCAGATTCATGAAAATACTCGTTCCAAGTCAGTACGTAAATGATCCATGTTTCAACCATATAATGCACGCCATGGCTCTTTGCTTTCACCTGATTTCTTTATTGGATTCCATACCACTCTGTCTTGTGAAAACTGCAGACCTGTAGTGCTAGCTAAAATCTCACCTATAGCATGAATTATCTAGCACAAACCATCATAAATTAGCTGTTGAAGACGCACCAGTTTATTGAAGGATAAAAAAAGAAGGATGCTACACAATTTCTTTTTAGGTTATTGCATGGTGAAAATAGTATAATTAAGCCAACAGTACCCTTGTTTACAGGACGGTTGGTACATGATATGCTATCCATTGAGACCAACCAGTCTCAAAAGTAGTAGACAATTTTTTATAGAGATCAAAATAAACATGCTTTAAAAGTGATGAGTCAAATGAATACTTTAAAAGTGATGAGTCAAATGAATACCTCAAGTTGTTTGGTGGATTTACTGTCCAAATATTGACTAGTTTGTCCAATTAGAAAAAAGGTTGGTAACTGCATTACACGAACAAAGTGAAGAAAAGATGCAAAAATTTCATGTTGAATCCATGACGAAGATGGTAGCTCCTGGGTTTTGTTGAGTAAGGCCTGCATTATGTCTGTATTTTGACCAATCGGTATACCAAATATCAGAGGCTTGCTTTCATCTGATCCTAGGAATTTAATTTGTCCTTTAACCTTGGAAGATTCCACCAAAAATGGTACCAAAAGTGTAGGCAGGGATGATTTATCTGCAGTAATTTTATTGAGGACCTCATTAAGAGCACAAGCTAGTACTGGTGGCTCATAATGCTCCATAGCCACAATTGAGACCTGGATATGACGAGTTTAACCGAATCAGATGTCTAAAGCGCAAGAATAACAAATCAGAAGATAAATTTGTATACTTTAAGTTTACCGTTAATGTATTTAAATCTAATTTCTCACAGTATTAACTCCAATTTTACAGAATCAAGCAGCAGCTTGTAAGTATTTTCAGAAAGCCAATCTCAGTACAGAAATTTATCCAATTTAAAGAAAATACAAGAATTCAAAGTTGTCTAAGTTGAATCACATGTAATCATAGAAACACCTTGAACAAAGATCTGAAAAATCTTATCCTCTAGCAAGGGAAGAATCTAGACTGGATAATAAATCAGTTATGAGTGAAATTCTATCTTCAGAAAGGAAAAAAACAAAGATGTCGCTCAATATCCTGTTTCTAAGCATTGGAATCCATTCATTAATTTCATTTAACATGAGAATAAGAACAGTCTTCCAGCCACCACAGAACTCATTTGCAACCTTCAACAGCCAACCACCTCTTTTCATACCCAAATTTCAGAACCAACATTTGAAAATAAAAAACTACCCTCACTGAAAGAGGCTCAAATTGTTAAGAGCCAGAATAACTCCAGACATTCCTCCCAAGGTTTCAACTACCTTTTCCAGCTGGCTCACCAGGACTCAGTACTCAAATGAAACTTGTATTGTATTCACTCTCTTCAATGCCACGCAACAAGAAAGCCAAATTTAAAGTATATTTCTCAACCACTCACTATCATTTCACTATTTCATCCAAAAGGGCATCTAATTTTTGTGCTTATATAAATAAATTACCATCATATAACAATATCTGAGAAAACCTAAGAAAAAGTGTAAAAAGGGTGGTTGAGGAGGGCGACCATATAAGCGCCGTGCTCATCAACGAAGTGCGAAACGCTCCCAGATGCTTTGAGGTGCTTGATTCCATAAGGCTCCAGGGAGTGGTCGAATGTTTCCTCTCTACAACACAATTTCATCAATGAATAATGGTTATGACCTTGAGTTGAGAGAAGAAAAAGTGATGAGAAGAAAAAATTACCGGCGGGTGAAGGAGGATGAAGTGTTGGGGTGGAGAGCTTGTAAGATAGCGGCGGCGAAACCCTCTGTGTCTCTGAACAAGAACACCACCACCGGAGCAACCTTCATTTTCACTCTCTCTTCTCTGCTCTATGCAAAACCCAAGGGTAGATCACCGATTTGCCGGCTGCCGTGAATTTAGTCTTTTATGTAAATATTTTATATTAAAAATATAATTTTAAGAATTATTTTATTATTAAGTTATGATCTTTAAAAATTAATTTATAAAATATTCCAGGACTAAAGCACATTATTTATTTTTAAAAAACTAGATTGGTAAAATCTCACATATTCAAACACCAAATGGATCAGTTACCCCAAAATAAAATTGAAAATTGTGTTATTTGGATTATTCCAAACTAGGTCTCCAAAAATTTAAGCACCTACAAGCTTTTAACTTCAAAACAATCAAAACACAAATTGCAAACAATCAAAAATCTTAATTACACACTAAGAAAGAATATGAAAATGAAAGGGATTATAAAATAAAAATGAACTTATTCTTTTTTAAAATTCAATTGATTAGATGTGTTTCCTCTCTCACTAGTGTCCGATCTTAAAGAAGATAGGAGTTGAAATCAGATTTTTAGAATGCAATATATAACAAAGAGAAAAAAATTAAATTGAATGAAAATGGTCTACCCAAAGGGTTTTACAATATATTTGTAAAACTATGTTTGTATACTTCATAAACTAAACAAATCAAACAATTTACAATTTAAGTTCAACTTATTATTTAACAAGTTCGATCATTTAATGAACTTCAGTGAACTGATTATGGAATCGAAACTTGGAATAAGTTTGAGTTGGTTCAGTTTAATGTCAACCCTACTTATAACCTTTTACAACTATGTTTCCACAGAGAAAATGACCTAACAAAGCATCAATAACTGAACACTCCGATTTAAATAAAAACCACTTTAAATACAACCTAAAAGTGAACAATCCTAAGGAAGAAAGTTTAGGAGGTGATTTTGATCAAGAACAAAAAGAAAAACTGTGGAATGAATCCGCCTTTTCCTTTACCTTTACAATAAAAAAATGGCAAAATGTGCATAACTATCTTCTCTTTTCATTTATGATACCATCAATACCACTGAAAACATTATCCAAGGAAGCCATAAAACAAAGCCTAACAAGTGAAAGGAACCAATACACATTCATGACCTTTTTGTCAGGTGAAGAAGCATGACTATGATGAGTAAAATTTTGTAATTCATAATCTTCAACTCTAAGGTAAAAAGTGGAGCTTACATGACGATTAAATTGCCTTAACTTATCAGGTGTTATGTCTTAGGTTTAGGGTTTATTCATGTGCAATTCACACCCCTTAATGACAGCAGGGTCAAAGAGTTCAAGATCATCCTCCATATCCCCTGCTTCCAACTCCAGTACATTTAACATTGAGTATATATCCTCCCATCTTTGATGAGATTTATCCGCAACACGAAACTCGTGTACTTGTCCATTTAATTCAAGCCAGCTACAACCTGGTGTTTTCTTTAGTCCTCTATCTCTAAGAAAACTCCTCATTCTAGCAACTTTGTCCCACTTTCCTGCTGCAGCGTATATATTGGAGAGCAATACATAGTTTCCAGCATTTTTAGGTTCCATATTTATAAGCTTCTGAGCAGCAAGTTCTGCTAAACGGGTCTCTGAGTGCATCTTACAAGCACTCAACAAGGGGCCATAAACCCTGGCTTCTGACTCCAATGGAATAGCTTTTATTATTTCATTGGCTTCATGGATTTGGCCAGCACGTCCGAGTAGATCAACCATACAAGTATGGTGTTCCTGACAAGGTTGGTAACCATATATTTCCACCATTTCCTTGAAAATCTCCTTGCCTTTGCTAACAAGGCCTGAATTAACACAAGCTGTGAGCAGCCCAAGAAATGTTACTTGATCCGGTACAATGTTCGACAGTTTCATTTGGCTATACAATTGAAAACATCTAAACCACTCTCCATGTTTAGAATACGCACTGATCATTGAGTTCCACGCAATTATATCTCTATGGATACTTTTCTCTTCATCAAAAAGCTTTCTGGCCATTTCTATGCAACCACATTTTGCGTAGCTACTAAGAAAGGATGTCTTAAGGGATTTGAGTGAATCAAGGCTGGTTTTCAACGAGTAACCGTGTAAGTAACTTACATAATGCAATGCCCCTATCTTTGCAAAGGCTGGCAAGATGTTAATGACTATAATGAAGTCAATTCTAGTACCACTCAGCTTCATTTTCAAGAAAAGAGACAGAGCCTCAAGAGGCTGATCATGCATTGTATATCCTTTGATCATTGCACTCCATGAAACCACAGTCTTGTTCATTATGAAGCCAAAAATCTTCTGTGCCAAATTTAAGTCATCACATGCCGAATACATGTCAATAAGAGAATTGTGAATGGATACCTGATGATCTGAACCATTTCTTATCACATGAGCATGCATTTGCTTTCCCCATTTATTATACTTTAACTGTGTGATAGAAGAAATAGCAGGAATTGCCGTGAACAAGTCAGGTCTAAAACCTGATCTAACCATACAATATACAAGTTCTAAGGATTCCTTGGGGAATCCATTCCCTGCATATGCTGAAATCATTATATTCCAGACTACAAGGTCCTTGTCAGGCATTTTCTCAAACAGCATTCTTGCATCTTGTAGACTACCCAACTTTGCATACATTGACAAAAGTGCAGTATTCACAGTTAGTTCTTCACATAGGTAGCTCACAACAGCAAAAGAGTGTAGGGCCTGTCCTGTCTTCAGTGAGTTCAACTCAACAGTGGACCTTAACAAACCAATCACAGTAATTGAATTAGGTTGGATATTCTCCTTTCTCATCCTACAAAAGAGTGTAAAGCATTCCTCCATATTCCCATTTTCAAATGCCTCTGAAATCAAGTTATTCCAATAATTCAATTCCATTACATATTTTCCTTCAGCTGGTTCATCCACATTAAAGAAACCATTCATGTCATACAACTCTACCAAAGTTCTTCCCACCAAGTCAAATGCATCCAAACCCAGCCTCACTATCTGCCCATGAACCATCTTCCCTTGTTCATGAGAAAAACAAAAGCAAGATCTCAAAACAAAAGAGCAACTTTCTTCATCTGGGTACATGGACTTCCCAACCATTGCTTTGTACAAAAAGAGGGTATTGTCATATTCACCAAACTGATACAAGTTTCTTAAGATTGCTCTGTAGAGAACGGTATCTGGGTTTTGAGTGTAGTAAAAAAGCTTCTGCGATAAGCCCAGGAGTCCAAATTTGGCGTAGCAATCCATGAGTTTGGAGGAAAGAGATTGGTTTTGGTGGAGGCCATGGAGGAAGAATCTGGCATGGAGTTGTTGAAGCTGCTGGGGTTTGGTGCAGAGATCAAGCATAGAAGAGGAAGTGCTGGAAAACCTTGTTTGGAAGATTCTGGGAATGTTAAAGAGATGTAACAAATGGCGGTGAGAGTGGAGCATTTGGCTGAACCTAAGAACATCGTACGTTCGGCTCAAAGTTCAGAGTAGCCGAACAAAAGGACTAGGATTAATTCATCTGAATACGCGTAGAAATCACAAAATTTTGTTCTTGCAACTTCTATGTAACAAGTTCATAGACAATTTTATAAGTTCTAAAGGAAACTATTGTTATGGAGCAGATCAAAGTAATCATTCTCTCTTCCCATCCAAGTTTGAGATGATGGGAAAATTTGAAATAAATTTAATTAATGTAATAAAATAAATTTAGTTATATATATATATATATATATATATATATATATATATGAATATATTTAGAAAATAATGTATAAAATAAATTTTAAAAAAACTGAATGTAAAGAATAAATTTTTTGAAAATGTAAATTAAAGTCAAAATAAATTTTAAATTAAAATAAAAGACATATTACAAAACTTTAACAAAAAATTATAATTTAGAATACAAATATAAATTAATTAATTTTATTTGATTTTTTTATTTCAATACTTTTTATTTTAATTATTTATTTTTTAACGTAAAATATATTAACAAAATATTAAATTGCTTTCATTTCATTTTATTAATTATTTAATGTTTTTATTTAATTATTCATTTTATTACAATATAATAAAATATACTTATAAATATTTAATTATTTACATTTATATATCTTAATTATTTATTATGTTAAAATAAAAGAATAAACTTGTTATTATATTTTATTTGACTTTAATCGAATAAATGTTTTTAATCAATTATATTCTCGATTAAAAATAACAAAATGTTACAAAATAATAGGTTAATAAATCTCTAATCAATACAAGAAAACACCACAAAAAATTTTAGAATTTTTCTAACAAGTATAGATATGTGAAATCAAAGGTTAAAATAAAAAAAGAAACCCTAAATGATGAAATTTCGAATTTTTCGGAGGCCCTGTCAGGGCTTCGTTACCCATTTCGTTTCCAAAATTCAAGGTGAAAAAACTTCAAACGGCTATAACTTTTGATAGAGAGCTCGGATTGAGACACTCCAAAAATAAAAGTTGCTCGAAATGGGGTAACGAAGCCCTTGGCAGCGGTTAAGCCTCCGAAAATTTCAAAATTTCATCATTTAGGGTTTCTTTTTTATTTTTTATTATTTTTCATCCATTTTTTTATATTTTAGCCTTTGATTTCACATATCTATACTTGTTAGAAAATTCTAAAATTTTTTTGTGGTGTTTTCTTATATCGATTAAAGATTTATCAACCTATTATTTAAAAAAAAAAATACAACACCACGTCAATTTTAGCCACACAACCGACGTGGTGTTGTCCACCATGTTGTGTTGTGTGTCATTGACGTTAGTGTCTTGTTTAAATCGACGTGATGGTGGATTACATGACGTCGGTTATTTGACTGACGTCATGTTCAACATTACCTTGGTTAACGTCGGTTCGCGACCTGACGATAAAGGCCTTTTAGAACCGACGACAAAGACTTTTTTTCCACTAGTGTATATATATATATATATATATATATATATATATATATATATATATATATATATAGAGAGAGAGAGAAAATGTGTAGAAAAAAATTAAAAATTGAATGTAAAGAATAATTTTTTTCAAAATGCAAATTAAAGTCAAATAAATTTTAAATTAAAATAAAAAAATATTATAAAACTTTAATAAAAATTATAATTTAGAATACAAATATATTAAAATAAATCATCAAAATATAAATTAATTAATGTTATTTTATTTTTTTTTCAATACTTTTTATTTTAAATATTTATATTTTTAATATAAAATATATTAACAAAATATTAAATTACTGTCATTTCATTTTATTAATTATTTAATGTTTTATTTAATTATTCATTTTATTATAATATAATAAAATATACTTATAAATATTTAATTATTTACATTTATATATCTTAATTATTTATTATGTTAGAATAAAAGAATAAATTTGTTATTATATTTTATTTAACTTTAATCGAAAAAAAGTTTTTAATCAATTATACTTTCGTTTATAGATAAAAAAAAACAATACAATGTTACAAAATGTTTTTAAAGAATTTATATATATATATTTATTGTAAAATGTGATTCACAATTAAGTTGTTCAAATATTCTTTATTATAAGTTATTTATAGTTTAATTAAGTAACTTTTAAATAAGTTACTTCTAATTTAAGACAAACATAATATTTATACGAGTGATTAAAATTTGTTTGAAGGTAATTTCATTTTATATATAAAATTTGTTTTTTTTACTATTTTGATAGAATGAAGATAAAAAGTGTTATTATAAAATTTTAAGATACAAAGAGATTTTGATAGAGTTTTTGTATTGGTAAAAAAAAAAAAAATTCTTCAAAGTATGTTTCTATATAGGTTTGGAAAAATAATAGTTGCATTTTCTTTTTCGGTCATTAAATAACTTTAAACTTTTTGGTTGTTTTCTTCATCTTTAAATATTGAGAGATGTTAAATGCATTGCACACAACATTAATTTCTCTTATCTTCATCAAACAATATTTCTGATAGTTGATAGTACTTATCTTTCTCTATAGTAGAGTTTTTTTATACCAAACAATGATAACACTGCATACCATACGAGACAAATAGTTAGGACAAAATTTGAAATAACTCATTTCGAGAGAGTTGACAAATGTTGTAGCTTTCAATAAAAACCCAAGAGATATTTGAACAATATTTTTTTTGACATGGTGCCTATTGGTGACAAATGTTGAAGTCATTTTCTGAGTGACAAACTTTAAGCTTCAGGAACATTCTTGAGTTTAATTCAGCTTATAGTTTTTACGTGTACTTATCATTTGATCTTTACCTATCTTATCAGACACATTTAATAGTTTGTTTTTTGCTCTTATCATATATCAAACAATGTACTTGTACGGTCTAGTCTTCATCGTATCAGATGCAGTATCACATGGAACTTCATACCTTGTTAGTTTAGGCATTTAATCAAAATTGTAAAGTGCTAAACTTTTGTTTTGACAAATACCTTTTGAAAAATCTTGTAAAACTCACATTAAAAAGATCAAATCTAGATACACTTCTAAGTTCACAAAAGTATGTTATAGACAAAGCTGGAATTAGTTTTACACATCAAAAAGAAACACAAAAAAACTTTCAAAAATTTCTTCAATTTCAAAATGCCATCTACATCACCAATTACTATTTGTTTATGTTGTTTGAAAAAGGGTCATACATCAAACATAGCATGGTGTTCCTAATGGGAAGTATGTTTCGATTCCAAAAAAAACCACGTGAGTGTTAACTACAAAAGGTTTCAATAAAAGATTGGGAACCCAAAATTCTCTTTAATTTGTTTTGCAGGTATGTTTTGTAAACATATGATAAACATATTTTGCTTGGTATCATTCAATATGTTGCAAATATCTTTAGGTAATATTTGGATAAATCATTATTAGATATGTTGTGCAATATCAATTAGTTATTTTGAATGACTCATTCATTTATTAGGTTACATTGATGATATTTGATTTTTTTTCTTGTGTTTTTGTACAACTTAACCTCTTTATCTATAATAGGTTTAACTATAATCAATTATATAAAATCATAATCATTTTTCATAATTTATCAACTCGTACAAATAATAAATTAATACATAAATGTAATTAATTATGTTCAATACATTCTCCTTTATTACATATATGTTTGTTTCTAAGAAGAGGTTTTACTAGTCATATCAGATAAATGTCACTCTTGATAATGTTGTTATGATAATGTTGATGATTAGTGCAGTGTTTAGTGTTTCAAATCCATTACCTTAAAATTACCTTAAAACTTCTTTAAAAAATAAACTTTCTCTCATTCATTCATATCATCCCATATACTTTTGAAAAAAAAAAACTGTTATTTTTTGGGCACTTTGCATGGGTGTTTGGTGTATTTGCTATAGGCAATTAAATATTTTCATTACTTTTGTAAATATTTTCAAGTGATGCTTTAAAGAGTGGTTTATATTTCTTGTTCAAGTGGGTAATTCAAGATTATTAGTGGAAGATTTAGCTAAAGTTGTTTGAATTTACTAGACGTAGATTTGGGAAGAATCAAATCAGTATAAAATTGTGTCTTTTTTTTCATCTTTCTCTTATTATATTGCATTCTTTGTTGTTACAAGTATTTCAAATGAAATTATCTGTCACTTTGTCTCCAAAGTTATCACCCACCTAACAATGTTAAAGAATATAATAAAAGAAACCAGGTTAAGTCATTTTAAACAAAATTAAGACCGTATTAAACCAAATAAATCTGAAGAACAAAATTGATCTTTGACCATTTACATTGAAATCAAAAATAGTATTAAAAAAATCTAAATTTTATTTAAGTCAACTCTCAAATTGAAGATGAAATAAAATGAAATAAAGGAGAAAGTAATTTGTCAATTAACAACTTTTTTAAATACTTTTATACAATCTTCTTAAAGACATTTGGATTATTTTATTAATTATATATATATATATATATTATTTTAAATTTATATAATTTATAAAAAAAATTCAATTGAATTTTTATTAAAAAGATTGTTTTATTAAATATTTAGTTTTTTTTTTGTTTAAATGTCTTGTTTTTTTTCTTTTGTCAATAAAATGACATGATGGTCACTTCTTTGTCTTATGATTAATTCACTCAATTTTATTTATTTTTTCAATCACCTCTAACTCGCTCTTAAAGAAAGGATAAGCGAGTTGAAGAAAGTTAAAGAAAATAAATATAAAAACTTATCAACGAGTTGAAGACCAAATAAGAGATAAGCGAGTTGAAGAAAGTTAAAGAAAATAAATATAAACTTATCAACGAGTTGAAGACAAAAAAATTAAAGATAAATGTCATATGATTTGATTAACCACAAAATAAAATATTAAAGTATCTAACAAATAATATTTTAAATATTCAATAAATAATTTTTAAAAACTTAATTCAAAATTTATAAAATAATTAAAAATTTAATTAAGTCATTATTTTATTATTTTAATTAAATCTCTCCCACCTTTATCGTCAATTTTTTATCTCAACAGTTCTATTTTTTTTTTTATTCAAATGATTTTGCTTTTCATTTATGTATCTGTCTTTTTTCTTCTTTAAACATTTTTCACCTTTTTTTACTTTTTAACTAAGAAATACTTATCTACTTACGAACATGACAGAAGTAAAATTGTTATAAAAAACAAAGGAATTAATTATAAAAAATAAAATATATCTGTCCACTTTTGTAGAAATGAAAACAAGGAGTTACATGTCAGTATCTCATGAATCATACATCAACTGAGTTGGCAGATTGCAGACCTCTCAATCTCCTTAAATCACACATTCTCACAAATTCTTTTTATTTAAAAAAGTTTATAAACACAAAATGAAAATAATGTCTGGTCCATTTTTCACATCCCACTACCCATTCATTCCCAAATAGATTCCAAATTTTGAATCTTGCCCACAATCTCATTCTCAACCTTTCAAAAACCAGTCACAGAGGAGGTAATTTATCTATAAATAATAAATATTATTATGAAATAAAATTTTCATATTAATATATAGATTTAAGTTAATATATAAATAGATATTGAAAATTTAATATATTTAGTTTTAATTACAAAAAATGAGTATACATAGGTACCGACCCTTATTTATATGTCGGTCCCGTGACTGCCGCCACTTGCCTCTTCAAAGAACATAAGGTCTTTCCTTCTTAATTAAATCTAAATTCTTATTAATAATACTTAATAAAACTTAACCTCTCTGCAATTTTTTCCTTCACAATCATACATTTTTAATAAAAAATTAAAACTCAATTCATCATATATGATAAACTAGTATTTTCTACTGTAAATGACAAATTTAGTCACTGAATATACAATCACTGAATATATAAGACACATAATTTAGTCTTTGAAAAATTATTTTAGTTCCTAAATATGTGAAAAGAAACCATGTAATTGTATTTAATTTTCAAGTTTAATAGAACTGTTTTATCATAAAAAATACTTTTAAAAACCAATTAACTGTAAATTAAGAAAGAATTAATTTAAATTTTAGATATTTAAAAAGTAAATTACATTTCATTCTTTAAATAATTAAATTGAGAACGTCTCGCACAGGAATAAATCAGTCATTTATTTTTATTTATTTATTTTACTTAACTTTAATGATAACTTGAATTCACTTCAATTTTGATAATTTAAATTATATCTAACAATGTAACTTTGACTTTTATTTATTAAATTTAATATTTTAAAATCAAATAAATATTGCATTTTAATACATTTTTACTTAAGTTTTTTAAATTTCATTTTTCTATTTAAATTCTTCACAAATCGTATCAACGAAATTGTGTTTGAATCTAGTCAAATTCTACCTAAAATTGGAACTCTCGTATTTTTCTCTCTTGAAGTTCTATTTATTTATTTTTTAAATAGTTACTTCTAAGATTTCAAAATTATTTCATATCAAATTCTTCACCAATCGCCAACTATTTAAATATAAAAGAATATTAATAAAAATAGATAATCGAACTATATCCGTTTAATTTGAAAAACACAGTTTATTATTATTTTTTTTAAATAAACTGATTCATAATTCAAAATTAAAAATTTAACAATTAAGGGTTTAAGTTTTATACATTCTTTCAAATGATTATCCTAATAATCATTTGAAAATCTACATTTTCCTTATCTGAATGAAAATAATAGAATCTGCATTTGCTTGTGAGTCACAGAATCCAAGTGTCAGCATGCAGTGAAGGATATATCCCTTCTCAGACACCATCATTTTCCTATTACCAATTTTCCAACACAAGATCTCATTTTTTTGTAATTTAAAAAAGAGAAAAAAAAAAACAAGATCTCTCTCCCTCTTCCCCTTCCACAACCTACCTACTTCTTTTGTGCAACTTGTCTCTACAACAGCTCCTCTATATCTCTGTATGCTCACTCTAAAAAAGTAAGAGAGAGAGAGAGTGTGTGTGAGAGTGAGGGGACAGAGTCCCACTATTTGAGGCTGCCCCTATTTGAGTCTCTACCCTCAATCATGCCATCAGGTGCTAAGAAGAGGAAAGCTGCCAAGAAAAAGAAGGAAAAGGAAACGGAAATTAACACCAACCCTTCAACTACCAACCTTCAAGGTACTGTCTTTCACTGTACACTGCTCAACTTTATGCATGCAAAGCTTACCCTTTTCAATTTTTTATTTTTTGGGTGTTCTTTGGTAATTTTGGGCAGATGGGTATCTTTAATTTGTCTTCTTTTTGTTGAAGATTAGATTTTGCTGTGTAGCTGAAGGATTTAATGATTGATAGTGTTTTAGGGGTAATTGGGGTTGTTTGATTGATAATGTTAGAGAAACTGATTGATTGAATGGCAAATGTTAGGAATTGATGAGGTGAAGTCACAGGATGAGAAAGGAAGTGATGGTGGTGAGGGTTCACCTTCACATGGAGACCATGATCTTACTTTCAATGAAGAGGAGGAGGAGAGGGATCGTTCAGCTGCTCACCCACCTGATGCTGCTGCTTCCAAGGATTTGGAAGCTAAGATCGGTGAAACTGAGGGAGGAAAAGAAGGTGTTGTTCTGATAGAGTGGGATGTGAAACCCGAGGAGAGTTCTGAGAGCAGAGATGTGAGTGCTGGCCATGTGGAGTCTGCCAAGGAATCCCATCATGTGAATGGAAAATCTGATAGTTCAAGTGATGAAACCGGAAGTGTGAAAAGCTCAAAGGATGAGTCCCATGATTCGATAAATGAGAAAGTTGCATTCGATGAGTTGGTTAAATCGACAGATTTTATGCATGAAAAATTGACGCCAGTTACTCATAACGTACTGGTTGAGGAGACTGCTTATTTGGTTGCAGAACCTTCTAATGAACCAGTTAAACCAGAGGGGCAAACCATTCATAATGATAATGCTTTATTGGAGAAAACAACTGGATCTCAAGTAGAGGCAACCGATCTTGCTGTGAAGAAAACTGAGGATGAAGAGCATTCAGTCACTGATCAGAATGTCAGAACACTAAGTTTGGAGGAACCTGAGTCAAGGGAATTTGACAATGAAGTATCAGCATCAGTGTATCATAGTCCTATCCCTGAATCTACTCTTGGTGCAGAATATGTTAAAGATTCTGATGCTCCAGAAAGCTCTGAAAATCAGGTTCTTACATCTTTCTCATGCTTGTATGATATATTTAAGTGTGTGTATCAGTTTAATTAGACACTTTTGGTAGTGAGAATATTTTTTTTGTTTGCTGAATCAATCAATATGCAGCCTCTTGTATCATCAACCCCACCTGTGATGCAAAAGACTTCCTGGTTGAGTTGCTGTGGACTGTTTGATGTTCTGTCTGGCTCCAACAGATAAGTTGAGGTTGGGAACTATTTTGTCTTGGAAAATTATATTTTTGAAGCTTGATTAAGATTTTCTCGTCATATATGTGTGTGTTTCCTTGTACTTGTTCGCAATTGTTTAAGTTGCTTGCCCTGTTACATTGTTCTTAACTGGTCCGATTTTCTTCCATTTTCTATTTTTATGTTTTCAATAATTAGGTCGTTGGTTGTGTTGTATTCTCCAATTATTGCTCAGTTCATTATGGCCTTCTTTTCTGGCATTTTATATTTTCTGTTATTTTCATTCATGACTTGTATTCTTGTTTTTTTGGTTGTGTTTTATCCATTACTGGGATGCAACGACAAGATTAGAAGATGAGATAGTTGTGCCCACTGAAAATCAGTATAAGAAAAGTAGAGTGAATCATAATGTATTCAGGAAGCAAGTATGGATGATTTAAAATTTCATGATTTCATTTAATTTGTGGCTTTTGGTTTGGAAATAGAGAGTGCATTTGAGACCCACAAATTTGTTCACACAGTCACAAGTTTTGCTGTCAATAACATTGATGTTTTGGGGCTAAAGAAGAGGAAATAGCTGTTTAAATATTTACTTGCCCTGAAATTATAAGTTGTTATATGTAAGCTCTAGAATAGATTTTGTAATTTAATATCTCACAGAAAGGCCAATTGTGCTTGAAGTGTGACAACATTATTGGCCTAAATTGAAGTTATTTCAAGGCTCTAGCTATCTGCTCAAGACTCAACACAGTCTTGTAATAAAATTTTATTACAAGACATGAGGCCAGTGGTTTGTTCACATGTTCTGATAAAAGAAGCAATTTATTCATAAAAATTATTTATGGAATTTATCCAACAATTTTTTGTGCTAATTCGGTCCTTACTTGCATTTATAGCATGATTGAGTACGTGAATTTGGGAAAAAAGATTATTTATTGATTTATTATTTAACCTTCTGTTACTTATTTTCCATTCATCTTGGTAGAGTAAATTTAAAGAACTGAGACTGCAGATTCTGTAGTTTTCACTTAGAAGAATTGTTTGCATATTCTGTTTAAAGAATTCTTTCAACAATTCTGTTTTGGAGGACTTTTATGAGCATATATTTTGAAATCATACACAGCTTTTGTTGACAACATTGGCCAATTGCTTCTCTTGCAGAAATACAAGCACGGGGATCTCATCTGATGAATCAGACTTGTGAAAACTTAGGACTTCCTTGAGAAAATTTTGTGATATTTTAATGTAGATGTGTTGTTAAGATTTTCCAAAGAATAATGGGCAGAGACCCAACTACATAATTCATGAGGTTTATCATCAAAAGTTTGTTGTAGTAAGTAATTGTGTTAGCAACAATTCCAGCTTAATCTACACAAGTTCTTGAAACTTTTCAAACTACATTTTTGTAAGTCTGCTATTATATTATTGTTCTCTTTTCTACCATGTAACCTTCAAACTTCTATATGAAGATTTAATGTTGATCAGATCATCTTATGCAAGCTGTTTAATTTTATCATCCTATCAAAATCAATACCTTTTTTAAAATTTTATTGTATTCTAGTCCTATAACACCTATCCAAATTAATTCATAATGTGTCAAGTATATCGATTTTGGTCATCTAAATTCATTTAGATGGAATATTCATAATTCGGTCAATTTTCCTTCCAATTAAGTCTAATTATAAATCGAATTAGAAGGAAATGTGGTCAAATTTCCTTATAAATTGAATTATAAGGTAATTATAAAACCCCGTGCCCCTAATACTTAATAATCAATTTGGAATTATATTTTTGCTCAATAATCAATTTGAAACTATATTCTTATTATCATAATAATCAATTTAAAATTGTATTCTACATGTAATCTAAAATATAGTTATGATTCTATAATTTAGCGGTATACAAAATATATTTTAGATTGTGAAGTTTATAATCTGAAATTTAAAATATAGTTTTAAATTATCTAATCGAAAATATAGTTTTAAAAAGTTCTATAGGATTAATAATAGGCAAATTACTATTAAAACAATAAATATAATCTTCTGAAATCAATAAATTCATAATATATTATCAAACAAACAATTCTGTAATCTATTTAGAACGTGTAATTCGAAAGGTATTTGACATATTTTGAAACGTGTAATTCATCATAGCTATTGGGGTGCGAGAAGACGAAGAAAATGCATAGGGTAAAGACATTTTTGGTTGATGAAGAGTTTTAACCCTTGTTGGTTCATCATTTGTTTATGTGAAACCTTGATATTGGTTGTTTTTGGAGTTTTAGGTCTCAAGTGAAGTATTGAGGGTTAGGGAGAGATGTGTAGACTATATGGTTCTTGAAGGTTTAGTTTAGTTCTTCATCAGTTTCTTGGAGAGGAATTAGACTAAGGTTGGTGAAAGCTATATATGAAAGGTACAGAACTAGGTTCTTGGTGATCTTTTGTTGAAATTTGTTTGTAGCAATCACAACATCAATTTTGTTTGGATAATGCTTTCAATAAGTACTCTAAAATTTAGCTTTTTATCATTGTCAATTTGTCACTCTTTGTGATCGATATAACGTAAACATTCAAGAAAAATAGAAAGCAAATAAAAAATGGTATAGACAATGTTCTTGTTAATACTTTTATACACAACTTATTCTTCTTACTCAATACAAATCCATTCAGGTAATTAACAAATGGCACCAGCTTGTAACAAACAATGTTGAAAAAAAAAAGAATAAATCAGAGTAAATTAAGAAAATGAAGAAGGGAGAAAAATAAATAAATAAATAGTGAGAATCACAACTTCACATCAATACTGTCAAATTTATCTCCTGATTGCAGCAGCTCCATGTATAGCAGCTATATAGAAAAGTTGTGTAGCAGAAAGGATAATCATAAAAGCCTCCATTGTTTTCTGCAAAAGTTTGACATTTCAAGGCTTTTAGTGAATGAAGTTATTCTCTAATTGTACTTCATTAAAAGCTCACATATATATGAAAATACTGACATAAGAATATAAAATAGTTAACACAATTAGAATAATTGACCAAAGAGATTAATTAGCCATATAATATTTTATTACTCAGTTACTTTTTGGCAGATGATGAAATTTAAAATCTGAAATCAAGCATAACAAAATGACAGTAAATAATGGAATTTTGTTAATCTTACCAGGCGGGAATTTCTGACGTTAAGCTGAATCTCTTTGCAGGCAAAACTGCAAAATTATATGTTATCAGTAACTATGATACAGAACAAAGTTATCTTATCAATGCAAGGCAAAATTATTTTGATGGTATTCTTAGCAAATGGTCTTATTTTTGGTTAGTTTGTGAAGTTGGAGAAAGAGATTACCCCATGGCAAGAACAGTAAGAGCCCATGCAATGGAAGCCACTGAAGCTGCAGATGGTAAGCTCTCAGAATTCCAAGAACGAACATGATTGACTCCTGAAATTAATGATCCAACACCAGCAACTCCAGCAATCAAAGCAAATGTCACAAAGAATCCAGTCGCAGCATTTCCCATTGGGAAGTATATGGGTGAAAAATGAGCAGGCAGATCAAATCCTGGACCTGCATGCGTAAGAAGCATTCATAAAAATGATTTTCTTTAATTCATATACACTACTACAGAAATACTAGTTATTACTGTGCATTTCCTGCTTTTAAATACTTGTATAAGACAAATTCTTTATGAAAGTAACGACATCATGTATTATCAGTGTGAAAAGTTTATACTGTCAACTATTCAGAAACCATGACAGATACGAGCTATAAAGAAAATATTATCAAAAACCATACATGGCAATTTATGATTCGATGCTGTTTTTACATAAGATAGAAGTTATTTATTCAATGCAAAGATTACAAAGAATGTAGGGGCTTCTACTAAGGAAAGATTGGATACTTTACCTATTACAAAACCATGATCAATGGCTCTGTTCATGGCCCATCCACCAATGCCTAAAACTATGACATACATGCAGAAGTTGAGCCCCAAAAGAAGGGTGGCAATGGGCTTCATTTGATCGTTAGCCATCTAAGTAGTAACGTTGGTAAAAAAGCTGCTTGGAAGGAACAAACAGAAAGGCTAAAAGGTTCTAAAAGCCTGAAATTGAGGACATATGTGTTATGTGCAAGTGAGGGAGGTCTTATATATGGGAGAAGTAGATGAAAGGTTTGGTTCTTTACTTGCTAAGGCTGCTACTTCAAAAGGGCTATGCTGGTTGTAAAGATGCCTTATCCTGATTCTTACTTGCTTCATTTTTTAGTTTATATTTAGTATTGGTACCTTGTTGAAGGGCCTAGTTGTTCCTTTTCCTAGGCAAGTCATATTCCTTGCCTTTCCAGGACTCTTCTCTCTTGCAAATTATTGCAATCATTGGTCCCTATCCTCTTCAAAAACATTTACATGAATAAGATCCATTCACATATTTTCCTTTATCACATATTATGTTACATTCATGTAAATACATTAGTAAAAGGATTCATGAGATTGTACATTTTTTAAAGGTTTATAAGATTAATTTGTGTGTAGGATTTACTATCTTTCATTTTCTTTAAATAAGTGTTTATTTAATAAAATAAATATTTTTAAAAAAGTTTGTGTTTGTATAATCTGTTTATTTTATAAATAAATACTCTATTTTAATTAATAAATCTTTGGTGCTTCTTCAGTATGCGATTATTTTTAAAATTGTTTATTTGAAAGAAATTTAATTAAATTTAAACAAATTGGCATACCATTCAGTCATATTTATTAAAATTTGCAAACAAACTATGGGGGAATTCTTTTTCTCGGCTGCCGCTGTTTAGAAAAAAAAAATATCGATCTCTGAAGAACTAAGTTCCGTGTTTCGTTTTACTTCATCACTGTCAAAAAATTGATTAGAATTTTGATTTACTTAGCATTAAATTTTGGACAACTGGAAAGGGATTAATTTTTCGATTTTGTACCAGTTAATCCAGATAGTCATAACCCAGATAGTCATAACCTCGCAACGATTTTATATTAAATTAGAACCAAACCAAAACGTATGTATATAAATACAAGTCACTCTTTAATCACCACATCTTTAATAAAACGACACAAAAGCAATGAATATCAAACAGAAGATAAACTCAAGGTTTACAAAAATAAACTCCCAAGTTTTGATATTCATGGTTAGCAAAAACAATTCATTCAAAATCCTATCATCATATCGAGTTATATGTCATATACTTTTGATATCAGTTTAGCTTTGTGCGCTCCGACGAAACAATTGATTTTAACTAGAACCGAATATTAACTAAATTGGGGAAAAATAATTTGTAACAGTAAACATTACGCAGCATAATAAACGTATGACATTGCAAAATGGTTTTGACAATGAAAATGGCAAAAAGCAATCAAAATCTACCGAGGGTGTCAACCGAAGCTCACTACAAAACATAAAATCGTCTCCCAGACAATGGGATCTATTCATCTTCCTGGCTGCGTAGTCTGGCTGTTTTGTTTGTCACAACTACATCAAGCTGAGCAGCCCTCTCAACAATGTCCTTCCTCTTCCTTGTGGACACATTGTGAGCAATCTCAGCACAGTATGTCCTGAATTAACGTTAACATAAAAACCAGAACATTCAGCCGATGTGTACATTGTGCACCTTAAGAAAAGCATTCATCCAATGAAAAGAAGTAAAATTAAATTCGTCACCTGTTATGCATCATGAGAAGCTCAAGGTCTTTCACATTGTGCACAACAAATTTCTTGAAACCATTTGGAAGATAATGGCGAGTTTTCTTGTCTGAACCATAACCAATGTTGGGCATCAAAGTGCATCCTTTGAACTTCCTCCTTACGCGAGAGTCAATACCCTTGGGTCTGCGCCAGCTTGGCTGTTAAAAACAAAAATTGTAGAACATGGTTACTCGCTTTAGAACACAGTCAACCAGTTTCAAATCTTTTAAGATCTGTATCAACAAGATTACCTAAACCTACACAACAATTCCACGAGCATTCTAGCACAAGAAAAAGAAAAACAGGAAAAGAATAATTCTGCATTAATGTATAAAGAAAATTCCACTCAAACCTAACTAACATTATTTAAAAAAATTTACAAGGAAATAGCAAGTGAAGGCTCATACTCAGTGAGAGCTAGCTATGCCCATGAATGAATTTATACAAGCTCCATAGTTTTCTAACAAAATAGTAAATTCTCGAATAAAGAAGGCAAGGGGAACACAAAAACAAATAGTGATATCATTCTGCAATCTCAGCCGAAAGATGGTGATTTAAGTATAATAATCACTGATCAATCAGAGTATCAAAAAAATTCATCACAGATTGCAGAACAATATTAGGCCCTAGCACAGAAAGGCAACAGCCATTTAGGGAAAAAACAGGATTAAGTAACTGTGGCATGAAAAGCATAAAACCATCCTTAAAATGAAATATGAAAAATAACATTCGAGATATAATAAACAAAACATGCAAGAGATCAGATGGTAGTGCATGATTAAGGATCATCATTCATATTGCAGAACTGATGGATAAATATCATCATATCTCATTGCATTTAAAAATATACTAATTAAACTTAAATAATAGACAATGGCACAGAGACAGTGTTTCAGAAAAAACAAAACCATTCCTTCATCCACATACACAGGCAAGACTAGGCAGCAAAACATACTAAAATCCCCATCAAATGTAAGCTAAGATATTCGCAAGCTTCGAAAACAGGAAAAACCTAAACCTAAAACAAATAACCTAAAATTGAAAACAGTGGATCAGATAAGAATGTCATTCACCATCTTACACCGTGTGGTGCAAATTAAGACTGGGGCGACAATAGTCATCATCATTTCAACCCTAACAAAAACTAAAAGTCATAACTGTAATGAACTTCACCCACACAGTTCAAAATCAAAAGAAGAGGCAAAAATAAGACAATTCACATATCAAAAAAAGAACATAACGAGGAAAGGCCCCACTGACTAACCTTGACGGAGATCTTGCGATCGCTTTGGGGGCGCTTGAACTTCTTCACGCGCTTCTTCACGACCTTCTTCGAGAGCAAGGGTACCGCCATTTTCACTAACCTCAATTAGAGTTTCACTACCAGAGAAGCTTGCTTCTCAGCGTTTATATATAACATTAAGATCATGATGGGCTAGGGTTTTTGCAGACCTGGGCCCTAAACCCGACCCGGTTCTTTGGTTTCTCTTTTGGGCCATGACCTCATCTTTGTGAGTGATTCTTTCTACACCTCCATATTGACTTCACGCACCTCCATAATTTTAATATATTTCTATTTTTAATCTTGGAAAAAGACAAAAATAATCTTTACTATGATAATTGGGATTTTTTTTTCACTTTATGAGTTATACAAACAGCAATACAATTAAAAAATAAATACATTACGGATTGTACAACCCGCAATTTCATGTTTTGCACCTTTCATATTGCGGGTTATACATGTATTTAAAAAATATTTTGTATTGCGGTTTGTATAACCCGTAATGTATTTAAAAAAAGTTTTATATTACGGGTTGTACAATCCACAATGTATTTAGTTTTTAATTGTATTGCGGTTTGTGCAACCCGCAAAGTGAAAAAATAATAAATGACAATTATCATGAATAAAAGCTATTTTCGTCTTTTTTTCAAGACTAAAATGAAAATATATTAAAATTATGGAGGTGCAGGAAGTCACGATGGAGGTGGAGGAAGAATCAGCCCATCTTTGTTTAATATTGGGCTGGCCTATTTTCGATTTAATGATGATTTAGTATTGTTTTATAAGGTGAATATATATATAGGAGCACTACCATTTTCCTATATATTTTTATATAATTATATAAGACATATAAGTGATTTTTGTTTTTGTCCTTTTTATTTTCAAATCGTGAAAAAATATTCTAGAGAGTCCTAGGCATTGGATATGTGTTATTTTTAGGATGAATAACTAGTTGAAATAAACTTATTAGTGTAAGATTTTTTTTTTTTTTTTGACAAATTAATGTAAGATGTTATTGCATTATTAAAAAAAAATGTATTTTCTGTTTTCGGGCGGAATCATCGGAAATAAATTTTCTGCAATGGCTTATTGAGATACGTACCACTGAAAAATATTTCCTCAGGATAGTATATCTTTATTTCAAATTTGAGATGTAATAGAATAGATGATGAATATTTTTTTTTTCACACCAGATATATTCCCAAAGTCCTTTGAATAAGAAATTTCAGGAAAATAATTTAATTTATATAGAATTTAATATATTATATAAGAGTGTGTTGTATGAATAAGTAACTTTATAAAGCATTGGAAATTTATAACTTTACGAGAATAATTAAATTTCTTAAGTACGAAATTTGAAATTTTTAATATTATCAAATTTTTATCTTGTGTTCTTATATTTTTTTAATTGAAACTCGACAACATTGTTGAGATAGGATTACTATTTTTGACTTAATATAAACTAGAACATTTTTTATTAATATTGATAAGAATCATTTTTTCTATTAAAATTATTTTATTATTTTATTATTGTTGTTATTGATTATTATTATTATTTCTTGTTTAATATTAATTAAAACTTTTTTAACTAATATTGTGGAATTCCTTTGTAAACCAGATATTTTCCATTGGCATTTGTTGTGCTCTTTTATTATATTTTTTTTATCCTCGATATCTTTATTAATTTTTCTAATGTAAATTGAAAAAATTAACATACGTACATTGACTAGATTGTTTCTTGCCGATGTGAACTAGAACAACTTTCCTATTGAAAAGTTGAAAAAAAAAATCTCAATTTCAACTCAAAATAATCTCAATTAACTTTAATCTGGAAAATTATCAGTTAAAAAAGCCTTAAAAAATTTTGTCTAAAAAATAACGTCAACTACAATTAATAAAAAAAATCATCAATTATATTTTCAAAATTAGTAATAATTATTTAATATTTAATTTTTTTATTTAATAATAATTGAAATACTTTATCCTAATAAAAAGTTAAAATTTAATAAATTTGAATTAAATTATCCAAATAAATTTTGTAAAAATAAAAGAATTTAAAATAGAGTAGATAGTTTAATTCAACTGATATATTTGATTTTAAGTAAATTAAGAAAAAATGAACAGAACAATTTTAATACAAAAATTTTAATTTCATTAGTTTTATTTGAATTTCACAGAGTTCATCAAAAATTCTGTTTAATCTTTAATAATTATTACATAAAAAAATAAACATTCATATATAACTAATCTTTAGAAGAATCTTTTACCCTTCACTTTTTTATTTGTAAATTTTAATTTTAATTTGATGAATTTTATACTAAAAGTATTTTTTTAGTGTAATATACTCAACATTTATTTTACTGAAAATAATATCCATTCGATTTAATATATTTACATATATTAAAAGTTGTAAATTTCAATCTCCTATCTAATTGCAAGGTAAAAATATCGATAAAAAATAATTTATTTTAGTTATTAAATCGTTACGTGTTTTATACTCATGGATCAATAAATTATATAGTTATATTTATGGAACAATAAGGTGATCAATATATATTATCTATTATTTTTTAAATAATTACTTTAAAAATTATATCAATTATAATTTGTGATTTCGCTCTTTGAGAATACAGGGTTTTATAATCTTTGATTTAGTGACTGTATAAAACAATTTGACAAGGTGTGAATTCTTTGAGCTAGTAGAATCGTCGTACATTCTATCATTAGAAAATTATCAGCCACTATGTTTTTAATGTTATTGTTTCTGTTTTGTTACCCATTTTTTTTCTTTTTGAAACTTTTTTTTCATTTTGATCTGGCTCTTTCTTCCTAACCTATCATTTCATGTTTTGCTTTATTGATCAATTTTTATTTGTGTTCTTTAAAATGTCAATGGTTTCAAAATTAATCTTAAAATTCATCACAAAATAAGATGTCAAAACATGAGTCCATGAGCCAATTACAATTAGATTGAATATATATATATATATTGAATATGAATGAAATACAAGTTAAACATAAATTCATATCAAGTTAGACATAAATTAACTTATAACCTACAAATAACTCGCATATAACTCAGAAATAACAACCTTTATCTTTTTCACTTTTCACTGTATACTTATTTACTATACTATACTTTTTCTTTAAATTTAATATATTATTTTACTTATATTTTTTGTAATATAAATTTTTAATTGCGATTAATGTTTAATGAAATAAATAAACCTCCTATAAACCGGTAAATGAGCTAATCCACTTTAAATAATTTAAAAGATCAAACTATGCTTAAACAAATCAATCCGGTCAACCACTAACTCGTGATGAACTTAGTCAGGATCTAAAAAACTAACCTATGTGATCAATGTAGGCTCACTTTGACACTCTTTTATACAAAAGGAAAAAAAATGTTATTTAACTTTCATGGGAGAAAGAAAGGACCAACAAAGACAGTGTTGAGATTTCCTAAACTGTGTAATCAAAGGTTTCTTGATTATTTATGATGACAATGGTGATTCTACACTATTGACTTGGCCACAAGACCCCATTGAGGTGCACTCCATCATCCAAAGGTGTAAGAGTATAAGACATAAGAAGGTTAATGAAAAATTTGATCTCAACCTTTTTCAGATTAGAAAAAGGATGGTTGACACTGAGATTTTCAAAGTTCAAAAGGAGATCCTCAAGATCAAATATTCAACCTAACATCCATGCTTGAACAACCTTGGTGATGAAGGATTGATGAATTTCTTAGCTAGATTAGAGATTTAGCTTGAAGCTCGTAATCAACGATCTAAAGGCAAAAACTACCTTTTCCTACACCCATGTACCCATCATGGTACTTAAAAAGACAGAGTTACTCTTGTGTCTATTTTAGCATTCCAGAAAATCTATTCCGAAAAAATATGGAAACTTTTTAGCATTTCAGAAAATCTATTCCGAAAAAAATATGGAAAAGAAATTCCGTAAATACGTTTGAAAGGTAAGAAAAGTTGTATTTAAAAAAAAAAATATTTGTAATACAAAAATTATATTCTGAAATGACCTTTCTCTAATATAAGTTTTGCTTTTCCAAAAGCCAATTCCATAATACAAATTTTGTATTACCAAAAAGTCATTTTGAAATACTAACTTTTATATTTCAGAATTCTTTTTCCCTAATTCATTCCACACCTCTCATTTTTTTATTACGGAATCAGAGTTTCATAACAACTTATTTTTCCGTAATTCATTCCACACCTCTCATTTTTTTATTACGGAATCACAATTTCCTAACTTATTTTTGAAACCCAATTTCCTAAAAACTCACCCTCCACTTTTGCAAAATTCAAACAAAAAATTATTAAACCACTTACACCATCTACATTGTCTTTACAATGTTACCAACACTTCAACTATATCTCACCAGAGTAAAATGACAACCGTCTCACCAGAGTAAATGACAACCGCAAACACGGCAACGCCCCCAAATCTATCACCACCGAAAACCTGCCTCTCCACCTCCTTTTTTTCAAATATAAAAGACGAAGATAAATTTGAAATTTAAAAAAATAAATAAATTGATAGGGTGCAGGAAGTTTTTGCCCGAACTAAAACGTCCAAATGACAAAACAAAATGAAGCTGAATTCAAATTCAAGCAATGTGTGATCCAACCAGATTGTGTTGCTTCAAGGCTAATAAGCCAACCGAATTTCATGCACAATTTCTCCCAACACCTTTAAGCCACTTAATGGTAACTTTGCAGCATATTTCCTACACAACTTTGAAAAAGGTTCTAGTTTTCAATCTCAAAAGCTTAACTTTGATTCAAAACTTTTGCAATTGAAGGCAGAGAACACGGGTTTTGATAGTATCAATGATGGTTTTGTGTGACCCGTTGTGCAAACAAATTTGACACTTGCAAATTCTTCTATCAAATTAATGTGGCTGTACTTGTTTATTCTTTGAATTGATAAAATTGAAAGTTTGACGTCTCAACTTGACGAGGGTGTAAATTGGAATGATGAAACATATGGTGTTTGTTTTCAAAGTAACAGCTACTATTTATCTATCTTTATCTTTATTCCGGATGATCGACAATGAAGTAGTAATCTACTTGATCAATCTTTGGAGTATTATAGTCAACTTGGTGAAATTAAAAGTTTGGCTTCTCAACTTTATGAGGTTGTGAATTGGGATAGTTGACTTAATACAAGCCTATACATTGGATTAACACATTGTAACTATAAGAGGAAAGCAATACAACAATGTTTTACACAACAATGTTTTACTTAAGGATGACAACCAACCGGGACGAATACAAATTTAATTACACTTGTCAAGTTCATTAATACAATTTCCTGTCGGGTAATGAGTAATATTATTAATATTTTTATAAAACATAGAATTCAAAGCAAAGAACATAACAATAGGACATAATATTATGCTAAATAGCAAAAAAATAACTGTAGATTCCAAAAAATTCAACAAACGCCCATATATGCTTTACGAAATAAAAATGAAGTTCTAGCTGAATTTTTTGGAACAGAGAAAGTTGTCCCCAAAGTTGGAATTAAACCATATCAGGTACCCATGAAATAACTAAGAAAACCATTTTAACGTAGTATGCAAAATATCACATTAAATGACCATATTCTAATTCAACTAAAGATGAAAATATTAAAATAAAAACACTTCAACAACCTTCTACCTAGAATTTACATAGGTTTACAGCCAAATTTAAAGACAAAAATGAAAAATGGCAAGGGAAAGAAAAAGGAAATAACAATGTCTAAAATTTCCAAGTTAGATTTTTACAACTTTACACACCACCTTGCTTCAGGTGACGAAGGTGAAAAAAGGTTAAAATATCATGACCAAGATAATTAACATATATCTTCTGGACTCGTGTAATCAAAATTTACATACCTATCAAACAGCCATTAGAGGGATAATCTAATAAAAATTTCTTCACAGACCTGCAGGCAATGGATGCAACATCATGAAAGCATATGAAGATAGCAACAATCATTTTTAAAGCATTGATAGTCAGCTATTTAATACAGGCCAAGTCTATGAACTTATAATTCAAACCTAAAGGAGTGTCGAGCAGATTAAAAAAATAATAAAACCACCTCTCTACTAGAATAAACCACATAATCATACATATCATATCATTTACACAAATACAGATAATTAAATTCCAATATTTCCATTCGCTCACATATAGTTGAATTGTCCATGTAGCATACTGACGATTTAATGATAATAATATATTAGTCCTTTTAAAATATATCACCTCCTATTGTAGTTGTTATATTTGATTGCCTCAAACAAGTCCACTGCACTAAGGTTGACTTATAAGTTGATATTCTGGAGAGGGTTACACTAATATACGGCTGCGTAAGACATTTAACCTTAATAATCTATAGCGGAAGATACAAAACTACAGGCAAATTCAACATCCTCCAGCTGCCAGACAAAGCATTAGGGATATCCTATCCATTTGTAAACCATTGAAACCCTCATTGTCACACAGGTAATTCAATCTTAACGTATGTCTCTTTTCTAACATACACCAATGGCAGTCCTAATAAATGACACTTCTTATATCACCAGCGTACCATCATAGAGGATGATAAAAGTAATACAAAATTATATTATTGTCCTTCCACCTGTGCCAAATGTTTTCCTCATTGACAATAAATGTCTATACATATGAAGGAAATGGCCGAGTTGTCAAGATAAGCATTACAACAGACCATGGAAGCTTAGAAAACATTTTAGTTGATATATAAAATGATTGGATGAACCAGAACACAGTACAAGATAATCTTGAATGGAAATTTCTAACAAGTTAGTTTGAAGTTTAAAGAAATAATGGAAAACGCGGAGAAGCTAGTTCGTTACCTCTCACATCTTGACAACTCAATTGAAATTATCAAGGATGATGACTTCCAACTCAGACCTGATAGTGGCCAAAATACTGTTTAAAATGGTGATGCACATTTAAAATTAAAGACAGTATAAGCATCCCTCTATCATTCTTGATAATTAATTTTTCCATAAACCAAATGAATAAATTTTTATTAACACAGCTTATTGCGAGTGCATTAAGATTATCAGGTTAAGAGCAATTCTCTATCTTTCTCCCATTTGATTACCAAAATATTTCAAGCATTGAACTCTCAAAATGTATATTCAGCCATTTCTTGCACAGTCAACTTTTTAATTAGTGAATGATCTTAGTCTTGAGTTCTGGTATCTTTAATGGAAAGAATAAGGAAGAACACCCCCACTCCCCAATTAACAGAATCAAAGACACAAACTATCGAACTTCAAGGGTCAGCACCTCTCAATGACAAAGGCCCTAATTTCCTCTCATATATAACAAGATGATCTACTTCTACCCGTCCCATCATATATAGGCAACATGCCTTATTCAGACCATCTAGCTAACTCACTATTATAACTTACTAGTGGATAACTAACCTATTGTAACTAATTGCAAATGGGGGTCATCTAACAATACTCCCCCTCAAAAAATAAAAAGCACTCACATTGTCTTCAAGATGAATCACTTATGAAAGTTCCATCAGGGTTCCAATTATTTTAAGCATGACAACCAAGCCAAATCCCACCCCTGCAGCAGCCCCAAAAATATCATCAAGCCATTCTTGGTCAAATACAAATAGTTGAATACCTCTATTCTTCTCCAATGATCTGTTTTTGTAATATTATTGGCTGGAAACTAAGTATCAATGGCCCTGCACAGGACTCAGATTCTCTGACTCCTTTCCAAGTTGTACCAAGGCAAGTGGCAGAAGATGATAACTATAGCGACCCTTCACTTTCTTTTGTTGGATCTGACCCATTAAATCAGGAAAAGAGCTCAGCCTACAAGCCCCATTTGCACACACAGAAAAAAGAAACTAATGCCACTGTATAGGGCATGGAACACAGAACAAATATATCATATATGGGCTTGACTAATTAGGCTAATGAATTGGTGTTAGTTTCTTCTCCCTTCCTGTCTGTTCTACTGATATAGGGTTGTGGGACAGCAGCCACCCGTCTTTTGACGCCACTATTGTCATTGCATCGATCACCATACACATATCTTGGTATGACAGTTATGGTGGTACGGCTTGGTCAATGAGCTAGACATTGCTTAAGCCTTTAACTCTTGTTGCGTCATGAACAGAGTTAATGTTTGGGCCAGTAGAAACACATCCTTCTCGACCCTCTTCTTCATTTCCAAGGTAACATAGACCATACCCCACGTATCAATGCTTCGGATATGCAAGACAAATCCAATCTCTGTGCTCTATTTCAGTCACCATACAAGGGTCATATTCAGTGTCCTGTGCAATTCTGATGATGGAATCTGGGTTGGTCTACACATGAGACAGAATTACAACCCATCCTCCTAAATGGAAGCTTTTGAGTCTGGTGGTTGAAGCAGTGGTTTACGCACTAGAGCCAGAGCTCCTACACAGCTGATGATAAGTTGACTAGAACTCTTGGGGTTTTACTATCTCTCACATCTTCGTCCATGCTCATACTAAGGTTTCTCTTATTCTGAATCAACTGATTTGCTGAATGATCACTCTTGTCCTTTGTTTCTTTTGCTTCCTCCCCATTGATGCTCTATCCACAACCTTGATTCTGGTTTTAGAACTCTAATTTTACTGCTGGTTCTAATTCACCACAGTTTGTCTATTCTCGAACATAAAGGTTCTTGCTTTTCACCCTTGTCTCCACATTCTAGAATCCGTTTCTTGGCTCCCATGGTTCTTCTCATCCCAAAAGCTCGATCCTATTAATCAAATTACTCTCTGTATGAATCTTTTGACTGTTGCTGTCACAAAGGTCAACCAATTTTCTTTTAGTTAATTTGATTCTACTGATTGAGAACAGCACTGCCATTGCAGCCAAAGATAACTCCTTTTCTAGCTCCATGGCCTCAAAATATTGCCCTACACATTGATTGGCAACCAATAGGCCTCTTTTCCATCAAATGTTGGAATCATTTTCAAAGTCTTCATACCCCCAGCTCCAATACAATGTTCTACCAGTGGGCAGAAATCAGGTATCTTTACTGGAAAGAACATGGAAAAACTGCATCCAATTTATGAAATATAATACACATACTACAGAACTCTGAGGGTCTTCATTTCTCAATGCCAATAGAGGGTCCAAGTTCCTCTCCCAGACAACAAGATAATCTATGTCTCTCCCTCCCTCCTTATTTATAGGCAACATGATTTATTAAAACTATTGAACCAAACTAATTAACTAATGAGTAACTAACCTATCATATGCTAAGGTAGCTACCTAACAAAGAACCATTCGATAAAAATTTTTAAAGAATGTACTTTATAGTCCCAACTTCTATCCTTAAGTGAAAGCCCAAAGACAGGATTGTCTCATTCCTCATCCTTATCTATTTTTTATTATTTTCACAACCCGGCCAGATGGTATTATAAAATGAAACACAAGCCATGATTTGATTTTGAATACATTAAGCACAGTAACTAGGGTCATGTATGAATATTTAGATGATATAAATTGGCACAGATGTATAAAGCTAGCCTTCAGACCAGAGGAAAGGACTAAAGAATATGGACATTTCTGATTTATTATACTGCAGATACATGATTATATATATGTGTGTGTGTGTTTGTGTGCGTATATGTATATATATAGATAGATAGATACAAGGAGAAAACAAAATACGGAAAAATTGGAGCTGATTCTACAGATATGGTCCGGATTACATTATGTACAGGAAATCTCCTAAAAGAAAGCAATTTATTTACATAAAATCAAATTAAATATGATATAAATTGAAACAAAGTCAAATAAGGCTATGTTTGGCCCAACTTTCTTCTTAATATTTTTTCTTAAGAACCACTTTAAAGTTAAAGCTAAAAATAAGAGCTTTAAAAATAAAGTAGTTTGAAAATTTTCAATTTTTTTAAAGCTTAAACGAGAACTCAAGAGAGTGATGGCAGAAGAGCAGAGGAAGAGATAGAGTGAGAGAGAGAGAGAGAGTAAATGACAACTTGTTCTGAAAAAATCCTTCACCTAACTGAGAGCTCTTCAGAAAAAATGTTCCAAACTTCTTTTAAGGAGAACAAAAAATAAAAGAGTTGGGCTAAATACTACCTAAATCAAATATGTATCATATTTCCTGGGCTATCGTTGTAATCTACTTAATATCTCAACAGCAAGGAAAAGTGGATGCAGAAATAATTTTTCATTAATCATAAACAGTAGGATGACTAAATACTTATTTATCTGAATGTTTAGATAATGAATGGGATTAATTTGGCATTCGTATACTGCACTTAGTTTCAAAATGCAACCGAAACCATAAATGAAACAAGATTATCATCATACGCAATCATCCTCAAAACTACACTCTTCAAGTATTATCACGATTCTCACGAACTTGTTGATGTTTCATATCTATGATCACATATTTGCATGTTTCAAATTTGTTGGCAATGGATGATAATTACTGTTTGAAAGATTAATAAACAAATACTATTCAAGCTTATCCATAGGACTGTTAACTTGATTGTTATAAATTCAGCTCTAAAATTTACCCCTTTTCAATTTATTGTACTTTCTCAAACTTTTTCCTAGTATTTTTACTGTTCCCGGACAAATATTTCAATATTTCTTAATATATCAAACTAAATTTGTCACTTTAGACAACAAATTACACACTGCATCAATCAACGTCCATAAGACTCGAATCATAATATTAAAGGAGTATATGACAATAAATAGATTAAAACATAATAACACAGACCAAGTAAAACTTAATAAAAGGTTCCATTTCTATCAGCACACATGAAAATAGATCGGCCCTTCATATGAAACACAAATGAAATATTTAACTTTCAGAACTATATTCCTTAATATGATAAATTTCATGTACACCCTCACGGAATATTCCAACTTTTACTGTACAAGGACTAACATGAGGAAGTGAAGACAGAGATGGATGCTACCAATACCTTTTGAGAGAAACACAGAACTCCACATTTGTCAACTGAGAAGAAAGGGGAACCAATTCTGGACTCAACAATAAGATAACCAATAGTTTATTTTATAGGTTAATTCATCTCAAACTCAAATAGAAAGGAGGCTTTAGCATCTAATTAGAGGCCAATTTTTTTCTTAATCCTAGAAGAAAGATCAGCTAAATTTGGTCTAATGAGAAACCTTATTCTTTGTTACCATATCTCTTTGCAATGATAGGACGAACATCATCAGCATCAGCCAAAGTCTCAAGAAAGGGAAGTAGTGACATCAGTGCGCAATCTAATGGATCATCAAACCAGCTCTTTATAGGAATACCATTATTCACTTGCAACCGGAAAACCTGAAATGCATTACATAGAATAAAAGGATTAAACACCCAAGAATATTCAATAAAGAAAATAATATCTCCTCGTCCCCCATCAAGGGTAATGGGAGCCTTTAGGTGTTTTTAAGCAGGGAAAGAGATGGAGAGGTGAGAGAAGGGGATGGAAGAGAGTTATTTCCTCTTGTATGGATATTTAAGGATGTGAAGGAGAGAATGAGGACTATTTCCCTCTTTAAAATAAAGCCCTCGACCCCAGCCCACTTTTGAGGGGGAAGGAAGAAACATTTCGTCCTCCCCTTCCCGACTCAAAAACTTCCAAACAACGTCCAACTAAGTTTCCCTTCCTTTACCTTTCATCCAAACACCCAACACAAGGTTATTAAGTTAATATTGACTCATTGTAAGCAATCTCAAATTTCTTCTATTGTATTATTGTCTCGGCAAATATTAGAGCCTAATGCTCATCTAATGCTTGCTGCAGGAGTCCACAAGATAACTTGTGAAGCTTTCAACATACCTATGACTTATGGAAAATCTTGTAATATATACAACAATTGGAAAAGTGAAATATTTTTAATTACCCTCAGACTCAAAATAACATTGTGGTCAGAGTTGAATACTTCACAGATATTGAAAACTGCTTAAAACTTGGGAACTGAAGACAATAGTTGAACCAACAAAAGTGGGCACGGATTTTGTACCTGAGGTGAATTATCAATTATAGCAACTTTTGCAAGATCAACACCTAATATAGTAAGATCTTTTGTGTAATTTCCATCTGAGAAAAGGCATGATTCTCGATACATGCGACGTGAGATGAATCTTCCATCAGGATCCAATATATCAAGTAGTTGCTTTGCATATATGCTCTGGCTGGCAGTAAAAATAACTACTTCAAACATCTCTGATACTCTCTCCAAGAATGCGTGGAGATAAGGCCTCTGTTTTACATATACCGTGTATTCTTTCATATTGAAGAAAACAGTAAAAGTGAAATCCGCATCATCACAGTGTTCCAGTGTAGAATGAACAAGTGTTTCTGGATACAAGAAAACATGGCAGATGGCTAGGTAAAAACTATTTTCAACATTTAATATTTCAAAACATTCAGAAAAATGACAAATCAGATTTATTTGAATGAAACAGAGAAATATCATTCAGTAGAAATGCTTAAAGAAATCAGTCAAACTATGCCCCTATTTGGTTGAGAGGAAAGGGAAGGATATGGGAGGATAAAAATGATATAGTAGGTTTGGTGGAAAAGAAAAGAAGAAATAATTTTAGGTGAGACATTATCTATTTCGCGCCTATTTTTACTCATCTCTCTATCTCCCCCGTCACCTCTGTTCTTTAATAAAACACCTTTAATTTCTACATTAATTCTACTCTACCAACTTATTTCTATCCTACTTAGTTCTCTTATTTCTATCAAACAAAGCAGAAGTTTGTTTTCGATGAAGACACTGAATTCTCTCAATCAAATTCAGTTGTAATTTAACAAGAGATATTTGCATAGGCAAACCATTATTGAGGCATGGAACACTTGTGTTGGAAATACCATATCACCTAGCGATAAAGTCATTTCATAGTTTATATGTGGGTGCAAACCTTACATTACAAGCCGGTTTTATAAGATTGAGTTAGACTTAAAGTCTGACTCCTTAAGATAGTATCAAAACCTATCCTAGTGAGGTTTAATAGACCTGTCGTGTCACCCACTATCATACCACTATTGAACCACCCATAAATATCTAGTCCAAGGCTTGAGTTAGGCAGCCTTGACGTGAGAGGCATGATTTAGAGTCTAGTGAAAAGGTCATTATATAGTTTATAAGTGGATGCAACCTCTACTTCCAAGTTAAGTTTATTTTGTAAGGTTGAATTAGGCTTAAAATCCACTTCTTAAGAACTTTAATATGCTATATTGTGCAATCAAGCTAGCTAATTTCAAAAGTTGGTTAAAAATGAAGCTCAACTAATCAATCAAGCCTATAGCACTTTAGAGTACAGGAAGTTCCTTTAAACTTCAAATACTATGTGGCTATGAAGTTTCAGGACAAAGACAATCACACTAGTTTCATCCTCATTCAAGTTTGCAGACATCAAGAAGCATGATCTCTTCATCCTGATTTCTGCCGACAAAGTTGTTGTTTATAGCATGTGAACATATCTCAACACCCTTCTAGCCAACATGTTCAGCGTCAACCTCAAGCTGCCCCCTTGTACCCAATCTACCCCACCCTCTAACAGTTTCAGATATTATTCCTCCTTTATCTACATTTATCAGAGCTCCTTGGTGTCATTTTATATCCCCCTTGATAACCCATGAACTACAATTAATATGTACACCTTACTAAAATATACAGTAGCATCGGACAATTGTACTAGGTGGTCTTATTACTATTATAGCCAAATCACTGGGGTATGAGATCTGTTGACCCAGTTGATCTCATTGATGGCTCTCGCACTATTGACCTTGCAACCTTTAATTCCATGCACAATGATTTTACTGATAGGGATGAGTACCATTTTGTGGTTTCCCAAACTATCACTGACCACTTAATGCCTAAACCGACTTAATCTCCATGGAACCTTAACGGTTGGATAATTCATTGGTTGGGCCTATTGCTGATTCTGATGATTGGAAACCACATTCCCCTGTACCTGTGGCTAGTGGTGAGTCAAATAATGCCCAAATGCATGGATGCCCACCTTTAGGCCATTGATGACAGACACCCGTAATATCACCACTGGTTGAGAGGCTGTATAATTGGTATCCCCAGCAATCCCAAGATGGTGATCATTTGAACCCTGTTTGGTGAAGCTCACACTATATTTAATTGTTTTATACGTAACAAGCTTACAACTTAATAAGACTTGACTTGAGGGAAAGTGTAAGAATATATAAAAAAAAATCTAACAATATCTTCATTATTTCTTGCAATAATCTTAAAGTATCTTAAATTATTTGTTTCCTTATTTAGTTAGGATTATAATCTAGAAGTGCTATAAATAAGGTTAGTACTTTATCTTTAGTATTATATTTTAAAAAATCATATCAATTTTAATGTCTTTAATCTCTTGAATCTCCTTTTCCTCTCAATCTCTCTCTCTCTTTCTCTCTCTCTCTTCCATCTCTCTACAATTATATATATATGTTTGATAGTCAGTTAATTGTACAATTAAAGAAGAGATTCCAATGTTATTTCGTAATTTATTTCCTTATTTAATTAGAATTAGGAATCTTATTATATAATTGTATTAGTAGGCTTGGGCTTTACTAGCAGTACCTACCTAACCTAAATATTGTAATGTGTAAAATAGTTAGTATTTTGCATCACACCTTATCAACCATAGATCATATAATAAATGTATAACATATAACCATGTTTACTTATGCATCTGAAATTTATAAATCGTTTTTTTAGGCACAATTATTATTATTTTTGACAATTTAGGTGAAAATAATAAGCTTTACCATGTCATGGACAGAAATATATCTGCATGGATATCTTTTTTGAGCTAAAGCATTAAAAAATCTGAAGATAAATCATCCAAAATTTATTCTTAAATCAAAAGTAAAGTGGCATATTTTCATGATAAAGGCCAATGTGTATAAATAACAATTAAAAAGTGAAAAAAGGGTGCCATGAATCAAAAGCAACTTATAATCATAATGAATAAGAAATGGTGAATAGTTCATAAGCATCATTTAAGTGATATCAGTTTATGTCAATGCTATATTAAATAATAATTGATTATTAGTATTATGTGGGAGACATGCTAACTTATTTTCTTACCATCTAAATCAAGCACTAAAGTTACTGACTTTCTTCTTGGAGATTGCTTAGGAATTAGGGTTGGCTGCCCATTCACTTCTATTTCTGATAGTTCTGGTAGATTCTTGATAAATGATTGAGGATCAAAGCACTCTGATTTATCCAACTCACTTTTAACATCTGACTCCTGATTGCAGGATCTTATCTGACCCATTGCCGAATACAAACTGTCACTTTCTCGAACCATCACAGTTTCTTCAAATGATATGATATCAGAAGTACAGCCAACTTTAATATCATCTTCAAGAGCAGGCAGGATCATGTACTGTTCAGATGCAGTAAACATGGAAGGCTCAGCAGAACCATAATCAGATAAACAGTTGGTTCCACTGATATCATCATCAAAGGAATTTCCGCCAAAGGGTAAGCTTGTAATGATCATGTCAGAAATGTAAAAGTCAGATACATCACATGTTTCATAACCACATATGCTTCTTCCCTCATCAGCTCCCAGTCCTTCTATGTTTGTATTACCAATGCTCCCTAAAATAGAACCAAAGTAGTTAGCATATAAACAATAACAATCAAATAATCAGAAAGTAAAAGCCATACATTGTTATGCAGGTAGTTCAATCTAAAAGAAAAAATTGAGAATCAAACACCTCTAACTAATTTTGGTCCTCTAGGGAATTGGGTTGGACTGCAAATCTCATTAATTTACAGTGTAGAAATTTTAAGCCAAAATATTACATGTTCAATCATAGGGGTATTTTACTACTTCTTTTTAGGGTCTCAAATTTTTGTTTTAGTCAGATGCACAGACTTTGATTTTGTGGGCATTCTTTAACTGGCGCCAGTATTTGGGCTGCCAGTCATGTCTTTTCAAGACTTTCTGTCTGTGTTTTGATGTATCTTATTTAAGTTAACTGTCGTATAGGTCCTTACCAGTATGCTATGACTGTCATGCATGTCTTCTTTTGTTACTATGACTACTTTAAGATTTAAACCTATGACCTACAAACACCCCCAATTCTTATATTCAATTTTCCCGAGAAAAACACAATCTTGATATGTTGAATTCAAAGCCTTCCAATGCCCTGTAATAATTGTATATAGCAAATTTATCGTGTTGGTGTATGGATGCAACAGAAATTGCTGGCATAGCAGAGGGAAATTTTCATACGGAACGATTTAATAATTTAAATTATATGGTAATTTGTGACTGGACGCCCAGGTAAGACTTTTGCATTATGGCTAACTGTTTGTTGAGGTTGTATGGGAGATTTTAAAACGTCATTCCTATTTATTATTGTCTATACATGTCCCTAAAACTAAATAACAAAATGACTGGTAGACAATAAATCAATAAGACTTGGTTAAATTTAAGTATACGGTTCATAGTACCAACATAATAGATAATGGTAAGTTATTCAATGGAGCTACAGATTTGGCGGCCAAAAAAGAAAATGATAATTTACTAGTAATTGATCCTAACTATTAAAAATATAATGTAGCCATTTATATTAACTTAAAATTGAAGATCCTGATTTCTTATAACGTTTTATGTTATTTTATTACATAAATAATCACAAATATAAATTTTATTATTACCAGTTCAAACATTGAATCTTGAATCAGTGTCTTCACTGGGTCAATAACCAATCCACTTTAAGAACATTGATACTTATTGTTCTGGTTTATCATTCTTGCTTCAGTAACTCCCATTCATGTGTGTGTTGAAGATTGTTTTAAGTTTTAAATATGGTTTCATTCCCTTAAAACAATGCAATGTTTTCTTTAGCCCCTACAAAAGTTTTATGCATTTCAAACAACCCTATTTACCAAAAATGATGGAATTTTCATATTATTACTATCCTCTGAGGGACTAAGATCACATATGTTACGTGTAGGAGGAACTAAAAGTTAATTTAGAAGGGGCTAAAAGTATGTGATATTTTCAAGAATCAAAACATATCTAACACTTTTTAATTAGTTTTTATTTTTAACCATCTATTTACTTGTATAGTTGAGATTCGCTCCTTATACGCTATCGTCCCTTTCTGCTTGCATCCTCCTCCCATTCAAATATGTATAAGAGCATAAATAACAAGTACATTTCCAATTTTGAAAATGTGAGAACTATAAATTTAGATCATATAATGATACAGGATGGTCAAGATCAAAATTTAACCACATAAGAAAGTCATGTATACGAAAAAGGATATTTCATTGTTCTCGTGTCTCATACCTGCATCTTTTTCAGTATAATGTTGTGAATGGACTTCAATGGGCTCAAAAGCAGGAGAAAACATTGTTTCTAAGCTTGCTGTACAGGGGTTGGTTGGTTCCTAGAAAAAAAAAAAATTGTCAGTTGTGCATTATAAAAAAGTTCAAATTTCATGGATTATAGAATAATGGTTGACAAGATATGAACTTTAGCATAAAAATCTATTATTATTTTTAAAATGACAAGGAAAATATTTGGCTTCCATATTGAATTGAAGCATCACATCCCAGACCAATCATCTTTTATTCTCCTCTCAATGTGTTCAGATATCATATCCCATAACATAACTTTTAATCAGGAAAGCTAAGTTACACTCAGAGCTTCTAGAAGTAGTTCCTCCATGCTCTCACTATAACCAAAACCAAAGTTTCTAGAAATATCCTTTTAGTAAAGAAATGGCATAATTTATTTATCTAGGAGAGAATTATATATAAAATATAGCACGGATGTACCAGTATAGTTACAGTACATACCAAATTAAGTTGACTACGGGGAGCTTGCCAACCTTCACAAGTCACATAACAGTTCTAAAATCCTAGATATGTCTAGTACTTCATAAAAATTCAATAAACTTATTCTTATTTAATTAATTTTTTTAAGTCTAAACTAGTTTAAAACAAATCCAAGATGGGTTTATTTGTAAAAATTTCTCTATAAACACTTTTAGGAGAGTAAAATAATAATAATAATAATAATAATAATAATAATGAAATAAGGTTTATCATAAGTTAAATTAGTTTACACACAAATTAAAAGTAAGAATTTATAGAAGCTATATGAGAAAGTTTCTGCAAATTAACCTATGCATATGCTAATTTTAGCTTATAGAAAAACTCGTTTCCTTTTTCCTTCTTATTTTTCTCTTCTAAAAGCATTTCTGGAGAAGTTTGTCAAAATGGATCCAAAAGTAAATAGGCTTTAAAATAACCAGTGTATGTTTTTAATTTATTCCTCTCCCTGTTTCTCATTTGTCTACCAATCTAAAATATAAAAGAAAGATACACAAAGCATTGACAAACAACAGTAAGTATTAATCTATCATAAAATCAATAGTCAAGCAAACTAAACACATCTTGAGACTAGTTCAAATGTATACATTTACATAATTAGTTTAAATTTGGACAGTTCTGCACCAGTTTTCTAATTTAAATATGTGCCATTAATAAATTAAGATAGGATCAAGACAATCAGATCCCACCTGTTCATGCATTAAACTGTGTTCATTCTACTGTTTTTGTGCATGTGGAGAAGGGGAGGGGGAGAAATTCATAATTTCTACTTTGTTGAATTTCTTTTAAATCCTTAAAATGCAATGTCTTCCATACTCTAGCATTCTAGTAAATGCAAGTCATAAAGAAACTTAATCACATCTTATCAAGTACTGGACAGCTATAAGTATAATAATTTTCTTTTGAGAGCAACACAAGTCTATATATTCAGGAAAAATAAAATAATCATAGAGAAAGAGATGGGGGTAAAAAGAGCATTCAAACTCACAAGATCCATCCTTCCTGTAAACAGCACTAAATTAATGAAAATGTTGCATACAAATATAAAATAGGGAAAGACAGCATCGTTAGTCCTTTTAAAGTTTTAAGTTTTTTCAGAAAAATCTCAAGACCAATAAAGTGTTCAGTTTTGACACAGCCTAGCAAATTGTGGATGAGTTAATTTTAGGACAATATTTATGGAGGATTATATTTGTGGCAGTTGTCTAGACCACTGTAGTGATTAACACCAAGCTATTAGTAAATTAAACAAGAAGTAAACTCTCAAATAATTGCCTAAAGCCAATAAATCAAACTCTACCATTTTTCCCAGGACAGAAGAACAAACAGAAAATTGGTGCTCGGATTCAGACTTTTCTTTATCCAGAAATTCATTGCTGTCAATAGATTGATGACATGCATCATCTTTGGGCTGTGTCCTTGAGGAAACTACAGGGAAAGAGTAAGAACTATCAAATGTGAGGAATTGAAATAATTTAAGCACAAACCCATAAATTTAGGAAGATTGTATCTAGTCAGAGATTAATACCCATTATTGCAGCACAGGAACAGATTATGCAAACAACAATAGCAAGAAATGGATATAAAATTATAGTTGGCCCACTCTACTCAGTCAAAAGATAAGAACTAGTTCTGTTATACCAAATGAATCTCACCACAACAATTTTTTCTGTTCCATAATCCAACATTTGATTTAATAGCTGTACATTAATGATGCCAGCACAAAGCTGCAATATGATCAAAGATTCCAACACATTACAATAGAACAAATTTATGACAATGAAGAATCCTAACGGTTACTGTTCAGAAATACACAAAGGGCTTATCAGAAACCAAATTTTAAAACTAATCTTAGATCATACATCTGTATTAGTATCACAAAGAACAATTCTTTCTTACATCCTCATTTATGTGGCTCAAAAGCATCAACTCACATGACCAAGGAAAAAACTGGTAATCCATATTGTCTAGGTAAAGACTATCCTTACGATTCACTTTTGGATCTCTTTGCTTTTGTCATGTCTTTCTTTTTCTCATCTTTCATTTACAGCAAGGATTTAGATCTTCTCATCCTGAATTTTCCACATGACTATGTCATGTGATAAGAGATTAACATAACCAGGACTATTTCTGAGACCCTGTGTAAGGGTGTAGCACCCAGTGCAGGAGGACCTTAATGTATTCACTTTTCTAGCATGACATAGTAACTTGAAAAGTTAACATGAGAGGATCCACATCCCAAGGAAATATAGAGATGTATTTCACATATCACTTTTTGTTTTAAATTAAGAAGCAAATTAATGTTCATAAATTATGAAGAGTGCAAAGTCACCACCTATTCATAATAAAGAAAATCTCAATATCATAAATTCATGTGATGTTCCAAGTTGTCCACACATGAAAGATTCAGTAGCATATTACATAATATATGTTAAAAAATTGCAAAAGGTAAGATGAAAAAGAACAACAAAGTTAAATGCACAAATCATTGATAAAGACACTGATTAGCAAAATAAAAAGGAAATTAGATAGATACTAAGAAAGAAGTCTCAGAGATAGATTGGAAACTGCCGCCTACCATCTAGGTAAGTAGTGTCTATTTCAGCCTTTTGTGTAGAGATCATGATTTTAGAACATGGACTTTTGGAGATAATTTTTGACTTCGGACACACATGAAGATCCTTTGTTTCTGTTAGACAGGTCACGCTTACTTTGCTCTTCATTTTTAGGGATGGCATTTGATTTGTGCTTACAGTAGGTGCAATAATCTTGCTCTGGGCACATCTGTGGGGAACCAAGGTCCCTCTAGACAGTCAAAGCAGCAGAGGCTGTTGCACAAGAAGAGAACAAAAATCTAAATTTTCAATTATATAATAGGCAGTGCTAAAAATACATAAAGAATTTTTAATAAAAAAAAATAGAAAAAACAGTTACACAAAATGCAAGCAGCATTTTACATAAGAATTTAGAAGCATGCACTTGCCAATCAGAAAAAAGCCCAAGTATAAAAGACTTTCAGCCTAAAAGAAGGTAGAGTGCACCAAAAAGTAAAATCCCTCATCAAAATATCATTTCACCAAGAAGCAAGCAAGCCTAAAGGAAGAACACAGTTTGAATTAATTAGTCTTAGCCTATATTCATAATTTTTCAGGCACCATCAGGAAATCCAAATTTCTTTCCCATCCACCTTTTCGCTCCTAGGATAATTACTAACAGCACAATAGCCTAACTTATCAAAACTAAAATTACATAATCTCTTCTCCAACATAATTAGTAAATCACTTCTACATACTAAAGCCTAACTTATCAAAACTAAAATTACTTAAATCAAAAACATAATCTCTTCCCGAGTTCTACAACATGAGTTCTACAACATAATTAGTAAATCACTTCTACATACTAAAGAAACAACTCTTTGACCACTTTCTATTGTTGCATGTTTCCAGTTATTTTCAAATAATAACAATCATACAAAGAATTTACCCTAGACACAATCCAAGTCCTCCAAAACCAAAGGCGGCCGAAAAGTCAAAACCCAAAACCCAAGTCTAAAACACATGCGCGAAAACTCAAATTGACGCTCAAATCGGAAGTCAACCCGAAAATATTCCGAACAAAAAATCATGCAAATCACAATTGCCACACAGGTATACACAAAAACCGAACCCACAAAAAGTTTTCACCACAAATTGAAAACATAAAAACCAAGTCTCAGCTTCCACTTACACACCTGCATGACTGACAACAACTGCAAGAACAAAGAAACAGTTTCTGAAAATAAAAATTGTGAACAGAAAAAGACAAAAATAATTTACCTGAGAGAAAAAATGTGAGAGGTAATTGAGAGTGAAATTGGAAAGGGGATTATTACCTGTGTGGTGGTGGCAACCGAACCAACCCTTAGTTTCTCTCTCTAAAGTTCCATTTGGGTCAGAGTGAGAAAAGAGAGAGAAAGAAAATGGACAGTGTGAACCTTCAAGTAGTAGTATATGTGTTGTTGGATTATGGTTCTGACGGCTGGGATGGGATCTGTGCATTCCACCGCTAGAAAAATGCCACGTGGCACAATGGAACCAGATCAGCATGACGCGTTGACACGTGCTCTTTCGCGGAAAGAGAGGACCTCATGACGGGAGGGAAAAAATTCCCCACTCACAAACTACAGAGCGTGCCAATTACGCGCAGCTACATCTTTGGTCTTTTTCCTCACTTGCGCAGGGTTGTTCAACTTTGTCATATATATATATATATATATATGAAATTATATAAAATTGTATTTTTAGTTAAGGAGATATTTTCTTAAATTTATAAAGAAATAAGATTTTTAACCTTGCAGTTATTATTCAGATATGTATCTTTAAAAATATTTTAATAGTAGTTATTTAAATTCAATATTTTAAGTAATGGAATGTGTTATATAAATTAATATATTAGTTTATATCATATTTATCATATATAATAATAGTATTATAATTGTATATATATATATATATATATAGATATATGTTATCATACTCTCACAGTAGATAATATACTATAATAAAATATTGAAGTTATTTTATCATAAAATTGTAGTGTATAATATAGGAAAAAAATTATATTTATTGCATATAAATTTCAATGAAATAGGAGAAGACTTGCATTTAATTAGAATCATACCTAACAATAAAGATAGAGTTCTGAATTATTTCATAGAAGAAGCATGCATCAATTAATATTGACAAAGTCTCCTTTTCATATAGAATGCTGTATTACTCAGAAATTTCTTCTTTTTTTTTTCTTTTTCCTTTAAAATCTTTTTATAAATTATAATCTAAATCTAAGTTTTATAAAAAAAAAAACGAAAATTATATCTCTTCTCATATAGGTTCTATTATTTTGACTTCCACAAGCCATGTATTCATTAATTAAAATACTTTTACATTGTTAGTTAGTAAATATGTTATAAAATTTTAATAACTATGCATTATAACTTAATAACTTATAAGTAATCTTTTTTAGATTATTAACTAATCAATAATTTTTTAACATTTAAGTATTATAAATAATTTAAATACTTATGATATTTCATATTAAAAATATGAGTTTAAAATAATCCCTACAAACTATTCATTGATGATAATTGTGTTTAATTTAATTTAAAATAATATTAATGCATTAAAATACATATAATATATTAAATTCAAATTATGTTATTGTATTATAAAAATGAAACAGTTGAGGAAGTTTTCTCTTATCTCATTCTAATTTTTAAAAGAATTAAAGTTTTAATCAGATTAAGTATATGTATTTTATTAAGCTAAGTAAGTAGTAAAATAAAATATCATGCAACAAGAGTAAAAGGAAGTCTTACCATATATGTAAGGCTTTATTTTATTTTCAAAACACATTAATAACACTTCAGGACAGCAATTAACTAAAAGATTATTTGATGAAGGAAATTATTTTTGTATTATAAAAATTGTTGTTTTAGGTTAACCACTTACATATGTTTATATATTGTTTTATATATGCTTGAAATGAAAAATAAACTTTATTTTGTAAAAGAAAAAAATAATTAAAAATTGAAAGTTGGCAGTGAATAAATAAAGACCATTAAGTTATATTATTAAGGTATAAGTGTTTGATAAAATGATTTAATTAATACCTTTGTATAAAAAACATATGTTAATAGGACATTTTATATAAATTTTAATTTATTAAAAACATATTTTTTTGTATTTATAATTGTAGTTTAGAATGTTCTCTTAAATTTTATTTGCATATAATCATTATAATAACAGTGTTTAAATTTAACTTTAATTATTATATTTTTTTATTATTTATTTTATTATTCTGACTATATGTCAAAATATTTTCAATTAAATTTTAAATAAAATAAAAATATTATACTTTTAAGTGGAGATCATACTTTTTATTATTGTTTTTATATTAGTATTGAATATAATAATTAAAAATAATGCAGCATAAAAAATGTTATCAGATTAATTTATTATAATAAAATAAATATTACATTTAGTTAGTAGTTAAATAAATAATATAATATAGTAATTTCAGAAAACTAATTAATATTTTATTTTTCAAGATTTTGTATTTCGTCTTTCAAACTTTAATTTTTTTTATAACATTCCGTGGTTATAAACAAACATTGTCCTAAAAGAGAGATTACACTGAAATTGAATGAAAAAATTATAAAAAATTTAGATGATGTGGTAGGTATAAAGGATATTTTAATTAATAAAATTATAAAATTACAAATTTATCTTTAGATTAAAAATAATTAAAAATAAAATATAATTAATTTGATTTAGATAATATTTTTGTATTTTAAAAAATTTATGAGAATGTAAAATTATAATATTGGTCTTGAAATTAAATTTAATTTGTAATAAAAAAATCTTAATTTAATTTATAAATTCTTTTTATGATGTATTAAGAAAATTTTTTTCTAGTGATTTAATATTATAGTAACAAAATAATATCTAGAAAAAAATTATAAACATAAATAAAATTATAGTTACTTTTAATAAAATAAAATATATTAAAAAGAATATAAAGGATAAAATAAACAATTCAATTATATATGTCTTTTTCTTTAATCTTCCTTTACCTGCGTGGAAGCTCATTTCATCCTCCCTCTTTCCTTACTCCTATATTAGTGTCAATTCATTGATACAAACACTCACGAACATCGCTTTTCAATCATCGACTACAAAAAATCATTGGAAACAAATAAAACCTAAGTGTTTAAACTTTGTGTAGATCAACTCTTGATATTATGCTTAAGTTTTTTATCAAGTCACATTAAAATCAAAATAATACACATGGCCAAAACAAAACAATCTTGAGAAATGTTATATCAATCAAAAGTGACAAAAATTCATGCATTTATATTTACGTATAGTAGTGATTGTTTTGACCACTGGTTCCACAAATTAATTTCAACATTGCAACTTGTCTTAATCTTATATTTCTTAATTGATTTTGATAAGAAACTTCACCATTACTTTGTTGAGTAATCTTCTTCATTTCTTTAGTACTTTTATCTTTGTCTTACTTCATAGTTTTATCTTAAATCTTGTTACTCTTTTGTTATGCATATTTTTATCTTAAATCTTGTTACTCTTTTGTTATACATATTCCTGTTTTACCACTTTTAGTTTCTCTTTCTTAAACTCTCATAATTTTGTCTTAAATTTGCTATAATATCCTTAAACTTTGGTGTATTTGGTAAATCATTTCGTCTTTCACTCAAATTGATTACTTAGATTAATGATTCTTTGAAAATTAATCTTGAGATCTTTGAATGAAAAAAGTGAACCCACTTGCATTGACGAGAGGTTGAGATGATTTTGGTAACATTTTGAGATCTTAAGTATCCTTACTAATATCTGCATGTGTGGTGCCAAATCACAACTTGACTTGGAAGAAGGGGAAAGGAAAAGGGAAATTGGAATTTGTTTGATATGTCAAAAGATGACTCAGAACTCAATCATGATTAATGCTCATGTCATATTTTTCAGAGACATATCTCTCTTTGTATGATGTAATGAGGTAGTTGAGAAATAAATCTCCAAATGTATAAACTTCTTATTTGGTCACTTCATAGTATGGTAAACATCATTATTCTATCACAAATTTTATCTTAAATCTTGTTACTCTTTTGTTATACATATTCTTGTTTTACCACTTTTAGTTTGTCTTTCTTAAACTCTCATAATTTTGTCTTAAATTTGCTATAATATCCTTAAACTTTGGTGTATTTGGTAAATCATTTCGTCTTTCACTCGAATTGATTACTTAGATTAGTGATTCTTTGAAAATTAATCTTGAGAACTTTGAATGAAAAAAGTGAACCCACTTGCATTGACAAGAGGTTGAGATGATTTTGGTAACATTTTGAGATCTTAAGTACCCTTACTAAGGGTGTGTATGGATTATAAAGTGGATTTGAGATTATTTGAGATGAAAGTGTGTGGAAAAGTTTATTGTTTGCATTAAGGGAAAGATAGTAAGATTTAAGTGAAAAGTTTGTGAAAGATTGTGAATGATGTGTTAGGTATAATAAATAGTTTAATAATTTTTAATATATAAAATTATAAATTTATCTTTAAAATTAAAAAAAATATAATTTATTTATTTAATAATTGATATTTTTAAAAAAAGTTTATAAAAATATTTTATATATAATTAATTATAATATATAACTAAATTTATTTTTTATAAATTATAATAATATTTTTATTTTATTATAAATTTAGTTATTATATATATTTTTTAATTATTTATTACTGTATATTAAAACAATAAATATTTTTTGTATTTTATTTAATCATAATTAGTTAATAGTTTAAAATTAATATTTTTATTAAATAAAAACCACCTCCCCCTCCAATCTACGCATGAGAGGAGAGAAAGTTTGAAAAGGGAAATTTTATTGTTTTCCACGCTTCTTTTGCATAGTTTTTCCGACTTTCTCTTTGTTTCAGTTGTCTGAATTTTTTCGTCGTTAAAAACAAACAGAGCCTAAGAGTTATAAGAATTATTTCATTGAAGTTTTACTTTGATCTGACCCTTTTCTTTAATTGTTGTTTTTGTTAATCCTTTTGTGAAGGAAAAATGTCTAGTCAAGATAATTCTTTTACTTTGTCTCTAACACACATACTTAACAATATTCTAAAGTGAAAGAGTTTACATGAAAATTTTTCTAAATACCAACTACTTTACAAAGATATGAAGGAAGACAAAGATATGAAGGAAAACAACATAGAAGAAGAAGGATTCCATATAAAGATATCGAAGATTTCAATGGATAACAACTTGGCATGTATAGGGTCATGATAGGAGGAAGTATGTACCAAGAAAGGATTTCCAAAATTATGTAAAATTCCTTAACTTTTTAGGAGATAACGATCCTGAATTGTATTCTGAATAGAAAGATAAAATAGAACGAATCACAAAGGCCACTATGGATAGATTCTTAAATAGTCTCCATAAAGAAATTCAAGATGTGGTGGAGCTAGAAGATTATCATTTTTTTGAAAAATTGGTGCATCAAGCCACCAAAGTAGAAAAGCAAATCCAAATGAGAGTTATCATTAGAAAGTCTTATCAAAGTGACCTCCTCACAAAGGTTATTGGAATGACAAAAGTAAAACAAATGGGGATGATTATAAGCCTAAATCTCATAGTTGAGAATGTCTTACTAAAAGAAATATGATTTTGAGAGGAGGTGAGGTGATTATTGAATATTCTTCTTCTAGTTCATTTACTTTTTCACTTACCACTCGTGATAATGAGTATAGTTATCCAAGAAAGTGAGATTTTTTTGGTTGTGAAAAACATATTTAGACAAATTTTGAAATATTTTGATGAATTTTGGAAAGAAAATATTTTTCATTCAGTTGTTTCTTAAGAAAAAAATGATTTACTTTTATTCTTGATGGTGGAAGTTTTACAAAATGTGGTTAGTAAGAGATTAGTGAAAAAAAATTTGTTTAAACATTAAACCTCATACTAAACCATGAATGAGTCAAGGGGAATAAATTGTTGTTAATAAAAAAATTATTATCTCTTTTTCCAGTGGAAAGTATCAAGATGAGGTCTATATGATGTAGTTTTTGTGGAAGCAATCACATACTCTTGAGAAGATCATACAATATGATATAAAAGTGTATCATGGGGTCTAAGCAACAAATTTTCTTTTAATTACTTGGAAAAGATAATTATTTTGAAGCATGTAACACCAAGAGAAGTTAATGATGACAAAGTCAAAATAAAAATTAAAAGAGGACAAGAAAACTAGAATGCAAACCAAAAGCTTACTCCTTCTAAAAATGAAAACCAAAGCATTTTAGGGAATAAAAGAAGAAGATTTGTCTTTACATGAGATCTAAAGAAAATAAAAACATAGATGAAGAGAAGGGAAAGAAAGAACTACAATCCAAGTCATCTCCTAAAATTATTAAAGAAAGAGTTTTAAAAGGAGATTCCACACCTTTCATTCCTTCTTCTACTATAAAACTTGAATCTATTTTGTCTTTTGAAGTTATCAGACATGATATTCCCATTATTTTGTTGCCAACTGGAGATTTCATATTAAAGAACAATTTGAAAAAATAGTGTGGAGAGAAAAAATAAATAATAAAAAACCAAGGCACAAACCAAACAAGTCTTAATACTTTCATCTTATTAAGCTAGCCTCTAAAGCCTAAAATTCACATTTGTATGATAACTTGAAATTGAATGAAAGGGATCATAAGTATTTCTCCCACTTTGTGAGTTCAAGAGGTTAGTTCCTCTTTTATAAAATCTTATCTTGAGTTTTATAAATTCAAGAGTGATTTCTTTCTGCACTTATCTTTTTCCTTGTGATATTAATGTGTTCTTCTCCTTTTACTCCTTCCATCTTCTGATTTTCATTGTATGTTCTTAGAATCAAACCTTCACACTTGAATAACCAGTTGTTTAATTGAGAGATTTTAAGATCTCGATTTGTTTTTGTTTGTTTATAGTTGTTGATATTTGTTGTAGTTGAATTCATAAATTTCATTCATTTCCATTTGTTATTGACTCCTTTTGAGCAATCTTCATAAAAACAACATTCTAATCAGATTAATTTCATATAAACATCATTTGTTTGTGATTAAATATATTAGAATTTGAATATAAACAAAAACAACATGAGTTTCAACTATCTTAATTATGTTTGATAGATTCTGACATCTAAATCACAATATTGGGCTTTGTAGATCCATATTTAAGAATATTGATACAACTTAGTTGATGAATAATGAATGAGTTTGTCAATTCTTGGAAACAAACACTTGCTTTTGATAATCACTTTATGAAGTTATGGACAATTAATGCATATTTCCATATTGCCATCTTTTTTCTTTAATAAAAGAATAGATGCCTCCATGGTAATACAATCTCTCTCACAAAGATTAGTTTTTGTAACAATTCTTCTACTTGTCTCTTAACCTGAGCTAATTTTACCTATAACATAGAATAAGAAATAATAGATATTAGACTAGACATATAAATAATGTTTATAATAAATTGAAATTATTTGTTAAGTTGTAACTCAATTATGTTTCCAAGAAAATTTTTGAAAATTTCATTCACAATCGCTATATTACTAACTTAAAAGAATTCACCAATAATAAAAGTGAATAAAACTATAGAATCTTTCATATCCTTTAATATTTTTAAATAATTATTGCTTAAAAGTCTAGAATTGTCTTGTATATATGTACTGAAAATTAAAATTTATATTTATAATTGAAAAGAACATAATTGAATGACAATTAATTTATTATGAACACCAAATTTAAATAAAAGAATGACTAACAAATCAAGTTTCTCCGAACAATTTTGCAATGTAAGATAACAAAACATCTCAAACATGTATGAAAAAAGTGATAATTTATCATGTGACATGAATGAGACACGAAATTTTTCATGAATTTTGGATATGCTTTGTTAAAATGTGAGTTTTTTTTTAGCAATTCTTATACGTGCATAAATCTAGTGTTTGTTTATAGTTAAAACAATACTTTTAGAATAGAGTGGAGCAATTTGAAGAAAATCTTAAACCGTAAAGAGGAAAAGAAACAAAATGCACCTCAAAGAAAGAATAGAAGAAAAGACTCTGTACCGTAACAAAGACGAACGAAGGTGCATACTAAAAATGAGAGATTGAAAAGAATACCGTAAGACCCTATGGAATTTTCGAAAATATTTTTATAAACACATTTTTACTCTTTTTAAAAGAAAATTAGTTCTCTTCTGTATATGACAAATAACTCGCAGCTACTTATGTTTCTGTTTTTTGTTTAAAAAAATAAGTGTACCCAAATATATTAAAAATCATAATAAGTGATTTTTTATTAAAAAGTGATTATTTTATTAAAATCACTTTTTTCCAAAAATAAAAAAATAAACAAACATATCCCATGTAAGTTTTATCGTTCTGATTCTCATAACTTTTTGACCATTTAATTTAATTTCTTTAATTTTAGTCCTATAATTTTTTCTGTCAGATTTGTTAACATGGAGAAAAAGAAGAGTACATAATAGAAACAAAGATAAACCTTCATTTCTATTTTTCTTACTTTCCTATTTTTGAAGTGAAAACAACTAGTACGAGATCTAGACATCTAAAAGTTGAAAATCTAAGATATATATATTCAATGCCATCCTAGGACACTTAATATTCTTGATCTACCAGATCTTGTTCTAAAAAACAGGAACCAAACACCTTAAACATATGTAGAATGTACAAGATAACATTAAATTATAGGACAAGCTAACATAAGAATTAGATATTCAATTGAAGTTGTTGTGAGAGAATATAGTAATGACCTAGTAGACAATTCTGAGAAAAGAAATCGTGATTCTTAAGTATTCCACAGGACTCTGCATTTATTCAAACATAAAGAAGAATAGAAGGGAGACAACATTCTTCATCACTACCCTGAAAGGCACCAAGTGCAAAATTAGTGTGTCAACTTTAGCTTTTGGTCCAGTCCCAGAAACAGTGGCAAGAAAAAGCATAAAAGAGCTATGACACTGTATCACACATATCACCATCCAATTAAATTATACATATTTCAGCTCCCAAGTGTCAGATTAATACTAGATCTCCCTTTTGCCTTTTACCATCATTCTCCTTTTTCTCCCTTTTGAACCTTCTCTTGCTTGCTATATTCAAATATTCAATGCCTCATTTCCCAAGTTTTCTTATATTCTTCCTTCTCTCTTTGATCCAAGAAAGCAATGATTCTCAAGTTTTTATTTTATATATATATATATATATATATATATATATATATATATATATCTATAAATATGAAGATGGGGGCTAAAAGAAAAAAGTTCTACCTCACACATAAATCTGCACCTCTTAAGCATTGCTCCTAACCCAGAAGGAAAAATCAGGATCAAGACAATTACAAGCCAACCTGCAGATATGGGAGTTAGAAGTTGGCGCCATGTGTTGTTCTCTTTGTGTCTTCTCTTCAGTTTAGGTAACTTTACTTTTTTGTTGGAACTTCGATCGTTTTAACAAAAACACACGTGCATGTATGTTGTGTTCTTACTTGCATCATGTATTGTATTGCTTGTCAGAACTAAGTTACAAAGCCTAAGAAGCTGAAGTATTAATGTTCAATAAGAAAAAAATACAATATTGAAGGCATGAAAAGCTGTAGACAGAATTCTTCAATAGCAAAAATCATTTTTGTTTACATTATGGAATGAACCAGAGATTTTTCATTCAACAATCATAGCCAAGTATATTTTAAGATTCAATAGCAGTGAACCTGAACAAGAAGTTTGATAAGTATTTAAATAAAGTCTCGAATTTAACTTTTTGTGAACAGACAAAATAGCACCGAGAGAATTTTGCTGCCTTAAATTGTACTGGAACCTAAACAAACAAAAGTAATAAGGGTAGCTGTAGAAAGGCATATATAGGTACATACATTACTCAGCTCAGGAAACATGCTCTGCCACCTGTGGAGAAATCATAGAAGCACTTTGGGTTAATTTGTTCATTTTCAGCTATTTCTTTTCATTTGTGCTGTTGAAAAGGTGAAAGATCCTTGGTTTCTTTTACAGGTCTAGGTAAAGCCATAAGACTAAGAGAGGAAGAAAACCAAGAAATCTCATATGAATTTGGTACCAAGTTGGATGCAGTTCCTGTAGTCAACCCTACAACTCCAGGCACAGGAAATCCATATCCTACATTAAACCCAACAACTCCTCAAGGACCTGGCACAATAGGACAGACACCATCAACTCCTACAACCCCATACATGACCCCCACAAACCCATACACAAACCCCACAACCCCAAAAACAAGTCCTACTACAAATCCAACTATGACCCCACCTAGCCCTACTACAACTACCACTCCCACAACCCCAACCACTCCTGCTACTGCATCAGCTGGTGGCCAGTGGTGTGTTGCGAGCCAATCAGCTGCAGAGAGCACTCTGAAGGTGGCTCTTGACTATGCTTGTGGCTATGGTGCAGACTGTTCCGCAATTCAACCTGGAGCAAGTTGTTACAACCCAAACACTCTGAAAGACCATGCTTCTTATGCATTCAATGACTACTACCAGAAGAATCCAGCTCCTACAAGCTGTGCATTCGGAGGAACTGCTACACTTACAAACAAGGATCCCAGTAAGACTTTTCATCAAACATTAAAGCCTCAGTACCTCAACATCATATAAAGAACTTTAGATTAACATTTTGATGTCTTCCAAATAGACATGAAAAACTTTGCATTCACTCATCTAAGTTTTTTTATTGGAATTACAGTGCTAGAAAATCCCACTATGCCATGTCTGTTAACTGTTAACAATACATGCTGTTCTCCACATCATTTCAGGTAATGGGAACTGCCGCTATACATCATCCAAAACACCAAGGTGAGAATTTCTTGAACTATACCTCTTCACCCCATCATAAATAAAACATCATATGTAACTTTATACTCTCTGAATTCCTAATACATGTATTGTTCATGCAGCATGAGTCCACCAACACCAACTTTTGTAAGCCCCCCAACTCCACCAAGTACTATGTCTCCAACTACACCAACTACCCCAAGTACTATGACCCCAACTACACCAGGTATTATGACACCAACTGCACCTGGTATTATGACCCCAACTGGACCAGGTATGACAACAATTCCTGGTGGAGCATCAGTGTATGGTACGGGACCAACCGGAAGCCCCAATATAGCCACATCTGTTCCACACTCTGAACTGCTGCTGTTTACCTTATTTGGTTTGTGGGCTTCACTTCATGTAGAAATCTACATCTAGATGATGAACAAGGGGCATTCATTCTTTGTGTGATACACCAGAAATCACTCAGTCTTCAGCAGCTTTTGCAAGACCACAAGGTGGCAGAGTGAACATGGCATATTTGTCATGTGAATTCTCCCCATTTAAATTAGAACTACCTTACATAAAATGTATCCCTGGTAGATCATAAAGCATGAGACAATGTTAGGCTTGTAGACAGATATTTTACAATATTAGCAGAGATGAATAAACTATTAGGTTATCTACTTCCATTCACAGCTTCTTCTCCACAGATAATCAATTAAACTAATATCAGCTATACTCAGAAGACTACTTCAGATGAATCTATCTTCAGCAAGTAACATTGCTATATTAATAATATAGTTGCAACAATGTTGATGGAAACATACAAAATTTAAACGGAGCTTCATTCATAAGGTGTTGTCTATGCTAACGCATTAGTGTGTTCATCAATCCTGATGCAATACTCAGTTTTATTTATCATGTTTAAAAACAGATTTCGACAAAAATATTTATTTAGACACGAACAAATGTTCGAGACTTAAATATAAAGTATAAATTTTTAATTAAAACCAATGTTAAATGAAAAAGTCATCAATGTAGTGAATTACTTAACCATAATTTTTGTTGACCTAAATACCCTACAGAGTAACTCAGACTTTCATTAGTAATGTAATTACATAAGTCTTTTCTACAATTATTTCATACAGAACCTTTGAAAAAGAAAAAAATGGAAACTCTAGATTCTGATAATGATTAATATAAGTAATTTCTAACATAAAAAATTAATTCAGTTGAATTTACTAAATTTTTAAAATAATGTTATCAGTGTGTTAAATGTATCCTTGTTGTTAATGACTTTCAAAATTTTTCTCCTTATTTATTAATAGAAAATATATATTTATAATTTTTAATAGAAATAAATAAGGAAAAAAATAAATTCTTCATAAAAATTATAAAAACTTTTAGAAAAGTAACGGTAAATTTCTTTTAATTATGTCTTGTATCAAGGAGAAAATATTACATTGACAAGAAAATATGTTACATCGTATTAGAATTTGTTGACAATACGGTTATTGTTAATATGACACTAGTTTAGTATGGATGATGTCAACATATCATAATCTTGTATTAATGTAAAATGCTTTTTTAACTTTTTTTATCAAATTTTGATTATAGTTATAAAAAATGAAGAATTTAAAAAATTAAGAGTTAAAATTGAAAAAAAAAAATCACAAAAGGTAAAAATAAAAAGATGTTAAACAAGACAAGCTAAAATGACATTTTAAGCCTTATTATTATTATTATTATTATTAAACTAATAATAGTAATAACTTGTATCATTTTGAAATTAACTCTTATAAGAAACATCAGGATAATGGTATTCTCTTAAAAACACTTATATGTGGTTCAGATATGTAAGTCCTCAATGAAATCTTTCTGCTATATATATATATATATATATCAACTTACTTTTTGTTAAAAAATTTGTTTTATTCACTGTTTAAAATACTTTTTATTATTGTTTAAGTAACTTATTATTTAATTTTTATTGTCAATGTGACATGACCGTTGTTTTTTTGTCTTTTTATTTGTAACTCATTGATGAATTCATTTTTTTTTATTTCTTTAAATTCGTTAATTAACTTACTTCTTCCTTGTTTAAGAATAAGTTAACCAGCTTATAAAAAATACAAAACATATTAAACATTTCATACAATAATTTTTCTAAAAAGGCGTCCTCAATTAAAAATATATAAATTAATAATTAAGTCATATAACAATCTATTTTAACTTTTAAATGGGTTTAAATATATTACATAATGATTGTTTAAATATATTAATCTATATAAAAATCATTAGATTTCATGTAAGTTCACATTTAAAATCCAAAAATTTCCAGAGACTCTTTCTGAAAAGTCTGAAACGGAATTTCCATAATGGAATTTCCATAATATAATTTCGAGAATGAGATTTCTAAAACAAAATTTCTGAAAATGGAATTTTCAAAATGCATAAAGTAGTTTTTATAATAAGGTTTTTGAAATATAATTTTTAGAAGAAGCCTTTTAGAAAATGTATAATATCTTATGAAATGTATTTTTTATAATAAATCTTCTAGAACAAACTTTTTAAAAAAAAAAATTTCTATTAGCGCTCTAACTCCCTTCTTCTTCCTCTGCAGTGTTTTCTTACTTCTTCTTTTTAATGCTAGTGGGATGCAGATAGTAATGATAGGGTGTAAGAAGCAAAAAGGGGACAAAACAAATGTAAATGCTGTAAAATAAAGGTTGAATCTATATGACTAGTAAAGCATCATGAGTCAAAGTTTGAATAGTAAATCATTAACTTCTCTCCAAGTTTAAGGTTAATTCATTCAGACCTCATCACTTTAATAAAAATCAAATGATGATTAGACTGGAAACCATGAACAATAAATAATCAATTGCATAGAAAATAGTTTACTGAAAATTTAAACTCTAACATTCAAAATTATCAATAAATGTGCTCTTCACATTAATGTACATCATCAATTTGGTCTCTACTATAAAGACAAAAAAAAGTTGACTAAAATAGTTGAAACCCATGATTAAATTTAATTGACTGATTTGTAATTTGAAATAAGAAATTAGTTAATCTTGTCAATCTAAGTAATCACATCTTTTGAGGGTTTATAGAGAAAGAGTTGTTTGCATAAGCTTTTTAACAGGCATTTATATGAAAGGAAAAGAAAATTAACAGTTAAATAAATAATTTTCTGAAATTAATTTACACCTCAAGTTTTTCACAATAGCTTTATCATTATTTTTTTTCTAAAATTTTATTATATTTTAATGTAATAATTTTTTGGTTTATCAGGATATAATAAGTTTATTTTTCTTTTATTTTACTTACAAATAATTATATTAAAAATGAATATGACATAACAAAATTTGTCATTTAACTTGTCAAGATTTAAAATTTCAAAATAAAGAACTTACCTAGATGTGAAGCGACTCTAAGGATAACTATATTCCTTTCATTATTATTTAAGATAATTTTTATTTCTATTATTCAATAGTAATTTTATCATCGATAATAATTTATTATAAAGATATTTTATAATAAATATATAAAATAATTTCTAATTATTTGAGTACATGATATCTGTTGAGACTAAATACATCTCAATCTCTTATTAAATACCAACCACAATATATAGACTATACACCTAAAATTATTTAGAATGTGATTCAAATAATATGTACCTAAAACAGTAATTAGAATGATAAATCTAATGTTGTTAAACTTTTTAAAAGATATCAATTCATGATAAAAGCAAGTAATACTTTAGGGTAATAAAAACAGGAGTAAGATTGTTAATTTATGTGAAAAAAAATACTTTTAATATTAATTAATAAAGTTTTATACAGGAAAATTTCTTTATAAGTATTTTTAAGAGAACAAAATATGAAGAAAAAAAATAATACTCACCTCTTCCTAAGTTAAAATTAACTTATGTATTTTATATAACATTTTCAAGTTTTATATTCATTTATAAATTAATTTTATCTTAAAAAGTTAATTTTATATTTTTTTCATTTTTAAAAAATCTTATGAAAACGTTGATGGATCATATTATATTCTATTAACTATTAAAAAAATATAATTCCAAAAGAGGTTGGGAAGGTACACATCAAATCTCTGCACATTAGAAGCTTTCGACGTCAACGTAAAGAGGATGATGTTATCTAGTGTATGATTTGTTGTTGTCTTATTTTTTTTTTTTTTACAAGTACAAATTCATCAATAAATTTTAAAAGTTTTGAAAAGAAAATAACAAATTGATTGGTGATTCGTAAATAAAAAGATAAAAGTAAAACTTATATCCAATAATAAAGTAAAACAACAAAATACTTAAATAAAAACATAAAACATTTTAAATATTAAATAAAACAAAATTTGTAAATAAAATTTCAATTAAATTAAAAATACTTATAACTAATAATTATACTTAAATATTTAATTTTGAAGCCTCACCTACCTTATTGGTTATAAATAATTGTTTCATGCAAATTCAATCATTTGGATTGGATGGACACGTAGACAAAGAGTACCAAGTTGAAACGTAACTTAGTTACACCTCACAACTAAGGTCAAAGTGCATGTTCATATGTATTGTGAAAGTTCTTAATATTATATAATTTTATGTAATTTTATAGTCTTCATGGATATTAATAGTATACATTATCCATTGATACTGTAATGTGAATCAACTTTCAGAATTTCACGTAATCGTGTGGTGGTGGATGCTTAGCATATTCCTTCTTATAACTATTTTTTAAAAATATTTCATACCCCACCCACATCTACTTTTTTTCTAAAATAATAATATATACAAAACTTGTACTGTAATGTACATAATTGACTGCTAAGTACGAAAATTATTGATGCGTATAGGGTTATAATTCAAGTGCCTTGTTTAACCACTAAAATTCTATTTCATGGTCAAACTTGAAAGAAATATCACTGGTATTTGCAATTTGAAGATTAATTCATGAATCCTTAAAATAATATTACATAAAACTAAAATATTGTATTATTACTATTATAATTTTGGAAACTCCAAAACTTGATAAAAAAAAGTATTGAATATAGTAGTTTGAATTTTTGTTTTAATTGAATTGGAGTTAATTCCAATTAGATTTGGTAAATTTTAAGATAAAAATGAAAAATTAAATAAATAAATTTATATATAATTTATTATTTTAATATTTTGTAAACACATAATTATTATATTTTTATTTAATTAAACCTATTGAATCAATGTTTATCAACTTTAGTTCTCATTAAACATAATTATAAACTTGTTTTACTCATAACAATTTATTGAAAAACTTTGTATTAAGTAATTCTAAAACTAAATAAAAGGTTTTTATACCTACATAATCCATTTTGTGTATTAAGATTGCAAGAAAAACATCATATTATTAAAGACCATATATTATCAAAGACCATAACAAGATAATTACAAAAATCTTGCAATAGGTCACATAGTCGGGGTTTAGGACTTGTAATAAACTTTTTTTAAAAATGAAAGGTTTTTATCCAAACTTTTCTTAATGAAAACAAATAAATTTTAGCTTGAGACATTAGAAGAGAATAATGAAGTTAAGATATAATAGGAAAATTATTCCACCATTAATTGAATTAATTTAGTTATTTGATAAAAGAAATACACAAATTGGATCATGCCCTAAATAATTTCTTTTGATTGGAATGGATAATTGTTTTAATCCAATCATTGTACACCCTAATAATTTCAAAACTGTCACATTTAAGGATTAATTTATTTTTAAAAGTGTCTTGGGTGCACTATCATTACTTCCATATTTTATATTACTTTAATGTCTTTCCAAACTTTTTCTATTTTATTCATAACTGAATGCACAATACTATGAATTTTTCTTTATATCACAATCACCATTGCATCATAAGTTTGCTAATCATATTCCATCCAATCACTTTCAAAGTTGTTAAAAGATAATTTCATTAATATATATATATAAAAGAAAGTGTAAATATTAATTTTGTTAGGTTGTTTTAAATTTACATTTTACTTTTTTTAATGAACTTCCATGTTTTTGTTTTTAAAATATCATGTTACACAAGTCAATTATTTTTTCTTACTTTTTTTTAATTATAAGAATTTCTAAAATTAAATTCCTAATTACACCCACTTGAAATAATTTATGGAATGATGTGAATCCACATTTCCATGTCTTGTCCTCTTTGTAAACCATTTCAAACTACTTATGATGGCTCAAAACACAAATGTGTGTCCCTTTGTAGTTTGTCTTTTTGCAACTTTATACTATGTACTTATAACACTTAGAATTATATAAAATCTAATGAAATTGTAAAGTTAATATATACATCACTTGTCTCGAATTCGTTTTATTTCATAATTTCTCTTTTTGGAAGACATCTCTTTAAGGAGATAATTGTTCACTTTAAGGCATTAGACTAAAACCATGCTGAAGTCAAAATTGTAGAAAAAGTTGGTTTACACTAACCGAGAGAAAAAAGAAAAAGTATTATTTAAATTGGTTAAATCCAATTTTTGCATATTTAAAGAAATCAAACAGATTTTTATCATATTAATATACATTATTCATTTGGTGGAGAAGTAAATAGGACTCATGCATGCATAGTTATATAAATGTTTAAGACATTAATAATTAGTTTAAAAAAAGAATGTTCAGTTATGTTCTACTCTTAACAACAAACTTTGTTTTTAACTGCTGAAGTGATTAAAGAATCATGAACTGATAAGATAGAAAAAACTGAATACATAAAAGGACTGAAATAAAAACAAAGTATATATATATATATATATTGATACTAAAGAAAGAATTATGTAAAGCAATGTGTTATCGCATGACAAGTTAAAGTAATAATTAAGATTAACACCATACATGAAATATTATTCGGACTATTGAAAAACATATAAAACTTGTGAATTATATAGACTAAAACATTTTAGACATTAAAAGTTATTATATTCATAATGATGTCATAAAATTATAATTTTAAATTTAAACAATAAAAATAAGAAAAAATAATAATCAGATAAAGTTTGTTGAAATATATTTATTTATTATAATTTAGAATTCATTTATTTTATAATAATTTAATTTTATATTATGTTCATTATTAAATATTACATCTACATTTTCTTAAGTAGTCGTAGTTTTTTTCATTAACTTTTATCTTTTTCTTTGACTATTTGAATCTTCTTCTCTACAATCTTTCTAATTTTTTGAAATGACTTCTCATATTTTTAAATTATGTAAGTTGGAATGTGATTAAATATAAGTTATTTATAAAATTGCAGTAAATCTATCTTTTATTTTAAAATGCTCCATCTTACTCCTTTGACTTTATCTATGAATGTTTTAAGTAAGCAAATAGAAGATGCTTGCTCATGGAAGCTTATAACAAGTTATAGTTAGTGAGGACTTTAATGATGGGAACATAAAGTTGTCAAAGGTTATATAGATTTACTGCATATTGAAAACAACTAATTGGTACATGTGTTTCTGGTTCTGAATGAACAAATAGGCAATAATAATTATGTTATATATTTTGTTTGGTTTTACATAAAGCACTTTGAAGGTTATGAAGTATCTATTATATAAGTTAGTACAAATACATGGTAATTTTTGTTGTATAATTTTCTTTTTGCAACTAAATGGGATGGGTTAAAGTACTACGCCTACCTATCTTTATTGTTGATATATAAAAAAAATGTGTATATTTTAAAATTTCACTAGTTCTATTAGTTGAGAGAGTTATTTATTTTACGGTCCAACTTCTTATGTTTGTTTGATTATTTTTTGTTATTTTGTTGTATTTTTAGGAATTTTTTCATGTTTTAATTTTTTTTATTAGTTTAGAAACAACAATTAGTTAATAAAGGAGACTATTTTTGTTTATGGATAACTTTGGTTATGTGTATCGAAAGACTATTGAGTGTGGTTGGTATTGAAGTTATTGAGATGATAATTTAGTGGATTGATTAAGTTATTGTTGTATTTAGTATGGTTAAAATGTGAATTATGGTTAAATTAAAAAAAAATAATTGGAATAGACAAATTATACATTCAAGTAGTATTAAAAAGTGTAGTTAAACACATGTTAAGATTGATGAAAAAAAAGTGTAGTTAAACACATGTTAAGATTGATGAAAAGAGTCTCACCACTATCACTCTCACTAAAATGATATACATAGTAACTCAAGTGCCTTACTTGTACTTTACTTGGAGATTTGAGAAATTTTCTTCTCCAAATGTACATCGCTTCAGCTTTAGAATAATTGTCAAATGCTATATAATACTGTTAAGTAATAAAGTCATAGCTTGAATGACTTAGAGTTAGTAATTTTTCTTCTATTATAATAAAAAATGTCACTTAAGTGATAATTACAGGACCAAGCAAGTAAAAGTGATATTTTTAATACTCTCAAGAAGACCAACTCTAAGTTTAAATATGCTTAATTTGATTATCTCAATACCAAAAAGGAGTTTATAAAATTTGAATTATTCAAAGTGTAGAATCATTACAAAATAAATCAATTGAAAAAAATCTTTATTTTAAAATTTTTTAATATATAGATAATTGAACAAACACAAAAACTTTAATCGTCTTTTGCTAAACATATATAAATAAAAATGATTTCATACAAAAAAAATTAATAAAGATATATAAGGATAATAAGAGTAAACTTTTATATTTAGACTAGTCAAAAGTAGTAAAATATTTTAACTTTAAATTAGTTTAATTAGAAGGACTTGTAAAGTTAAACTCACGTTAATCTAATTAGAAGAATTAGTATAAAAACAGAAAATATTATACTATTAAGTCTATTGTTCATACAGTGTTTTAAACGGTTCTCATGTCTATTTTCATATCACTAAAAATTCTTCTTAAAACGTTTAATTAAGAATTCATTGAAAAAAAAATGGAAAACATTTTAAAAGTTGTATTAAACTTTTGTTCTAGAACTTAACTTTTTTCTATTTTCATATCACTAAAAGTTCTTCTTAAAACATTTAATTAAGAATTCATTGAAAAAAAAAAATGGAAAACATTTTAAAAGTTGTATTAAACTTCTGTTCTAGAACTTAACTTTTTTCTTGTTTCATTTAACTCTTATTCTGGATCTATTTTCTATTTTATTTTATTTGAAGATGTTTTTGTACTCTGATGTTAGAAGATGTTAAATGGTGGAACAAAACCAATTTAGATGTCTTTTGTTGAAAGAAGTGTTGTACATAAGTGTTGTATCTGTTCACCCAATTTAGACTTCTAAAACATAAATGTTTTCTCTTTCAGCAATTATATGTTTATTAAACGATTTTTATTTCTAAAATTCAAACAATTTGATCACATATTTAATTTTAAACTATTTTTAGAATAGTTTTTTTTTAAATAACTTAAACTCGGAGACAACTTTTTCCTTGCTAGTCAACCTTCAAATCATTATTGACGTGGAAAATTCACCTCAACACACAATCTATAAATTAAATTCATAATTATTTTATTAATAGTGATTTTCAAACATAGCAGAAAAATAGTTGGCTAATTAAACAATTTTTAATTCATTGAAATATGGTCAAACGCCTTTATATGAAAGGGTATATAAGTATAAGATACTTGTGCTACAGAACTGAGCCTGAAATCATGCAGAAACAATTTCAACATAAAATATTCCCCTGCACGCTTGAATTAATTTATCATAAAAAGTATTTATTTTTTACTGATACACATTTATTAAGGAACTAAAAAAAGTCATTATTAATAAAAAAATATTTCATACTGGCTTCTAAGGATTAAGGTTATTTAATAAAATGAATTTTATATGATTTAACTTATTCTTATGTGCATGTACTGGAAAAAAAAATGGATGCTTTAAAAAAAGAAAATTATATTAAGATGCACTTAACACGGTTCTTATCTTTTGGGCAAGTGAAACAGTTCAAAGTAGAACACAGGGTTCAATGGTTCATTGCTACATTAAACAACCTTGTATCTATCATTATCCTCCTCTGATAAATTATTAAACATTTGTTTTAGGCAAGTTTTTAGTTTAATAAATGCAAAAAAAACATTGTTTTATGGACATCAAATGACCTTTAAATACAGTTGAATCCTCCACCTTCTCAAAGTCCCAAACCATTGAAGCCAATTTTCTCTCTCTTCTTTCTCTCAATCATTTCTCTGCTCCTTTTCACTCTCTGGGGTCTGGGCCAATCATCGCCACGCTCTTGCTCTGCACCCTTCTCCTTTTCTCTAAAGATTCCCCATTCTCTTTCTATCACAGACATTGAACACATGTGCACACTCTTCTTTTTTTTCACTCGCAACACGTTTCTCTTCAATTTGTTGGTACCCATTTGGTTTTAGGTGCCGAAGGACCGAATTGCTGTCTTTGAAGTCCTTCCTTTCTCTCTCCTTCCCTTCAGGCTCTAGGGTTTTCTGACCCCTTTTCAGGTATTTTGTGGGTTTTCTCTTGATTCACTGTTTCTGGATTTTCTGATGTTAAAATTTGATTCTTTTTAAAGTTTTTCCTTGTGGGGTTGATCGAATTGATGACCCGAGTTTTCGAGTGGAGTTTGCTTTCATTGCGGCGGTTATGGGGATTTTTTTGGGTTATGATTTCTCTGTAGTGCGATGTTGCTGAAACCTTGAAGTGCTTTTAAATTTGTGGTTTTTGGTTGAAGGGTGGTTATGGCAATCGGTCATGAGAAACGGGGTTGGTTTTGTAGTTATGATGATAAGTTGATAACTTGGGCTGGTTGATCGTAACCGTTGGTATTTTATGCTCTTTTTGTTCTGCTTTGAGTGATGTTATCATGGTCTACGGACACTAGTCAAAGTAAAAGGGGTTTTTCGATTTGGTCTCTTTGTGATAGTCACCATCATTGCTCTTAGTTGGATGGATTAGATTGAACCTGCTTCTGCTTTGGATGCTGAGAAATTGTGGGAAAGTTGGTGTCTTTCTTTTTTAGTTTGTCTCTTTTTTACTGATTATGGTTGTGGAATATCTGGGGAGCTTAATCTTTATCTTGATACCTTATATTCACGGAGTCCCAGAACAAGTTTTGTCTGGACATGCTTGAAGTCGATTGTGATGTTTCTCTGGTAATGGATAGAATCTGTTGAAAGGAGGGTAACCCTTGGAAAGAACTGGTTTTTGCACATGGGTTTGCTCTGTAGGTAACTTGTGTTACTGGTTTGATACTAACTTATTTATCTGCACTTGGAACAGGGACACTTTTACTGTCTCCTGCATCTCGGATGCTTTAATTTTTATTTTTTTTTTACTTTAAAATTTTGTCATGGGTTTCAACTTTCAAGCTTTGATGCACGGATATGATGGTACTCTTATTTTGAAAACAACAGTATACAGTAGGTGATAGATGCATGTTTAAAAATGTATACAATTTCTTAAAACATAATAAATATATAATGGCAATTGTGCGGGTCCAAATTAAAATTACATTTCTTAGACATTGTCAAAATAAAAAATTATAAGCTATTGTCTGACACAAATTAAAGTATCCTAGAGTATATATGGATACAAATTGGACACAAATTAAAGTATTGATGCATTAGAAATTTCAAGTTTATCCAAAATCTTGCCTTTTGTTGCTTCCAAATCTAGTTGTATAGGACATCCAAATCTGTGGAATTGGAACGTTCCTGACCTGTGAAGATGTGAAAAAAACAAAGGGGTCTACCTGGAGATTTAGGAACTGTGGCTAAGGACAAGGATTCTTTCACATTCTTGATAAGATTAACAACAATGTATCTGTATATCTCTTCTTCCTTTATGGTTAGAATTTTCCTGCCACTTTGATTATGCAGAAACTCTCAAGACGGCGGTGATAACATTGAACCTGCATATTTGAAGCTCGGTTTAAGTGCGTCTAATATTTCATCAAAATAGATCTGTTGTCAGTGCTTTAACAATGCTGAATTTGGTTGGGGAATTTGGAGCTTTTAGAAGTTGGATTTGTTAGCTTGTACTCTCTTATTATTGGTTGTACTTTTTCATTGAATTTGTTCATTTTGGTGAAGTCAGTTCCCATTTTTGGAGATAAAAGTCAAGCTTTATTAATTCCTAACGGATTAATACTAAGTGCTTCATTGATTATTTTTTTGTAATTCCATAACAAGGGCCTTGACGATTTCAGGCAGGATCTTTATGCTAATTTGGGGATTTTATAGGTGTAGTTGTCAGATTCAAAGTTTTTTATACCTGCATTGTTTCTCCTTTGTGCAGAGGAGTTAAATTAAAAATAATATAAAAGAGAAAGTATTATGCTCCTATAACTTCCAATGTAGTTAGTTATTGCAGATATTACCAAAAGCCCACTGTTCTTCTACATGTTGAATTTCTACATTTTTCAAAATTGTTCTTAATTCCTGTGTAATTAGCATTCCCTAAGTTTTACTATTGTTGGTATATCTTTTGAATGTTATTAAAAATTTATTTGCTTATAATGAAATGATAATAACTCAATTTATTGCTGTTTTTGTGAATGAGGCAGAAGGGTGATGCAATGAGGCAGGCTTTTGATCCTTCTTCTTTGGGTAATTATCTTAGTTGTTTATTTTTTTTCATTGGCTTGTTACTATATTGAATTTTGAATTAACTAAACCCTTTTATCACCAATAGGTCCTTCCAAGATTCCAGCTATAAAAATACCTGGAAAATTGGGGAATGGTGCGTGGGAGGCTTTGTCTGGATCTGATTCCTACCATGCTTCATCTGATGCTAGCCTCTTTTCTAGCTCATTACCTGTACTTCCGCATGAAAAATGTATGTGATTGTTTTTTCCCAAATGTTGTGTCATTTGTATGCTCCATTTTTACTAAAATATATTGATTTGGCTTTATTCATCTGCAGTGAACTTGAATGAAACTGAAAATGGTTATCAATCTGTTGATGACATCTCATCTGAATTTAAGAAGCTCCATCAAGATGCAGAGGGAGATGGTTCACTTGAAGATGGTGATACTCATGCTATTGGACCTGTGCTTCCTGATGATGAGGAGGAGCTTTTAGCCGGTATAATGGATGATTTTGACCTTAGTGGTTTGCCTGGATCCCTTGAGGATTTGGAAGAGTATGATCTGTTTGGTAGTGGTGGAGGTATGGAACTAGAAACTGATCCACAGGAAAGTCTCTCTGGTGGTATTTCTAAGTTAAGCTTTGCTGATAGTACTGTTGGCAATGGTTTGCCTCATTATTCTTTTCCTAATGGTGTGGGAACTGTTGCTGGAGAACATCCATATGGGGAGCATCCTTCTCGAACATTATTTGTTCGTAATATTAACAGTAATGTGGAGGACTCGGAGCTGAGAGCTCTTTTTGAGGTAATGCAAACTAGAAAGCTTGTGTAAACTTTGTGCTTCGATATTTTAATATTCTACATGTGCTCCCTGAATATAAACACAACTTTCGATATTTTAATATTCTACATATGCTCCCTGAATATAAACAAAACTTAAGGTGCTCATAATTCTTCACTGTCGCCTGGATAATCTGCAGAGATGTTTTAGAAGAAATCCATTTGTAACAAGACAAATTATTAATTGAGTTTCAATTTTTTTCAGCTTTATGGGGATATTAGGACCCTATATACTGCATGCAAACATCGGGGTTTTGTAATGATATCCTATTATGACATCCGTGCTGCTCGAACAGCTATGCGAGCATTACAAAACAAACCTCTGCGGCGCAGGAAACTAGATATTCACTTCTCAATACCAAAGGTTATTTTAACCTTTCAGAGTTGCTTTGGTTTATTCATTTCCGTAATTGAATGCCTAGACATTATAATCTCTTGGTTTTCTTTTCTTTCGCATCCCAGGATAATCCATCAGACAAGGATATAAACCAAGGAACATTGGTAGTTTTCAATCTGGATCCATCTGTTTCAAATGAAGACCTCCGCCAAATATTTGGGGCTTATGGAGAGGTCAAAGAGGTGATGTTTTATCTTTTTCTTGTTGCTTTGTATCCCTGCAACATGTGTGTATGTGCTGTATTTTTTAGACTTAAGATTACTTATCAATGTTTCTGCAGATAAGGGAAACTCCTCACAAGAGGCATCACAAGTTTATTGAATTTTATGATGTCAGAGCTGCAGAAGCAGCTCTTAAATCATTGAACAGGAGTGACATAGCTGGTAAACGCATAAAGCTTGAACCTAGCCGGCCTGGAGGAGCTCGAAGAAAGTGCGTACATTAATATTGCCTTTGTTTTGTTTTTCTCTATCTTTATGATAATCATCTGTCTTCCTGGCTGATTTTGTGCATGGTGTAAATATAAGACAAAACTGATGAGATAACTGTTGAATATAGTTGCACATATGATATGGTTGACCTATCTCTCTCTGGTACCAAGTATGACAGCTTTTAAATACTGTCAAAACTATTTGAAATTTGTTATTATTGACTGGTAGGCATTCCTATAAAATGAGTTTCACTAAATCAACCAAAAAATTAAGGTGTTTTATAAGAGCAGAGATTCTCATTATGTTGAGGGTGGCAAATTACCATTGATAGCTGTGCATACATAACTTCATATCTGCCGCTCTTGCTTTCTGGCATCATACACTAAACATAGGCATATAACCATTAATTCCTTGCAAATTTTAGTTTGATGCTGCAATTGAACCAAGAGCTTGACCAAGATGAATCTCGGAGTTTCCGATATCAAGTAGGTTCACCTGTAGCTAACTCTCCTCCAGGTTGGTTCTTTGAGATGCTACATATCCACATATTCCTTGTGTTATTAGCATCTTCAAGCGGCATAGCATTTTGTTACTGACTATATAACCATGTTCCCCTTGTATATGTCCTCTCTAATTGTGTTAAGTTAATTTTTTCGTAACAGGTAACTGGTTACAGTTCAATAGCCCTGTTGAGCAGAATTCAATGCAAAATATCAGTCATTCTCCTGGTTCTAGAATCCTGAGCCCCACAACAGGCAATCATTTACCTGGATTAGCTTCAATTTTGCAACCACAAGTATCTAACACTGTGAAGGCTGCTGCTATTGGCAATGACTTGGGAAGGCACAGTCAAGGAGAGCACATATTTACCGGTTTGAATTCTTCACAAGGAGCTGGTTTTCAATCGCATTCACTTCCAGAGCCAAAATTCAGCCAGTATCGTGGAGCATTGTCCTCATTTGGTCCGTCAACATCAAATGGATCCTCAGTGGAAACTCTGTCAGGACCACAGTTTCTATGGGGAAGCCCAACCCTCTACTCGGAGCGTACCAAACCTTCAGCCTGGCCAAGATCATCTGTGGGGCAACCATTTACATCAAATGGAAAGAGCCATGCCTTCCCATTTTCTAGTCAGAATAGCTCTTTTGTTGGTTCATCCCAGCATCATCACAACCATCACGTTGGCTCTGCCCCATCAGGTTTGCCTTTTGAGAGGCACTTTGGTTTCCATCCCGAGTCATCTGAAACTTCATTCATGAATAATGTTGGTTATGGAGGCATGAGTCTAGGCCACACCGATGGAAATTACATGGTTAATGTGGGGGGATCTGTTAATCCTGGCATCACTATCCCAAGAAATATATCTGATAATGGTTCATCAAACTTCAGAATGAGATCTCCAAGGCTTAGCCCTGTGTACTTGGGAAATGGTCCTTATCCAGGACTTTTACCTACCACTTTGGAGGGTTTGGCTGACCGTGCTCGGAGTAGATGGATAGAGAACAATGTGAGCCAGGCTGATAGCAAGAAGCAATTTCAGCTTGATTTGGATAAAATTAAAATTGGTGAAGATACAAGGACTACATTAATGATAAAGAATATTCCAAACAAGTATGATTACTCTGAAGTCTTTATTATTGACCATATTTTTTTATTGGATGCTAAGATGACATATTAATTGTTCATTACCTGCAGATACACCTCAAAAATGTTATTAGCTGCCATTGATGAAAACCACAGGGGTACTTATGATTTTCTCTATCTGCCAATTGACTTTAAGGTAAATAATTTGCTCTTCTAGGAGCTGTTTATTATTCCTATAAGTTGTCTGCTCCATGATTTTGTTTCAAACTTGTGAGGCTGATTATTCTTTTTTCTTCTAACTGCAGAATAAATGCAACGTGGGCTATGCATTTATCAATATGCTGTCACCCTCTCTTATTATTCCATTCTACGAGGTTTTTATGGGAATTTCTTTTTGCTCAATTTTTTTGCATGTTTTCATTATTTTACTGAGTGAAAATTTTCTACAAATACTGTTTCTGTTATTTTCTTTATTTTGTTAAAATTAATTTAGCTGCTAATGATATCTTGACGTTTATTTAATTAAGAGTTATTAGATACCCCTTTGTTAAATGTGGTATTATTGGCAACATGGTTGATTTTTCAGACATTCAACGGGAAGAAATGGGAGAAATTTAATAGTGAAAAAGTTGCTTCTTTGGCATATGCTCGAATTCAGGGAAAGTCTGCCCTTGTGAGCCACTTTCAAAATTCAAGTTTGATGAATGAAGATAAGCGATGTCGCCCTATTCTTTTCCACTCAGAGGGCTCTGAAGCTGGTGATCTGGTAAATTGGAAAAAGATTGACTGCTGCATTTGTTGCTTTTGAATAGATATGTTGCATTAATTTTTCATTCACTTCTGAAATATACCAAAAGGACGTTAGCTACTATTTCCTCCATTATATTCTTATCGTGAAAGTAAGATATATAATATTAAATATCTATGTAATAAATAAGAGAGATTAAGGACACATTGGATTATGACTGAGGTCATTATTAATTAATCTTTTGTTCTCTCTTTTGTACTTCAGAAAATAGCCTAACTGCCGCAACTTTGTTCATACTTTCCTGTAGATTGTACAAGAGCATCTTCCCTCCAACCCCAACAATCTAAACATTCAGGCACTAAAGTCAAGTGAGTTACATTCAAGTGACTTTGCAGGGAGCCCCCCAAACGTAGGCCCTTCTGCAGGCTTGGATGCGAAATAGCGTAATTTATATTAGATGCAGAGATGCTTAGTCCAAATCGGTTGCTGTTAAATGTTAACATTTGCAAATATTTCTCTGGTGCTGCATATATTTAGGAAGGATAACAGAAGGATGTAGATTTTGTACCATAGTTATTTCCCAAGTATTTTGCCAGCAAGCTTCAGAAGCTTGGAGCATTTTGATTGATTTGCTGCACAGGTAGCTGATCTGATTATGTACACAAGGTCAAGGTGGTGGGAGCAAAGGCTGAAGAGTTGAGCAAAGAAGGGGTTTGTTTCTCTCCAGATTTTGCTCATTTTTGCATTTTGGTGTCTTGTCATCCAGCATTTTTTTTCCTTTCTGAAAAATGTTAATATGGGGGTAGAGTTCAGTTTGGTTGGAGTTGAAAGTTGGCAAGTTCACGTGGGGTACAGATTGTACAGAGAGAAATAAAGACTTGTTTCTATGTTTCCTCTAATGATGTATTAGCACTATTGAAAACCAAGTGTAAAACAGGTATTTAAATATGATATGATGGTGTACAAGTTGCTCATTATCTGAAGCAAGACAATTTATTTTTAATTAGCATGTAGCCTAGAGGTGCATCTTTAATACCTGAACTTTAATATCTATGTTCTGTGTTGTTTTGTTCGGATGTGGAAACTGTTCTAGAGGAGGAAATTTGGATAGAAAGATAACAGAAAATCATTTCAGATCTCATTTGCTTTTTTGAAACTTTAAAACACTTAAAATACCCCTTTTTTCTTCCTAAAAAACAAAATCTCTACCCTTCTGTATCTTCCACAAGCCCTTTCCATATGTTTCACATATATCCAGAAATTAGTTTGCATCTTGGATTGTCTGCATCAAAACTTTTTCCTCAATTATGTTGAAAGGTAACTCATGAACCATCCCAACCATATCAATTATTTGTCTCTTCTCTCATTGTAGTATCTAATCTCAGGAATTAGAAATGGGTTGGATGGATTGAAATGTTTAGAGAGGATGACAATTTTGGATGACTTGTGCTAGCCCCTTTTCAGCATAAGATAATTTTTTTCTTTTACAATACAACCTTTTCTCTACTCCATAATTTTGTACTTCATCAAAGTCATTCGACATAGTTAAATTTTTTGTAAAATTTCTGTCTCCTCATAATACATTCTTCTCCTTCATCTGCATTTATTTCATTGTCATCATTCAACTTGAATTATATGCTTATTTGTTACAATGTAGAAAATCAATAATAAAATAGATTAAGTTCATTATATCAATAAGAAATTCAAGTAAACAAAAGCATGGCATAAAAGAAACTTTAACACTAAATTTCTAATTTATATTGTCATGCACTCGTGAATGAAATGAATGAATCTTGCATGCATGATGTGCTCACACTTATAAATGAACAAACCGAATACCTTGTGATAAAGTATTATTTAGAGAAGTAATTAGTGGTGAGGGGTTTCATTTATACAAATTCATAACCAACAAAAATAGAATCGCACATCCAACAAAATATTCCGATTTTGATTTTAACATGTTATTGTTGTAGACTTGCGATTATTTGGTAGTGGAGAATTGAAAACTGTAAGTGAAAAGTAATAATAAGAAAGAATGCAACCTATTATTTGATAATGCAAAAGCATCATAATGTACCATCAATTTAAGAATGAAAAACATTATAATTCTAAATTTACGGTTTTTTCTTCCAAAATTTATTTTTAATAATAATATATTTAAATAGGCTAGCCTGATAAACTTATTTTAAGGACCAAACTTGATTTTTTTTTATTTAAATAGACTTTTCAAAAAAGTCTTAATACGACTTTCATTATAAACAGGTTTGATCAAGTCTTAATTACGTCAGACCAAAAGTTGATGACAAAGTGTTCAACTTATTTTTATCCTTATAATTTGGGCTAAGACTAAATTTGAACTTATTTAAGTTTGACTTATTTCTACCAAAACTTTATTTGGATTTATTTAAATTCTGAAATTAATTTAAAAGATTATGGGTCATGATTAATCATTTTAGCAATGCATTAGTATTATACATTTCAAAAACTAGTTTCCAAAATGCAGATAATCAACATTAGTTTCCTATGTCTTCTTTCGCAAGCTTTCACTCCCGTTCCCTTGAATTCCATCTAAAGTCAAGAAATGTATAAATTATGTATTACTAATTTCATTTAACCATGGTGCAGATAAAATGTCTTAAATTCCTCATTTTTCGTGAAACTTACTTTATTGCTTTCAAATTTTCTTTTACTAGAGGTAGTCTTTAAACTATTGTTTATCATTGTTTTTAATTTTTCTCGTTAAACATCATCAATAAAAATTACGTAACACTTACCAAACTTGTCATATAATTTGACATAGCAATAAAATACTACAATGAAAATAAACATTCAATGTTCGTCATAATTAATTAATAGAGTCATAGTTTGGTTGGATATGTAAAAGATTCTAAAATCATTAACACTGGCATTTGAAGGTCAATTATAATATAACTAACATTAACATTCACATTTGAAGGTCAATTATAACTAATTAATAAAGTAAGAATTATGTTGGATATGTAAAAGATTCTAAAATCATGAAATTAACATTCACATTTAAAGGTCAATTATAAGTAGTGTTAGCACTATGTCATCACTAAGTTTTAATAGATTTTTAATTAGAGTGATTGACCAATGCTAATAAAAAATGTTTTAAAAAAATCATAATTCTAAATAAATAATTGCAATCACTTATGTCCTCATCTTAAAAAAAAGAAACTCCATCATTATTTTCGTCTTCATCTTCAAAAAAATAAATAAATAAATAAAAGAAAATGTGAGTACCATTTTCAATAAATATGATTAAGTAATTTAGGTCATGTAATTTTTCTTTAATATATATCAAATCAAGCAAATTAAATTAACTTAATTAAAATTCTTAATATTGGTATAATATATGAAAACAAAGGTAGGTCTCTTTTGGATCCCTACAAAATTGGTATGGTGTATCCAACTTTGTTGATGAGCAATGTTCATTAGAAAATGTAGTTAACCATTTTTACTGAGATCTCTCTCTTATCAACTCAATTCGTAAGACTCAAACACAAGAAATTGATTATGGGATTCAAACCAGTTTTACTGGATCAATGACATGTTGAAACAGGTAGGTCTCTTTTACATCATAAAGTTAGATGTCACACATTTATGATACAACTTATATGTTGGCTACTGAGTTCCACCACAAAACCATCTTCATCTGGTATGTCTGCATATTACTTTTGAACACTTTACCGATACGTATCGTATATGTGTCAATGTCTGATACGCGGAACACGTCATTTATAAAGGAATATCTCAGCTTCATAGAGTGAAACAATGTTCAAAATTCTTCTTAGCATTCTACTGTGTTACTGTAATATTTTTAAGCCAAAGTGAAAAGGAGTGTGTGTGCATGTGTGTATGTAAGCATAAACTTCCTTATAGTATTGTAAGATCAATACCAGTGTTGACATGAGCAGTTGCCGTATCTGCTAAGCTTCAAAGCAAGAGTACAGAGATCTCTTTGTAAACGACCCTTGACACCCCTTTCAATAGTAAAAGCATCAAGAGAATAAAACTAACTTAACATGCTCTCTGCACGCAAATTCTTTTGCCTTTCTTTTCTTGTTCTAATCTCAAGATCAATGAGAAAATAACACTTATTTTGTTCTCTTACGTAGTGGACATGACCACTCATCCTACTGAGGATTTTTCTGGACATATATAGTCCTAGACCTTCCTGTGTATTCCATTGATTCCCTCCTTCAAACATATCTTGAAGAACATCGGAAGGAAGACCTTGACCAGAATGGGTCATTCTGCAAGAAGAATATGATCAAATGAGCCTCTAGTCTACAGTAATCTAACATAGGTGACATCTTCAAAGTAACCATCACAATTGTAGCCTAAAACTATGACAATTTCTAAAACGTAAGACTGAGGGATTATTCCATGAAATGGTCATACAACCACGATTTTAGGCATATTTGCATTTTTATGGGCAAGTGATATTCGGAATATTGTGTTTATGCTATTAAGTTTTAGATTGAGGCTAAACTTGAGTAATGTTTCAAATATAAAGTGAATGAAGGCAGTGATCATCTATCAAACATTATTATCAATTATTCAAATAGAAGAAGAAAAATGATCTATATAGGACAAGAAGCAACAAAGAGACAGTTGAAAAACTTTTCAACAAGCACATATAGAAAAGAAAATAAAATGAGTAAGAGAGGCACGAAATATTTCCCAGAACAAATTAACTTATAGAAGTATTATAACAAAACCCAAACATGAAATTCAGAAATGGTTCAAATATATCACATGGAAACTCTAGGTGAAGTTGATGAACAAGGAAGCACATGCTTATCATAATTTCAAGAGTCTGGGAAATTGTCTAAGAATGATAGCACAATTTACTTGACACCCAATGCTTTGCTTCCTTGGTTGTCAAATGCATCATGCCTCCATCTCATGACTCCCTAAGATACTTATTAACTGGTCTTCTATTGTCTAGTATGTGTAAATAGTAGGGCTCAATAGGTCACTTTTGTGACCCTAGATTTGCATATTTATTTGCAAAAGATGTTTTGCATAACATTCCCACACTTATGTGATCAATGTCAATCTCCATAGTGGCTAATTGCAGCCAATGTAAGCATTACAAGGAAAAGCTGCACATTACTATTTGATAACTAGAAAATACAGACAATGCAACATGTAGTATGTCCAAGATGGAGGAAGTTTGCCTCATACTTGTCAAAAGGTGTTAAACATAAAACCACAGCTACTCAGGCATAAATTTCAAGTATAACAAAAAATGGGAGAAATCAACTATTCTCATGTCAGAAAGTATAGAATATGGTAAATAAATCACCAGAAGAAAACAGTCTTAGCAACAAAATTAATCAGATATAAATGGTCTATGTGGACGGATCAATTATTGGTTTTTGTACCTGAACTTCAGATGGATAAACTCATTGCCATCCTGTATTATCTTTAAACCAGGTGAAATCTTGATTTCTACCCAGCCATTTGGAGATGGTGTATGGTTGACTACATTAAGCAAAAAGTCAGACAAGACCACTTGAAGCCTAATTTGGTCACCATATAAAGAAAGCACTTTTATTTCATCAGGAATTTCATGAAACAGTTGCAAGTTCTTTTCTCTTATCAACATCATGACTTGACTGACAATGGCATCTAAAATATTTCCCAGAACAAATTCTTCCATGTTTAGCTGCAAAGTGCTGCTAGTATTAGCATAAGATATGAAACATAAAGTCAGTAGTGTTATTGAATATCAGTGGATAATCGGAAGACATGATTGTATATAGGCAAAATAAGTATGCATGGAATGAAAGCGATATTTTAAACATAAATTTTAAGAGACGAAAAAGGAAAGTACTACTCCAAGAGAGAATTTATGCCTATCAAAACACAACAAAAGCTCTTACCCTTCATTAATACTTCCTAAATTTGTATCTTCAATAATTGCCATGATTTGTCTTTCACATGCATCACTGGTGTCAAGAAATTGTTTTTGGTTTTCTGAAACGGTTGTATTTTCCAAGAGTTTGTGTGTGAATCGTATGCCATTTAAAGGTTTCTTCATCTCTTGTAGTATATAAGCCAACTCTTTAGATTTAGAAATGTTTTCTCTGCCTCTTGGCTTGTGTTCTTCAGAGGACTGATTCAGGTCTGGCGTCACAACCTGCAAGAAGCAAAAACAGCCAAGCATATTCCCACCAGCATCAATTTTCTTGTTGGCTGTTATATAAGTCTCCACAAATTCTCCATTTCTATCAAAAAATCCAAATGGTAACTTCTCAGAATCTTGATCGCTTATTCCACGGTATAGTAAAATCATAAAATTAGTCAGTGTATCTTGACCTTTTAGTCGACAAAAACTTCCAAATATTTCACCAGGAAGCAATTTTCCAATGACTTCATCTCTTTTCCAACCAGTTAGCCTTTCCATGGCTGCATTCCATTCAGAGCAGCAGGCATTCTGATCAGAAGAAAATATGGGTGGAATCAGTGGACTGAGACTCTGTACGATTGCTTTGTAATCACCTTCCAACTTGACGAATTTATCTTGAACTACTTTCTCATAAGTGATGTCTTGACCTACAAAGCATACCCCAACAACAGAATCTGTGTAGTCCCTACTAGTGCAAGCGTTGACCATGAGATATACAACTTTCTTTTGTTGATGAAGCCCAAAGTGTTTTACTCTCAACTCAACACTTTTGTCCTCCTCGCCTGCAAAAACTAGTGATCAATATATTGCTATGAGTACGTAACTTTTAGGGACAAGGAATCAAAATAAGATTGCAATTTAAACATTAGCTTACATATTCAATTATATAACACTAGTCATTAAATTTTACATTCCAATTGGTGAAAATAACAGCACAACTTAAATAACATGAGGTATTTGTTTGTATATAGTACACCACAAACATTTGAGAGAACAAGTTTTTCCCACAATGAATTGTGAATAACATTTGAGAGAGTTAAAACACTAAATCTACTCCTATCTTTTCTACAACAATTGGTTTACCTTGCAAGGCTCTGCTTAGAGTATTCTTAAAAGTGTCACATGAGTCCGCATGTATAATTTCATTTATCACAGATTTTCCCATAGCTTCACTGCCTTGAAGACCAGTCAATTCAGCAATCTTTGAATTCCATCCATTGATTAGGCCACCTGAATCAACCCCAAAAATTGGAACTGTTGCTGTCTCGATCAATCTCACCATTTCAAGTGCTACTGAACTGAGTTCATCCATTGCTTCAGTTGCAGTCTCAGTTTTCTGCACATAGTTTAAAGTCTTTGGACTGGTGATCTCAGCATCTCGGAATGAATCTCTTATTATTAGTTGTAATGAGTGAATAGCATTGATTTCTGACACTTCCCAAGGCAAACTTTTGCTTTTGACTACTTCAAGAAAAGCCTTAAATGATGATCTTGGGTTCATTTTCCCTCCAGCATCCCTATCCTCTGGATGGTGCTTGGCTCCTCCCCATTTTACTTCCTTAGCAGTGTGGGACCTGAACCAGAACAAGAAATGCTTTGAATTGATTCTTGCAGTGGCCATGCCACAAACTGCCTCACCCAGTGAAGCAGCACCTGGATAACCAGCATCAGCTAAACTATCTGTTGTCAAACCTGTTGAGTCCCCATGACTACTAAGTAGCCATTCTGCTATGTCTTTTACCTGTGCTTCAGTTGGGGATGTGCCTAACAACCAGCAGTTTCCTTCATAAAACAAGGCAGCCCCATCACACTTCACAAGATCCATGATACTTGGAGACTGAGTCACAATGCCGAATGGTGCATCACGAAGGAGCATGTCACACAGTAAGGTTTGAGTTTTAAGGATTCTCTTTTCTGCCATTTGTGATGCCAATTGAATCTCCATGTAAAGTTGCAGTCCAAAGGCCTGCATTACGAACTCACAAGCATAGCGAACCGGGAAAGACACATAGCGTGGTGAAGTGTGATGACAAACTAGCAAACCCCAAAGCCTTGTTGCATCCTTTCCATTGACAATAATTGCCATCACCAGAGAGGCAATTGATCCCATGTTGGCCATGTACTGTGTGTGACAACCATGTGGTAGCCTAAGGGTTGAATTCACCAAGCAAAGAGGTTGCCTTAATTCTTCACTCTGAATGACCTTAACTGGCTTTGCATGGCAATCACAGATCATCCTAACCCGGTTTTGCTTGAACAAGAAGCGAGAAGCTTGAGGGATATCTGTGGCAGGATAATGTAAACCCAAGTAAGGCTCCAAATCTGACCTCCTAATCTCAGCTACAACCTCGCCATGATCATCCTCATGAAACTTATAAACCATGACCCTGTCATATCCAGTAAGCTTCTGCACTTCCTCAACAACTGTGTCACACAACAAGCCAATATCTTCCCCAGGAAGAGATTGCAGCCTAGAAATAGCCCTCACAGCCAGCTTCTGTGATTGAACTGCCCCGGCAAGTGACAATGCGGGATCACTCAACCGTGCATGCTCCAAATCAATCACAACCCCAACATCAATCCTATGCAGTATGGCATAAAATGGCTTCTGGGTTGTCCTTGCATAGACCCAAATCGGGTTCAGAAGAGAAATTTCCCTGGAAGCCACAGCTTTTGCCAGGGAAGCCCCAGAGGGGGGAGTGAAAAGGGTTGTTGCATCAACCCCTATCAAATCTATGAACTGCTTAGAGTCAACTTGCCTCTCCAAACCCAAGAACTGAAAACAATTCTCACTGTACCCAATGATCCTAAAAGTGAGTTCCTCAATTGCAAGCATACAACCAAAGGGTTGGATAAGGCCACCCCTTTGCATTTTGGACAGATATGCAGTCATTTTTTCCCCAGACACTAACCTGGGTTTAGGATCAAGGACCATCCTGGAGTAGTCAAATGATTTGCCAGACACACCAGACTGCTCAAACTCAGCCAGAATCTCAGCATCTGCACTGTATTGAGCCAGTATCTTGTCCCTCCTGCTGTTCATGTTGCTTTCAGCTGATGTGCTCAAGCTTGTGTCTTTCAGCTTCCCTCTACTTCCAAAGCTCATTTTCAAGGCTCTGCGACAAAAAGCCAAATGTATTAGCTTACCTTCTACTGCACCTTCTATGAAGCCAGCTTGATTCTAGCTTTTTACTTGTGTGGTTTGTGAAGGAGATATATACATATACACACACAATAGTAGATACCCTCAACACGAAAAATCGAGAAGATAGTTTTTATTCAAAGTGCATTGTTCTTCTTCTGTTGTCTTAAACCGACAATGATTTGCCCTATGATGTGCACCTCAACTCACCCCACTTAATGTCTCTCCTATGTTCTTTTCGTTCACTCCAATTCATGCAAATTTCTACCCTCTCTTACTTTTACTGCCAAAGACATAATAACTGGGAATCAAATTCCTTAGCCAAAAACCATTTTTGGCGGTAATTCTAGGAAAACATTCACAAATTGGTTAACTTGGAAACCTTCACTAAGTTTATTCTCACTTCACCGTTACTTTTCCCTCTTTTTCCACGAATCCAGGAAAATAGCAGAGGATGTACTCTTGCAATATTGTGTTTCATTTTGGAAAAAAACAATTCTTTAATGTTTAGTCACTATACAACACAGCTGCTTCTCGATTCAAAGGTCTCAGATTTAAGTTCTAGAAACAATTTTCAGCTTGGAATCAGTATTAGTTAAAATTGTAACAATTTTTAAAATTATTCTCTTTTATTCTAACTACAACACTTGTCATTGATATGCTTCTATAAATGTAATTAAGTTAAAGATATTATGAAGCACTAAACTTCATCGGTTTGAGGTTTTTGTGTCGGTGATTTGAAGGACAATGAAATGGTGCTGTGAAAAACTGAAGGGACATAAGACGAAGGGTGAACCACACAAACTGAGATTTCACAAACTGAGATAAGAAATGCGTGTGCGGTCCTTGTGTCTTTGTTCCATGGTTTGCTGAATATGACCACACATGCTTTCACTGTGAAAAGATGTTTCATTGTTCATGGTCGGAGATAGAAAACACCCAATGAGTACTATTTTATTTGTTTTATTATATGCTTTTACTTAATTCATTTCTAAAACAAATAAAAAAATTAAAACATTATTTTAATTAAATATGTTTTTAAGTGCTTATCTTGATTGAGTAATCAAAAGTTGAATGGACTTGACTCATTTATTTAGGTGGTTGACAATTGAGGTTTTAGCATCTCACTTTTTTTGTTTATTTAGAATCCATGAATCTATTGACTTATCTATTTATAGCATATTCCACCAACATGTACTTTCAAGTCACGCACTAGGTTAAACTAAGTTTATCTTCTACAACCTTTTTCCCAGAGAAAACTCCAAGGTTTACTTATATTTATCCAAATAGTACAGATTTTTAGGTTAGAATTCAGAATCCAGAATTCCGATTTCTGGTATTTGTTTTGTTTGATAGGTTCTGAAAAATCAATAAGAAAATATGTTGCACATTCAATTAGTATATTTGTATAGAATTATTTAATCTTTTAATAATTCTTTCATCAATTATATTATTTATTACTACATAAAGTTTGCATTCTTACCGTAATTGATCTGTTGTGGAGCAGAGTTAATGTGTAGATGAATATTGCGTACCTTCAAACATACATTATTTTATTCCATTAGTTTGATTTTTGTTACCACGGATGACTTACCTAGATAAGTTAGATGACCAAGTTTGTACAATTTGTTAGTGATTAATTTCTCAGTGGAATATGAAATAAGAAAGACACTACCAAAATAAAAAAAGAAATTATTCGTTATAAATGTTATAGGAAGAATGAATGACTTAAATAATCTTAATATATGATCATAATTCATGTATAGCAAACTTCATTAATTTTATTAGTACTTAGTGATAGATGGCTATAATATTGTGATAAATGGTTATAATATTAGTTTCACTTATATTTGTGTGGCATATGATCATAGATTATGTATAGTGAACTTTATTGGTTTCACTTATATTTGTGGTAGAGGGTCATAGACTATGTATAGTAAATTTCATTAATTTTACTTGTACTTGTGATAGAGGGTCATAAACCATATGTAGTGAACCTCATTGGTTTCATTTGTATTTATGATAGATGGCCATAGACCATGTATAGTAAATTTTATTGATTTCACTTGTAATGTAATAATAGTAATAAACCATGTATAGTGAACCTGATTGGTTTCACTTATATTTTTTAGCAGATGGTCATAGGCTTCATATATAGAACTTCATTGATTTCACTTGTATTTATGATAGATGGTTATAAATCAAACTCATTTATTTCACTTATATTTGTGATAGATGGTCATAGACCATGTATAATAAAATTCATTGATTTCACTTGTACTTGTGATAGATAGTCATAAACCATGTATAGTGAACCTCATTAGTTTCACTTGTATTTGCAGTAGATGGTCATAGACCATGTATAGATAACTTTATTGATAGCACTTGTACTTATGATAGATGATTATAAAACATGTATAGTGAACCTCATTAGTTTCACTTGTATTTGTGGTAGATAGTCATATATTATGTATAGAGAACTTTATTGATATCATTTGTACTTGTGATAGATGGTCATAAACCATGTATAGTGAACCTTATTGGTTTCACTTATATTTGTAATAGATGGCCATAGACCATGTATAGTAAATTTTATTTGTTTTACTTGTGCTTGTGATAAACGTTCATAAAATCATGTATAGTAAAACTCATTAGTTTCACTTGTATTTGTGATGGTCATAGACCATGTATAAATAACTTTATTAATATCACTTGTACTTGTGATAGATGATTATAAATCATGCATAGTAAATCTCATTAGTTTCACTTGTATTTGTATTAGATGGTCATAGACTATGTATAGAGAACTTTATTGATATCACTTGTATTTGTGATAAATGGTCATAAATCACGTATAGTGAATCTTATTGGTTTTACTTGTATTTGTAGTAGATGGCCACAGACTATGTATAATAAATTTTATTGATTTCACTTGTACTTGTGATAGACGGTCATAAATCATGTATAGTGAACCTCATTAGTTTCACTTGTATTTGTGATAGATAGTCATATACCATATATATATAACTTTATTGATAACACTTGTACATGTGATAGATAATTATAAACCATGTATAGTGAACTTTATTGATTTTGCTTATATTTACAACAGATAATCATAAACCATGTATAAAGAACTTAATTGATTTTACTTATATTTGTGTAAATAATAAACATTATTAATTTTTTTTATATGTAGTAGATGATCATACATTATGTATAATAAACTTGGTTGGATTTATTTTTGTTACTACAAAAGACTTATACAATACTTATATTACATAAGTGTGATAGTCAAGTTTGTATAATCTTCAAGTAATCAAATCTTAATAAAATTATAAAATAAAATAAAAAAAGTATAAAAAGAAAATAAAAAAGTATAAATGTTTTATCTATGTAACTTGAATAATATCAATTTACTCCCCGAGTCTTTGTAAAATCTAATTAAACAAAGTTTTACTAATTTTTGTTATTTATTAATTTCACAACATCAAATTTAATGCAGAATGTTTTACGTAGTTTAAACCTAATAAGTGTTAAAGTAATTTTATTAATATACTTAACTAGGTTGCGCGTGATAATAGTTTACACTTGTATACTTATAAATAAAAACAATTATGATATAAACACAAACTAAAAGTAATAGTTTTAATTCATTAAATATTATATAAAAAATTAAAGGTACTATGTTTCATGAATTTCTTTTGAGTTTTTAGTAATCTATGAACTCAAAATAACGAAACCATCAAAATGATTTTGTCAACATTTCATTAATGCCATTCTTGTAAAATACTGACCTTCTTAGTGTTGAAATTGAATATATAACATACTATCATCTTCATTTAAAATATAAATAATTATAATCTACGAAATTTTTTAAATTGCCTATGTTGGTATTAAAATAACTTACATTGCATGAATGCCAATACAGACCCTAATTATAATTTAAACATAGCACTGCAAAGAATGAAAACACACATGCCTTGTCCCGTTCATGAATTTTTAACTTTCCAGATTCTTTGTTGTATAAATCAAAAAGCTTCTCCAGATTTTGTAAAGCATCTGTCACGAAGAACAAAATTAGCTAACATATTCACACAATCAATATATGTGTATATATATATACATACATACAAAGCGGCTTTTGCTTCATGCACTACCATAATTACTCTCTGTGTCCCAAAATTTTTAAAATAATCATTTCAATGATAACTTTCGGATTAGCTACTTCTGAATTTTCTAGACATATGAAATATTTTTTGAATAAGATTTTTAAAATAAAATTTTTAGAATAAACCTTTTAAAACATGTAAAATGTTTTTTGAAACAAGATATTTGTTTCGGGATAATTTTTTTAGAATGTATAAGATGTTCTCGAATGGGCTTTCTAAAACAAATTTTCTAAAATATATAAGATTTTTTTTTCAAAACAAGTTTTTTAAACATACAGTATGCTTTTTGGAACGAACTTTTTATAACAAATTTTTTTACCAAACCTAATATATTCCTCTTTGTTTCTTCCTCTCAAAGCGTACTGGAGAACAGAATTACAACAATGACGGTAGCAGTTGCTAATAGCAGTATAGCAAAAAAGGAGAATTTAGTCCTTTGACCATTAGTAAGAGGATGGAGATAGTAATCATGGGGTGAAGAAGCAAAAACCTTAAAGTTTAAAAACGTTTAGGAAAGCTTACCTAAAATTATTCTAATCAAAATCATTAAAAAAAAAAAAAGTTTAGCTGAAGACATATATACCAACATCATGTCAGAAAATTTAATAAAAATATTTCTAAAATGAAAGTTCATACATTAATTATCAACTTCTTTTATAAGCAATCACATAATAACTTTATTTTAATGATAAAATAGTATACTTAAGTGAACTAGTAAATAACATAAATATTATTATAAAACTTAAAGAGACTGTATAATGATTATATGGAATGGTTGTTAAAATATTGGAACTCTTTAAAAATAACCATAATGACCAAAGGAGAGGATAATTATCATTTAAATTAACCTTTAACAATATTTTATCCAAATATATATATATATATATATATATATATATATATATATATATATATATATATATATATAATATTAATGAGGTGGCTGCAAAAAACATAAATATTCCAAATTTTGAAAGAAACATAGGAAGAAGAATTTGAAAATTCTCTTCTTGTCCATGGAGATGATGTTATCCCTTTTAATAGAGTTCTCTATAAATCTCAGTTATACAACCTGGTGGATGTTTGAAAAACTCATCTAAATGCTGCAAACCCTATTATGAAATGTTAAATTTCTAGTTAAATAATTTTCTTTATTTAGAACCATAAGTTTTTCACATAGAATGAAGATATATACTGGTACTTTAAAAAGTTAAAACAACGTTTTTTCAACTGAAAATTAAAATACTGATATTCACTTTGTTAGTTTTTATACATAAAGAGTTATATATACTATGATTACATCTCTAATATTTTCAAAATTTTGAAAGCATATTCTGGTAAAGGAATTGCGCAAGAAAAAGCTATCTCTGTTTATATTCATTCGGTAAAATCTATTTTTTTATTACAGTAATATAATAAAATGTTATTATAATTTTTTTACTATAAATTATAATTATTATGTAATAAAATATTATTATTACCATAGGAAAGCAAATTATCAAGTAATAAGTATGAAAGTATGTTCCATCTAATTCTTCTAACATATTATTATTTACAATTTCACATTAACATCCAATAATTAGTCAAATACAACATTCAAGGCATGTTTAACAAAATGTTACATTTAATATTTATAAAGATTATAAAATAAAACATCTTAGACAAATATCACAAATTTCTTCTTAATTATGTATTATTTTTGTTGGTTTAAATTTGAAAAAAGTTTCGCCTACCCTGTTGCTTTCTCTTCCCTCACTCCCTCTCTTCAACAAACAAGTCTCTGCTATACTTTCCCTGCTCAATGGTGGCGGCGGCGTTGGTGGTGGTGCTACTACTGCTTCTTCTTCTTCTTCTTCCCTCCGACCAATCATCACCATTCACCTCTTCACTTAACCTTCTCTCTTGTTCCTTCTTCCACAACCATCACACACACCCAACAACTACCACATCAATTTAACCTCTAACATTACCAACTCATGCTACTCAAATGTTCCCTCTCCTCCGCAAACCCATTACCCTTTTTTTTCCCTTTTTTTTTCCCTCACGTAGAAAGTTACATCTTTCTACTCTCCTTCTCCGGAACCTTCCTCAACATTCCAATTCCAATTCCAAACCTCCCTCCCCTGACCTCCTTGACCACATCTCCCGCCTCCTCCTCCTCCGCCGCCCCGCCTCCCTCAAACGCCTCCGCTTCCCCCTCTCCGACCCCCTCACCGATGCCCTCCTACGCCGCCTCCGCCTCCACCCTGCTGCCGCCCTCGCCTTCTTCCACCTCGTCGCCCAACACCCCCACTACCGCCCCCACGCAACCTCCTTCTGCCTCCTCCTCCACATCCTCGCCCGCGCCAAACTCTTCCCCGAAGCACGCTCCCTCCTCCGCCAACTCATCTCCCTCCACTGCACCAACAACTTCCGCGCCTTCGCCGTCTGCCACGACGTCGTTTCCATCTACAAGGAATTTGGCTTTTCCCCCACCGTCCTCGACATGCTCCTCAAGGCCTTCGCTGAATGCGGCATGACGGGCCACGCACTCCATGTGTTCGATGAAATGGGCAGGCTCGGCCGGACCCCCAGCCTCAGGTCCTGCAATTGCCTGCTCGCTAGGATGGTTCGTGCTGGTGAAGGAGGCCCCGCGCTGACTGTTTTTGAGCAGGTTTTGAAGATGGGGATTGTGCCTGACGTTTTCATGATTAGTATTGTTGTGAACGCGCATTGTCGGGAAGGCAGGGTGGATTGTGCTGAGAGGTTTGTGGAGAAGATGGAGGGGATGGGGTTTGAGGTTAATGTTGTGGTGTACAATGCTTTGGTTGGAGGGTATGCTTGTAAGGGTGATGTGGGAGAAGCTGAGAGGGTGCTGGGTTTAATGTCTAAGAAAGGGGTTGAGAGGAATGTGGTCACTTGGACTTTGTTGATGAAAAGTTACTGCAGGCAGGGAAGGTTGGATGAGGCCGAGAGGTTGCTTCGGAGAATGGAGGAGGATGAGGTGATTTTTGTGGATGATCGCGTTTATGGCATGCTGGTGGATGGGTATTGTCAGGTGGGCAAGATGGATGATGCGGTTAGGGTTAGAGATGAGATGTTATGTGTGGGGTTGAAGGTGAATGTGTTTGTTTGTAATGCCTTGGTTAATGGGTATTGTAAGCACGGTCGGATTGGGAAGGCGGAAGAGGTGTTTAGGGGGATGTTGGATTGGAATGTGAGACCGGATTGTTATACCTATAATACGCTGTTGGATGGGTACTGCAGGGAAGGGAGAATGAGTGAGGCTTTGATGCTTTGTGAGGAGATGTTAAGGGAGGGAATTGATCCTTCGGTTGTGACCTATAATACGGTTCTCAAAGGGTTGGTTGATTTGGGTTCTTACGGCGATGCTTTGAGCCTTTGGCGTTCGATGTTGGAACGAGATGTGGTGCCGAATGAAGTCAGCTTCTGTACTCTGCTTGATTGTTTTTTCAAGATGGGGGATTCTGACGGGGCTATAAAGCTTTGGAAAGAGATTTTAGGTCGGGGTTTTACTAATAGCACTGTTGCTTTCAATACAATGATCGGTGGGCTGTGTAAGATGGGGAAAGTGGTGGAGGCAAAGGTAGTTTTTGATAGGATGAAGGAACTTGGATGCTCGCCAGATGAAATAACATATAGGACTTTGAGTGATGGATATTGTAAAACTGGGAGTGTTGTCGAAGCTTTTAGAATTAAAGATATGATGGAAAGACAAACAATTTCTCCTTCCATTGAAATGTACAATTCCCTTATTTATGGACTTTTTAAGTCGAGGAAGTCAAGTGATGTTGCTGATCTTCTTGTTGAGTTGCAGACGAGAGGACTATCACCAAATACTGTTACCTATGGTACCCTTATTCACGGTTGGTGCAACGAAGGGAAGTTGGATAAAGCTTTTAATTTATATTTTGAGATGATCGAAAGAGGGTTCTCTCCTAGTCTTGTCATCTGTAGCAAAATAGTCAGCAGTCTTTATAAGAATGATAAAATCAGTGAAGCAACTGTGATCCTAGACAAGATGGTGGATTTTGATCTTCTTACAGTTCATAAATGTTCTGATAAGTCTGTTAAAAATGATTTCATAAGTCTAGAAGCCCAGAGAATTGCTGATTCTCTTGATAAAATTGCTATATGTAATTCTCTTCCCAACAATATTGTGTACAACATAGCTATCTATGGTCTTGGCAAGTCTGGGAAGATTGATGAAGCAAGAAGTGTTCTGTCAATTTTGTTATCTAGAGGTTTTCTTCCAGATAATTTCACATATGGTGCCTTAATTCATGCCTGTTCAGCTGCTGGTGATGTGGATGGTGCTTTCAACTTAAGGAATGAGATGTTGGAGAGAGGCCTTATTCCAAATATTACTACATATAATGCTTTAATAAATGGGTTATCCAAATTGGGAAATATGGAACGAGCACAGAGACTTTTCCGTAAACTTCCTCAAAAGGGCTTAGCTCCAAATGTTGTTACGTATAATATACTAATCAGTGGTTACTGTAGGATTGGGGACCTTAATGAAGCTTCTAACTTGAGACAGAAGATGATAGAAGAAGGGATTTCTTGAACCCATACTCCGCCTTGATCACTGGTCTTTTTTGGAAGACTCTTTAAAGTGTTCTGATCAAATTATGAGGCCATATTGCTTGATACTTGCTCATAAATTTTGCTAAATGCAAAGTTGAGCTGCTAGCTCGAGACTCAAGTACTACTCACCTGCAACCATGTTCCTTATGCATCAATTTCCAACCAACACAGCTATTTCGTACTAATGATTTATTGGTTGGCAATAATCATTTTCCCAACCTATGCATCCACAAGCATCATATTTCAATTATGGAGTTTCATTCTCTTTGTTGTGGAGGCAAGATGTGCTGTGATTAAGTTTTTAGTCCAACAATCAAGGAAAGTGACAAATGTTTTTCTTCATACAATAATGAAATCCCACAGCTTATCTAGAGGATTTGGAAGATTTGATTGACTTTGATGCTTGTATGGATTGGTTCACGTAGTCTACATTGTTTGATGTTACTTAAAACCACGGAGGTTTTGAGCAGGTTAGAAGGTACTAACTTTCTTTCTCACAAGAGAACTACATGAATACGTTGCCTTTTATTAGAGTGATTTTATCAATAAGCTGAGCTGTGTATGTTGTGCAACTCAGGTCAGATATTGAAGAACCTAGATGGCATATGTCAAGCTGTGGCTTGTAATGTGGCTGGAAGCCTAGATCTCATGAACTCTGCAGCAGCATCTCATCCAGTTGAAAGGGAAAACAGCTCATTTATCGGAGTGTTTAGACATTCCCCTCTATGTTGGGAGATTAAATGGCTAGGTCAATGACCAGTCCAAAGTTGGGGTAAAAGGCCAGGTCAAGCACCTTCAGGACTTCTCAATATCTGGATGACACAGCTTTCTGCATTGAAGATTCTAATAACATAAATTAGTTCAAAGAGTGAAAGCTAGATTATGGGTGGTTTTTGGATTAGATAAAGCTTGCCATTGACTTTCTGCTCTGATAGTGACAACTGAGACTTGAGATTGAATCCAGAAACACCCATTGGTTGGTAACTTGTAATCCCATTGTAAATACAATCAGAGTTAGAAGAGCCTGCTTTTCCTTTAACTTTTTCTTGTAACCTAAAACATTTGTTGTCATTCTTATGGTTTGGCCTGCCATCATTATAATTAGGCTAAACAACATAGAAACTGCTTTACAAATGAGAATTTTTTTTCCATAATGGCACTGTTCCTTCTTTTGATTCTCCACAACAGCAAAATGTGCCAAATATTTGTAGAGGTAGTACGGTTTATTAGCAATGAATTTTGCATTTTTGACCCGAATACTAGTCGGAGAACTGAATTCTGGACGGATTTATTTCTTTGTAACTTCGGAAAAAAAGGAGAAGCAAAAATTTTATTAAAAATTTAAAATATATAATAGAAAGTGTTTAATATAATTAAAATAGATTTGTGAATAGTAAAATAAATAATAGAATAAAGTGGTTTAAATTAAATAAATATTAATTTGGATTGTGTAAGTAAATGTAGAAAATAAATTGTTATTATTATAACTAATTATTTTATTAATTATGTGTATGATGATAATTTTTTAAATGGTGAAAAAGTTATTAAAAAGTATATGGTGATAATTAATTTGAAATGATTAGTTAAAAATAATTTTATGTTATAAATTTGGTGGTAAAAGTAAAAAAAAATATTAATAATTAATATAGTGAGAAAAATAAGTTTTAAAGTGTACAACAAAAAAATAAATAAATTGACTAGATGATCTAATTACACAAGTAGACTAGATAATCTATTATACAACAAAAAAACTGTTTTTATACACAAACAAATTAAACAGTCTAATGTAAATACAATCTAGACCACGTAATGAATATATAACCTGAACTGTGTAATGTTCGGATAAAAAAAAGATTGTCTAATGTATGGCTTTAGTGTAAAGGTATCATAACTTCAATTTAATTTAAAAAGAAAAATACAAAGTTATACTAACATAAGATGCTTTTAATTCAAATCACATTAATGTCATTTGAACTAAAGTTGTGCTACTTTATCATTGTATTTTAAAAAGTTCATATTAAACTTAATCAAAGCCATCTCAATCTCATATAAATATACATTATATTTATATTAAAGTTATATCATGATGACACAATTTCACTTTAAGCAAACCAAACATATCCAGAATAAAATAGTGTGTGCATTTCAATAAAAACGTTGCAAGATTTGATTGCTTTGGAGAAAAATACCTCTAATTATTACATTGTTAGTCAAGTCCCTGAGTGTCTCAAATATATCATCTTATCATGATATTATATATATATATATATATATATATATATATATATATATATATATATATATAT
>Ga0209489_100040_pt1 | contig 164986 bp, 147 predicted proteins | sample SiratrowhiteBW_FD_187527 | JGI IMG/M metagenome (GOLD analysis project Ga0209489, IMG submission 187527) | Root nodule microbial communities of legume samples collected from California, USA - Siratro white BW (SPAdes) (version 2) | ecosystem: Host-associated > Plants > Roots > Nodule | place...
CCGTCGCCGCTCTGGACCGGATAGAACCGTAACCGTCGTCACGTTTGCTCATTTGTTTGCGAATTAATGAGCAAATCATCTCACCCTCAAGCGCTATCCGGAAAGGCGGCCATCACCGGAGGCTTACGTTGGCAAAGGCCTTCACGCGCTTGTCTCCTGTCAGCACCGGCGGCCAGCGGACAAAGTGCGCTTTGCTGGATGGCATGTCCCATTTCGACTGCAGCAGCCGGCACAATCGGCGGTCGGCCAGCGCATCATGCACCAAAAGCGATCGAGCGAGGACCACGCCCGCCCCCTCGATCGCCGCAGCGAGCGCCATACCAAGCGAGCCGAACCGCACGGCCTCAGGCACCGGCGTTCTGATCCTCAATCGCTCGAACCACACATGCCACGACCATTCGGCACCGTCGTTGCGACCGCCCGGCCCTTTATGGATCAGAGGAAGGTCGACCAGTGCTTCCGGGTTCGAGAGTTGGCGGCCCCGCGGAACTAGGCGTGGTGCTGCCACCGGAAATACTTGCTCGTCGAACAGCAATCGCTGCGTGGATGTCGCGCGCGCACCGGCTTTCGGCATCCATGAGACAAATACGTCCACATCTGCCGCCCGCGCCTGAGCTTCACTTTCCGCAACATGCAACTCGATCCCGATATCCGGGTTGGACGCAGCAAAGTTCGGCAAACGGCGCACGAGCCAATACTGCGACAGCGCCGCACCGATCCCGATCTTCAGGGTGGCCGGCCGCGAGGCCGCCCGAGATCGGGCCCTCAGGCCCGACATGTCGTCGAGCAGCCTGCCGACGTCTTCGAGCAGAGAGATGCCGGCCGCCGTCGGACACAATCCGGTGCCGGTGCGATTGAACAGCGATGCGCCGACAAATGCTTCGAGCTTCTTCAGGCGATGACTGATCGCACTCTGCGTGAGGCGCAACTCATTGGCAGCAAGCGTCATGCTGCGATGACGCGCGGCCGCCTCGAACGCCACAAGACCATCAAAGGGAGGAAGAATTCTCATGATACCGGTATGAACCAGATTCATGCTGACGTGAACCCAACAGTCCGTTCAATTCGTGGCAACATTTCCAGTCGCGATTGACCCATCCCATGTCACCACTCTCCCCGCACGGCGCTACCGCAGAAGCCGTCCTACCGTCCATGTGGCCGGCGCTTGGGCTGGGTCTGGCCGCATTCCTAACCAACTTTGACGTGACCGCTGTTGTGGTGGCTTTGCCGGCCATTGCTCGCGAGCTGCAGCTCGATATTGCTGGATATGCCTGGGTCATGGATGCTTTCAGCCTTGCATTTACGGCGTCGCTGCTGGTGGCCGGCGCGCTGGCTAACAGATATGGTCGTCGGGCAGCGATGCTGTGGGGCAACCTCATATTTGCAGTGGCGTCCATCGCGTGCGCGTCGGCCTGGAACGGCATGTCGTTGAACCTTGCGCGTGCGTTTCAAGGTATCGGAGCCGCCTTCGTGATCACGGGTGGCATCGCGCTGATTGCATCGGCCTATCCGCAGGCGAAGGCGCGGACTCGCGCTTTCGCCTGGCTCGGCGTCATGTCCGGAACTGCGATGGCATTGGGCCCCGCGCTCGGCGGCATTGTCTCGTCCTGGCTCGGATGGCGTTGGATATTCCTGGCGAATGTTCCGGCTTGCGTCTTAGTTGCCTGGGGCATCCCCCATCTTGTTGGCGAAGCAAAGGAGCCTTCACCTCGTCCGCTCGACTTCGTCGGGATGGTCATTCTGACAGCTGCCCTTTTCGTGCTGATAGAGGCTCTTCTCTACGGTCGGACTGCAAGGATGACGCTCGTGGTCGGCTGTGGCCTTGCACTCGTGCTATTTTTCGTCTTCGCCCTTCAACAAAGAAGGCGTGCGCAGCCCATCTTCGACCCAGTCGTCTTTTTGCGTCCCGCGATGGTTGGGATTGCTGTGCTTCTCGCCGCGGTTTCGATCGGGTACTGGGCCATGCTCGTCTACCTGCCGCCGTTTCTCAGCGCGTCCCTTGGCGTGAGCGCCGACACGGGCGGCATCGTCATGTTGGCGGCAACCTTGCCAATGTTGTTCGTGCCACCGCTCGGGGGCAGAATTGTAACCGCGCTCGGATGGCGATGGTATTTCACATTGGCTCTCGCGATCATGACCATCGGGAGCGCAGGTTTCGTTGCGGCGCTGACAGCCAACGGCACCCCAAATCAATGGCCAGTGATATTGGCTATGATTGTCGTCGGACTCGGCGCCGCCCTGGCACATCCTCAGTTGTCCGGTGTCGTCGTTGCCTTGGTTCCTAGTGAGCAAGCCGGCATGGCATCGGCGGTGACCATCGTCATGCGACAAGCGGGCTTTGCCGTCGGTATCGCGGCGTTTGGAGCGCTACTGAGTTCCTCGGATCGAGCAGTGGCATACTTCTGGCCCTTCGTGGGCACTGGCTTGGCGTGCGCATTGGGAACGCTGGCAGCCGTGATTTTGCTTCCACCGCGCCTTCCGGAAAGCTAGCGGAGCCGGCTTGTGGAGGTCGGCTAATGGTCTGCGATCTGCTGCGCATCATTTCCGGCGTGAGACCCCCAGCTGTCGATCAAACACATCCGAGGACGCCCTCATGTCGCATGAATACGGTCTGGGCCGTAGAAGCCGAAGTCGGCGTTGTTGACGAGCACATCGACCCCGTCCAACTCACGCAGGATGGCATCGACCGTCGCCGGATCACGGCCTCATTCGAAATATCCATTCGCAGAGATCTCGCTTTGCGCAGTCGATACTGTCGTGGGTGTGGATGGCGCCGATTCCTTGGCGAAAGCGGCGCGGCACCAGCTTGGAACAAGTCGCTTGCCCACGCCGTTTCCTCAACTGGAGAGGAAACATAGATGAAAGCAGCAACGCTTACTTTGGCGATCTTACTGGCCTGCTCGACCGGCTATGCCTCGGCCCATAGCGCCAAACGCCATCACCACCACGGGTGGTTCAATTCGATGAACATGATGCACGGCCCCGGCCGGACCGCCGCCAGAACCGACCCGAATGGGACGGCCGGCGGGCCGACGAGCGTCAGTGGCACCGGCCCGTCAAAGTTCGGGGGGCAAATCCCCGGGGCCAGCGGCGCGGCACGACAGTAGTTTCTGCGAATTGCAGTCTCAACGTACGCTGGGCTTGTCCCAGGCATAGTCGTGGCAGCTCGATCAGAATGCGGTTCTCGGGGCGACGGAAGCCGAATTGCCTTGCGTCATAACCCAAGCGCGATCTCGGCCCATTTCAACATGCGGTCGCTATTGAGGAACGCCAGCACCGCCGGCTCCAGTGACGCGGGCGCGCCCGGTCCAACCAAGGCCGTCGCGGCCACCATGTCGCAGCGCTGATTGAAGGCGAGTGAGAGCGCGGCATTGCGATGTCCCTCGATGCGATAAGCCCGGCTGCGGCCGCGCATCGCACCGACGACGATCTCTCGGCCGGCAGCGATTGGCGTTGCCTTGCCGATCAGCGCCAGGTCGCCCATTTGCTCGAGGTCGCCATCGTCGGCGATGCCGGTGGCGCAATTGCAGAAGCCGAGCTTGGCGCGAACGTAGAGCTGGACCTCGCCGCCGCAATCCTCGGCCTTGCAGCGAAACGCCTTTCCTTTCCCCCAGGGATCTGCGGCGAAAGGCCAGTCGGTTTCCGTCCACACCGGGCGGACATCGCCGGACGCCGCTGTTGCGCGGGCCGGTTCGCCGGATCGCGATATCCAGAACGCAGCGGCTGCGCAGAGCACTGCGGCGGCTGCGCTGATCGCAATAAATTTGCTTGTCAGGCGCATGGCAGCTGTCGCGGCACTTCTACTAATTCTGAGCCATGAACTTTCGCGCCGCCGCGAGGTCCTCCCGCGAGGAGTCGCCATTGCGCGCCATGTCGACGACTTTCGCGTAGTACTGGCGTGCCTTCACCGCATCACCCGCCTTCTCGGCGGCGCGAGCGGCGCCGATCGTCGCGCCGAAGCGGTTCGGCTCCTTGCGCATGGTCCTTTCGAACGCGGCCAATGCTTCCGTCGCCATGCCGCGCTCGAGCAGCATGGTTCCGTAAAGCTCGCGTGCCGGGGCAAGCGGTCCCGGCGTCACGATGGATTTCTCGGTCTTGTCTTCGGCATCGGCGGCAAGGCGCATCGCTTCCAACGCCTCCGCCTGTTTCCCTTGGGCATTGAGCTGCCAGGCCGTGGCGACCTGCCGCTGAATGTCGACGATCTCGGCCCAATAGGCGTCCTTGTCCTGCTGCAGCTTGTCGCGCAGCTCCGCCAGCTTGGCGATATCAGCCGTTGCTGCGTCTGCATTGCCGGAGCGCGCGGCGCCAAGGGCGCGGGCGAAACAGGTGATCGCATCGACATAGGCAAACCGGCTCGGCTCGACCTTCAGCGCGGCGGCGCCCTGCCAATCACCGCGCTCGACCATATAGCGCGCCTGGCTGGCCGTTATCGCGTAGGGACCGGCGCGCACGAAAGGTGCATAGCCCGTGGTCGCAACCATGTCCGCGATGACGTCGCGGGCTCGGCTGTCCTGCGCAAGCTGGAGCAGGGCGTAGACCATATAGTCGTCGGCATGCAGCTGCTCGCTGGGATCCTTGCCCTCCTTGGCAGCCTTGGCGGAACGGCTATTGGCCTCGATGGATTCGTTCCAGTAGCCGACGCGCGTGAAGATGTGCGACGGCATATGCAAAGCGTGCGGCGCCGCCGGCGCGATCTCGGAATACCGCTTGGCGGCGTCCAGGCCTTTCTCGGCGATCGCCGGATAGTCGTAGAGGTGGATCAGGTAATGGGCGACGCCGGGGTGCCGTGGCTGCCGCTTGAAGATCGGCTCCAGGATGGCCGCGCCCTTGAGCTGGTTGGCATAGGTCTTGTCGTTTGGTGAGGCCGTGACATTCAGCGTGATGGCGTAGGCGATCTGCGCCTCGTCATCGTCGGGATAGCGCGCGGCGACGGCTTCGGTTGCCTTGAGATAGGCCTGCGCGCGCTGGCCAAACGTCGTCTTTTCGTCGCCCGAATAGAAGGCCAGCAGCGCGTCGATATAGTCACGTTCGCGTTCGCTCTTGGCGCCGAGTGCCTTGGCCTTCTGCAGCGCCGCGAGGCCCTCGGCGAGGTTTTCCTTCGGGGCGGGAAAATGCGGGTTGTACAGCAGGCTCAGGGCAATGCCCCAATAGGCGATCGCGCAGTCGGGATCGGCCTGCAACGTCTCCTCGAAAATCTCCTTCGCGGGCCGGTACCAGAACGAGTGCTGATAGCGCATCCCGCGGTCAAAGCGGCGCTGCGCCACCTCGTTGCAGGAGGTCTGGAAGTGGACCTTGCCAAACTGCTGGTCGGTCCCGTCCTCCGCGCGTGCCGCAGGTGTGGCGGAGATCGAGCCCAGGGTCGCGATGGCGAGAAGAGAGACGGTTCTCAAGGCGAGCGCGCGCATGGGCCCCTCCGCTTCAGTTCAGAATAATTTGGTCGGATGGCGCCGACAAAGGCCGAAGCGCCGAAGTTCGTCGTGCTGAAATGGGCGATGACAATTGCGTGTTGGAAGGATTTGCTCATTCGCGATGCGAGTCAATAGGAGCGTTAGGGAAGCACGCCTGTCAGGCTCCATCCGCCCCGTGTGCGAAATCGTATCCTGACCGGCATTGGCCGAAACGCAGCCGTGCGGCACAGCGCGTCGGGACTCATTCAAGCTCGGGACGCGGAACTGCGGCGCCTCCCTGCATTTCCCGCGGTCTGGGTAGCTCCGATGGCAGGAGCTGTCAGGCGACAGATGGACGCAATCGCAAATCACTCGCCGCGTTGCAGTCGCAAATGTCGTGAGCTATCGATTTGAAAAACCGATCTTCAATCGGAGGTACGCATGAGCACCATCACCGGCGGCTGTCACTGCGGCGCAATCCGTTATGAGGTCCAGGGCGACGCGATGGTCCACGCGCTGTGCCACTGCCGCGATTGCCGGCTCCACGCCGGCGCCCCGGTCGTCGGCTGGACGATGTACGCGGAGGATGCCGTCAAGGTGACGAAGGGCGAGCCGAAGGTGTACCGGTCTTCGGAACATGTCCGGCGGCACTTTTGCGCCGACTGCGGAACCGGCCTGTTCTATTTCAACGCCAGCATGCCTGGTATCGTCGACATCCAGAGCGCGACTTACGATGATCCCGAGGCCGTGCCTGCGACGATGCAGATCCAGGTCGCCGAGCGGCTGCGCTGGATGAAGCGGGCGCACGAACTGCCGGCATTCGACCGCTTTCCTCCGCAACCGTAGCGGCCGAGGATGACGCCGGCTCTTTTGCGGTCATCCCGGGATTTGCAAGGCTCGTGGCGCCGCGCAGGTTCTGAGCCGATCGGCTGCGAACCGATAAAGCGCATGAATGGCCGGACCGGATCTCCGGTTGACGCGGCGCTCATAATTCCATAACTCCAGATATATGGAAATAGAGCAAGCTGTCCTGGCACTCGCCGCGCTGTCCCAACCCACCCGTCTGGAGGCGTTCCGGACGCTGGTCAGACACGAGCCTGAAGGTCTTGCGGCCGGCGACCTCGCGCGCCTGCTGGAAGTCCCGCAAAACACGCTGTCGGCGCATTTGTCGATACTGAGCCGCGCCCGCCTCGTGTCTTCGGAGCGGCACAGCCGCTCGATCATCTATCGCGCCAGTCTCGGCGAATTTCGTGATGTTGCCGTCTTCCTGCTGCGCGATTGCTGCGGCGGCCGGCCGGAAGTTTGCGAGCCTGTCGTCGAGACCCTGCAATCGTGCTGCTCACCGAAACCCAGAGGGCGAGCCCGCTGATGGACAATTTCGCTCTCTCGCGGCGCCTCGCCGCCGAAGCGCTCGGCACGGGCATTCTCGTCGCCACCGTGGTCGGCTCCGGCATCATGGCGGAAACGCTGACCAAGGACGTCGCCCTTGCGCTGCTCTGCAATAGCTTGCCGACCGGCGCCATTCTGGTTGTCCTGATCACGGTGCTCGGCCCGGTCTCAGGCGCACACTTCAATCCCGCCGTGACACTGGTCTTCACCGGCAAGCGCGAGCTGCCGGCGAACGAGGCTGCGCTCTATGTCATCGCGCAAATCGCCGGCGGCATCGCGGGGACGGTGGCGGCGCATCTGATGTTCGCCCTGCCCCTGCTCGACCTCTCGACGAAAATTCGAACCGGAGGGCCGCAATGGTTCGCCGAAGCGGTGTCCGCCTTCGGGCTGGTTGCGACGATCCTGGCCGGCATCCGGTTTCAGCGGACGGCAGTGCCTTGGCTGGTGGGCCTCTATATCACCGCGGCCTATTGGTTCACGGCCTCCACCTCGTTCGCCAATCCGGCCGTGGCCATTGCGAGGTCGCTGACAAACACGTTCTCCGGCATCCGTCCCGCCGACCTGCCCGGCTTCATCCTTGCCGAGCTGTGCGGCGCCTTCGCCGGCATGCTGCTGATGAACTGGCTGCTCGGACGCTCACGCGCGTCCGCCTCAGTCGCAATCACGGAGACAACCCGATGACCGTCACCATTTATCACAACCACGCCTGCGGCACCTCGCGCAACACGCTGGCGATGATCCGGCAGAGCGGCACCGAGCCCGTCGTCGTCGAATATCTCAAGACGCCGCCGTCGCGGGACAAGCTCAAGGAGCTGATCGCGACAATGGGCATTCCGGTCCGCGCGCTGCTGCGTGAGAAAGGGACACCCTATAAGGAGCTCGGCCTGGATGACCCAAAATGGACGGACGACCAGCTGCTCGATTTCATGGTCGCTCATCCCATTCTCATCAACCGTCCGATCGTGGTGACGCCGAACGGCACGCGCTTGTGCCGGCCGTCGGAAGCCGTGATCGATCTCCTGGACAATCCTGTCGGCCGCTTCGTCAAGGAAGACGGCGAAGTGGTCGAACCGCGCGGACGAAACTAAGCGACTTTCGGGACAGGCAGGTCGACCACCCCGGCACCACCGACTTGATGCGAATGTTTCGGAATTGCACCTTCGAACCATCATGATGGTCAAATGGATGCGCACTCCGCTCTGATCGAACGAATGGATCCTTGAACTTGTCCGCACCACAGCGAGCGCTTGCGATTGTGCGGGACGGCTATCGAGTCACTGCCGCTCACGATCGTCAGGATGAGTTCGCCAATCTCGACCCACTGTTTGATGATCCTGCCCGGACGGCTCAGCTCGCCCCATGTGCTCGGCTTCGTTGCCACCTTGCGCTTTCCAGTCACGGCCAATCTGGACGTCTTCCGCATCTCTCTTGTCCTGCCCCCGGGTCTGCTCGGCCTGCCGTGGCGTTTGATCCGGCAGCACCGGAGCGGCGGCCGGACCTGGCTGAGCCGGGGCCTTCTCCAATTCGGCGGCAAGCGAAGGACCAACAGTACAGGACAGCAGAACTGCCGTTGTCATTGCAAGAACGCGCATGGTTTCCTCCTCGGTTCGACGAAAGGGTCAGACCAGCACCCGAGTTCAGAAGCGATCGCAACCCTTGGCGCTGCACGGGACAACGCTCGAATAAGGCGCCTTGCTCCACGCCCATGCACTGAATTGATGCTCTGAATGACTTTGACTCCGTAAAGCACGCGCCTCGCTCGACGAGCATCATCGTCTGCAGCTCCCCTCCCTCGTAGCTCCCTCTCCTGAGCTCAACTCTTGGTGCTTGCCGTCTTGTCCAGCGCCGCACGCACGCCGCTCGCGAGCTTGATCGCATCGTCGTTGGCCCAGAAATGCATGAAGAACAGGCGCGGCTGCTCGTCCAGCATGTGGCTGTGCAACGCCGTCACGGCGATGCCATGCGATCGCAGCGCCTTGATCACCGGGTTGACCTCATCGCCGGTCAGCACGAAGTCGCCGGTGATGGCCGCCTTGCCCGCGCCGGTCGGCTGGAAGTTGATCGCGGTCGCAACCCCCAGCGGCCCGACCGGGCTCAGCTGCATTCCCTGCTCGGTGACGGGATCACGGCGGGGCACGTTGAACTGGTAGACGCCGCCATTGGCCTGTCCCTTGACGCCGATGATCTGGTCGAGCTGCGCGGTGTCGAGATCGACGGCAGACGGCGGGGCCGCGGGAGCCGGCACGGAGAGCGGCGTCTTGCTTTCGGCGAGCGCCTCCTTGAGAGCCGTCGCGATCCTGACGGGATCGCCGTGTCCGGCCACGTGCATGTAGAACGTCGCCGGGCTCGCGCCGAGCAGATGGTTGTGCACGGCCGTGATCTCCAGCCCGTTCGCGATCATCTTCGTCATGACCGGGCTGATCTCGGATTCGAGCAGCACCAGATCGCCCATCGCCATGACGCCGCCATGGGCCGGCTTGAACGCGACCCAGCCGCCGAGCGCCAGCGCCGGCTTGATGGTCACGCCATCGAGCGTCACCGTGAGGTCGGTGCGGGGAAAACCGTAGCGATGCACATCGCCGGTGACGGCCGGCTTACGGCCGAGCGCGTCATCGACTTTCTGCCAGTCGACATCCTGTGCATGAGCGGTCGCGATGAAGCAGGCGCCGATGACCATCAGCGCCGAGATTGTCTTGCGCATTGATCTCTTCCCTTGAGCTTGAATTCGGTTTCCGGAGCCGTCTCAGTTCCGCTCCTTGATCTGGCCGCTGCTGTCGACAACGAGCCGCACCTGCTTGCCGTTCTTGATCGCCTTGGCGGTCGTTCCCTCGGCGGTCGACTTGATGTCGCTGACCTCGGTGTAGCCAGCCGCCTTGATCCTGGCGATGAGTTCGTCCTGGGTCAGCGCACGTGCGGCCGAAGCGCCGCCCGTCAGCGCCAGAATGAGAAAAGCGTGGAGGATTGTCCGTGTGCGCATGGTCGTTCTCCTGTGTCCCCGCCCCAGGTGAAGTCCGTTTCGCAAGGCTACGCATCGAGAAGTCCGGCGCGCCGCGCCGGACTGATGAGCCGAAATGATGTGTTGGATGATATCGGGGTGTCGGATGACATGCGGCGTCCCTGGTGAAGATCAGGACGCGATTCTTGGGCATGTCGCCTCACGGGGAGATCGCACATCCCCGACAGGCCGAGTAGAAGACCGGCTGGCCGAGCTGTCAACTCACCCCTCCCCCGGGAATCCTCACAAAGAATTTCATGCTTCGTTTGGAACCACAGCACTCTTGAAACCGGAAGACCATGTCGATGCGGCCGGCGCCGACAGCTACGTGCCGTGCGAGATCAACGCGAGCTCGTGCTTTGCGATTCCCGAGGAGGCACCGGCCGCAATCGCGCGGACGGTGAGGCGACGCATGCTCCGGACGACAGCGTGCGTTCGGGCGCATAGCGGAGCAGCGGGCAAGCTTTCGCAGATCAGATCTTCGGGAGCTTCGCCCGCTCCACCACGCCGGTCCATTTGACGATCTCGGTCTCGATCAGCGCCTTCATCTCCGCCGGCGAGCTGCCACGGACCTCGCCGCCGACAGCCGTCTCGAGACGCTGCTTGATCTCGGGGTCCCTGAGCACCTCGAGCGTCGCGGCATTGAGCGTCGCCATGATCGCAGGCGGCGTGCCCTTCGGAGCCAGGAGCCCTGCCCATGTGCGCACGTCGTAGCCCTTGATGCCGGCTTCCTGAATCGTGGGGACGTCGGGCAGCAGGGCGGTGCGCGTCGGCGAGGTCACCGCGAGGCCGCGGATCGCACCACTCTGGATCTGCGGCGCCAGCAGGACGGGCGTGCCGACGATGATGGGCACTTCGCCGCCGAGCAGCGCGGTGATGGATTGCGAATCGCCGCGATACGGCACGTGCACGATCTCGATGCCGGCCGCCGCGTTCAGCAGCTCTCCGGCGAGATGATGCGTGCTGCCGAAGCCGACCGATCCGAAGCTGAGTGCACCCGGCTTCTCCTTCGCGATGGTGATGAGATCGCCGAGCGATTTTGCGGGGTAATCGTTGCGCACGGCGATGACCAGCGCGTAATAGACCAGCGTCGAGATCATCTCGAAACTCTCGGCGGGCTGGTAGGCGAGGCTCTTGTAGGTCGCCGCGGAAATCGCATGCGCCCCGGTGACGAGACCGATCGTGTAACCGTCGGGCGCGGCCTTTGCGACCGCATCCGCCGCGATGTTGCCGCCCGCGCCGGGCTTCGCATCGACGATGATCGGCTGCCCGAGCTTCTTCGAGAGCCCGTCGGCGATGATGCGCGACAGCGTATCGGCCGCACCGCCCGCGGCAAATCCGTGCAGCAGGCGGATCGGGCGCGATGGATAGTTGTCCGCCGCCGCAAGAGTGGTTGCAAGGCAACCACTCAGCAGAAAAATGGCCGCAGCAAGTCGCTTCATTCCACGCATGGATGCTTCTCCCCTTGATTGTTATGTCTTTGGCCGCAGCGCGTGCGGCGATCTCTCGTTCGAACTCAAATTCTTCAAGTGTGAGCACGATCTATTCGGAAAACCGCTTCACACTTTTCCGGATCATGCTCTAGCGCGCGAACTCCGTACATTCCGGCGAAGGCGCCATGCCCCAGACGTCGCGCGGCAGGCCGACCCAGACTTTTGGCCGCTGCGGACGATCGCGGTGCCACGGGCGCGGCTCGAAATAGCCGAGCGCCTCGTCGGTCATGCGGTCGAGATCGCAGAACAGTTCGACCAGATGGCCGTCGGGATTGCGGTGGTAGATCGCGGTGTTGTGGCCGGGGCCGTGACGAACCGGGCCCCAGAGCACGGGCAGCTTGTGCCGCGCGAGATGATCGCAGGCGCGATGCATGTGGTCCGGGCCCCGCAGCTCGAAGGCGAAATGATGCAGGTTGCGCACGGGCGCGCGAGCGAAGTTGAGCGTGTGGTGCTCGAAGCCGCTGCGCATGAAGACGAAGCGGTCCTCGATCCAGTCTGAGACCCGCAGGCCCATCACGTTCGCATAAAACTCCGAAGCGGCTTGCGGATCGGGCGTGCGCAGCGCGACATGGCCGAGCTTGGCGACGGCGAGCCCGCCGATCCGCTCCTGCGCGGGCGTCGGCGTCCAGCCCTGGATCAATTCGAAGCGCGTTCCCTCGGGGTCGCTGAAGGACAGCAGCCGGGACACGCCAGGCAGGGGATCGCTGTGAAGCTCGGGCCGCAAGCCGGCCTGCTTCAGCGCTGCGCCCAGCGCCTCGATCTGGACATCGGGGGATATCTCGAAGGCGATGCTCTGCAGCGCGGCGTCCCCTCGCTCGATCACCAGCGAGAGCTGCTCGGACTCGTTGGCGAGGAATAGGCGGCCACCATCACGGGCGACGAGGCCGAGACCGATCACGACGCGGTAATAGTCGAGCAGCCGCTCCGGATCGGGCGAGGTGAAGGTCGCGTGCCGCAACCGGGTAAAGCGTGCAATGGGTGCTTGTGTCATCGTCCACCCCCTCATGGCGTCATGATGATCTTGCCGAGCGCGGAACCCTGCTCCAGCAGCGCATGCGCCTTCCTGACCTCGTCGAGCTTCAGCACCGCCGAGATCGCCGGCTTGATCGCATTGCGGCTCAGCGCCTCGATCACGCTGCGCATCAGGGCGCGGCGGCCGTCGCGATCATGGTCGTAGATGTGGAAGGAGAAGCAGCGCACGGCCGGACAGATGTCGAGATGGTTGCGCATCGCCGCCATCAGATTCTCTTCCGGCAATCCGGCGAAGGCATTGTACGACAGCAGCGTGCCCCATTTGCCGAGCGCGCCGAGATAGGCGGTGAACTCCGGCCCACAGACATGATCGAGCACGAGGCCGACGCCCTCGCCTTTCGTCAATTCGCGCGTCCGCGCCACCACATCCTCGCTGCGGTAGAAGACGATGTGATCGGCGCCGTTCGCCTTCGCGAACGCGGCCTTCTGCTCGGTCGAGACCGTACCGATCACGGTCATCTCCGCGAGCTTTGCCAGTTGCACCAGTGCGGTGCCGACGCCGCCGGCAGCCCCGATCACCAGCACGCTTTTGGGCGCGCGCGGATGGCGGCACTCGTGCAGCAGCGCGTAGGCGACCTGGTAGTTCGACAGGCACACGGCGGCTTGCAGATCGACATGGTCGGGCAGCGGGTGGATGGCATCTGCGGGTGCGACCACATAATCGGCGTAGCAGCCGCCGCGCTGAGACAGGTCGCGCGCGCTCAGCAGTACCTTCTGGCCGATTGCAAAGTCCTCGACATCAGCCCCGAGGGCAGAAATGCGGCCGGCGACATCGTTGCCGGGATTGGCCGGCAATGGCGGCATCCATTTGTAGACGCCGCGCCGGATCAGCGCGTCGGGCTGCCCGACCCCGAACGTCTCGGCCCGGATCTGCACCTGGCCCGGGCCCGGCACGGGCACCGGAAGCTCGACCACCTCAAGTGCATCCGGCCCGCCCGGCTGACGCACCAGCACTGCCCTCATTTGTTTATGCTCCCAAGATCATATTTTCGAAAATCATATCGTTTACGAAAATTATTGCAAGATGGTCGTTGCCGCGGCATCTTGAGCCATCGATTCATTGGCAGGCCCATGCCCGACAGCGCCATTCGCCCCCGCAAGGAATTCGGCAAGACCATCGCCGCCGACATCACCCATCGGCTGCGCGAGGAGATCATCGCCTGCGGCCTCGCGCCGGGCGAGCCGCTGCGCTTCGACGTGCTGCGCGAACGCTTTGGCGCGAGCTTTACGACGCTGCGCGAGGCGCTGACTGCGCTGGCCGCCGAAGGCCTGGTTGACGCCCAGGAGCAGCGCGGTTTCCGCGTCGCGCCGGTCAGCCGCCAGGATCTGGTGGAGGTCACCGATGCCCGCGTCCTGATCGAGGTGGAATTGATCCGCCGCTCGATCGAGCGCGGCGACGATGACTGGGAAATCGCTGTCATCTCGACGCTGCATCGCCTGAAGCGCATCGAGCAGCGCGATCCCGAACATCCCTTGCGCGATCCCGAATGGAAGATCGCCCATCGCCAGTTCCATCAGGCGCTGGTCTCCGCCTGCGGCTCGGCGACGCTGCTCGCCATTCGCGCCGAGCTGTTCGATCGCGCCGAGCGCTACCGGCACCTCTCGGCCAATTTCCGGCCTCGCCCGCGCGACAAGGCCGGCGAGCACCAGGCCATCATGCAGGCCGCGATCTCGCGCAATGCCGATCTCGCCGTGCAATTGATCGAGGCGCATATCCGCTCGACCTCCGACAACGTCGCGACGTACGCCGGCCATCTGCTCGACGCCGAATAGGGGCGGGTAGCATTTCCGCGCTGCGGGCTTGCGTCGCGGATAATTTTCGAAAATAATGCGTCTCATCGAAAATCAAAACCTTGGAACGAAACCATGAAGCTGCTGTCGTTCTTGGACGGAAATCGGGAAAGCTGGGGCGCCGTTGTCGAAAATGGCGTGGTGGATCTCAGCCGCGCCCTGCCCCAGTACCCCACGCTCGCCGACTTCCTTGGCAGCGACGACTACGCGCGCCGTGCGGCCATCGTCGCCGGGCACAAGCCGACCTTCGCGCTCGGCGATATCAAATACCTGCCGGTGATCCCGCGGCCAGAGAAGATCGTCTGCGCGGTGCGCAACTATCTCGACCACCACAATGAGGCGGTGGCGTTCGGCATGAAGCGCGAGATCACCGAGTTTCCGCCGATCTTCCTGCGGGTCTGGCGCTCGCAGGTCGCGCACAACGCGCCGGTGATCCGGCCCAAGGTCTCCGACAATTTCGACTGGGAGGGCGAGCTCGCCGTCGTCATCGGCAAGGGTGGCCGCCACATCAGCCAGGCCGACGCCTGGAATCACGTCGCGGGCTACTCGATCTACAACGACGTCAGCGTGCGCGACTGGCAGCGCCACGCGCAGCAGATCGCCTCGGGCAAGAACTTCGTCGGCACCGGCCCGTTCGGGCCCTGGCTGGTCACACCTGACGAGATCGGCGATCCCACCAAGCTGAAGCTGGAGACCCGCGTCAACGGCGCGACCGTGCAGTCCTCCGACACCTCGATGCTGATCTTCTCGATCCCGCGGCTGATCGAATATTGCTCGACCATCTTCGACCTCGTGCCCGGCGACGTCATCGCCACCGGCACGCCCGCCGGCGTCGGCTTCACCCGCAAACCGCCGATCTTCCTCAAGCCCGGCGACGTGGTCGAGGTCGAGATCGAGAACATCGGCGTGCTGCGCAATCCCGTCGTGGACGAGGCATAAGACGCGGCATGTCCCACGACATTCGCAAGACCGCGCTCAGCGTCGAGACCGTCTGGCACGAGCGCGGCCCGCGGCTGGAGAAGCCGCTGCTGGTCGGGACGGCCATAGCAGTCGTTCGCAATCCCTTCGCTGGTCACTATGAGCCTAATCTGATGCCGTTCCAGGCGTCCTTGCGTGAGCTCGGACGCGAGCTCGCATCCGGGCTGATCGCGCAGCTCGGCGGCGCCCAGCGCATCGAAGCCTATGGCAAGGGCATCATCGTCGGCGAGGACGGCGAGCTCGAGCACGGCGCCGTCTGGCACGAGGCCGGCGGCCACGGCATGCGCGAAGTGCTGGGACAGCCCAAGGCGATCGTGCCGGCGGCGAAGACCATCGGCGGCGCAGGCACGCGCCTGATGGTGCCGCTCGGTCACATCCATGCCGCCTATGTCCGCAGCCATTTCGGCACCGCCGAGATGACGCTGTGGGATGCACCACGGCGTGACGAGATCGCTTTCGGCCTCGTGATGGCGACCGGCGGCCGCCCCCACGCCCGCATCGGCGGCCTCAAGGCGTCGGAGATTTCCGTGCACGACGGGCAGCGCTGACGCGCCGCCCGTCTCCGCCTCACAGGAAACCGGTCGAGATCCACGGGATCGCCGCGACGATCAGCGTGCCGATCAGCAAGGCGACGATATAGCCGACGATCGGCTTGATGCCCTCGTCGGGACTGATGCGGCTGATGGCGCAGGCCGCGTAATAGCCGACGCCGAACGGCGGGGCGAACAGGCCGATGCCCATGGCGAGCACGACGACCATGGCGTAGTGCACCTCATGCACGCCGACCTGGCGGGCGATCGGAAACAGCAGCGGCCCGAACAGCACGATGGCCGGGATGCCCTCGAGCACGCTGCCGAGAATGACGAAGGCGAGGATGGTCACGCCGAGGAAGACAGGTGTTCCGCCCGGCAGCGCCGTCATGAACTTTGCGAGCGAGGCCGAAAAGCCCGATTGCGTCAGGGCCCACGCCATCCCGGTCGCGGCGCCGATGATCAACAGGATCGCGCCGGATAGCGACGCGGTCTCCACCAGCATCGGATAGAGCCGGCGCCAGGAGAACTGACGATAGATCAGCAGTCCGGTGAGAACCGCGTAGACGATTCCGATCGTCGACACCTCGGTCGCGGTCGCGACGCCCTCGACCACCGCGGCGCGGATGACGAAGGGCAGTGCCATCGCCGGAATGGCGATGACGAAGGCGCGGCCGATCTCCCTCCACGTCGCCCGCTTCACATGCGACAGGTCCTCGCCCCGGTATCGCCACCACACCACGGTGCAGAGGCCGATGGCGAGCACGATGCCGGGCAGCAGGCCGCCGGTGAACAGGGCGGCGATCGACACCCCAGTGACCGAGCCGATGGTGATCAGCACCAGCGACGGCGGAATGGTCTCGGTCTGGGCGCCGGTTGCCGCGAGCAGCGCGACGAGATCGCCGGGCTTGGCGCCGCGCTTGGTCATCTCGGGAAACAACACGGGCGCCACGGCGGCCATGTCCGCCGCCTTCGAGCCCGAGATGCCCGACACCAGATACATCGCTCCGACCAGCACATAATGCAGACCGCCGCGCACGTGGCCGAGCAGGCTGGCGAGGAAGCCGACCATGGCGCGCGCCATGCCGGTCATTTCGATCAGCAGGCCGAGGAACACGAAGAGCGGCACCGCAAGCAGGATCAGATGGCTCATGCCTTCGTCCATGCGTCCGATGATGACGACATCGGGCGTGTTCGTCGTCAGCGCGAGATAGCCGACGGTCGCAAGTCCAAAGGCGAACGCGATCGGCACCGCCGCCAGCACCATGGCGCCGACGATGACCACGAAGAAGATCAGCAGGTTCAGGTTGCCGAGCGGCTTGAGCACCGGCGCGATGAGAACGAGCGCGACGATGATGCCGGCGACGAGCGCGACGGCTGCGAGCAGGCTGCGCAAGCCCGAGATGCGGACGAGCCGCAGGACAGCCGCGATCAGCATCAATCCGATTCCGACGGGTAACGCCGCCGCCCGCCAGCTGTTGACGATCTCGAGCGCCGGCGTGGTGACGAACACCTCGTCGGCCGCGAATTCGTAAGCCGGGTGGATCACCAGCAGCAGGAACGCCAGTGATGCCGCGGCGGCAACGACGTCCAGGAATGCGCGTGCGTCGGGACTGAGCATGCCGATGATGGCCGTCATCCGCATGTGCTCACCGCGCTGGAACGCGATCACCGATCCCAGCATGGCGAGCCACAGGAACAAGATGCCGGCGAGCTCGTCCGCCCAGATGATCGGGGCGTGAAACACATATCGTCCGACGATGCCGGCCGACAGCACGACGATCTCGGCCAGCACCAGCAGTGCAGCCGGGATCGCAACCACATGACCAAGCGCCTTGTTGGCCCTGACGGCCCATAGGCGCACACCGGATTGAGGTGCCGCGACAGCGGCGCCTACGTCGATGCTCGGCGTATGGTTGCGCGCCGTCATGACAGCTTGCCCGCCGCCTTCTCGAGTTGCGCCCAAGCCTCCTCGCCGAACTTGCCCTTCCAATCGGAGTAGAAGCTCGTCTTGGCGAGTGCCCGCCGGAACGCACCACGGTCGACTTCGATGAACTGCATGCCCTTGGCGGTGAGGTCCGCGCGCAGCGATTCGCTCAGCTTCGCGATATCGGCGCGCTCGTCCTTGGCCGAACGGTCGAACTCGCGCGTCACGATCGCCTGCACGTCCTTGGGCAGCTTCTCGAAGGCACGCTTGTTGCCGAGGATCCAGTAATTGTCCCAGACATGCCCGGTCAGGGAGCAGGTTTTCTGCACCTCGTAGAGCCGGGCGGTCGCGATGATCGGCAGGGGGTTTTCCTGACCGTCGACCACTTTGGTCTGGAGCGCGGAGTAGACCTCGTTGAAGTTGATCGGCGCGGGACCGGCCCCGAGCGCCTGGAACAGCGATGTCAGATTGGGGGCGGCCGGCACGCGCAGCTTGAAGTTCTTGAGGTCCTCGGGCGTCCTGATCTCGCGGCCGGACGAGGTGACGTGGCGGAAGCCGTTATCCCAGGGGCTCGATACCGCCATGATCGGAGTCCTCGCGATCTGCGCGCGGATGTAGGCGCCGAGCTCGCCATCCATCGCCTTCCAGACCGCATCATAGCTGGTGAAGAGAAAACCGAGATTGACGATGCCTGCGGCCGGGACCAGCGTCGCCAGGATCAGCGACGACAGGTTGAAGAACTCGACGCCACCGTTGCGGACCTGGGTGAGCAGGTCGGTATCGGAGCCGAGCTGGTTGGCCGGGAACAGATTGATCTCGAGCCGGCCGCTCGTTGCCTCGCGAATGCGGTCGGCAGCTTCCTTGGCGCGGATATTGACGGGATGCGTCGGATCCTGACCGGTCGCGAGCTTGTAGGTGAATTCGGCGGCCGAAGCGGGACGCGTGAGAATGGCGCACAACGGCACGGCCGCGCCGGCGAGGAGCAGCTTGCGACGGGTGAGGGTGATTGGTTTCCGCGGAATCATCTATTCCTCCTGTTGAGCTTGGATTGTTCTGCAGCGATGGCTTTCGCCACTGCCGTGGCTGCCGGCCGGCCCTCGGTGCACCGGCATTGGACAGCAGCTCTCCTTCTCCGCAGCAGCGCTGCGAAGCATGTTGGCCTGGTCGATGGTGAACGGTGGCTGCGGGCTAGCGCAGCCACTCCTTGATCTGCCGCGTCACTTCGGCGGTGGAGATGCCGTAGCGATCATGCAGCGTCGGCAGCGCGCCGGCGGCGAGAAACTCGTCCGGAAGTCCGATCTGGCGGAATGCCGGATGAACGCCCGAACGCATCAGGAGCGAGGCCACGGCCTCGCCGAGACCGCCGATCAAGGTGTGGTTCTCGGCGACGACGACGAGGCGGCCGGGCCTGCCGGCCTCGTGCAGGATCGCCTCGGTGTCGAGCGGCTTGATCGTCGGCACGTGCAGGACAGCCGCGTTGACGCGGTCATCCGATAAGGCCTGCGCCGCCTCCAGCGCGCGCATGGTCATGATGCCCGAGGAGATGATGAGGACGTCGCCGCCATCGCGCAGCAGCGCGGCCTTGCCGAGGTCGAAGCGATAGTCGTACTCGTCGAGCACCAGCGGCACCTGTCCGCGCAGCAGCCGCATATAGACCGGTCCACGATGAGCAGCGACCGCCGGCACGATCTGCTCGATCTCGTGCGCATCGCAGGGATCAATCACCGTCATGTTGGGCATCGCACGGAACAACGCGAGGTCCTCGGCCGCCTGATGGCTCGGTCCGTAGCCCGAGGTCAGGCCGGGCAGCGCGCAGGCGATCTTCACGTTGCGGTCTTCTTCCGCGATAGTCTGGTGGATGAAATCGTAGGCCCGGCGCGAGGCGAACACCGCATAGGTTGTCGCGAATGGCATGAAGCCTTCGGCCGCGAGTCCGGAGGCTGCGCCGAACAGGAGCTGCTCGGCCATGCCCATCTGGTAGTAACGATCGGGAAAGGCCTGCGCGAAGATGTGCAGGTCGGTGTATTTGCCGAGATCGGCGGTCATGCCGACCACGTCCTCGCGGCTGCGGGCGAGTTCGACGAGCGCGTGGCCGAAGGGAGCGGGCTTGGTGCGCTGCCCTTCCGCCGCGATCGAAGCGATCATCGCAGAGGTGGTCAGGCGCGGCTTGGCCGAAGAGCTCGATCCGGCGGATTTCATGGCTGCTCTCCCGCGTTCAGTTCAGACAGCGCGAGCTGCCATTCATGCGGCTCGACGCGGATGAAATGATTCTTCTCACGCTGCTCCAGGAAGGGAACGCCCTTGCCCATCAAGGTGTCGGCGACGATCATGCGGGGCTTCGGCTCGGCGTGTGCCATCGCGGCATCGAAAGCACCCACCACGGCGGCGAGATCATTGCCATCGACGCGCTGCACGAACCAGCCGAACGCTTCGAGCTTGTCGACCAGCGGTTCGAAGCCGAGCATCTGCTTGGAGGGACCATCAGCCTGCTGATTATTGACGTCGACGATTGCGATCAGATTGTCGAGCTTGTGATGGGCCGCCGACATGATGGCCTCCCATTTGGAGCCCTCGTCGAGCTCGCCGTCCGAGAACAGCGTGTAGATGCGCGCCGCGGATTTCTTGCGCTTCAACCCGAGCGCCATGCCGACGGCGATGCCGAGCCCAAGGCCGAGCGAGCCGCCGGACATCTCCATGCCCGGGGTGTAAGAGGCCATGCCCGACATCGGCAGACGGCTCTCGTCGAAGCCGTAGGTTTCCAGCTCCGCCTCGGGGATGATCCCGGCCTCGATCAGCGCCGCATAAAGTGCGATCGCATAATGTCCGTTCGAGAGCAGGAAGCGGTCGCGCCCCTCCCAGGCGGGATCTTCGGGCCGAAAGCGCATCGCGTGAAAATAGGCGACCGCCAGCACGTCGGCGATGTCGAGCGCCTGCGCAATATAGCCCTGGCCCTGAACCTCGCCCATGAGCAGGGCATTGCGGCGGATGTTGCGGGCGCGCTGTGCCAGCGTCAGCGCATTTGCGAGTGTCGGTGTTGCCATGTGTCTCCCCTCCTCGCTCAGTGGATCAGCATGCCGCCGTTGACGTCGATGACCGCGCCGGTGACGTAGGCCGACAGATCGGAGGCAAGGAAAGTGTAGATGCCGGCTACGTCGGCGGCCTCGCCCAGCCGTCCGAGCGGTATGCCCTCGAGAATCTTCGCCCGCATCTCGTCCGTGAGCTTGCCCGCGGTGATGTCGGTGCCGATCAGGCCGGGCGTCACGCAATTGACGCGGATGCCGTCGGGCCCGAACTCGCGCGCCATCGCCTTGGCGAGCCCGAGCACGCCGGCCTTGGCCGCCGAATAATGCGGCCCGCCGAAGATGCCGCCGCCGCGCTGGGCGGAGACGGAAGACATGCAGGCGATCGATCCGCTTCTGCGCTTCTGCATGTGCGGGATCACGGCCTGCGACAGGAACAGGATGCCCTTGAGGTTGACGTCCTGGATGCGGTCCCAATCTTCGGGCGTGATGTCGAGAAGCTTCACCGGCTGGGTCACGCCGGCGTTGTTGACGAGAATGTCGATCCGGCCGAACTTTCCGATGACCGCCTCGACGGCCTTGATACAGGCGTCCTTGTCAGTGACGTTGCAGGCGAGGCCGAGATGCGGCTGGCCATTGACCGGTTCGAGGTTGCGCGCTGCGTCTTCCGCCGCCGAACCATCGATGTCGAGAATGGCGACCCGGGCGCCTTCGGCGGCAAAGCGCCGGGCCGTGGCAAGGCCGATGCCCCGCGGCGAAGCCGCGCCGGTGATGATTGCAGTCTGGCCGCGAAGCAGCATCTGATCCTCCCTGAATGGCTGTGCCGAGGCTCCCGAGGGGCGCCATTGTTCTTGACCGGTTGATAATGCCCCTGCCCCCTTTCCGACAAACGCGCTGTTGTCTTGCATGGGTGAATTTGGTTCACTCGTCGGATGCTGCTATCCAGCATCCCGATATCCGCTGTCCGCGCTTTCGAGGCGGCTGCGCGCACCGGCTCGTTCCGCGATGCGGCGAACGAGCTTCATCTGACGCCGAGCGCGGTGAGCCACGCTATTCGCAAGCTCGAAAGCGCGATGGGCACGATATTGTTCGAACGCAGTGCCCGCGCGGTCCGCCTGACGCCAGCGGGCGAGAACCTGATGCGCCATGCCGGCGCCGCTTTCGATAATTTGCGCCGCGGCATCGAGGAGGTCGCCGGCCGCGGCCCGCAATTGCTGAGGGTGCACTGCGCACCGAGCTTTGCCGCCCAGTGGCTCGCTCCGCGCCTCGCCCGCTTCATGGCCGCCGAACCCAAGCTCGAGGTACGCCTCGCCGCCAACACCGAATATGCCCGGTTCAGCAACGACGATTTCGACATCGACATCGTGTATGGACAGCCGAGAGCCGAGGGGGTCGAAGTCATTCCGCTCGGCGAAGAGACCGTGACGCCGCTCTGTACGCCCGCACTGGCGAAGAAAATCCGCAAGCCGAAGGACCTGTTCGATCAGGTCCTGATCCGCTCGGAAGTGAAGCAGGTGCAGTGGCATCAATGGTTCACCGCCAACGGGCTCGAAGCGCCGGCGATTCACGGCATGCGCTTCGATCGCAGCTTCCTGGCGATCGCAATGGCGTCGAGCGGCCTCGGCGTGACGCTGGAATCAACCCGGCTGGCCGAACAGGAAATCGCGACCAGGCGATTGGTCGCCCCCCTCGCCGGACGCTCGGTCGATATCCGCTATGTTGGCCATCATCTCGTCTTTCCGCGTGCAAGCCGGCAGCGGCGGCCCGTCCGCGTTTTCACCGCGTGGATCACGCGTGAGATTGGAGCCGGCGGCTCCCTTTGAACCGGCGCGGATACTGCGCATCGGTGGCAGACGCGCAGGCAGGACCGGTCAGCCCTTCGAGACGACCGCGCGTCCGTAAGGCGGCTGTGCCTGGACCGGCGGATTGGCGGTTTGGGCAGCGAGCTCGCCGATCAGTCGGTCGGCATCGGCGGCCATGCCGTCGGGGGCCTGGATCACCAGGCGTTCCAGCGCCCAACGGTAGGACGAGATGCGCTGCTCCAGGCATTGCTGCACCCACTGGATGATCAGCGAGTTCTCCTGCATGCGCGCGACCGCGTCGTCCCTCTCCCTCGGCGACAGCGCAGAGACGCGCGCCATGCTGGCATTGCGTTTCCTGTCGAGATCGATGACGCGGATCGCGCTGGCAAAGAACGGCTCGAAGCGGGTGATGTCGTTGCGGACGTCCTCGATCAGCTGCGCATAGCGCGAGGAATGCGAGCGGTGCGGCTCGTCGATCAGCGTGCGGCCGTACATGGTACGGTCGAACACGATCTTCTGCCGCCAGGGCGAGGGCAGCGGCTTGTAGTCGCCGAACACGCTCTTCCAGGCGGGCCGAGACAAGGGCGGCTCGATCATGGGATAAGCGAGGTCGCGCAGCTGGCGCTCTTCGTCGGTGAGCTGGAACTGCGAGGGCGTCACGCCGACGCTGGAGGTGACCTCCGCGCCCAGCCAGCGATGCATGTCGTCGCTGCGCATGTCGGCGCGGGTGCGGCCGAAATCACCGCCGCTGCACGCGCCGAGAGTCGCGGCGAGCAGCGCGAGCAGGACGGCCGACAGCACAGGCCGGATCTGGCGGATGAAGTCCGGCATCGCATGAAACCGGATGTCAGCGACGGCGGCGACGGCGCCCCGGCGCTGCGCCCTGCTCCGGCCCGCGATCGCCGCTGGTTTCGTCCGCCTCACGCTCGATGCGGATCACGGGAAGGATCAGGACCGTTCCCATGTCCACGCGCGGAGCGACATCCCCCGACGAGCCCATCCGGCGACCGGCCGGAAATTCGATGATGGTCCCCATGCCAGCTCTCTTCAATTGCCGCGCGACCGAACGCGCCCCTGCAACATGCATTCATTAAGATCAGCTCATGGTTAACGGGGTGTAAACGCGTCCCGTGGACCGTAACCGCACGGACGGGCCGCGCCGTCCCGTTGCGGCACGACAACGCCTCAAATTGCAGGGCCGGCTTCACGCCTCGTTTTCCTTAACGAGGCTTTAAAAGAACTTGCGCTAGGCTCGCCCCAAGTATCTTTCCCGAGTTGCGTACGCCTCCATGACCAAGTCGCTGTTTCCCGGATTCGACGGGCTGATGACCCTGTCCCGTCGCGAAGGTGTCGATGTCCGTCCGACGCTGCTGCGCGTGCTGACCGACCTTTATGTCCAGACCAGCACCCACAGCGATGACGAGCAGCGGCAGTTCGTCGAGCTCGCCACGCGGCTGATCGACCAGGTCGACGATGCGACGCGCGCGGCCGTCGAGGCGCGGCTCGCGGTCTATCCGCAGACGCCCGTCCCGATCCTGCAGAAGCTCGGGCTGGTCGCGACCCAGGAAGGCCGCAGGATTCCATTGGCGCGGGAGATTCCCGCTCCGCCCCACGCACCCGCTCCGGCGCGCGCGCCGAGCGAGGCCGAGCAGCGCATGGCCTCGAACATGGCGATGCAGCCGAAGGAGGCCGCCGAGATCCACGACATGTTCTTCCGCGCCGGCGCCTCCGAGCGCGCGCTGATCCTGCATAATCTGGCGCAGACCCCGCTGAAGGCCGCTCCCCGCATTCCGACCGCGCGCGCCAAGCGCGCGATCCAGATCCTGGAGATGGCGGCGATCGCGGGTGACGCCGAGAACTTCACCTTCGAGCTCGGCGACAGCCTGATCCTGCCTTCGCGCGTCGCAGCCCAGATCGTCGACGATGCCGGCGGCGAGGCGCTCGCGGTTGCCGCGCGCGCGCTCGACATGCCGAGCCCGGTCTTCCAGCGCATCCTGCTGTTCTTCAAGCCCGAGATCGGCACGTCCGTGAACGCCGTGTACCGGCTGTCGCGGCTCTATGACCGCCTCGGCGACCGCTCGGCGCTGGTGATGGTGGCGGCCTGGCGCGGCTCGACGCTCGCGGTGACGCGGGCGAAGTATCAACCGTCACTGCATGACGGCGAACGCCAGCGGGCGCGCGCGGGCGCGAACCAGACGCGGCCTGGCGTACAGCCGGGCTCCAGTCCGACGGTGCGCACCGGGACCGGCGGATCGTCGGATCGCTGATTTGCTCGCGCCGCCTCAGCAGGTGGCGACGCTGAGCGTTAGGCACGAAACGACTTCCAATCTCGTCATTGCGAGCGCAGCGAAGCACTCCAGAGTCCTTCCTCGGAAAGATTCTGGATTGCTTCGCTGCGCTCGCAATGACGTTGTGGCGACAGCTACGTCTTCGCCAATTCCAGAAAATGCCGGCCCGCGCGATCCTCGGTCTCGACGATCCACGCGTCCGGATCGAAGCGGATCTCCTTGGTCAGCCGCTCCTCGATCGTGTGCTCCGGCAGAGGCTGCGGCGCGACCGGCACGAAGAGGCGATCGATGGGCCGACCCTCGTCATAGACGGTCTGCGGCGCCGGCGCATACAGCATCGCATTGCCGTCGAGCAGCGACACCTTCACGAACACCGCGCCCGCCTCCTCGGCACCACGACGCCGCACGGCACCGAACACGCCCTCGGTCTGGCAGCGGCGCAGGTAAGCCGCCACCCAAATGTTGGATTTCAAACGCATGAATCCGACGATAGGCCAGCGCGAGGTCTCACGCCAGCCTCAGCTCGTGCGGCTATTCGACGGGATGGCCGATCGCAGCGGCGAGCTCGCGCAGCAGCCGATCGGACACCTGCCCGGTGACCTGCATCTTGTGCTCGCGCTCGAACTTCTGGATCGCGGACTGGGTCTCGCCGCTCATGGCGCCCGTGATCTTCAAATTGCCGTAGCCATATTCGGACAGCGCGCGCTGCACGCCGGCGATACGTCGCGCGGCGGGGCTTTGCGCCGGAATCGGCGCGGGCGGACGCAGGGCCGCGGGCGGCGTCGCGGTCGTGGCCTTGACGAGATTGGTCATCGGATCGTTCGAACGCGTCGAGGCCGTCGCCTCGACGGGCTTTTCGGGCGCCTTCTCGGCGGCACGCTCGACAGGCTTCGGCTCGACCCGAAACTCCGTCGCCCTCGGCTCGAGCGGCGAGGTATCGGCGCCGACGGGGCGCGGACGCGGCATGGGATTGGACAGCGGCACCGAGGACGGCGCGGGAAGATTGATCACCGTGCCGAACATCGGCGCGGGGTGCCGGCCGGTCTGGAGGAACAGCGCATTGGCAACGATCGCAGTGATCGCGGCGACGGCGACGAGGCCGGCCAGCGTATCCTTGGGGCTGTGCAGCAGCACGCGCATCACGAGATTGCGCTCGGTGTCGACGTCAACGACCGCGGTCTTGGCGCCGCGGCGGCGCGGAGCGGCTTCGTCCTTCGCAGACTTCTTAGGCACTTTTCTTCACCAGAGCGGGTTGGTCCTGAGACTGGTCGAGAGTTTGGTCTTGAAGGTCCTGGCGCAACGCCGGCGTCAGCATCGCGATCTTGCTCGCGTTCGCCTTGTCATCGACCAGCCTGTCTTGCGGCGGCGTGTAGACGAGCGGAAGCTTGACGGTGACGGCGGTGCCCTCGCCCAACCTGCTTTGTACCGTCAATTCGCCGAGATGCAACGCCACGAGGCTCTTGACGATCGAAAGTCCGAGGCCGGTGCCTTCGTGACGGCGCTGATAGGTCTTGCCGGCCTGGAAGAACGGCGCGCCGATGCGCTTGAGGTCGTCAGGTGCGATGCCGACGCCGGTGTCGCTGATGCGCAGCGTCAGCTGCGAACCAGACACGCCGGCTGATACGCAGACCTGACCGCCGCGCTCGGTGAACTTGATGGCGTTGGCGACGAGGTTGAGCACGATCTGCTTGAAGGCCCTGGGATCGCCGGTCATGACGGGCAGGTCCTGCGGCGCGTCGGTGATCAGGTCGATGCCGTTCTCCCGCGCCTTCAGCGCCAGCAGATTGCAGCAATGGAGCAGCGAGGCGCGCGGCGCGAACGGCTCCGACGAAATCTCGAAATTGCCCGATTCCATCTTCGACATGTCCAGGATGCCGTTGACGACCGAGAGCAGATGCTGGCCGGAATCGTTGATGAGCTGGGCGTATTCCTTGCGCTGGGCCGCACCCAGCATCAGGATCTGCTCCTGCGCGATCATCTCGGAGAAGCCGATGATGGCATTGAGCGGCGTGCGCAGCTCGTGGCTCATGGTGGCGAGGAAACGCGTCTTGGCGGCATCGGCCGCTTCGGCGGCGCTGCGCGCCTGATCCAGCGCCTGCTCGGAAAGCTTGCGGTCGGTGACGTCGCGCATCACGGCGACGACTTCGGCTTCGCGCGTGGACCCACGATCAGTATCCCGGCGGCCCAGATCCTGATCGAGCGGGCGGCAGCGCATCTCGACCCAGATGAAATCGACCTGACCGCGCTCGGAACCGACAGGCTCGCGCCGCAGCCGGAACTCGACGCTGCGCATGTCGCCGCGCGCCGCGTCGGACAGTGCCGTGAGATAGGCCGGCCGATCTGCGACGTGGACGCGGTCGAACAGGCCGTGGCCGAGCAGTTGCGCCACTTGCATGCCGAGCATGGTCTCCACGGCCGGCGAGATGAACTGCACCGCGCCATTGCGCTGATGCCGCGAGATCACGTCGCTCATGTTGCGCGCCAGCAGGCGGTAACGCTCCTCTTCGCGCGACAAGAGCGCGACGCTGGTGCGCGCGAGCGATTCCGCGCCGAAGGCGAGGCCTGCGGCATAGAGGGTCGCGGACGTGACGCCGAAGGCCATCAGCACGCCGCGCTCGGCCGCGCTCGGCTCCTGCACCGGCAACCAACCGAGCTGGCTGATCAGGATCAGAATCCCGGCGCAGGACAGCGCGAGCAGCGAGGCGAACGCCGCGACGCGGCGCGAGGCTGACAGCGCAGCTTCGAGGGGAACCACGACCAGCCAGACCGCGGCGAATGATTCGATGCCGCCCGTCGTGACCGCGACCGCCATGATCATTCCGGCGAGCGCCAGCGACGACAGAACATGCGCGCCCTCATAACGGCCGGTACGCGACAGGAACCAGGACAACATGATTGGCGCGATCAGCCAGGCAAAGGCCGCAACCTCGATCGCGCTCGGCGCGCCACGCATGGCGAGATAGACAGGGAATGCGGCAAAAGCTGCCAGGCTGCCCAGCAGCCGCGGTGCCATGAAGGCGCGATGGCGCGCTCGCATCAGCGCATCGTAGCGCGCGGAGGGATGCAGCAGTGCATCGAGACAATCGCGGATGATACTCAAAACTGTCACGGGTCTCGCGCTTCGGCTCAATCGTCTTTGGAAGACGCGCCGGAACGCCTCCTTGTCGTTGAGCCACCGTGTCAGAGCGACCTTAAACGAGTGCTAAGGCGGCGCCGCATGCGGCCGGACACCGCGTTATCGCGGAGCTTTTTAGACGATTTGGCGACGTCTTCGCTACGGATGGTGAACACAGGGTTTCATCGTCGTCCGCATGGTTTCGAATTGGTGGACGCGTTGCGGCCAGCAAAATCACGGGCCCGGGCATCAATCGAAAATTTACGAGACCGCCGCTTCCAAAGAATTTTGCGTCAATTTTCCGCGAATTAAGCTCAAGGCAATCACTTGCGATTTATCGAGGGTTGCTAGGTCCGGCATCCGCGGAGATCGCCGCGGGCGGATTCTAACGGACAGGTCGATAAGATGCGCTTTCTGCTTCGCATCACATTCTGGCTCGGGCTGGTGCTGGTGCTCCTGCCGCGGGACAAGACGCCCGAATCGGAGAAGCTGCCGCAGATCGGCGCCGCCGACGCGGTGCAGGCTGCGACTGCGGCCGTCTCCGACATGACCCAGTTCTGCAAGCGCCAGCCGGCGGCCTGCGAGGTCGGTGGCCAGGCCGCGACCATCATCGGCCAGCGAGCCCAGGACGGCGCAAAGAAGCTCTACCAGATCATCAACGACAAGAAAGAGCAGATCACCAACGACAAGAACGACGGCAACAAGAACGACAACAAGAAGGCCCCAGACCACACCGGCTCGATCGCGATGGCCGGCGAGGGTGACGCTGCCGCAAACGAGGCGCCGCGCGATACCCTGACCCAGGACGACCTCGCGCTGGAATGGCGCGGGCCAGGTCCAGCGAATTAGCGCCCAAACCCTATCGATTTCACGTCCTCGCGTCCCTATATTGGCCTTAACGGGAACTGTGGGCCAAGATGACGACGATCGACGAAATCAGGGATAATTTCGAGCTTCTGGACGAGTGGGACGACCGCTACCGGTATGTCATCGAGCTCGGCCGTACCCTGGAACCGATGCCCGAGGCGGAACACTCCGCCGCGAACAAGGTGCAGGGCTGCGTCAGCCAGGTCTGGCTGCAGAAGCTGATAGATCGCAGCAATGGCGCGCCGATCCTGAAATATCGCGGCGACAGCGACGCCCATATTGTTCGCGGGCTGGTCGCGATCGTCCTTGCGCTGTATTCGGGCCGCACGCCGCAGGAGATCCTCGATACGGACGCCATCGCCGTGTTCAATGAGTTCGGTTTTCGCGATCATCTGACGCCGCAGCGCTCCAACGGCCTGCGCTCGATGGTCGAGCGCATCAAGACCGACGCGAAAGAAGCGCTCGCGGAAGCTTATTGACAATCCTCATGGTGAGGAGGCGCGTCAGCGCCGTCTCGAACCATGAGGCCCCGCCCTCGCCCGCAGCCATCCTTCGAGACGCTTGCTTCGCGGGTCTCCTTCCGGATGAGGGCGGAGTGCGTTGCAAGCTGCAGCAGCTTTACTTCCGCTTCCGCTGCTGCTGCCCCAAGCCCATCTGCTTGGCCAGCTGCGAGCGCGCCACCGCATAGTTCGGCGCGACCATGGGATAGTCGGCCGGCAAGCCCCACTTCTCGCGGTATTGCTCCGGCGTCATGTTGTACTGCGTGCGCAGATGGCGCTTCAGCGACTTGAAGCGCTTGCCGTCTTCCAGACAGACCAGATAGTCGGGCGCGATCGACTTCTTCAGCGAGACGGCCGGCTTGGCAGGCTCGAGCGGTAGGGCCTCGGTGCGGCCTGAGGAGACCCGCACCAGGGCCCCATGTACCTGGCTGATCAGGTTCGGAATCTCAGCCGCCGGCGTCGGATTGTTGCTGAGATAGGCCGACACGATGCTCGCGGTCAGCTCGATGAAATTCTTCGCCCCCGCGTCCGACATGCGCCCATTCCTTCTCCCGCTTAAGTCTCACGGGATTGACGACATCACAGTATTCCGTGTCAAGAATACATTCGGCTGAAATAGGACAACTGACGACGGTGCGTTGATTACTGATGAACGGCGCCTCTTTACTTGCAAGCGTGGCCTCAACCGCGCTGGTCAAGATGGGCGCGGAGCTCGTCGATCGAGGCAAAGCGCATCATGCCTTCCGGCATCTGTGCCTCGATCGAGCCGTCGGAATAGAGCGAATAGGCCATGCCGTCGACGACGCCGGATTTGAGTACGGTCACGGGTGTCGGCTCGGCAGGTGGTGGCGGCTCGGGTGCAGGCGGTGGGACGGCCTCCGCAAAAGTCGACGGGGAGCGCGGCGGCGGACGGCGCGGGGCGGCCGACGGCTCCGGCGAGCGCATCCGGTCCGGCTTCGGCCAGGCAACGTCAAAGCTCGCAGGCGGAAGGTCCGGGGCCTCACGGGGCTCCGCAGGCGGCTGCGGCGGCGCACCTTCAGTGGTCTTCGCCTCCGCGCGCTCGCGCTCCTTGCGCGAGGTCGAGGCGAACAGCAGGTTGCGGCGGCGGGGCGCCTCTGGAGCGGCGGGCGGCGTAGGAGCTTCCGGCTCCTGCGCTCCCTCGACGCGCGGACGCTCGCGCGCAGCAGCTTCGCTCTGCCACGGCGGCGGACCTGCGGACGCTGGTGGCGCCGGCTCGATTCTCGCCGCCGCGGTGGGCACCGGCTCGGGCGCAACCGCGCCAGGCACGGCGAGGCCCGGCAGCACGGGCCTCACCCGAACCTCGGGCGGGGCGACCACGCCCGCCAGCCGGCGAGCGACGCTCTTGAGCTCGAGCAGCACCAGATGCAGGCCGACCAGTAACATTCCGGAGCAGACGCCAATGGTGCCGGAGATTATGAGAGTCCCACCGAGGCTGAATTCCCTGATCGTCAGGCCGAAAATGATCGCAAGGAGACCCGCCAGGACGGCGCAAATCCCCACGATCAACAATGCCAAATTCATCGAACTCACCCCCGGCCGCGCAGCCGCCGCTAGGCCACGATACCGCCATACGATGTTCCTCGCCAACGGCCAATTCTAGGCAGTGTTCCTAAAGGGAAGGAAATCAGGGACTTATTCACATTCCCTTCAGCTCCGGCTCGCTACTGCTGGGCTGCTCTCAAGTAACCGGAATTGCTGCGTCGCATCAGGAATTTAGCCATAATGCCCAATTACTTGGTAATGGAACTGCGCTATACGGAGTCCGGGGAGCAGGCCCGCGCGCACCAGCAGGGCCAAAAGGGGATTCCGGGGCATCGATAGCCATGACATCCATCACGACTTCGGCGATCGACGCGCCTCAGCGGCGCTCGGTCGAACGAACCTGCGACGATCTCGCCATGCTGGTGCTGGCCGCGGTCGCCGTCATTGCGGGCTTGACCTTCCGGGACTACGGGCTGGGTTGGGACGACTACACACACGCGGAATACGCCGACCTGCTGCTGCGCATGTTCGGTTCCGGGTTCAGGGACACGGCGGCGCTCTCCTTCGCCAACCTCTACATGTATGGCGGCGGCTTCGACATGATCGCGGCCCTGCTCCACAAGGTCATTCCGCTCGAGCTGTTCGAGACCCGCCGTCTGGTCGGCGCCATTGTCGGCGTGATCGGGCTTGCCGTGACCTGGCGGCTAGGCCGCCGCATCGGCGGACCACTCGCAGGCCTCGCGGCACTGCTCCTGCTCGCGCTCTGCCCGATCTTCTACGGCCACATGTTCATGAACCCGAAGGATGCACCCTTCGCGGTGGCCATGATCATCCTGATGCTCGGCCTCGTCCGGCTCGCAGAGGAATATCCGCAGCCGTCGCCGCGCACAATCCTGATCGTCGGCCTGGGTGCCGGCCTTTCGCTGGGCTGCCGTGTTCTCGGCGGGCTCGCACTGGTCTACGCCGTGCTCGGCTTCATGCCGCTGTTCCTGGAGGAATTGCGCACCGAAGGTTTGCGCGAGTCGGTCCGCCGCTTCGCCCATGTCGTCTATGTGCTGCTGCCCGGCCTCACGCTCGGCTACCTCGTGATGGGCCTGATCTGGCCGTGGTCGATCATGGAACCCGGCAATCCCTTCGAGGCGCTGACCTACTTCTCGCATTTCTTCGAGAAGCCGTGGAAGGAGATGTTCGACGGCGCGATCGTGTCGGTGCCCGACATGCCCTGGTCCTATCTGCCGACGCTGTTCGCGCTGCAGCTGCCCGAAGTGATGCTGGTGCTGATGGGCGGCGCCGTGGTCGGCACCTTTGCGCTGCTGCCGCGGAACAACGTTCCGGCGCGCCGCAAGACCATTCTCCTGATGCTGACGCTGGCTGCGACCCTGCCGCTCGCGATCGCGATGGTGAAGCGCCCGGCCCTGTACAACGGCATCCGCCATTTCGTCTTCGTGATCCCGCCGATGGCGGTGCTAGGCGGTGTGGCCTTCGCCTGGGCCATGGAGCGCCTGCGCGCCAATCACCGCATCTGGCAGCCGGTCCTGCTCGGCACCTTCTGCTTTGGCCTTGCGCTGTCGCTCGCCGAGATGATCCGCCTGCACCCCTATCAGTACACGCACTTCAATCACATCGCGGGAACCGTGCGCGGCGCCGACGACCGCTTCATGCTGGACTATTGGGGTCTCGCCCTGAAGCAGGCCTCCGACGAACTGCGCGAGCAGCTGGTCGAGCGCCAGGAAGTGCCGCCTGCAAACCGCAAATGGAAGGTCGCGGTGTGTGGTCCGCAGCGCCCGGCCCAGGTCGCGCTTGGGCCCGACTTCACCATCGGCTGGGATTCCAACGCAGCCGATTTCGCCATGACGCTCGGCGAATTCTACTGCAAGGGTCTCACCGCGCCCGTCATGGTCGAGATCAAGCGCGACGACGTGGTATTCGCCCGCGTCTACGACATCCGCGGCCGCAGCATTTCCAGCCTGCTGTCGATCCCGGCGCCGTAATAATTTTCTCCTGTACGTAGCCCGGACGGAGTGCAAGCGAAATCCGGGCGCTTCCGCCTTCGCTCTTCGAGCTACGGTGAAAGCTCCATGCGGGCGACGCGCGACAGCCACGCTCTTCGCGCCTTGCCCCCAGCCCCGCCCAAGACTACGGTCGCTTCCTGCAACAACGATGTTCGGAGAAAATTGCCATGTCGCCAGCGGAAGCGCGCCTGAGGGAAGTGCCGTCGAACATGACGGAGGCGGAGTGGCAGCAACGGGTCAATCTCGCCGCCTGCTATCGCCTGGTCGCGCTGTACGGCTGGGACGATCTGGTCGACACCCACATCTCCGCGCGCGTCCCCGGTCCCGATCATCACTTCCTGATCAATCCTTACGGATTGATGTTCGAGGAAATCACGGCCTCCAGCCTCGTCAAGGTCGATCTGCACGGCAACCAGCTGTCCGAGAGCGAATACAGCATCAACCCGGCCGGCTTCACCATCCATTCGGCGATCCACGAAGTGCGCGAGGACGCGATCTGCGTGCTGCATCTCCACACGCTCGACGGCACTGCGGTGTCGAGCAGCGCGGAAGGCCTGTTGCCGCTGAACCAGACCGCGCAGCTCGTCACCCACGACCTCGCCTATCACGACTATGAAGGCATCGCGCTCGATCACGACGAGCGGCCGCGGCTGCAGAAGGATCTCGGCAACCACAACCACATGCTGTTGCGCAATCACGGCACGCTGACGGTCGGCCGCTCGGTCGCCTCCGCCTTCGAGCGCATGTATCATCTCGAGCGCGCCTGCTCGATGCAGGTGCGGACGCGTGCGCTGGGCACGCCGGTCTATCCGGTCGAGGAGATCGCGATCGAGAAGAACACCGAGCTCTTGTCCAATCGCGACCGCGCCGAGCTGCGCGCCACCACCCTGGTGTGGCCGCCCTTGCTGCGCAAGCTCGACCGCGAGCTTCCGGGCTACCGGTCTTGAGATTTTCGCGATTTCGTGTAGGGTAGTTCTCGAACGACCTCTGCACGTTTTGGAATGAAACGCCGCCCAATTCCGGGCGGCGTTTTTATTTGTTCATCACGCCCGTCATTCCGGGGCGCGCTACGCGGTCACTTCACCTCCGCCAGCGCGGCGAGGATGCGGGCCCAGGAGCGGATGCCTTTCTGGAAGCTCCGCAGGTCGTATTTCTCGTTTGGTGAGTGGATGTTGTCGTCGTCGAGTCCAAAGCCCACCAGCAGCGAGTCGAGGCCGAGCGTGCGCTTGAAGTCGGCGACGATCGGGATCGAGGCGCCCGATCCCATCAGCACGGTCTCCTTGCCCCACTCGTCGGCCAGTGCCTTGCTGGCGGCGGCGAGCGGCTTCATGGTCCAGTCGAGCGCAACCGCGGGCGCGGCGGAATGGTCGCCGAACTCGACCTTGCAGTCGCCGGGAATGCGCGCCGTCACGTAATCACGGAAAGCCTTGCGGATCTTTTGCGGGTCCTGGCCCTGCACCAGACGGAACGAGACCTTGGCCGAGGCATGCGAGGGAATCACCGTCTTGGAGCCTTCGCCGATGTAGCCGCCCCAGATGCCGTTGACGTCGCAGGTCGGACGCGTCGAGGCCTGCTCGACCAGGAGCCTGCCCTTCTCGCCAGCCGGCAGCGACAGCCCGACCGGCTTGAGGAAGGTCTCGGGCGTGAAATCAAGCTTCTTCCACTGCTCCAGGATGTCGGGCGGCGTATCCTTGACCCCGTCATAGAAGCCGGGGATGGTGATGCGGTTGTCGTCGTCGAACAGGCCGCCCAGAATTTTGGTGAGCAGACGGATCGGGTTCATCGCGGTGCCGCCGAACACACCGGAATGCAAATCGCGATTGGCGGCGGTGATCTTCAGCTCTTCATAGAGCAGGCCGCGCAGCGAGGTCGTGATCGCCGGCGTGGTCGGATTCCACATGCCGGTGTCGCAGACCAGCACGTAGTCGGCCTTGAACTCGTCCTTGTTGGCCTCGATGAAGGGCACGAAATTCTTCGAGCCGACCTCCTCCTCGCCTTCGATCAGGAAGGTGATGTCGATCGGCAGCGAGCCCGTCACCTTCTTCCAGGCGCGGCAGGCTTCGACGAAGGTCATCACCTGGCCCTTGTCGTCCTCGGCGCCGCGCGCGACGATGATCTTGCGGCCATCGGCATGATCGGTGACGACGGGCTCGAACGGCGGACGGTGCCAGAGATCGAGCGGGTCGACCGGCTGCACGTCGTAATGGCCGTAGAACAGCACGTGCGGCCGTCCGCCCGCGCCGGTCTTGCCGACGACGGCCGGATGGCCTGCGGTCGGCCTCACCTCGGTGGCAACACCGAGACTGGCGATGTCCTTGGCGAGATGCTCGGCCGCGGCCTTACAATCATCCGCAAAGACCGGATCGGCCGAGATCGACTTGATCCGCAACAACGAGAACAGGCGCTCCAGGCTGTTGTCGAAATCCTTGTCGATGTGGTCGAGCACGGATTGGAGCTGCGCATTGGCCATGATTGCGAATCCAAGTTGTTGGGCTCAAGAGGTCCCGGGTTTTAGCGCCGGCGCGGCCTCGGGACTAGCCGCAGGCGGCGGATGCCTGATGTGCCAGGCGAGGCACCCTGCGAGGACCGCGGTCGCAGCGAGGTTGTTGCCCCAAGCCTGGAAGGCGATCGGAAACCACGGCAACGACAGCAGCATGAGGATGCCTGCGGCACCCAGGGCGAGCCAGGTTCCCAGGCGCACCTGCGCTCTCTCGTCGAATGCGGCGCGATGCATCAACACCGTCACCGGGAAGTACAGCCACATGAAATAGTATTGCCGGGCCAAAGGCGAGGCTACCGTCATGAGGCAGAACAAGATGCCGAGCTCCTCGGCATCCGAGCGCGCCGTCCGCCGCGCTTGCCGCGGCATGATCGCAACGAAGCCGAGCCCGAGCAGCGCCGACAGCGCAAGCACGATCCAGTTCGCCGTCCTGTAGTCGACGTCGATCACGTTCATGGTGCGCGGCGGCTTGTTGGGATCGTCCTGATTGTAGTTGATCGGCCGGACCAGGCGATGCGTGACGGCAATGAGGGACTGGTTGACCCACGACCAGTTCTGCTCGCGACGCTGGCCAAAGCCCTTTTCCGAGCTGGTCCCGACCATGCCCTGGTACCAGGTCGCCAGCTCGGCCGCGTTGCGTTCGAAGCCGCGGATCGGTGCCGGCACGACATAGAGAAGAATGCCGGTGAAGACGATCGTGCTGACCAGGGCCGCCCATTTGCGCCGCCAGGCCAGATAGGGCAGCACGGCGATCGGGAACACCTTAATGGCGGCGGCGAGCGCGAACATGAAGCCGGCCAGCCACGATCGCTGATGCCGCAAGCTCCAGAAGCCGTAGAGCATCATCGCCAGCAGGAGAAGGTTCGGCTGGCCGAGGTCGAACATGTCGAACACGAAGGTCACGGTGACGGCGACCGGCAGCGCCTCGAGCCAACGACCCGGCGCGCGGTCCGAGCCGGTCATGACCTGGGAGAACGCCGCGGTGTACCACCACGCCACGGCGTTCAAGATCGACAGGACGACATAGAGCGGGATCTTGCCGAACCAGCTCGGGATCGCCAGCAGGATTGCCGGCAGCGGTGGATAGATGAAATCGAAATGCTCGACGGCTGTGGCAGGATACAGCGGCCCACCCTCCAGGACCTGCTGTCCGGCCCAGTACCAGAGCGAGTAGTCCTTGGTCTTGCCGTGCCCTAAAATCTCGGGGACGAGCACGTCGGCGGTCAGGAGGACGCAGCAGAACAGAAAAAGCAGATCCAGCGGCGCACCCAGCGACGGGCGTCTGGCTGCGTCAGGCTTGGCTAATTGGGCGGGCGGGTTCACGGTGTGGTCCTGAGCGGCGACGACACAGGACCTAGCAGACCGGCGAAGGCTTGCAGAGCCCCTCACCTGAAATTGTGCGCCGTGCTAGCTCGGACGAGCAAATATCAGGCGACGGTCAAAATCCTAGAGCTTCATGACCGGATACGACGACTGCCTCAAACCAGGCGTTCTGCCTATCGCCGCAGCAATCCGCCGAGCGCGCCGCGGACCAGGGTGCGGCCGATCGAGCCGCCGAGCTGGCCGCCAATCGACTTGCCGACATTGGCGGCCAGTCCGCCGATCACCTGATTGGTGACCGATCGCGTCACGTCTCGCGCAATGACCTGGCCGGTCGACAGACGGCCCCGCTTGACGTTGGTACCGAAGATGGTGCCGACGATCTGGCCCAGGATGCCGCCGCCTCCGCCGGCCGGAGCGTCCGCCGTGGCCGCCGTGGCGGCGATGCGTTTCTGAATCATCTCGTAGGCGGACTCGGAATCGACGGCGGTGTCATATTTGCCCTTCACCGGGCTTGCAGCCATGATCGCCTTGCGCTCGTCCGGCGTGATCGGTCCGATGCGGGCCGACGGCGGCCGGATCATCACCCGCTCCACCATCGAAGGCGTGCCGTTGCCCTCGAGGAAGGACACCAGCGCCTCGCCCTTGCCGAGCTCCATGATCACCTTCGCGGTGTCGAGCTTCGGGTTGGGCCGGAAGGTCTGCGCCGCAGCGGCGACCGCCTTCTGGTCGCGCGGGGTGAAGGCGCGCAGCGCGTGCTGCACCCGGTTGCCCAATTGTCCGAGCACGCGGTCGGGCACGTCGATCGGGTTTTGCGTCACGAAATAGACGCCGACACCCTTGGATCGGATCAAACGCACCACCTGCTCGATCTTGTCCATCAGCGCCTTGGGCGCGTCGTTGAACAACAGATGCGCTTCGTCGAAGAAGAACACGAGCTTCGGCTTGGGCAGATCGCCAGCTTCGGGCAGCTCCTCGAACAGCTCCGACAACATCCACAGCAGGAACGTCGCATAAAGCCTGGGGCTCTGGAGCAGCTTGTCGGCGACCAGGATGTTGACCATGCCGCGTCCGTCGCGGTCGGTCTTCATGAAGTCCTTCAGCGTCAGCGCCGGCTCGCCGAAGAATTTGGTGCCGCCCTGGTTCTCCAGCACCAGGAGCTGGCGCTGGATGGTGCCGACGGTCGCTTTGGTGACGTTGCCGAAGCCATGAGCGGCCTTGCGGATGGCGGCGAGCGGATCCTCTTCCGCATCCGCCCCTTTCTTTCCGCTGTCGGGCACGATGGCATCGAGCAGCGCCCGCAAGTCCTTCATGTCGATCAAAGTCAGGCCGTTGTCGTCGGCGACGCGGAAGGCGACGTTGAGCACGCCTTCCTGCACATCGTTCAGGTCCAGCATGCGCGCGAGCAGAAGCGGCCCCATTTCCGTGACGGTGGCGCGCACCGGGTGGCCCTGCTCGCCGAATACGTCCCAGAACACCGTCGAGAACTGATCGGGCTGGAATGACAGCCCCATTTCGGTGGCGCGCTTGACGATGAAATCCTTGGGTTCGCCGACCTGGCAGATGCCGGAGAGATCGCCCTTGATGTCGGCTGCGAAGACCGGAACACCGGCGCGCGCAAATCCTTCTGCCATCACTTGCAGCGATACGGTCTTACCGGTTCCAGTTGCACCCGTGACGAGGCCGTGGCGATTGGCGAGCGCCAGCGTCAGCCAAGCCTGCTCGTCTCCCTTGCCGACGAAGATCTTCTCGTCGGTATCGCCGAGCTTGCTGTCCTGTGCGGTCATTATTTTCTCTGATCTCTCTGCCGAGTTTCCCGTATTGAAACTCAAATGCACCAGTTCCGTAGTTTAACGCATCTCGTGCACCGATTGAAACCGTTCAACGCGCCCAAGCATGCGACATTGTCGGACGAGAACGATCGACATAAGCCGAAAGTGGGAACGAGCCGTTCGCAACGCGGCAATTTATCGCCGATTCGTCCTCGGCTCTTGCACGACTGCAACACCTTTCGCGCGTTCGAAGCTGAATCGCGGCGGCGCGTGCGTTCATCGCTTGAATTTCACATCACACCGGCTCAAGATCATTTTTCGAAAGCAATACTCCGGCATGTAAACCGGCTGAGGGGCGGGTCTTATGGACGAGCTGATCGGACGGCTGGCGGCAAGCGCCGGCATAGATGGTGCTGTCGCTGAAAAGACCGTCGGCATCATCTTGGGCTTCCTCCGCAGTGAGGGTCCTTCCGACAGCGTGCAGGCCCTGATCGACCAAATCTCCGGAGCGGAAGCTGCGATCGAGGCATCCAGGAGCGGCGGCGGCCTGTCGCGGCTGATGGGCGGCGGCCTGATGGCCGTCGGCACCCGCCTGATGGGTCTGGGGCTCGGCATGTCCGAGATTCAAAATGTCGCCCGTGAACTTTTCCGCTACGGTCGCGACAAAATCGGAGCGGATCAGATGGGCAAGATCATTGCGGGGACGCCGGGCCTCAGCCAGTTCGCCTGAAGGCACGCATTTCACATCGAGCATCATGACATATCCGATCTCCGAGATTGAGGGCCTGCCTGCCTTTGCAGCCAACAAGTTGAAGGCGCAAGGAATCCGCACAACCGACGCGTTGCTCGAGGCGGCCTCGACCGTGAAGGGCCGCAAGGCGCTTTCCGCCAAGACGGGAATCAGCGAGCAGTCGCTGCTGGAGTGGGCCAACGTCTCCGACTACATGCGCATTCCCGGCATGGGCAAGGCCAAGGTCGGTCTGGTCCGCGCCGCCGGCGTCACCACCGTGCGCGAGCTCGCCTATCGAAATCCGGCAAGGTTGGCGCAGAGCATGCGCGAAGCCAACGAGAAGAAGAAGCTGGTCCGCATCCTGCCGTCGGAGAAGTCGGTCGGCGACATCATCGCCAAGGCCAAGAAGCTGCCGCCGAAGATCACGTATTAGACTGGACGTCTCGGCGCACGACCTGCAGCATTAGCTGTCGGTGTCATACCCCGCGAAGGCGGGTATCCAGCACGCCATGGCTCCTCCGTATCACCGCACTGCCTCGGAATACTGGATTGCCCGCCTTCGCGGGCAATGACAGGGAGGGTGTTGGTCTTGACACCCCCTTCCCAACCGCGCAAAGCGGGCCGCATGAATGCCTCGCCCTCCCCTTCCGTCCCGCCGGCCGGCTCGGCCGGGGCCGATGTGCTGCGGACGCTGCTGGAACAGCCTCTTCCTGCAGTGATGGGCGTGCTCAACATCACCCCGGATTCATTCTCCGACGGCGGTGCCTTCATCGCACCAGATCAGGCACTCGCGCGGGCGCAGGCGATGATCGCCGATGGTGTCGACATCATCGATGTCGGCGCCGAGTCCACCCGGCCCTACAAGGGCGCCCGGCCGGTCACGGCGGCGGAAGAGCTCGCGCGGCTGAAGCCGGTGCTGGCTGGCGTCGTGGCGCTCGGTGTGCCCGTTTCGATCGACAGCATGAAAGCGGAGGTGGTGAAATTCGCGCTCGATCAGGGCGCGGCGATCGCCAACGACGTCTGGGGCCTGCAACGGGATGCCGATATGGCGCCGTTGATCGCCGCAAGGGGCGTCCCCGTCATCGTCATGCACAACCGCGACAGTGTCGATCCCGCCATCGATATCGTCGCGGACATGAAAGCATTCTTCCTGCGCTCGCTGGACATCGCCGCAAAAGCCGGCATCGCGCGCGAGAGCATCGTGCTCGATCCCGGCATCGGCTTCGGCAAGACGGCCGAGCAGAGCATGATCGCCCTGGCGCGCTTGCGCGAACTCGACATGTTCGGCCTGCCGATCCTCGTTGGTGCCTCGCGAAAACGCTTCATCGCCTCGGTGTCGCCGTCGGAGCCATCGGAGCGGCTCGCCGGCTCGATCGCGGCACATCTGATCGCCGCGCAACGCGGTGCGAAGATCATCCGGACCCATGACGTCGCCGAAACCCTGCAGGCCCTGCGGGTGGCGCATGCAATCGAGAGCAAGCAATGACCGATACGATCTTCGTCACCGGCCTGTCGATCCATGCCCGCCACGGCGTGATGGATCACGAAACCGAGGTCGGCCAGCGTTTCGTCATCGACCTCGAACTCTACACCGATCTGTCGGAGCCGTCGCGCAGTGACCGGCTCGCCGACACCGTGTCCTACGCGGATGTCGTCGCGACCACGACGGCGGCGTTCAAGAACACCAACTACAAGCTGCTGGAGCGCGCCGCCGGCGCGGTCGCCGATGCCATCCTGTCGCACTTCCCGCGCATCCGCGCGGTGAAGGTCACCGTGCACAAGCCGCACGCGCCGATCGCTGCGATCTTCGACGACGTCGGCATCATGCTGACCCGCTCTCGGCATCCGTAATATGGCGAGCGTGCTGATCGCACTCGGCGGCAATGTCGGCGATGTCCGCGCGACCTTCGCCAAGGCGATCGCGCATATCTGCGGCATGGCGCAGGCCGCGCTGATCGCGCGCTCGTCGGACTATGCGACCCCGCCCTGGGGCGATGAGAACCAGGCTCCCTTCATCAACGCCTGCATCGAGATCGAGACCAGTCTCGATCCACACGCGCTGTTGTTCGTGCTGCAGAAAGTCGAGCAGAAATTCGGCCGCACGCGGACCAAGGAACGGCGCTGGGGCCCGCGCACGCTCGATCTCGACATAATCGCCTATGACGACGTCAGTTTGCAGAAGCCGGATTTGACGCTGCCGCATCCACGCCTGTTCGAGCGCGCCTTCGTGCTGGTGCCGCTGGCCGAAATCGCGCCCGACCGCATCATCTCAGGCATTCGCGTGCGTGACGGGCTCGCCAGCGTCTCGACGCAAGGCATTGAGCGGCTTCCGGATACCGGCTAACCAAAAACAACCGTTTGCAGGGACGGTCGGCCGTGGCAATTTCGCCTGCGAATAAGAAGATTTTCGGGAGCCCATCGCCGCATGACCTCCGTGACTGACGACCTGCCGCTGGCGGCGGATTTTCCCAAAGCCACCGTCGAGGACTGGCGCAAGCTGGTCGACGGCGTGCTGAAGGGCGCGCCGTTCGAGAAGCTGGTCGGCAAGACCTATGACGGTCTCAAGATCGATCCGCTCTATCCGCGCGCCAAGGGCGTTGCGCCCGTGGTCGGCCGGCCGGCGGCGGCCCCGTGGCAGATCATGCAGCGGATCGACCATCCCGATACGGCGCTCGCGAATGCGCAGGCCTTGCAGGATCTGGAGAACGGCGCGACGGGGCTCGCGCTGGTGTTCGCCGGCGGCAACGCGGCCCATGGATTTGGCCTGGAACCTACGGCCGACGCCGTTGCCAAGGTGTTGAGCGGGATACATCTCGACGCAGGGATCGGCATCGAGCTCGAGATCGGACCGCAATCGCGCATGGCCGCGATCCATGTCGCGGAATATGTCGAGAGCAAGGGGTTCGATCCCGCAGCCTGCAACATCCGCTTCGGGCTCGATCCGCTCGCGGCCGCCGCAGCGTGGGGCCACAGCCCCTATACCTGGGACGAGATCGTTCCGGCCATCACCGGCGCCATCAAGGGCCTGGCCGCACTCCGTTTCAACGGACCGTTTGCGTCCGCCGACGGGCGCGTGATCCATGATGCCGGTGGTTCGGAAGTGCAGGAGCTTGCCTTCGTGCTTGCCTGCGGCGTCGCTTACTTACGCGCCATCGAAGGCGCCGGCATCCCCCTCGAGCAGGCGCAGGGCATGGTCTATGCGCGGCTTGCTGCGGATGCCGATCAGTTCCTGACCATGGCCAAATTCCGCGCGCTGCGGCTGTTGTGGGCGCGCATCGAGACGGCTTGCGGGCTCGCGCCAAAGCCGCTGTTCATCGCCGCCGATACGGCCTGGCGCATGCTGACGCAGCGCGATCCTTACGTGAACATGCTGCGCGCGACCATGGCAACGTTCGCGGCAGGACTGGCCGGCGCCAACGCGATCACCGTGCTGCCGCATACGCTGGCGCTCGGCCTGCCCGATCCGTTCGCGCGCCGCGTGGCGCGCAATACCCAGCTTCTGCTGCTGGAAGAAAGCAACCTCGCCAAGGTCAGCGATCCCGCAGCCGGCGCAGGCGGCATCGAGACGCTGACAGGGCAACTGTGCGAAGCGGCCTGGGCGCTGTTCCAGGAGAGCGAGACAGCCGGCGGCGCTTTCGCGGCGCTTCAGCAGGGCGTGTTCCAGAGCAAGGTCGCGGGCGCGCGAAAGGCGCGCGACGCCAACATCGCAAAGCGCCGCGACGTGCTGACCGGTGCCAGCGAGTTTCCGAATCTCCATGAGAGCGAAGCCACCGTACTGAAGGCAACGCCGATCGTCCTTCCGCCCTATGGGGAACAGCGATACAAGTTCGAGGCGCTGCCGCCGATCCGGCTGGCGGAACCGTTTGAGGCGCTGCGCGACAAGTCCGACGCGGCGCTGAAGGTGCGGGGCACGCGGCCAAAGGTTTTCCTGGCCAATCTCGGCACGCCAGCCGATTTCACGGCGCGCGCGACCTTCGCCAAAAGCTTCTTCGAAGCCGGCGGCATCCAGGCCGTCGACAGCGAGGGCTTTACCGATCCGGCCAAGCTGGCCGCCGCCTTCAAGGCCTCCGGCGCGGAGCTCGCCTGCCTCTGTTCCAGCGACAAGGTCTATGCCGGTCAGGCGGAACCGGCCGCCCGGGCGCTGCAAACGGTGGGCAGCAGACATATCTATCTGGCAGGCCGCCCGACCGATGGCGAGGCGGCGCTGCGCGCGGCCGGCGTCACGGGCTTTGTCTTCGCCGGAGGCGATGCGCTTGCGACGCTGCAAGACGCCTATCGACGGATGGAGCAGCCATGACTGAAACCGGCAAACCCGTTCTCACCGGCGGCTGCCAATGCGGCGCCGTGCGCTTTGCAGTCATGACGGCACCGATCAGGATTTCGATCTGCCATTGCCGGATGTGCCAGAAGGCGAGCGGCGCGCCGTTCGCCTCCTTTGCCGATATCAACAAGACGGACTTTGCCTGGACCAAGGGACAGCCCTCGTTCTTCCGCTCTTCCACCATCGCCGAGCGTGGCTTTTGCGCCGGCTGCGGCACGCCACTGAGTTTTGGCCGCATCGACGGCGACCGGATCGAGATCATGACCGGTACCTTCGACCACCCCGACCGCGTCATCCCGACGCGGCAGTTCGGCACCGAATCCCGCCTCGGCTGGGTGGTCGGCATCGCCAACCTGCCGAGCCAGACCACGCAGCAGAATTACGGACCGGAGAAGATGGCGACCATCGTCAGCTATCAGCATCCGGATCATGATTGAGTGCTTTTGATATGGTTGAAGCCATGAGCCGCATTCCCAATTTCGCCGACGTCGCCTTCGACCGGACCGCCCCCGCTGCGCCAGCCGGCAGCGCCGAGCCGTGGCTGACGCCCGAGGGCATTCTGGTGAAGCCCGTCTATGGCGAGGCGGATCTCGCCGGGCTCGATTTCCTCGAGACCTATCCGGGCATCGCGCCGTTCCTGCGCGGGCCCTACCCGACCATGTACGTCAACCAGCCCTGGACCGTCAGGCAATATGCCGGCTTCTCGACGGCTGAGGATTCCAACGCGTTCTACCGCCGCAACCTCGCGGCGGGGCAGAAAGGCCTCTCGGTCGCCTTCGATCTCGCCACCCATCGCGGCTATGACTCTGATCATCCGCGCGTCGGCGGCGACGTCGGCATGGCCGGCGTTGCCATCGACTCCATCTACGACATGCGCACGCTGTTCGCGGGGATTCCGCTCGACCAGATGAGCGTATCCATGACCATGAACGGCGCGGTGCTGCCGATCCTCGCGCTCTACGTCGCGGCCGCCGAGGAACAGGGCGTACCGCCGGAAAAGCTCTCTGGCACCATTCAGAACGACATTCTGAAAGAGTTCATGGTGCGCAACACCTATATCTATCCGCCCGCGCCATCGATGCGGATCATCTCGGACATCTTCGCCTACACCTCGCAAAAGATGCCGAAGTACAATTCGATCTCGATTTCCGGCTATCACATGCAGGAGGCCGGCGCGACGCAGGATCTCGAGCTTGCCTATACGCTCGCCGACGGCGTCGAATATCTGCGTGCCGGCCTTGCCGCCGGCCTCGACGTCGACCGTTTCGCGCCGCGGCTGTCGTTCTTCTGGGCGATCGGCATGAACTTCTTCATGGAAGTCGCCAAGCTGCGCGCGGCGCGGCTGCTCTGGGCGAAGCTGCTGAAGCCGTTCAATCCGAAGGACCCGCGGTCGCTGTCACTGCGCACGCACAGCCAGACCTCGGGCTGGTCGCTGACCGCGCAGGACGTCTTCAACAATGTGATGCGCACCACGGTGGAAGCGATGGCGGCCACCCAAGGCCACACGCAGTCGCTGCACACCAATGCGCTTGACGAAGCGCTGGCCTTGCCGACCGACTTCTCGGCGCGCATCGCCCGCAACACCCAGCTGTTCCTGCAACAAGAGAGCGGCACCACCCGCATCATCGATCCCTGGGGCGGCTCGTACTATGTCGAGCGTCTGACGCGCGACCTCGCGGCGAAGGCCTGGGGCCACATCCACGAGGTCGAGGAGCTCGGCGGCATGGCAAAAGCCATCGAAGCCGGCGTGCCAAAACTGCGCATCGAGGAGGCCTCGGCCAAGACGCAAGCCCGCATCGATGCCGGCAAGCAGGCGGTGATCGGCGTCAACAAGTACAGGCCGACCGACGAGGACAAAATCGAGATCCTGAAGGTCGACAACACCAATGTCCGCCGGCTTCAGATCGACAAGCTCCAGCGGCTGAAAGCCGAACGCAACCAGAAGGACGTCGATGCCGCGCTCGCCGCGCTGACGCGCTCGGCCGGTGAAGGCAATGGCAATCTGCTCGCGCTCGCGATCGACGCGGCACGCGCCAAGGCGACCGTCGGCGAAATTTCGGACGCGATGGAAAAGGTGTTCGGCCGCCACCGCGCCGAGATCAAGTCCATCACCGGCGTCTACAAACGGGAGGCGTCCAGCATGGGCAACCGGGTCGAGAAGGTTCAGGCGCTGATCGACGCGTTCGAGGAGGCGGAAGGCCGCCGCCCGCGCATCCTGGTCGCCAAGATCGGCCAGGACGGCCACGATCGGGGCCAGAAGGTGATCGCGTCGGCATTTGCCGATATCGGCTTCGACGTCGACATCGGGCCGTTGTTTGCCACCGCTGACGAAGCCGCACGGCAGGCCGTCGAGAACGACGTCCACATCCTCGGAGTCTCCTCGCTCGCCGCCGCCCACCTTACCGCGGTGCCGGAATTGAAGGCCGCGCTGAAGAAGCAGGGCCGCGACGACATCATGATCATCGTCGGCGGGGTAGTGCCGCCGCAGGATTACGATGCGCTCTACGCGGCCGGGGCCGAGGCCATCTTCCCACCCGGCACGGTGATCGCGGATGCGGCCGAGGAGCTGATCCGCAAGCTGAATGCCCGCCTCGGCCATAGCGAGGCAGCGGAGTAGATGATGGACTGGCCGTGTAGCCGGCCAGATTGTGTCCATGACACGCGACGAAATCATCGCGGCGATACGCAAGAACGCCGACGCCATCAAAGGCAAGGGCGTCTCGAAGCTTGCCATCCTCGGCTCGCGGGCAGGCGAAGACTACCGCGCCGCCAGCGATATCGACATTCTGGTCGAGGTCGAACCTGAGACCACTTTCTCGCTACTAAACCTGATCGATGTCGAACACATCATCGAGGACGCGACCGGTTTGCGGGCGCAGGCAACCGTTCGCCGCTCGATGTCGCCCCGCTTTGCGCCACACAGCGCAGACGACATTCTGGAAATATTCTGACGTCACGCGAGGAGCACCATCCTTGAAGTTCATGACCGGTTTGAGCGTCGCCCTGGCGCTTGGCGCAACGTGCGTGTTTTCCGCCCTCGCCGCCGATCCCAAGCCCGATGCCGTCCTCAAGACCAAGAACATCGCGGCGCGCGTTCTGCTCGACGACACGATCAGGGCCGATCCTGCCCTCGCGGCCGATTGCCTCGCTGAGGGGAGAAAGTGGCTCGACACGAGCGCGGCGGAAGCGGCGGCCACGCGCAAGACCGACCCGGAGCTCTTCAGGGATCGCGCCTGGGAATTCGAGCGCAACTACACCGTCGATTCGGTGGTCGGGGGCCGCTATGTCAGCATCGTCAGGTCCGAGTATACGGACACTCTCGGCGCGCATCCCAATTCCGACACCAACACGATCTTGTGGGACAGAACCGAGAACAAGCGCATCTCGATCCGCCCATTCTTCAACGAAACCGCCGACAACGGCCCGACCATGAAGGCGATGATGAAGGCCGTGATCGCCTCGCTCAAGATCGAGAAGAAGAAGCGTGATGTGCCCGACGTGGACGGCGACGATTGGGTCAAGAATCTCAAGCCAAGCCTCTTGAAGATCGGCGCAGTGACCCTCGCGCCGTCAACCGAGATCGGAAAGAGCGCCGGCCTCAAGTTCTACTATCCACCCTATGCCGTCGGCCCGTATGTCGAGGGCGCATACGGCGCTTTCGTTCCGTGGGAAGCCTTGAAGCCCCATCTCTCGCCGGAAGGTCTGCGAATTTTCGGCGGCCAGCGGCCGAAGACCGACGGGGACGAAGGGCAGTAATCAGCCTTGAGCCGGCGCGCGTTGCTCACAACGCGTTGGTAGCGCTACCTTGCGGCCCCGCCGCAAAGCCGACTAGAATGCCGCTGTTGAGAAGAGCGCCCGACGTCACGGGCGCCGCTGGGAGGCATTCATGTCCAAGATTTCGCGCCGCGCGTTTGCGGCCTCGACCGCTGCAGTTGCAGCATCCGCCGCATTCGGCTTCAGGCCGGCCCTTGCACAAGCCTATCCGGCGCGTCCGGTCACCGTGATCGTGCCCTGGGGCGCGGGCGGCGGCACCGATGCCACCGCGCGCATCGTCGCGGCGCTGCTGGAGAAGGACCTCGGCCAGCCCTTCAACGTGGTCAACCGCACCGGCGGCTCCGGCGTCGTCGGCCATAGCGCGATCGCGACCGCGCAGCCCGACGGCTACACCATCGGCATGCTCACGGTCGAAATCTCGATGATGCACTGGCAGGGCCTGACCGACCTGACGCCAAGGAGCTACACCCCCCTGGCGCTAATGAACGAGGATCCCCCCGGCATCCAGGTCTCCTCCTCCTCGCCCTACAAGACGGTCAAGGAGCTCGCCGATGCGATCAAGGCGGCGCCTCCCGGCAAGTTCAAGGCTTCCGGCACTGGCCAGGGCGGCATTTGGCATCTCGCATTGGTCGGCTGGATGCAGGCCATGGGGCTGCCCGCCAACCAGGTCGCCTGGGTGCCGTCGAACGGCGCGGCGCCCGCGATGCAGGATCTCGCCGCCGGCGGCCTCGACCTCACCACCTGCTCGGTGCCGGAAGCGCGCGCCATCATCGAGGCGGGCAAGGCCAAGAGCCTCGCCATCATGGCGCCTGCGCGCAACCCGATCTTCAAGGATGTGCCGACGCTGAAGGAGGCGATGGGCATCGACTACGCGACCGGCGCCTGGCGCGGCATCGGCGCGCCCAAGAACCTGCCGCCGGAGATCGCAACCAAGCTCACCGCGGCACTGAAGAAGGTCTACGACTCCGCCGAGTTCAAGGACTTCATGAGCAATCGCGGCTTCGGTACCGTTTGGGGCGATGCCGCTCACTTCGCCGGCTTCATGGACAAGGGCGACGCCCAGATGGGCGAAGCGATGAAGGCGGCCGGATTGAGCAAGGCGTGATCCGCACCTGCGACGCTCTGATCGCCTCTCCCCGCAAGCGGGGAGAGGGAGCGCACCTCCCATAGGACCCCTCCCATGCGTCTTCCCGACTCCGTCACGGGATCGTTTCTCGTCGTGCTCGGCGCTGCAGCTGCCTACGGTGGCTGGATCCTGCCGCCGGTGCCGGGCCAGCCGGTCGGCCCCAACGTGTTTCCGCTGCTGATCGGCATGGGCCTCGCACTCTGCGGGCTCGCGATCGTGTTCGGCATCGGTCATTCCTTCGAGGAGGAGGAAGAGCTCGTCCCGCTCGAGGACGGCCAGGCAGCCGCCCCGCCGCCGCAAGGAAAACTCCAAGGCAAGCTCTACGGCCTGCGCGCCTTGCTGCCGCCGGCACTGCTGCTGTTCTACGTCTTGGCCGCCGACCGGCTCGGCTTCATCATCACCGCGGCGATCATGGTCTACGTCACCTCGACCGCGCTCGGGGCGAAATGGAAGCTGGCGCTGCCGCTCGCGGCGCTCTCGCCCTTCGCCATCCACCTCATCTTCGGCAAGCTCTTGCGCGTGCCGCTGCCCGCCGGCCTGTTGCCGACGCCCTGGTAATCCCATGCTGAAAACCCTGCTTGACGCCTTCGCGCTGATCTCCACCTGGGAGGTCATCATCGCGATGTTCGCAGCCTCCGTGTACGGCCTCGTGATCGGCTCGCTGCCGGGCCTGTCGGCGACGATGGCGACCGCCCTGCTCGTCCCCGTGACCTTCTATCTCTCGCCGATCGCGGCGATCGCGACCATCGTGGCGGCGTCCTCGATGGCGATCTTCTCCGGCGATATTCCCGGCGCGCTGCTGCGCATTCCCGGCACGCCCGCGTCCGCCGCCTACGCGGACGAAGCCTACGCCATGACGCGCAAGGGCCAGGCCGAGCTTGCGCTCGGTGCCGGCGTTTGGTTCTCCGCGGTGGGCGGCATCGCCGGCGTGCTGTCGCTGATGATCCTGGCACCGCCGCTCGCCGAGATCGCACTGTCGTTCTCGACCTTCGAATATTTCTGGCTGGCGCTGCTCGGCCTGATGTGCGCCACCCTGGTGGCGCGTTCCTCGCCGGTGAAGGCGATCGCGGGCATGTTCATCGGCCTGCTCGTCTCCTGCATCGGCATCGAGAACCCCGGCGGCGTGCCGCGCTTCACCTTCGGCATCACCGACCTGTTCGGCGGCATCGAGCCGATCCCGGCTCTCGTCGGCGTGTTCGCGGTGGCGCAGGTGATGCGGGCGATGCTGACGCCGGAACCGCCGCCGCTGCCGCGGCGCAAGTTCGGAAGCATCATGGCCGGCCAGTGGAAGCTGACGAAGCTGTATCACTGGCAGATGACGCGCGGGAACATCGTCGGCATCATCATCGGCGTGCTTCCCGGCGCCGGCGCCGACATGGCCGCCTGGGTGTCCTACGCGATGTCCAAGCGCTTCTCCAAGGAGCCGGAAAAGTTCGGCACCGGACATGTCGAGGGCCTGGTCGAAGCCGGCGCCAGCAACAATGCCAGCATCGCCTCGGGCTGGGTGCCGTCGCTGCTGTTCGGCATCCCCGGCGACACCATCGCCGCGATCGCGATCGGCGTGCTCTACATGAAGGGGCTCAATCCCGGCCCGACGCTGTTCACCGAGAAGGCGTCGAGCATGTATGCGATCTATCTGATGTTCATCATCGCGAACATCCTGATGATCCCGCTCGGCATCGCCATGATCCGGGTCGCTGCTTATATCCTGCTGGCACCACGTTCGACCGTGATGCCCATCATCATGCTGTGCTGCGCGGTCGGCTCGTTCGCGATCGGCAACAACATGTTCGGCGTCGTCACCGTCGCCGCGTTCGGCGTGATCGGCTATGTGATGGAGGCGAACGGCTATCCCGTCGCCGCGATGGTGCTCGGCATCGTCATGGGCACCATGGTGGAACAGGCCTTCGTCACCTCGCTGATCAAGTCCGACGGCAGCATCCTGCCGTTCTTCGAGCGGCCGGTGGCGGCCATCCTCGCCGCGATGGCGATTGGCGCCCTGCTCTGGCCGGTGATGGTGTGGGTATGGCGCAAGGTGAAGCAGCCGCAGACGGTCGTGGCGACATCCCGGTGATATCGGGCGGGCGGCCCTCGCCTGTCTCTCCCCGGCGTTGTAAAGCAGGGCATGACTGAGAAGAAGGCCTCGCCGGATATCAAATCCCTTGCCCGCGACTTGCGCACCGGCAGTCGCGCGGCCCTCGCCCGGGCCATCACGCTGGTCGAGAGCCGGCGCGCCGACCATCAGACGCTGGCGCGGGAGCTGGTGCAGATGCTGCTGCCGGACACCGGCAAGGCGTTTCGCGTCGGCATCACCGGTTCGCCCGGCGTCGGCAAATCCACCACGATCGATGCGCTCGGAACCTATCTGATCGAGCAGGGCCACAAGGTCGCGGTGCTCGCGGTCGATCCGTCCTCGGCGCGCAGCGGCGGCTCGATCCTCGGCGACAAGACGCGGATGGCGCGGCTCGCGGCATCGGACGATGCCTTCATCCGGCCCTCGCCCTCCTCGGGCACGCTCGGCGGCGTCGCCGCGAAGACGCGCGAGGCGATGCTGCTGTGCGAGGCCGCCGGATTCGGCGTCGTGCTGGTCGAGACAGTCGGCATCGGCCAGTCCGAGACCGCCGTCTGCGACATGACCGATTTCTTCCTTGCCTTGATGCTGCCGGGCGGCGGCGACGAACTACAAGGCATCAAGAAGGGCCTGGTCGAGCTCGCCGACATGATCGCGATCAACAAGGCCGACGGCGACAATCTCAAGCGCGCCAAGACCACCGCTGCCGACTATCGCGGCGCGCTGCATATCTTGGCACCGCGATCCAAGCATTGGCATCCGCCGGTCGAGACCTATTCGGCGCTCACAGGCGATGGCATCGCAAAGATCTGGCAGAAGGTTTTGGATCACCGCAAGGCGATGAACGCCTCCGGCGATTTCGCCGCGCGGCGGCGCGAGCAGCAGGTGAAATGGATGTGGTCGATGCTGGAGCAGCGCATGCTGGCGCGGCTGCGCAGCGAGGCATCGGTGCGCACGAAAGTCCGGAAGATCGAGGCCGAAGTCGCCGACGGCCATCTCACGCCGGCGCTTGCCGCCGAGCAGATCTTGGAGTTGCTGCAATGAGCGACAAGCTCCGCATCCTCCTCACTGGGTTTGGTCCGTTTCCCGGCGCGCCCTATAACCCGACCCAGCCGCTGGTGGCGCGGCTGACGCAACTGCGCCGCCCGGCTCTCGACGATGTCACAATCGCGAGCCACATTTTCCCGGTGACCTATGCCGCGGTCGACCGGCAACTACCCGAGGTGCTCGCGGCGCGAAAGCCCGACGCGCTGCTGATGTTCGGCCTCGCGGCCCGCACGCCTTACCTGCGCATCGAGACCCGCGCGCGCAACGCCGTCACCATGCTCTGGCCCGATGCCGCCAACACCCGCTCCAGCAAGCGCGGCATCGCCGGCCATGCGGACGCGATGATGTTCGGCCCGCACACCGCAAGGCTGCTGCGCGCGGCGCGCCGCACCGGCATCGACGCGCGCGCCTCGCGCGATGCCGGCGCCTATCTCTGCAACTACCTGAGCTGGCGCGCGATCGAGAACGTCAGGGCGGGTGGGCCACGGCTCGCGGCGTTCATCCATATCCCCCTGCTTGCGCGCAGCGGCGCAACCCGGCGCAAGGGCTCGCCGCGGATCACGCTGGAGGAGCTGGTGGATGCGGGGGAAGCCATGCTGATGGAGATGGTGCGGCTGGCAAGGAAAACACGCAGCCCGATTGCGTAAACATTTAACCCTACCGCGAACAATCCTCACGGCCCCGGCCACGCTGCGCTACCCAATCCCGCGCGGACACCTCCCGCGTCCGCCGGAGGACGCGTCATGCTCAATCGCCGTCACCTCATCGGAGCCTCAACCGCGGGCATTGCCGGTGCGCTGGCCATGCCTGTTGACGCCGCGCACGCGGCGCCGCTGACGTCGCTGCTCGGCCGCGATGCCACGCAATATGGTGTGCGACCCGGCAGCAGCGAGGATCAGACGCGCGCGCTGCAGCGCGCCATCGACGAGGCCGCGCGGGCGCAAACGCCGCTTGCCTTGCCGCCCGGCACCTACCGGACCGGTCTGTTGCGGCTCCCGAACGGCGCGCAACTGATCGGCGTGCGCGGCGCGACCAAGCTCGTGTTCACCGGCGGCGCCTCGGCGATCCAGAGCGACGGCGCCGATGCGATCGGGCTCACCGGTCTCACCTTCGACGGCGGCAATATCCCACTGCCGACGCGTCGCGGATTGGTTCACGTCCTCGGCGGCCGCGATGTCCGTATCGCCGATTGCGAGATCACGAACTCCGGCGGCAGCGGCATCTGGCTCGAGCAGGTCGCGGGCGACATCTCCGGCAACATCTTCACCGACATCGCGGTGACGGCGGTGGTCTCGTTCGATGCCCGGGGCCTCAGCGTCTGCCGCAACACTATTCGCGGCACCAACGACAACGGCATCGAGATCCTGCGCACCGCGATCGGCGATGACGGCACGTTGGTCGCCGACAACCGCATCGAGGACATCAAGGCTGGGCCCGGCGGCTCGGGCCAGTACGGCAATGCCATCAACGCTTTCCGCGCCGGTAACGTGATCGTGCGCGGCAACCGCATCAGGAACTGCGATTACTCGGCGGTGCGCGGCAACTCGGCCTCGAACATCCACATCAGCGGCAACAGCGTCAGCGACGTGCGCGAGGTCGCGCTCTATTCCGAATTCGCGTTCGAGGCCGCGGTGATCGCCAACAACATTGTCGACGGCGCCGCCGTCGGCGTCTCCGTCTGCAATTTCAACGAAGGCGGCCGCATCGCGGTGGTCCAAGGCAACATCATCCGCAATCTGATGCCGAAGCGGCCGCTCGGCACCGCGCCGGACGACGATGCCGGCGTAGGCATCTACATCGAGGCTGATACCTCGGTCACCGGCAACGTGATCGAGAACGCGCCGTCCTACGGCATCGTCGCCGGCTGGGGCAAATATCTGCGCGATGTAGCAATCACGGGGAACGTGATCCGCAAGGCGCTGGCCGGCATCGGCGTCTCCGTGATGCCGGGCGCCGGCACCGCGCTCGTCAACAACAACATGATCTCGGAAACGCCACGCGGCGCCGTGGTCGGGCTCGACCACGCGCGTGCGGTGACCTCCGATCTGTCGGCCGAAGGAGCGCAGCGTTTCGCACAGGTGGTGGTCGGCGGCAATGCGGTGCGGCGGTAGGCGCGCGGCCCGAAAGACGGGCCGTGCATCCTTCGAGGCTCTCAAAACGGCGCGTTGCGCCGCTGTGCTCGCACCTCAAGGATGACGGAGCGAGAAATGGCGTTGCTCCCCTCTGCCCACGCTCCGGAGCGTCAGAACGCGTTCCGCAGCAGCGGGTACTTCGCTTCCAGGCCATCGAGGCTGAAGGTGAATTCGACGACGCGCTCGGGGGCTGCGACGATCTCAGTGGCGGGCGGGGAGAACTGCGGCAGGAGCGCCGCCAGCGCCGCGCTCGGCGCCGTGGCAGCAGGCAAGGTGAGCGGTGCCGTTGCTGCGGGCGCGGCACGCGGTGCGATCGGAGCAAGCGGCGCGATCGGGGCTTCGGTGATCTCCGCGAGCACATCCGGTTTCGGATCGAGCCTCACCGGCATGGCGGTCTCGGGAGCGATGTGAACGGCCTTTGGCTGCACGGTCTGCGGCTGCTGCTCGCGCGGAAACACGCGCGGCATCGTCGCCGGCGACCAACCGAATGCGGGCGTCACGCTCGCAGCCGCCTCGGCGACATCCCCGCCGGTTGCAAGCGCACGCCATGTCTGGACGGCACGCTTGGCCTCCTGGATGTTTTCGAGGAACGCGATCTCGGAGTGATAGCGGCGCCAGCGGCCGGTCTCGAACATTTCGGAGAGATGTTGCAGGCGCTGCTCGGCGAGAGCGCACCAGCGCGCCGCGACTTGGCGGCTGCTAGCCGCGTCGCGAACAAACCCTTGGCGATGTGTCATGAACCAGCCCGTCAGGAGAAAATACGGACGCGGGGACGCAAACGCACACGAATCAATTTAGACGCGACATGAATATTTTGTGGAAAAGTTTTGACTTGTCCAGCAACGACACGGCATTCGTCATCAATCACCGTAGTCGTGCGGAGATTTGCTGTGTTTTCGAGTCAAGCTTCGCACAAGCATAATGGACTTGCGGCGCGTTGCGCGAGTGACGGCAACCCAACGCGCTGGCGACTTTCAACCGCAAGCTGAACGAATGCGAAGCTTCAAAAAATCGGACGCCCGAAAAGAAAAGACCCGTCCGGGGGGACAACCGGACGGGTCGAGCCATATGGGCGCTTGGGGTGGATGGGCGCTCGCGCCTGATATGACTGATGGGGAGGGATGACCGCTCCCACATCAGTTGGTCGTGGCAGCCGGCTGAACGTTCAATGCAGGCTCTGCTTTTTTGACCTTCGGCCTCTGCCGCATCATTGACGCAGCCGCTACCGCGTCGCCGGCCTATCTGCCTGAGAAACCGCGGATTTATCGTCCGCGCCGGACAGCGAGGGTTGCTCGATCGCGCGGCTGCCGGGCTCGTCGCGACGCTTCCCCACGTCTTCACGTTTTGTTGTATCTGAGGCAGCCGCGACCGGCGTCGCGCTGTCGGCGGGAACGGCCGTGACCGCCGCAAATGCGTCGGCCTGACCGTCGCCGAAAAGGTCGTCACGTCCGGGTGAGCCGAGATCGCGCGCAGTCTTTGCCAGCGTCATGCGCAGCGCTTCCGGCTTCAGAGCGTAGTTGCGCGCGAGCAGCAGCGCCGCGACGCCGGAGACATAAGCGGCCGAGAACGAGGTCCCCGACGTCATCTGGTATTTGCCGTCGGGCGCCGGCAGGAAGATGTCGACGCCGGGGGCTGCGAGCGCAATGTAGTTGCCGCGGTTGGAGGCGGAGAAGAGCCTGTCCTGCTGATCCGTCGCACTGACCGCGATCACGTTGGGATTGGCTGCCGGATAGAGCGGCGGTGATTTCGCGCCGGCATTGCCGGCGGCGGCAATCAACACGAGGCCGCGCGCGGCAGTCGCCGCGATGGCGCGCTCGATCACCGCGTCCTTCGGACCGGCAAAGCTCATATTGACGATCTGTGCGCCGTGCTCGGCGGCGTAATTCAGGGAGCGCAGGATGATGTAGGACGAGCTCTCGGCGCCGCCGTTGGCGCCCCCGAAGGCGCGGATGGCGATGATGCGGGCCTCGGGCGCGCTGCCCATCAGCCGGGCATGCGCGACGATGGCACCGGCGATGCCGGTGCCATGGACGTGCGGCCCTTCGGCACTGCCGAGTGCATCGAAATTGTCGGCGACGGAATTGGCGAGTTCGGGATGCTTGGCATCGATGCCGGAATCGATCACGGCGATCGTGACGTTGGCTCCGCGTGCCAGCGTATGCGCCTGCGGCAGGCGGAGCTTTGTCAGCGCATATTGCGCAGGATCGCCCTCGGTCGTCCCCGCCGAGTTCTGGTCCTGAAGCAAATAACGGAAGTTCGGCTGGAGCGAGCGCACGCTGCCGTCGGCCGCGAATTCGCGGCGCACCGTCTCGTACGGCCGGCCGTCGGTGATGCGGAACAGACCGAACGTGGCTCCGATCAGTGGGAAGGTCTCGGAAGCGACGCGGGTCAGGCCATGGCGACGCGCCAGTTCGTCGGCCTCGGTCGATGACAGCGCGCCGTCGATCTCGGCGACGAATTCGCCTGGGACGCTGCGCAGGTTGGCCGCGGCCGGCGTGCTGTTGCCACGCCCCTTGCCGGCGCTCTTCTTGCCTGATTTTCCGGTGCCCTCGCCGCCTGCGTTCGACTGCGCCAGGCATTCGCCATCGCCGTCACGATAGGGTGCGGTGCAGGCTGGATAGAGGTTGGGCGAGTAGCGCACATAGGGCAGCACCGGCGTAAGCCGCGTGCGCGACGACGTGGTGTGAGGAATGGTCGCTATCGCCCGCGGGCCGCGGTCGACGCTGACCGCGCGCGCGGCGACGCTGGGGCTGACCCGCGGGGCGATGCTCGGAGTGATGGTCGGCGTGCGCGAGGGCACACTGATCGTAGGCGTGCGCATGATCGCCTGCGCCTGCGCAACCTCGACACCAAGACAGGTGGCGATCAGAAGCGCGGCCCCGATCGATGAAGCGCAGGCCCCGGCACGCACCCTGCTCTCGGATTTGCGCGTCATCGGCTCGACGGCGCGCCTAGGGCGCCGCGACGGCGAGGTTGACGAACTTCTCGCGCTGCATCCTGCCGAGCAACGAGGCGAACTCGTCCTGGCTCATCGCCCTGTCGAATTGCAGGCGGAACATGCCACCTTTGGCGTCGCCGATGATCGAAGCCTGGTAGCTGTCGAGCAGCGCGGTGATGTCGGCGACGCGCGCCTCTGGCGTGAAGCGCACCAGCGCACGTGCCGGCGCGGCCGTGCTACCGAGCTCGCGTGTGATCGGCGCGCTGGTCGAGAGCGAAGCCGTCTGGAAGGTCGCCGGCTGGTTCTTCATCAGCACGGCCCCGATGATGCCGGCCTGCAGCACGAGCGCGACGGCGCCGAGGCTTGCCGACCACGCCAGCGTGCGCGGCGACAGGCTCGCGAAGAAGGCCGAGATGCGCGCCGACAGCGGCAGCGAGCCGGTCGTCCGCGCCGGCTCGGCGTCGATCGCTGCGAACAGCTTCTGCATCGCGCGCGCCGACGGCGCCCCTAGGCTCTCGTTCAGATGGATGGTCTCTTCGTACTCGCCGCGGATCGCGGCATATTGCTTGGCAAGCTCGGGATCGCGCGCCAGCGCTTCCTCGACACGGCGCGCATCGCGCGCGTTCAGCGTGCCGGCAGCGTGCCAGGGCAGCAGCAGTTCAATTTCACTGGGCTCTTGCTCCAGCATCTTCTTGCTCAAAGCCATCATGGCCAGCCTCGCTCAACGCCGGCTGCCTTCAGCAGTTCGGCCAGTTTCTTGCGCGCATAGAACAAGCGCGTCTTCACAGTGTTCTCCGGTATCCCGACGATTTCGGCCACCTCTTCCACGGATTTCTCGTGGTAGTAGACGAGATCGACGATCTCCCGATGTTCCGGCGAGAGACCCGTCAGACACTCCCGCAACGCCTCACTGGTATCCTTCTTCTGCACCACCGTTTCCGGATCGTCGGACGAATCCTCGATCGCGTTGGCAGCTTCTTCGTCCAGCTCGAAATCCTTCCTGCGCCGCAGCGCAGACAGGGCCTTGAATCGGGTGATTGCCAGCAGCCAGGTGGAAACGGCGGATCGGCCCTCGAACTTGCCGGCTTGACGCCAGACGTCGAGAAACACCTCGCTGATGAGGTCTTCCGCAGCCTGCTCGTCCCGCACGAGCCTCAGTCCGAACCTGTAAACCCTGACATGGTGCCGCCCGTACAGCACCTGCATGGCGAGCCGGTCACCTTGAGCGATCCTGGCGATCAGCATCTCGTCCGAAGCCGCCTGTGTCACGCTCAATGGCCGTCTCGCAAAGTTGGTCGGGTCGATGCGGTGGACGGTTCGACGGGAGGGGCAAAATTGTTGAGGCTACCGCAGTCATACTGGGGCTGATGTGAGCTACCCCACATCTGCGCATTTTTCTTACCCCACCCGCCGAAGTCAGCGGCATCGATCCAGACAGGTATCATAATACTAAGACGCTTCCCTGCGGAATGCCGCCCGGCACAGGCGGGCGGCTAATTCCGGTTCCATAGCAGCCCTGCACCACGTTTGTCGCGCCAAGCCCTGCTTTGGCTCGACCGCATCGCGAAAGATGCATGATCCCCGGTAAAAATTCTCGCGGTGCCCGGTTCGGATTCGGCTCCAGAAGGATACCAAACCTAAAGGCTTGCCACGTAGATTTTGCGCTGACATCCATCATTGGCGGGACCATGAGCACGGCCGCGACGTCCTTTCCAGAGAGGAATGCCGCAGAGGTCGCGGATCTTGTCCTCGCACCTGGGACGACGGCCCCCGAAGTCCAGGCGCGCCGGGCCCGGCAGCGCCGCCAGATGTATATCGGCCAGGTCCACGGCCATCCCATTGGCGATGAGGTGCTTCGCACCTTCGCGATCAGCATTTTCGCCAACATCCGGCCGACCGACAGTTTCGGCCGCTATGGCGGCGAGGAATTCCTGCTGCTGCTGCCGGGCACGTCCGGCGAAGCCGCACCTCACATGCTCGAGCGCTTGCGCCAAATCGTCGCCGATCTCGACTGGAGCGCGTTTTCCCCGGGCATGCACGTGACCATTTCCGCGGGCGTCGTGACGCTGCACGACAACGATACTGCCGATACGTTTCTAGCGCGCGCCGACCGCGCGCTCTATTCCGCCAAGGCGCAAGGGCGCAATCGCGTTGCAACGGGCTGACCAATTCATTTCCTCCGGCGCGTGAGAAGACGCCGCCGGATCGAACGCTCCAGGACAGGGCAATGAGATCGAAATCGGCAACACCATCCGAGAACCTGATCGAGGAACTGCAGGCGGCCCTCTCGCACGGCACAGTTGCGCGCCGGGTCGAGACGCTGCGCCGTGTCACCGATCTCTTCGTGGGCAATGCAGTCGATTATTCCGACGACCACATCCGGGTGTTCGACGACGTGTTCCAGTGCCTGATCGAGCAGATCGAGATTTCGGCCAGGGCACTGCTCGCCGAGCGCCTCGCACCGATCGCGTCCGCGCCACCGCAGATCATCCGCACGCTCGCGCTCGACGAGGTCATCGAGGTCTCCGGCCCGGTGCTGTCGAAGTCGGAACGGTTGGACGAGGCGACCCTGATCGAGATCGCGCGCACCAGGAGCCAAGCGCATCTCAAGGCGATCTCGCTGCGGCGGATGCTGTCGGAAGCGCTGACCGACGTGCTGGTGACGCGTGGCAACGAGGACGTGGTGCAGTCAACCGTCAGCAATCCGGGCGCGCGGTTCTCCGAGGGAAGTCTCGACGACCTCGTCACGCGCGCCGAACGCGACGACGACCTCGCCAGCTGCATCGGCTTGCGGCCCGACCTGCCGCGGCATCACTATCTGAGGCTGGTCGCCAAGGCGTCATCGAGCGTGCGCAGGAAGCTCGCGGCCGCGCATCCCGAGCTCGCAGACGAAGTGTCGAGCGCAGTCCAGCAAGCGGCCCAACGGGTCCGCGCCGCCACCATGACCAGGCAGACCGAGATGGCGCGCGCACTGGTGAAGTCGCTGCACGAGGACGGCCGCCTCAACGAATTCCAGGTCACGACCTTCGCCGAACAGGGCAAGTTCGACGAGACCAATGCCGGGCTTGCCGCGCTCGCCGGCGTCGCGGTCGAGACCGCCGAGACTGTGATGATCGAAAGCCGCACCGAGGGCGTGATGATCCTCGCCAAGGTCGCGGGCATGCAATGGTCGAGCGTGCGCGCCATCATCGCCATGCGCGAGAAGCTCTCCGGCGGGCCGCAGACCGACATGCTGGCACTACGCGACACCTACGAGGCCTTGCGCTCATCGACGGCGCAGCAGGTGCTGCGCTTCCACCGCATGCAAAGCGCAACACCGGTGGCCTGAACTAAAGCGCGACGAGATCGGGATGAATCGCCATCGCGCTTTAGGTTCTTGTTTAAGCACGATCTTTTCGGAAAACCGCCGCACATTTTTCCGGATCATGCCCTAGTATCTCAACACCCTCGCACCAACCGCCGCACCGATCACGGTCATGACCACCGTCGCGAGCGTGTACCAGGTCGCGACGAACAGGGGCGAGTCGTCGGTGCAGTGCGAGGCATAGAGGGTCGCGGCGAGCCCGGCCGAGACCAGACCGGCGAATGCACCGGCCAGTGCAGGCCGCGACGGCGCGCCGTGGCGCAGGCCGAACAGCGCCCCCGCAAGCAGCGGCAATGACATCGCAGGGATCGCGACCAGGCACACCCGGGAGTTCTTGCCCATCAGGCGCATCGTCATCGGCATGGCTGGCGCCATCATCGCCTCGCTGCCGATCGCCACCGCAAGCAGGCCGACAGGGAGCAGCAGCAGCCAGCCCCAGCCGCGCAGCAGGGCTTCTGGCCGCGACAAATGCAGGCTGACGATGATGGCGGGGATTGCGAGCGACAGCGTCACCGCGAACTTCATGTCGAAGAACGGATTGCGCATGGCGCTCATCACGTCGGCGCGCACGCCGAGGAATGTCGCAAAAATCAGGATCGACAAGGGCGCGGCGACCAGCAGAGCCAAGGTCAGCATGGCGCCGACGCGCGGCGCGCGGTGCGCGTTGTCGGCTGCGAGCGAGCGAATGAGTTGATCGGTGTCCATGACTAATGGTCCCGCAGTTTGGCCGTCAGCGCGGCGAGTCCGCGATGCAGCGCGACCCGCACCGCACCTTCGCTCATGGAGAACTTCGCTGCAGTGTCCTTGATCGAGGCGGCCTCGACCGCGATCGACTGCAACACGTCACGCTGGCGCTGCGGCAAGGTGCTCAGCTGCGCGGCGACTTCGCCCGCCGAAGCCGTCTCCTGCGGCGCCTCGCCCGGCAGCGTCTCGGCGAAATCGTCGATGTTGACGAAGACGCGCTTGCCGCGCCGGCGGAGCGCGTCGATCAGTTTGTTGCGGCCGATCGCAAACAGCCAGGGCGCGAAGGGGGCTTCGCTGTCCCAGGTGTGCCGCTTCAGATGCACCGCCAACAGAATCTCCTGCACGATATCCTCGGCCTGGTCGGGAGGCTGCCCGGCCCGCGCCAGGCCGCGCCTTGCGGCGGCGCGCAGCACCGGCGTGACCGCCTTCAACAGGCGATGATACGCCGCATCATCGCCTGCCATGGCCGACCGCATCAGGCCGGTCCATTCGTCCTCACGTCCGCGCACCCGCGCCCCTCACCATGCAATTCGGCCGCTCTTTCAATTTGTTACGGGGACGCCGGGCTTATCACGAATTCGTGATCGAGACCCGGACCTCGCGACCGATGCGACAGCAAACATCGGCGACGGCTCATAACACCGATTGACGCGTCCCGCATCGGTCCGCCGGTGGCGAGGGGACGCTTTGCCCCGTTTTTGCCGGGTCTAACCCGAAGATTCCCATTTTTTGCCCCGCTGTCGTCACGCCCCGGGGTCTCTGTTCGCAGCCGGGACGGGCGGAATTGGGGAGATCGTCAACATGATGAAGACCAGCGCGCGCGCGGCCCTGATTGTCTTGGCCGGGCTTTTCTTGCTGTTCGGGGGCGTTGCTCAGGCGGCGCCGGATTCGGCCGCGAGCAGTAAAGCGGACAGCGCGGACAAGCAGGCCGATACGGCCAAGCACCGGCGCCATGACTCGCGCCGCACCAGCAGCAAGGCGGTGCAAAAATCCGACGACAAGGCCGACAAGAAGGACGCTGCGGCAAAGGCCGACGAGGCCAAGAACGGCACCAAGGCCGATGGTGAGGTGCCGCCGTCCAGCCAGATGCCGCCCAACGTCGCCAACGCCAATGCGCAGCTCGCCGCCGATACGCCGCCTGCCGCTGCCGCCTCCGCGATGACGAACCGCGCCAACGACAATGTCCAGGCAGCAGCCGATAATACCAACGCAGCGCCCCCCGAAAGTCAGGTCGTCGCGCCCGATCAGCTCAACGACATCGATCGCGCCCTGCAACAGGAGAACCCGCCGGCGCAGAAGGCGGTGATTGCCGCAACCGAGGCGCAGCCAAGGCCGGCGCTGGTGATGGCAAGCAGCCAGCAGAGCTCGGCCTGGGACCAGAGCTCCCTGATCGGCAAGATCTTCATCGGCGTCGGCACGCTGCTGACGCTGGCGTCCGCCGCGCGGATGTTCATGGCGTGATTGCTGGCCGATTGGCGGCCTGAGACCTGGCCCGGCGGACCTCGTCCGGAACGCGCGTCTCGTCGCGTTCCGGCGGCCGGTACCCCTTGAAGCCCACCGCGCCAGCGGGCACATTGCCCGCTCAATCAAAAGCGTGGGTGGAACATGAGCACGTTCGAACACATCATCGTCGAAAACATCGGTGCGGTCGGCATCATCAAGCTGAACCGGCCGAAGATGCTCAACGCGCTCTCTTTCGGCGTCTTCCGCGAGATCGCTGCCGCCGTGGACGATCTCGAGGCCGATGATGCCATCGGCTGCATCGTCGTGACCGGAAACGAGAAGGCCTTTGCCGCCGGCGCCGACATCAAGGAGATGCAGCCCAAGGGCTTCATCGACATGTTCTCCGAGGATTTCGCCGCGATCGGCGGCGACCGCGTCGCGCGTTGCCGCAAGCCGACGATCGCGGCGGTTGCCGGCTATGCGCTGGGCGGCGGCTGCGAGCTTGCCATGATGTGCGATTTCATCATCGCCGCCGACACCGCAAAGTTCGGCCAGCCCGAGATCACGCTCGGCACCATTCCCGGCATCGGCGGTACCCAGCGCCTGACGCGGGCGATCGGCAAGTCCAAGGCAATGGACCTCTGCCTCACCGGCCGGATGATGGATGCGGCGGAAGCCGAGCGCTCGGGTCTCGTCAGCCGCATCGTACCCGCCGACAAGCTGATGGACGAAACGATCGCCGCAGCCGAGAAGATCGCGTCGATGTCGCGCCCTGCGGCCGCGATGGCCAAGGAAGCGGTGAACCGCGCCTTCGAGACCACGCTTGCCGAGGGCATGAGCGTCGAGCGCAATCTGTTCCACTCCACCTTCGCGCTGGAGGACCGTGCCGAGGGCATGGCGGCATTCATCGAGAAGCGCAAGCCGGTGAACAAGAACCGGTAGGGCGCACACCGGTCAGGCTGGTGTAAGGCTCTGGCGCCTTCCCGCTGAAATCCTGTGACGGAGCTGCAACAAGCACGGAATACATGGGAGTTTTCCCCGCGGCAGTTTGCCTGCGGGACCTCGGCTGGCTAAACAGTTAAGAGGCCATCGTCGGTGGGGGCGGATAGCCGGGGGTTAAGCGGGATTACATGATTGGGCGTACCGCCAGAGCCGGTCGCGTGGTGACGCGGCATCGATGGGGCGTGGGTCCCGTGTTTGCAACATGGACCACGCTGGCGCTCTCCTGCGCCCTGCCCTCCGCCGCCTGGGCCGAAGCTCTGCCCGAGGCGCTGGCCAAGGCCTACCAGACCAATCCGCAGCTCAATGCCGAGCGCGCGCGCCAGCGCGCGACCGACGAGAACGTGCCGCAGGCGCTTGCCGGCTACCGGCCGCAGATCGTGGCGAGCCTCAGCGCCGGCCTGCAATCGGTGCGCAATCTGTTGCCCGACAACACCATCCAGACCGCCAATCTGAAGCCCTGGATCATCGGCGTCACCGTGACGCAGACCCTGTTCAATGGTTTCCGCACCGCCAATGGCGTACGGGCCGCCGAACTCCAGGTGCAGTCGGGCCGGGAGGCGCTGCGCAATGTCGGCCAGGGCGTGCTGCTCGATGCGGTCACCGCCTACACCAACGTGCTCGCCAACCAGTCGCTGGTCGAGGCGCAGCGCTCCAACGTCGCCTTCCTGCGCGAGACACTCGCCGTCACCCAGCGCCGTCTCAATGCCGGCGATGTCACGCCGACCGACACCGCCCAGGCCGAAGCCCGTCTCAACCGCGGCCTCTCCGATCTCAACGCGGCCGAGGTCGCGCTCGCCGTCAGCCAGGCCACCTATACGCAAGTGATCGGCAATGCGCCGTCGCAGCTCAAGCCTGCCGAGGCCATCGACCGCTATCTGCCGAAGAGCCGCGAGGACGCCATGACGATGGCGATCCGCCAGCATCCGGCGGTGATGGCCGCCAGCTTCGACGTCGACGTCGCCTCCACCAACATCCGCATCGCCGAAGGCACGCTGCTGCCGAGCGCGACCATCCAGGGCAGCGCCAGCAAGAGCCGCAACAACGACCCGACCCTCGGCACCTTCGCCGAGGACCAGGCCTCGATCATCGCCAACGTCACCGCGCCGATCTATGACGGCGGCCAGGCCGCGGCGCAGACCCGGCAGGCCAAGGAGATGACGGCGCAGAGCCGGCTGGTGCTCGACCAGGTGCGCAATCAGGCGCGCACGGCGGCGGTCAGCGCCTGGGCCGCCAATGAAGGCGCCAAGATCGCGGTCTCGGCCTCGGAGTCCGAGGTGAAGGCGGCGACCGTCGCGCTGCAGGGCGTGCAGCGCGAGGCCGCCGGCGGGCAGCGCACGACGGTCGACGTCTTGAACTCGCAAGCCGATCTGATCCAGGCCAAGGCCCGCCTGATCGGTGCGCAACGCGACCGGGTGATCGCCTCCTACACGCTGCTCAGCGCCATCGGCCATCTCGATGTCAAGACGCTGAACCTGAATACGCCGGACTATCTGCCCGAGGTGCACTACCACCAGGTCCGCGACGCCTGGCACGGCCTGCGCACGCCGTCGGGGCAGTAGCCTAAATCTCTCTGGTGGATGCCGATGAAAAGCCGCCGCATTCATCTGATGGGAGCCTCGGGCTCCGGCGTGACCACGATCGGTCGCGCGCTCGCCGGCCGGCTGGCGCTGCCGCATCACGACAGCGACGACTATTTCTGGCTGCCGACCGTGCCGCCCTATCAGACGACCCGCCCCGCCGCCGACCGCCTGCGCCTGATGCGCGAGATGTTCTTGCCGCGCCTCGACTGGGTGCTCAGCGGAACCGTCACCGGCTGGGGCAACGAGCTCGTCCCGCTCTTCGATCTCGTCATCTTTGTGACGACGCCACGCGAGCTTCGCTTGCAGCGCCTGCGTGGCCGCGAGGCCGCGCATTTCGGAGCTGATGCCGTCGCGCAGGGCGGCTGGCGTCATGAGGAAACGAAATCTTTCGTCGAATGGGCCTCGCGCTACGAAGCCGGCGACCGCGAGGGCCGCAGTCTCGCAAAAGATGAGGCTTGGCTCGCGGGCCTGTCCTGCCCGGTCGTGCGCGTGGACGGCTCGCGTCCGCTTGCTGGTCTCGTCGAGCAGCTATGCAGCGAAGCGGAGCGGCTGCCCGGCTGACGTGATAGTCTCCTCTCACCCGCCTACAAAAAAATAACCGGGAGAGAAACCATGCTCAATCGACGCAGCGTCCTGCTTGCCTCCCTCGCCGCCGGAGTAGCCATGACCAACAGAGCCCACGCCCGCGCGGCGCAGCCTGCGACGCCGATCAATTTCGACGTGCCGGCGCATGCCTGCGACTGCCATACCCACATTCATGGCGATGTCGAAAAGTTTCCGTTCTTCGCGGGACGCGTCTATACGCCGGAGCCGGCGAGCCCGGAAGAAATGGCGGCGCTGCACAAGGCGCTGCATATCGAGCGCGTGGTGATCGTGACGCCGAGCGTCTACGGCACCGACAATTCGTCCACTCTGTTCGGCATGAAGGCGCGCGGCGCGACCGCGCGCGGCGTCGCCGTGATCGACGACAAGACGCCGGAGAGCGCGCTCGATACGATGCATCAGGACGGCTTCCGCGGCATCCGCCTCAATCTGGCGACCGGCGGCGTCAATGATCCCAATGTCGGCCGACCACGCTTCACCGCCGCCGTCGAGCGCATGAGGACGCGCGGCTGGCACGTGCAGCTCTACACCACGCTGACCATGATCTCGGCGATCAAGGACCTGGTCGAGACGGCGCCGGTGCCCGTCGTGTTCGACCATTTCGGCGGCCTCGAGGCTTCGCTCGGGCTGGAGCAGCCGGGCTTCTCCGATCTCGTCGCACTGGTGAAGTCCGGCAAGGCCTACGTGAAGATCTCCGGCGCCTATCGTTCGTCCAAGCTCGCGCCCGACTATCAGGACATGGTGCCCTATGCCCGCGCGCTGATCACGGCGAATGCCGACCGCATCGTCTGGGGCACCGACTGGCCGCATCCGGATTCGAGCCGCGTCGAGGGACGCAAGCCCACCGACATCGCGCCGCTCTATCAGATCGACGACGGCCGCCTGCTCAACCAGCTCCCGGTGTGGGCGCCGGACGCGGAGGTGCGCAAGAAAATCCTGGTCGACAATCCGGCGCGGCTCTACGGGTTCTGACGGTCAGCGCGCGCGGCGGGAGAAAAAGGAGATCAGGACCGGCAAGGTCACCAGGATCACAACCGGCGCCAGCATCATGCCGGTGACGACGACGACCGCGAGCGGCTTCTGCACCTGCGAGCCGATGCCTTCGGACAGTGCCGCCGGCAGCAGGCCGACGCCTGCGACAACGCAGGTCATCAGCACGGGCCGGAGCTGCAGCTCGCCGGTGCGCACGACCGCGCCCATGCGGTCCATTCCCTCCTCGATGAGCTGGTTGAACTGCGAGATGATGATGATGCCGTCCATCACGGCGATGCCGAACAGCGCGATGAAGCCGATTGCCGCGGACACGCTGAACGCCGTGCCGGTGATCAACAGCCCGAGCACGCCGCCGAAGATCGCCATCGGGATCACGCTCATCGCGAGCAGCGTGTCCGCCATCGAACCGAAGTTGAACCAGAGCAGGATGCCGATCAGCGCCAGCGAGATCGGCACCACGATCGACAGTCGCCGGATCGCGTCCTGGAGATTGCCGTACTCGCCGACCCATTCCATGTGCGAGCCAGGCGGCAGTTGCACCTGATCGGCGATCTTCTGCTGCGCCTCGCGGATCGCGCTGCCGAGGTCGCGCTCGCGCACCGAGAACTTGATCGGCAGATAGCGCTCCTGCTGCTCGCGATAGATGTAAGCCGCTCCCGAGACGAGGTTGATAGTGGCGACCTCGCTCAACGGGATCTGCGTGACGGTGCCGTTCGGCCCGGGCGCGCCGACGCGCAAATTCTGGATCGCCTCGGCACTCCGGCGGTATTCCGGCGCGAGGCGAACGATGATCGGAAAATGGCGGTCACTTCCAGGCTCATAAAGGTCGCCGGCGGTGTCGCCGCCGATCGCGACCTTGATGGTGGCATTGATGTCGCCCGGCGCAAGGCCGTAGCGCGCGGCCTTGGCGCGATCGATGTCGATCTGGACGGTCGGCTGCCCGAGCGAGGTGAACACCGCAAGGTCGGTGACGCCCTGCACGGTGGCCAGCACCGACTTGATCTTGTTGGCGGTGTCGGTGAGCGCCTGGAGGTCGCTGCCGAACAGCTTGATCGAGTTCTCGCCCTTCACGCCGGAGACGGCTTCCGAGACGTTGTCCTGGAGGTATTGCGAGAAGTTGAACTCGACACCGGGGAAGCGATCGTCGAGCTGCTTGAGCAGTTGCGCGGTCAATTCTTCCTTGTCGTGCGTGCCGGGCCATTGGCTCGCGGGCTTGAGCGGCGCGAAGAACTCGGCGTTGAAGAAGCCGGCCGCGTCGGTGCCGTCGTCGGGACGACCGTGCTGCGACACAACGGACTCGACCTCGGGCCGCGCGCGGATCACCTTGCGCATCTCGTTGACATAGGAATTGCCTTCCTGCAGCGAGATGGTCGGCGGCAGCGTGGCGCGGATCCAGAGATTGCCCTCTTCCAGCTTCGGCAGGAATTCGAGACCGAGCAGCCGGCCGAGCGCCACCGTCATCACCACGAGGCCGACGGCGCCGCCGAGGACGATGTTGCGGTTGGCGACGGCCCAGTTCAGCACCGGCATGTAGAGCCGGTGCAGGATCAGCATGACCTTCGTCTCGGTTTCCTGGACGTGGGCGGGCAGGATGATCGCGGACAGCGCCGGCGTGACAGTGAACGTCGCAAGGAGCCCGCCGGCGAGCGCATAGGCATAGGTGCGGGCCATCGGCCCGAAGATGTTACCCTCGACGCCGGAGAGCGTGAACAGCGGCAGGAAGGCCGCGATGATGATTGCCGCTGCAAAGAAGATTGAGCGCGAAACGTCCGCCGCGGCGCTGAGGATTGCATGGCTCTTCATGCCGAACAGCGTCTCATTCGACATCTGCTCGGTTTCCGACACCGGCGTCGTCTCGGTCAGACGCCGGAAGATCGCCTCCACCATGATCACGGTGGCATCGACGATCAGGCCGAAATCGATCGCTCCGACTGACAACAGGTTCGCCGATTCTCCGCGGAGCACCAGGATGATCACGGCGAAGAACAGTGCGAATGGAATGGTGGCGCCGACGATCAGCGCGCTACGGAGATCACCAAGGAATATCCACTGCAACAGCACGATCAGCAAAATGCCGACCACCATGTTGTGCAGCACGGTGTGAGTGGTGAGCTCGATCAGATCCCCACGGTCGTAGATGCGCTCGATGCGCACGCCGGGCGGCAGGATGCTGGAGTTGTTGATCTGCTGGACCAGCTGGTGGACGCGCTTGATGGTCGGCGAGCTCTGCTCGCCGCGCCGCATCAGGACGATGCCTTGCACGATGTCGTCGGACTCGTCGATGCCGGCGATGCCGAGGCGGGGTTTCTGGCCGACCGTGACGGTGGCGACGTCCTTGACCAGCACCGGGTTGCCGCCTGTCTGCGCCACCATGGTATTGGCGAGATCGTCGATCGAGCGGATCAGGCCGACGCCGCGCACCACGGCCGATTGCTGGCCGATATCCACGGTGTTGCCGCCGACATTGACGTTGGAATTGCCGACTGCCTGGAGCAATTGCGGCAGGGTCAGGCCGTTGGCGACCAGCTTGTTGAAATCGACCTCGAGCTCATAGGTCTTGCTCTTGCCGCCCCAGCCGGTGACGTCGATGACGCCGGGCACGGCCCGGAAGCGGCGCTGCAGGATCCAGTCCTGGATGGTCTTGAGGTCGAGCACGCTGTAATTCGGCGGGCCGACGAGACGATACCTGAAGATTTCGCCGATCGGGCTGAGCGGCGAGATTTGCGGCTGCACGTTACCGGGCAGCGGCGCGAGCTGCGCCAGACGGTTCAGCACCTGCTGCAACGCTTCGTCATAAGTATAGGCGAAGGAGAATTGGAGCTTGATGTCGGAGAGGCCGTAGAGCGAGATGGTGCGGATGGTGGTGAGGTTCTTCAGACCTGCGACCTGGGTCTCGATCGGGATCGTGATGTAGCGCTCGATCTCCTCCGCCGACAGGCCCGGGCTTTGCGTCACGATGTCGACCATCGGCGGGGTCGGATCGGGATAGGCCTCGATGTTGAGCTGGTTGAACGCGATCAGGCCGCCGATCAACACGGCCACGAACATGCCGACCATCAGAAAGCGCCGGTTGACGGCAAGGGCGACGAGACGATCCATTCAGGTCTTCAATTTCTTTGGGTCGTCGATCAGCTGCCTGACGCCGCGCGGTCGATGAAAAGGCTGCCTTTGGTGACGATCTGCTCGCCAGGCTTCAGATTGCTGGTGACTTCGACGAGGTTGCCGTTGATGAGACCGGTCTTGATCTGGCGCAGCTCGACCGATTTGTCCTCGCGCGCGACCCAAAGACGAACCTTGTCGGCTTCATAGATCAGCGCCTGCTTCGGCACCGCCGGCGCGGCGCGGTCGCCGGCCGAATAGATCGTGACATTCGCGAACATCTCCGGCTTCAGCAGCCCGTCCTGGTTGTCGATGGTGGCGCGGACCAGCAGGCGGCGGGTGGTGGGGTCGATCGCGGCGGCAACGTAGTTGATCTTGGCGGCGAGCGGACGGCCCGGCAGGGCCATCACATTGACGCTGATGTCCTGCCCGATGCACACCGCGGCCGCATCGCTCTCCCGCACGAAGGCGGTGAGCCAGACCGTGGAGAGATCGCCGACCACGAAGACCGGATCGCTGGCGCCGGCGCTGACATATTGGCCGGGGCCGATCTTGCGCTGCACGACCGTGCCGGAAATCGGCGAGTAAATCGTGATCTCCCGATTGATCGTACCCTTGTCCTGGAACGTCTTGATGGTCTCGTCGGTGAAGCCGAGGATGCGCAGCTTGTTGCGCGCGGCTTCCAGCGCCGTCACCGCGGAGCGCATGTCGTTCTGCGCCTGGATCTGGGTTGTTTCCGCCTGCTGGTAGTCCTTCAGCGGAATGGCGTGCCCCTCGTAGAGATCCTTGGCGCGTTTGTACTGGATGTCGGCGAGATCGATCGCCGACTTCGCCTTGTTCTGCGCAGTCATCGCCGCGATGAAATCGTTCTGGGCCTGCACCGTGTCGGCGGCCTCGATCGTAAACAGCGGTTGACCTTGCTTCAGCATCTCGCCGGGCTTGGCCAGCAGCTTGGTGACCCGGCCCGCATAGGGCGAAAACACCGGTGTCGAGCGGTCCTCGTCAACGGCGACCTTGCCCTCGGTGACATATTCGGCGCGGAAGGTCTTGGCCTTGACCGGCTCGATCGTCAGCGTCGCCCATTCGGACGGCGTCGGCGTGAAGGTCTGCGCATTCTTGCGTGACTGACTCGAGATCTCGGAGGGCTTCTTTTCCTTCGGCCCCGCATAGAGGAAGCCGTAGGCCCCGGCACCGGCAAGAGCTAGTAAAACTACGGACACGATCATCCGTTGTCTTGTAAACACCTGCAATCGCTTGGTATTTTCAACTGCCATGGAGCCCGGTCGTGTCTGCGGCGATCTCGGCAGACGCCTGCCTTGTCGATCGCGCTAATACTGCCGAATTGGGAGTTCAAACAACCTAAAAAACGCCTCGCACCTTTCGGTTTGCGTTAAAATTTTGCGACACGTCAGCTTCACGTCAGCTTCGCTCCGGCCACTGTGCCGGATGGCTGCCAAGCGGCATTGCCGGACGGCCCCATCGCGCCGGCGTCTTCGATAGCAGTGCGGAATGGCGCACTGCCTTCAACGTGCCGAAGCCAGATGGCACGCTCTCGATGAACGCAGCGTGTACGGCCTCGCCCGTAAGATCCGGCGTATTCAGCCCGCCGTCGAGCCGGCCGAGATTCCACAGCCACCGTCCGGTCTGCGCCAGCGACACGCGCACGTGCCAGCTGCCGCCTTCGCGCGCCTGGCGCGCTTTGGCCATCATCGCGCCGAACGCCATCAGATAGCCGGTGGCGTGATCGAGGATCTGTGCCGGCAATTCCTTGGGCGCATCGATGCCGGCGGCCCGCCCTTCGGCATGATTGAAGCCAGTCGCGGTCTGCACCAGAGAGTCGAAGCCGCGCCGTTCGGCCCAGGGGCCGGTGTGACCATAGGCCGACAGCGTGACATAGACGAGGCCGGGATTGATTTGCGCTGCGTCCTCCGGCGCAAAGCCGAGCGCGGCGAGCGCACGCGGGCGATAGCCTTGCGAGAAGATGTCGGCGTCTTTCAATAGCTCGCGCAGCTGCGCACGCCCGGCCTCATTCTTCAACTCGATGGAGGTGGTGAGCTTGCCGCGACCGGTATCGATGGTGAGCCAGGGAATCGCGGGCAGCTGTGGCCCTGACACCAGCAGCACGTCTGCGCCGTGCGCAGCGAGCGTGCGGCCGGCGACGGGGCCCGCGATGACGCGGGAGAGATCGAGGACGCGAAGACCCGAGAGCGGACGATCGCCTCTTGGCCACGGCTTTGGCCGGGCCTCGCCGATCCTCTCGATCGACACCAGCGGCAGTTCGGCGAGTGCACGCGCCTGCGGCAGCACCGCCCATTCGTCATAGCCGCGCATCAAGGCGACGACGCCGCCTGCTGCGTAGGCCGCGGTTTCGAAATCCTCGCCGCGCCACTGCATCAACGCGGCTTGAACTTTCTCGCGTTCGGGCGCGCAGGAAAGCACCTTGCAGACGGCGTCACGATGATGCGGGAAATTGGTGTGGCAGCGGACGAAGCGGCCGTCGCCGGTCCGGTAGACGCCGGCGATGGCGTCCCAGGCCGGCGGTGGCGGCTTGTCATCGACGCGCAGATAGCGCTCGGAGCGGCATTCGGCGACGGCGTGGCGCATGTCGACATGAACATCCTGAGTCTCACCGCTGCGCAGTCGGCAGATTTCGGCGGCGGCAAGGCCGGCGGCGGCTATCGTCGTCTGGCCGGCGACGGCGACACGAAACGAGGATGGGATCTGTGGCTCGGTGCCGGTCAGCCGCACGCGATCGAGGGCGGACGCATCACCGCCGACGGAGGTCCAGATACTGCGAAGAATATCGGCGGGGCTTTGCATGGCCGCTTCTCTCCGTTTCCAGGAGCATGATCTTTCGGAAAACCGCTGCACACTTTCACGGATCATGCTGTAGTTTTTGCGACCATCCATCAGCACACAAGGGAATGCAATGGCCGCCATCGATCCCCTCACCGCAGGCGCCGTCTTCGTCGCGACGGCGGCCACCGACGCCGTCTATGTGATGTTCACCTCGGCCGTGGTCGCGCGCAAGCGCGTGCCGGCGGCGACCTGGAGCGCGATCTGGTACCTGCTCTCATCCTACGCGGTGATCAGCTACACCGAGAATGCATTCTATGTCGCCTTCGCGGCGCTCGGCTCCTGGGTCGGCGCCTACGCATCGCTGACCTTCCTGCACCGGCCGCCCGGCGGCCCGCCAGTGGGCGCGGCGCCGGAGTGAGGCGAGCGCATCTCCTTCCACGTCATTGCGAGCGAAGCGAACCAATCCAGAATCGTTGCTGCGGCATCCAGTCTGGATTGCTTCGTCGCAAGAGCTCCTCGCAATGATGATTTGAAGGCTTCTGCGTGTCCCTTCAAGCAGCTACACTTCCTGCGACCAAGAAACAAAGAAGGAGTCCAAGATGGATCTCGGTCTGAAAGGCAAGAACGCGATCGTGCTCGGCGGCACGCGCGGGATCGGGCGGGCGATCGCGACGACGCTAGCCGGTGAAGGCGCCAATGTCGCGGTCTGCGCGCGCAACGCGGACCAGGTTGCGGCCACTGTCGCGGAGTTGAAGGCGGGCGGCATCAACGCCACCGGCGGCCCGGCCGACGTCACCAACGGCGCGGCCCTGAAATCCTGGATCGAGGCTGCAGCAAAGGAGCTCGGCGGCATCGACATGCTGTTCTCCAATGCCGGCGCAATGGCGCAAGGACACGATCCCGCGTCCTGGGAGCAGAATTTCCGGCTCGACGTTCTCGGCGCCGTGCACGCTTTCGACGCGGCGCGGCCGTTTCTCGAGACAAGCGGTGCCAGCAGCGGCGATGCGGCCTTCGTGATCATCTCGTCGATCTCCGCGGCGCAGGCGGACACGGCGAGTTCCTACGGTCCGATCAAGGCCGCGCTGATCCACATGGCCAAGGGACTGGCGCGGCAATATGCGAAGAAGAAGATCCGCGTGAATGTCGTTTCACCCGGCACCGTCTATTTCAAGGGCGGCGTCTGGGAGATGATCGAGAAAAACATGCCGGAACGCTACAAGGATGCGATGAGCCGCAATCCGACCGGCCGCATGGCAACGCCGCAGGAGATCGCGAGCGCGGCGGTGTTTCTGGCAAGCCCAGTATCGGGGTTCACGACGGGATCGAACCTTGTCGTGGATGGCGCGATCTCGAACCGGGTGAATTTTTGAAGTGAGCCTGATTTGCGCGGCTCCCTCCACCGTCATGGCCGGGCTTGATCCGGCCATCCACGCGGTGCCGGAGCACTCGGAGAGACGTGGATGCCCAGGTCAAGCCCGGGCATGACGACTGAGAGTGTGGCGCGCGATCGCATCATCAAACTCGTGATCGCGAGCTCGCAATGAGGATGTGGCGGCATCCTGCGCGCCGTGTCTTCAATGAAAATCGCGCGACGGCGGCAGGATGCGGACGTTGCGGGGGTGGCGGATTTTTTGCGCCGGCATGTCTGCGAGCGCGCGAGGGTCTTCGTCGAGCGGTTCGACCACGGAGGCTCCTGCCGGCACCGGATGCTTGCGGCTGAGCGCATCATTGGCCAATCCGACCAGATCGTGCGAGCGGTCGACCATGCGCTGGGCGATGAGATGCGTCACCTTCTCGGGGCTGCTCTGGATGTAGCCCTCGACCAGGATGAGGCGCGCGCCCATCACCTCCTTGCGGTACTGCTCCATGATCTTGGGCCACACCACGACGTTGGCGATGCCGGTTTCGTCCTCCAGCGTCATGAACACGACGCCGCTGGCGCTGCCCGGCCGCTGCCGCACCAGGACCACGCCGGCGCAGCGGACGCGACGCCGCTCGTTCTCATGGCTGATCTCCTTGCAGGCGACCACGCGCTCACGCGTAAACATCTCGCGCAAAAATTCCATCGGATGGCCCTTCAGCGACAGGCGGATGGTCTGGTAGTCCGCGACCACCTGCTCGGCGCGCGGCATCGCCGGCAGCGGTCTTGCGCCTTCGTCCGGCTGCTCGCGCGCGGTCGCCGCCTCGAACAGCGGCAGCGGCACGTCGTCGGGCAGCCGCCGCACCTGCCACAGCGCCTCGCGGCGGTCGAGCCCGAGCGAGCGGAAGGCGTCGGCATCCGCCAACAGGATCAGCGCGCGCTTGGGCAGGCCGGTATCGCGCGCGAAGTCTTCCAGCGAGGTGAAAGGACGGCGATTGCGGGCGGCAATGATAAGGTCGGCCCAATCTTTCTGGGTGACATATTCCTTGCTTTGCCGCTTTGCCTGCTCGTTTTTCAGGAACTCCTCATCAGGATCAAGCCAGTGAAAACCGTCGATCTGGCGGAAGCCGAGGCGTACGGCGCAGAATTTGCCATCTGTATTTTCCAGCGTGTTCTGCGCAAAGCTGTAGGACACGTCGATGTCACGGACCTCGACGCCGTTCTTGCGGGCATCGCCGACGATCTGCGCCGGCGCATAAAAGCCCATCGGCTGGGAGTTCAACAGACCGCAGCAGAAAGCATCGGGATGGTAGTGCTTCAGCCACGACGAAATGTAGACCAGCTGCGCGAAGCTCGCCGCATGGCTCTCCGGAAAGCCGTAGGAGCCAAATCCCTTGATCTGGTCAAAGCAGCTTTTGGCGAAATTGGGATCGTAGCCACGCCGGATCATGTTGCCGATCAGCTTCTCCTCGTATTGGCCGATGGTGCCGACATTGCGGAAGGTCGCCATCGAGCGGCGCAGGCCGTTGGCTTCCTCGGAGGTGAAATGTGCGGCCTCGATCGCAATGCGCATCGCCTGCTCCTGGAACAGCGGGACACCGAGCGTCTTGTGCAGCACCTTGTAGAGTTCGTCCTTGTCGCCATGCTCCGGTGAGGGCGAGGGATAGCTCACCTGCTCGAGCCCGTTGCGCCGCCTCAAGTAAGGATGCACCATGTCGCCCTGGATCGGCCCGGGGCGCACGATCGCGACTTCGATGACGAGATCGTAGAAGGTCCGCGGCTTCAGACGCGGCAGCATGTTCATCTGCGCACGGCTCTCGACCTGGAACACGCCGAGCGATTCCCCGGCACACAACATGTCGTAAACCCTGGGATCGTCCTGCGGGACACTCGCCAGCACAAGACGCTCGTCCTTGTGCTGGTCGATCAGATCGAAACATTTCCTGATGCAGGTCAGCATGCCCAGTGCCAGCACGTCGACCTTCATCATATGAAGCGCGTCCACATCGTCCTTGTCCCATTCGATGAAGGTGCGGTCGTCCATCGCGGCATTGCCGATCGGCACATAGGTGTCGAGCCGGTCCTGTGTGAGCACGTAGCCGCCGACATGCTGGGAGAGATGGCGCGGGAATTCGATCAGCTCGGTCGCAAGCTCGACCGCAAGGTTGATCATGGGATTGTTGGGATCGAGCCCGGCCTGCCTGACCTGCATGTCGTTGAGGCCTTTGCCCCAGCTGCCCCAGACGGTGTCGGCGAGCGCGGCGGTGACGTCCTCGGTCAGGCCCAGCGCCTTGCCGACGTCGCGGATGGCACTGCGCGGGCGATAATGGATGACGGTAGCGATGATCGCGGCGCGGTGGCGGCCGTAGCGGCGATAGACATATTGCATCACCTCCTCGCGCCGCGAATGCTCGAAATCGACGTCGATGTCGGGCGGCTCCAGCCGCTCCTTGGAGATGAAGCGTTCGAACAACAGATCGACCTTGGTCGGATCGACCGAGGTGATGCCGAGCACGTAGCAGACGGCCGAGTTGGCCGCCGATCCCCGCCCCTGGCACAAAATGTTCTGGCTGCGCGCGTAGTGGACGATGTCGTGCACGGTGAGGAAGTAGTGCGCGTATTTCAGCTCGGCGATCAGCGCGAGCTCTTTCTTCAAGGTGGCGCGCAGCTTGTCGTCGATCTCGCCACCGAAATACTTTTGCACGCCGGCCCAGGTCAGGTCCTCCAGATGTCCCTGCGCGGTCTTGCCCGGCGGCACCGGCTCGTCCGGGTACTGGTATTTGAGCTGGTCGAGCGAGAAGTCGATCCTGTCCGCAAAGCGTATGGTCTCCGCGATCGTCTCGGGGAAATCGCGGAACAACCGCGCCATTTCGCGCGGCGTCTTCAGGAATCGCTCGGCATTGGCCTCGAGCTTTCGCCCGACCGCCTCGATCGTGGTCTTCTCCCGGATGCAAGTGAGCACATCCTGAAGCGGCCGGCGGCCGGGATCGTGATAGAGCACCTCGTTGGTCGCGAGCAGCGGCACTTTGGCTTTTACCGCGAGATCGTCGAGCCGCGCCAGGCGGCGGCGGTCGTCGCCGCGATAGAGCAGGCTCGCCGCCAGCCACACGCCCTCGGCGCGACTGCCCTTGAGCTTTGCGAGAACATCCAGCGCCTGCGCCGGGTCGAAACGATGCGGTAGCGTCAGGACCAGGAGCTGGCCTTCCGAAAACTCGAGGAGATCGACGAAAGTGAGACGGCACTCGCCCTTCTCGATCCGCGTGATGTCGTCGCCGCGCTTGCCCCGGGTGAGAAGCTGGCACAGCCGGCCATAGGCCGCGCGGTCGCGCGGATAGACCAGGATGTCGGGCGTGCCGTCGATGAAGACGATGCGGGCGCCGATCAGCAGTTTCGGCTTGTGCAGCACCTCGTCATTGTCGAGCTCCTTGTAGGCCCGCACCACACCGGCGAGCGTGTTGTGATCGGCGATGCCGATCACCGGAATTCCCAAAGCGCTGGCTTGATGCACATAGGCGCGCGGATCCGAGCCGCCACGCAGGAAGGAGAAATTGGTGGTGATGCCGATCTCGGCATAAGCGGGCGTATTCATGCGAAGAGACCATGCACATACCAGCCGGGAGAAGCGGGCTTGCCGTCGCCGTCGAACACCTCTCCCTCGTAAAGACCATCGCGAAAGATCCAGAAACGCAGGCCCTCGGCATCCTCGATGCGGAAATAATCCCGCGTCAGCTGCTTGCCGTCCTGCCGCCACCATTCCATCGCGATGCGCTCGGGCCCTTCCACCCGCACCACCGCATGCAGCGCACGCCGCCAGGTGAATTGGTGTGGCGGACCATCAGGCACGGTCGCGAACGGCACCTTGATCGGCTCCGGCTTGTCGAACAGCCTTAAGGGACGCAGCGGCGGCTCGCTCTCGGTGCGCGCCGGCCATTCGGCCTGCATGGCTGAGGTGAGATGATGCTGCGCCGATGCAACCAGCACCGCGCTTTCGGGGATATGGGTCTCCTGCGGCAGGTGCACGATGACGCGTTTTCCCCCGATGCGCGCGGCGATGCGGTCGATCAGCGCGGCAAGCTCGTCATTGTCGTAGACATGGGCATCGAGATCGCGCTGCTCCTGCACCACGATCTCGGTGCGGCTCGCCGACAGCCGCACCATATCGAAGCCGAAACCGGGATCGAGGGGATCGGCGAGCGCATCGAGGCGTTCGCGGAATAGCCGGTCGATCACGGCGCTTCGCGTCACCGGACGTCCGGTCTCGATCGTGATCGCCCGCACCACGCCGTCGGTGCGGAAGAAGGCGGCCTCCAGCCGCCGCGCGCCCTTGCCCTGCTTCTCCATGGACGTAACAAGCGTGTCGGCGAGCCGCGACAGCGTCATCGCAATCATCGTGTCGGTCGCGATCGGCTCGGCAAAGCGCTTCTCCACGATGTAATCGGGCAGCGGTTTGCGCGGATTGATCGGCGCATCGCCCTGCCCGAGCGCATGCGCGAGCAGGGTTGAGAACCGCGCACCGAACCGCGCCGTGATCTCGTGCGGCTCGCGCGAGGCGACATCGCCGATGGTCTTCAAGCCGGCGCGACGCAAGCCGGTGGTGATGGCCTCGCCCGCACCGAGCGCGGACACCGGCAGCCCGCTGATCGCCTCCGCCTCTCCGCCATCGGCCACGATGGTGCCGGATGCCTGCCGCGTCAGCGTGCGGGCGCAGACCGAAGTGCCCGCGATCGCCGCGCTGACGGCAAAGCCCTGCCGGCCGAGCGCGCGGACCAGTGTTCGCAACAGCGCGGCTTCGCCGCCGAACAGATGCGCGCAGCCGGTGATATCGAGGAACAGCCCGTGCGGCGCATCGAGCGCCACCAGCGGCGTGAAGCGGTCGCACCAGTCGGCGATGTCGCTGAGCGTCTTGGCATCGGCGACGGTATCGGCATCGAACACCTTCAAGTCAGGACACATCGCCCGCGCATTGGCCAGGGGTTGGCCGATGTACAGGCCGAGGCGCTCGGCGGCCTCGTCCAGCGCATGGATCACCAGCGCATTGTTGTCCTTGATGACGACGATGCTCGGCTCATGATTGGCCTTACCCAGCCCGGCGCTGCTGAAGAAGCGCTGGATTCGGTCGATGGGCAGGCGCGGCAGCCACAGGCTGAGGATACGTCGACGGCTCGCTGAACTGGCACTCATCACAACTCCATTCCATGATCCACCGGCCGCAGGGGCCATGACGATTGCGCAAGAGCTCGGCATCGAACACCGGCGCGCCCCAGGCGCTCCACATCGAGCCCGGCGGCGAATGCGCCGCCCGCAACATCCATCGTGTCTCCGCGGTGGAGGGCAGCGGCTGCGCGGCCATGCGCAGCATCAGACCGGTAACGCCCGAGCCTTGCGCAGCGAGCGTCAGCTTACGGCTCGCGACGAGATCGAACTGCCTGATCTCGCCCCAGAGCTCGATCACGACGGCCCCCAGCGCATCGCAGGCGAGCGCATCGGCAGAAGTGCGCAGCGCGCTCTCGACATCGGCGGCACGCACCATCACTACGCGGCGCGGGTCGAGCCCGAGCTCGACGAGGCCGCTCATCGACAGCGCGCCGGTTTCGATTTCCGAAAAATCCTGCCGCACCCACAACAGCGGTCGACGCGCGCAGACGCGCCCAGCAAGCCCCATGACGAAGCCGGTGGCGGCCGCGCCCTGGCGTCCTTCGCAAAACACCTCGTGGATTGCCGCGCGCGCCAGCCCGCCCTTCAGCGCAGCGTCGGCCTCGCTATGGCCGAGCGCGACGCGCTCGTGCTGATGCGCGACCTCCGCGGTCTCGATGCGCTCGATCTGGCCGCGCAAGATCGCAAGCGCGCTTCCACGTGCGCCGCTCATGCTCGCCGCTCCTTCAGAGATTGGTGCCGTGGTCCTCAAAAGAAGAACCAACGGCTGGCTCATTTGTTCATGATATGTTCTAATATAAAGCTAACGGCGGCCACAGAGTCAATCGAATTGCGCGCTCAGGGATTCATGAGCTGAATCAAGGGGATTCCAGGATGGACGTACAACGCAAGCTGGAGATTCTGGCGGATGCCGCCAAATACGACGCGTCCTGCGCCTCCAGCGGCACCGAGAAACGGGATTCCAGCGACGGCAAGGGCATGGGCTCGACCGCGCCAGGCATGGGCATCTGCCATTCCTATGCGCCGGACGGACGCTGCATCTCCCTGCTCAAGGTACTGCTGACCAACGCCTGCAATTACGATTGTCTCTATTGCGTCAACCGCGCCTCCTCGAACGTAGCACGCGCCCGCTTCACCATCGAGGAGGTGGTCAAGCTGACGCTCGACTTCTACCGGCGCAATTACATCGAGGGCCTGTTCCTCTCCTCCGGAATCATCCGCAGCCCCGACTACACCATGGAGCAGGTGGTCAGCGTCGCGCGAAAACTGCGCGAGGAGCATCACTTCCGCGGCTACATCCACCTGAAGACCATTCCCGAAGCCGACGACGCGCTGATCGCGGAGGCCGGCAAATATGCCGACCGCCTCTCCATCAACATCGAGATGCCTGAGGAGACGAGCCTGCAGCAATTCGCGCCGGAGAAGGACGTCCGCGCGATCCGCCGCACCATGGGCCGGCTGCGGCTCAAGCTCGACGAAGCCGAGGACAGCCGCAGCGCAAAAACCAAGACAAAACCGCAGCGCTTCGCGCCGGCCGGCCAGAGCACGCAGATGATCGTCGGTGCCGACGCGGCCTCCGATCACACCATTCTCCACACCAGTGCCAATCTCTACGGCGCCTACCGGCTGCGGCGCGTCTACTACTCCGCCTTCAGCCCGATCCCCGATGCGAGCCGCGCTTTGCCTCTGATACAGCCACCGCTGCTGCGCGAGCACCGGCTCTACCAGGCCGACTGGCTGATGCGGTTCTACGGTTTCGACGTCGGCGAGATCGTCGACGACAGCGCGATGCTGCCGCTCGACATCGATCCAAAGCTCGCCTGGGCGCTGCGCCATCGCGACCGCTTCCCCCTCGACGTCAACCGCGCCAGCCGCGAGGAACTGCTGCGCGTGCCGGGCTTCGGCACCAAGGCGGTCGAACGTATCATCGCGACGCGGCGCACCACCACGATCCGCTTGGCCGATCTCACGCGACTGCACGTGCCGCGAAACAAGGCGCTGCCGTTCATCGTCCTCAGCGATCACCACCCCTCACCGCATCAGCTCGACGCTGCCGGGCTGATCGAACGATTCAGGCCGAAAGCAACGCAACTGGGATTTGGCTTCTGATGCAGTACATCATCCTTGACACCGAAACCGATTTCGGCGGCTGGCGCAAAGCCGCGCGTACGCTCGTACTACATCATGTGGAGCCGCGCGATGTCACCTGGGCCGTGCGAGGCGGCGAAGCGGAGTTATTCGCGCCATCCGCGCCGTCTCCGATCCTCGAGGTGAACGACGGGACCTTCAACGTATCCGCAAAATTCGTCGAGCTCGCCAAGGCCGCAATTCTGCACCGCGATGTCGAGCGTTTTGCGATCCTCTATCGTCTGCTGTTCCGGCTGAAGGACAACCACGATCTCATCGAGGTCGCGACCGACCCCGATGTCGCGCAGGTCACTTCCATGGCGAGAGCGGTCTATCGCGACGAGCACAAGATGCATGCCTTCGTCCGCTTCCGCGAGATCGGCCGCGAACGCCAGGCCCATTACGTCGCCTGGTTCGAGCCGGAGCATCACATCGTCGAGCTCGCCGCGCCGTTCTTCGCCAAGCGCTTTGTCGACATGCCCTGGTCGATCCTGACGCCCGATCTGTGCGCGCATTGGGACGGCCACGCGCTCTCGTTCACGCCGGGTGTCAGCAAGAGCGAGGCACCGGGCGATGACCGGCTGGAGGAAACCTGGCGGCGCTACTACGCCAGCATCTTCAATCCGGCCCGGCTCAAGGTGAAGGCGATGCAGGCCGAGATGCCGAAGAAATATTGGAGGAACCTGCCCGAGGCTTCGATCATTAAGCCCTTGATCGAGGACGCCGAGCGCATGACCGGCGCCATGATCGCCAATGCCGCAACCGATCCGCATAAGCCTCAGAAGCGGCCGGAGGCTCCGATGAAACGCAAGCCAGCTGCCGACGATCTCGAAATGCTCCGCGAGGAAGCCGCCCATTGCCGCGCCTGCCATCTCTACAAGGATGCGACGCAGACCGTGTTTGGCGAGGGCCCGAAGAATGCCAACGTCATGCTGGTCGGCGAGCAGCCCGGCGACAAGGAAGACCTCGCCGGCCATCCCTTTGTCGGTCCGGCCGGACAGATGCTCGACCGCGCGCTGGAGGAGGCCGGCGTCGACCGCAAGAAGGTCTATGTCACCAATGCCGTGAAGCACTTCAAATTCGTGCCGCGCGGAAAGATCCGCCTGCACCAGAAGCCGAACACACCTGAGATCCGGGCGTGCCGGCAATGGTATGAGCGGGAAGTTTCGGCAATCCAGCCGGATCTCATCGTGGCGATGGGCGCCACCGCCGCGCAAAGCGTGTTCGGCAAGATCACCCCGATCGGCAAGAACCGCGGCCGACTCATGGACCTTCCCGACGGACGCAAGGCGCTGGTGACGGTGCATCCGTCTTATCTGCTGCGGCTGCCCGATCCGGAATCCAAGGTGCTGGAGTATCAGCGCTTTGTCGATGATTTGAAGATCGCTGCCGGCTTGCAGAAGAAGGCTGCACGGGCCGCCTGAGTATTGGCAGGGAAACCAGAGCGGCGGCCCGCTGATAGCAACCTGCACCGGCGTCAGCTTCGCGCACGGCTCGAACGACGGCCAGAAGGGCATGGTCCTGATCATGCTGATCCTGATCGGCACCGTGCCGACTGCCTATGCGCTCAACCGCGCGCTGCCGGAATCCCAAGTCGCCCAGTTCCAGAAAACGTCCGACGCGGCATCCAAGGTGATCTCTCCCTCTCCCCGTTCTTACGGGGACGGGCAATTGCCTTGCACATTCAGCACACGTCGTCATGCCCGGGCTTGTCCCGGGCATCCACGTTCTATGCACTGCGTGGTAAGGCGTGGATGGCCGGGACAAGCCCGGCCATGACGCTGTGGTTACTGTCAGTGCCCGAGGCCGAACCTCATCGCCATCGCCTACAGCAAGCGGGGCAAGGTGAACGACTCGGCATTACGACGCCGCGAGCTGTTCCTCGACCAGCTTCACCCAATACGACGTGCCGTAGACGATCGCCTCGTCGTTGAAATTGTAGGCGGGATGGTGCAGGCCGGCACTGTCGCCGTTGCCGCAGAAGATGAAGGCGCCGGGCCGCGCTTCCAGCATGTAGGCGAAATCCTCGCCGCCCATCAGCGGCGCCATCTCGTGCACATTGGCCTCGCCCGCGACCTGCGTGGCAATGCGACGCGCCACCTCGGTCTCCGCCGCATGATTGTTCACGACGGGATAATTGCGCTTGTAGTGCAGGTCGATCTTGGCGCCGGTGATCTGTGCGACGCCGGCCACGACTTCATGCACGCGCTTCTCGACCAGCTTGCGCACTTCCGGCGACAGCGTGCGGATGGTGCCTCTCAACGTCGCGGTCTGCGGAATGACGTTGCGGGCGTTGCCGGCGTGGAATTCGCAGATCGAGATCACCGCGGATTCAAGGGGATCGACGCTGCGCGCGACGATCGACTGCAGTGCCGTGATCACCTGCGCACCGACCAACACGGAATCGACGCATTTGTGCGGACGCGCGGCGTGGCCGCCGACACCCTCGATCATGATGTCGACCTCGTCGGTCGCTGCCATGATCGGACCCGGCCTGATCGCGAACGAGCCGATTGGGATGCCTGGACCGTTGTGCATGCCGTAGACTTGCTCGATGCCGAAGCGCTCCATCAGGCCGTCCTTGACCATCGCCGCGCCGCCGGCGCCGCCCTCCTCGGCGGGCTGGAAGATCACCACGGCATCGCCGGCAAAATTGCGGGTCTCGGCGAGATAGCGGGCGGCCCCCAGCAGCATCGCAGTGTGGCCGTCATGGCCGCAGGCGTGCATCTTGCCGGGAGTCTTGGAGGCGTAAGGCAGATTGGTCTGCTCCTCCACCGGCAGCGCGTCCATGTCGGCACGCATGCCGATGACCTTGAGCCCCTCGCCGGCTGGCTTGTTGCCCTTGATCACACCGACGACGCCGGTCTGGCCGAGGCCGGTCACGACCTCGTCGCAGCCGAACTCCCGCAAGCGATCCGCGACGAATGCTGCAGTGCGGTGAACGTCATACAGCAGCTCGGGGTGCTCATGGATGTCCCGGCGCCAGGCCTGAATATCGGGTTGGAGGTCGGCGACACGGTTCACGATGGGCATGGAGGGTCTCAAGCCTTCTTGGGAATATGGGAATACAGGACTGTCTATCATGCAAGCGTCAGTCCACCCAACTCCCTGGGATCGGGGTCTGGCCCTGACGAACGGACATGGCCGGGCTTGTCCCGGTCCGGCGGGTCTGCCTATTAGGACGGAACGTTAAGTGACCATCCGGGTGGAAACAGAATGCCAAGGCGGCTTGAAGGTGAGTTTGACTACATCGTCGTCGGAGCCGGGACGGCGGGCTGCATCGTCGCGAACCGGCTGTCAGCCGATCGCAGCAATCGCGTTCTCGTCCTTGAAGCCGGAGGCGACGACAATTGGATCTGGTTCCATATCCCCGTCGGCTATCTCTTCGCCATCGGCAATCCCCGTTCCGACTGGATGTTCAAGACCGAGGCTGAGCCCGGCCTGAACGGCCGCGCGCTCGCCTATCCCCGCGGCAAGGTGATCGGCGGCTGCTCGGCGATCAACGCCATGATCTCGATGCGCGGCCAGGCCGCCGATTACGACCATTGGCGCCAGCTTGGGCTGACCGGCTGGGGCTATGACGATGTGCTGCCGCTGTTCAAGCGGCTCGAAGACCACTTCCTCGGCCCCAGCGAGCATCACGGCGCCGGCGGCGGCTGGCGCATCGAGGCACCGCGGCTGTCATGGGCCATTCTCGATGCGGTCGGTGACGCCGCCGAGGAGATGGGCATCAAGCGCATCCCGGATTTCAACACCGGCGACAACGAAGGCACCAGCTACTTCCACGTCAACCAGAAGCGCGGCCGGCGCTGGTCCTCGGCGCGCGGCTTCCTCAAGCCCGCCTTGAGGCGCCCCAATCTGCGGCTCGAGAAGCACGTGCTGGTCGACCGTCTCATCATCGAGCAGGGCCGCGCCGTCGGCGTGCGATTCATCCAGAACGGCGAGATCGTCGAGGTGCGCGCGAAGCGCGAGGTGGTGCTCTCGGCCGGCGCAATCGGCTCGGTGCAGGTGCTGCACCGCTCCGGCATCGGACCCGCCGACTGGCTGTCGCCGCTCGGCATCGACATCGTCATGGACAAGCCCGGTGTGGGGCGCAACCTCCAGGATCACCTCCAGCAGCGCGCGATCTACAAGGTCGAGGGCGTACGCACGCTGAACGAGACCTACTACAATCTGTTCCGCCGTGGCCTGATGGGGCTCGACTACGCCTTCCGCCGCCGCGGACCGCTGACCATGGCGCCGTCGCAGCTCGGCATCTTCACGCGCTCCGACGCGACGCGCGCCCGCGCCAACATCCAGTTCCACGTGCAGCCGCTGTCGCTCGACAAGTTCGGCGATCCCCTGCATCGTTTCCCTGCGATCACCGTCAGCGCCTGCAATCTGCAGCCGACCTCGCGCGGGACCGTGCGACTGCGTTCGGCGAACCCGGACGAGAAGCCGATCATCGCGCCGAACTACCTCTCGACCGACGACGATCGCCAGGTCGCCGCCGACGCCATCCGCACCACGCGACGCCTGATGCAGCAGAAGGCGCTGGCAAAATACCGGCCTAGCGAATACCTGCCCGGCCCCTCCGTCGGCGACGACGATGCCTCGCTCGCGAAGGCTGCGGGCGACATCGGCACGACCATCTTCCATCCCGTCGGCACGGCAAAGATGGGCACGGCGAACGATCCGATGGCGGTGGTCGACGAACGGCTGCGCTTCTACGGACTCAGCGGCCTGCGCATCGTCGATGCCTCGATCATGCCGACGATCACTTCGGGCAACACCAACACGCCGACCGCGATGATTGCGGAGAAGGGGGCGACGATGATCCTGGAGGATGCGAAGTAGCCGCTATCGTGTCCCGGACGCGGCGCAGCGCGAAGCGGTGCTGCGCCTTGCCCGGGACACGGGACTGCACTCACGAAATCGTCATCCCATTCAGGAATAAACCCGCCCCTCCCCTGATCACGTCCCCGAAGCCCAATTCCGGGCGACGTGGAGAGGCGCTATGAGCGGACAAGATCACGGGGATGACGGCGTCAGCCGCCGCAAGGTGCTCGAATGCATGACCTGGGCCGGCACCGGAGTGCTCTGGACCGTCACGGGCGGCGTGCCGCGCTCGCTCGGCATCATCGATTCCGCTGAGGCCGCGACCGCGGCTGCGCCCGGCATGAGCTTCCTCCAGATCAGCGACAGCCATGTCGGCTTCGACAAGCCGGCCAATCCCAACGCGCTCGGCACGCTGGAGGAGGCCGTGAACAAGATCAACGCAGTGCCGGCGAAGCCCTCCTTCATGATCCACACCGGCGACATCACCCATCTGTCGAAAGCCGCCGAGTTCGACAATGCCGAGAGGATCATCTCGCAGACCAAGCTCGACGTGCACTACGTGCCCGGCGAGCACGATTTCATCGACGAGGAGGTGAAGCTCTATCGCGAACGCTACAGCCGCGGCACCAAGGGGTACGGCTGGTACTCCTTCGACGCCGGCGGCGTGCACTTCATCGGCCTCGTCAACGTCGTCGATCTCAAGGCTGGCGGCCTCGGCAATCTCGGCGCCGAGCAGCTCGCCTGGCTGGAGGACGATCTCCGCGGCAAGTCGAAATCGACGCCGATCGTGTTGTTCGCGCACATCCCGCTGTGGACGGTCTACCCGCAATGGGGCTGGGGAACCGAGGATGGCGGCCGCGCGCTGGAATACGTCAAGGGTTTTGGCTCGGTCACCGTGCTGAACGGGCACATCCATCAGGTAATGCAGAAGGTCGAGGGCAACGTCACCTTCCACACCGCGCGCTCGACCGCCTTCCCGCAGCCGGCACCGGGGGCCGCCCCCTCGCCCGGACCGATGAAGGTCGAGGACGCAAAGCTCCGCTCCATGCTCGGCGTCGCCAGCATCAGTTTCAAGCAGAACGAGCAGCGGCTCGCGATCATCGACACACCGCTTCAGGGCTGAGTTTGAACGGAAGCTGACAATGAAGACACTCAATCGCCGTGACTTCGGTGTCCAGCTCGGTCTGGCTTTGGCCGCAGCCATGCTGTTGCCCGCAACAAAAGCCCGCGCCGACGACATGGACGTGCACATCGACAATTTCGTGTTCCAGCCGGCCGAGCTCAAGATCAAGGTCGGCACCACCGTAACCTGGACCAACCGGGACGACATTCCGCACACCGTGGTGTCGGCGGGCAAGTTCAGGTCCAAGACCCTGGACACCGACGACAAGTTCTCCTTCACCTTCACCAATGCGGGCGAGTACAAGTATTTTTGTTCGCTGCACCCGCACATGACGGGGATGATCAAGGTTGAGTAACGTCTTCAACCTAGGCATCAACGTCTTGCCCGGCCGGTGGTCCCACGCCGGCCGGGCGCGTGCGTGTTCGATGACGGCAAAACAAGACGCAGAGGCAAAGCGAGGAGCGATGCCCGCCACCGACGATGTACAGAAGGCGCAGCGTTTCCGCGAAGCGGCGCTGCCCCATCTCGACGACGTCTATACGCTCGCGCGCTACCTGCTGCGCGACGCCTCCGACGCCGAGGACGCGGTGCAGGAGTGCTATCTGCGCGCGCTGAAGCATTTTGACAGTTATCGCGGGCCGGCAATGAAGCCCTGGCTGTTCGCGATCCTGCGCAACGTCTGTAACGCCGAATATGCGCGGCGCGCGCACAGACCGACCCCGATCGAGGATACTCCCGGCGCCGCCGAGCAGACGCCGCTCTGGCAGGAGACCGAAGCGAATCCGGAAACCGAAGTGCTGCGCAGCCGCGATGCCGGCGCGATCCGCAAGCTGATCGACACGCTCGCCGAACCGTTCAAGGAGACCTTCGTGCTGCGCGAAATCAACAATCTGTCCTATCGTGAAATCGCCGAAGCCGTCGGCGTCCCCGTCGGCACCGTGATGTCCCGCCTCGCGCGGGCCCGCGCCATGCTGCGCGCGGCCTGGATGGCGGGAGAGGAGCAAGCAAGATGACCTGCGACGAAGCAAGGATCCTGCTTCACGCGTTGCTCGACAACGAGCTCGACGCCGGCCATGCGCGCGAGGTCGAAGCCCATGTCGCCGGCTGCCCGAACTGCACAGCCGAGCTTGCCGCACAGCGCGAGATGCAGCGCGTGCTCGCCGACACCAATTTACGCTACACCGCACCGGCAAGCCTGCGCAGCCGGATCGAAGCCTCGCTGCCGCAGGCGCAGCGCCAGCAGCCGTCGCGCCGCGCCGTGCTGCGCGGCTTTGCGATGGGCTCGGCGGTCTCCGCGCTCGCCGCTTCCGGCGTTGTTGCCGTGGTGTTGCGCCAGGACGACCAGCAGCGCATCTTGTCCGAGGTCGTCTCCGCGCATCTGCGCTCGCTCCAGGCCGGCCACCTCACCGACGTCGTCTCCACCGACCAGCACACCGTCAAGCCCTGGTTCAACGGCAAGCTCGACGTCGCCCCGCCCGTGATCGATCTCACCGCGCAGGGTTTTACCCTGGTCGGCGGCCGGCTCGACTATATTGATGCGCGCGCCATCGGCGCCGTCGTCTACAAGCGTCGGCAGCACGTGATCAATTTGTTCGTGTCGCAAACCGCGAGCACCGAGCACCGGCCGCCGAAGACGCAGTCGATGCAGGGCTTCAACTGCCGCCGCTGGGGTGACCGCGGCCTGAACTTCTGGGCCGTCAGCGATCTTGGCGCCGACGAGCTCGCCGAGTTCGTCGATAAGTTCGACGCGGCGATGAAGGCGAATGTGGAGGGGTAAAGGCGCTCCTAGAGGGCAGCGAAGCTGCACCGTATGGTTGCATCATTGACTGGTCGCTGCTAATTCGGCGTCATGCACCGCATTCTTTTTCTCGTGATTGTCTTCACCTCGACGATAACCTCGTGCGGACCGGCAGCGTCCCGTAATGGACTAGCCACCACGATGCGCGCTGTCCTCTATGAAGAGAGCATTGGCAACCCGAAGGGCGATCGCGCGGTCGGACAAGTCACCTGGCGGGTAGAACCGACGACAGATGCGTCTGCCCCGCCCGGCGACGTCACGGTTCGCGGCGACGTCGAAGTGCCTTCGCGAAATCTGCGGATGACACTCTCCATTCGACGCAATTTCGATTCGTCCTTGCCAGCCACTCACACGGTGCAGATCGAATTCGCGCCTTCGCTCGATTTCGCCGGCGGCAGTATCAAACAGGTCATGGGCCTGCTCATGAAGAGCAACGAAGCGGCCAAGGGTGCACCGATTGCCGCGCTATCGGTGAGGATCGACGACCGGCATTTCCTGATGGGTCTCTCCGCTGTCTCGCAGGACGCGTCCAACAATTCGCTTCTGATCCGAAGCAGAGCTTGGATGGACATCCCGATGATCTATGCGACGCAGCGCCGCGCCATTCTCGCGGTCGAGAAGGATGGCGACGTCCTGCCGCTGTTCAATGCGGTGTTTTCTGAAGCGATGACGAGAAAAGTAGAGAGCCCGGCTCGGCAAGGCGCTCGATCGCATCGAGACCCCGAACAAGCCCAAGGCCGCCTGAATGATCAGCCTTAAGCCGACCTTCTCACCGCGTTGTCGACCAGCGTCTTGCCGAGCGACCAGATCGCACCGGGGACCTTGTGGCTGCCTGCAATGACGTCGTCGAAGGCGCGCTCGATCCAGCTGCAGTCTTCCTCGGTGATGGTGAGCGGCGGCAGCAGCTTGATGGTGTGGCTTCCGTGGCCCGCCACTTGCGTGAGGATCTTGTGATCCTTGAACAGCGGCACGGTAATGAGCTGGCAGAACAGGCCCTTGTTGGCGGCCTCCAGCACGTTCCACGAGGCGCGCAGGCGCAGCGATTTCGGCGGGCCGAACTCGATGCCAATCATCAGGCCCTTGCCGCGGACTTCCTTCAACAGCTCGTAGCCGGGCACCATGCGCGTCAGCGCAAGGCGCAGCTCGGCGCCACGCTTGGCGGCCGCCTCGATGAGCTTCTCGGATTCCATCACGTCGAGCGTGGCAATGCCCGCGGCCATCGCGAGGTCGTTCTTCGAGAACGTGGAACCGTGCACCACCGCGCGGTCCATCTGGTTGAAGATCTTGTCGAAGATGCTCTTGCGCGTCAGCACCGCGCCGACCGGCACGTGGCCGCCGGACAGCGACTTCGACAGCAGCACCATGTCGGGCTCGACGTTCCAGTGCTCGACCGCGAGGAAGCGGCCGGTGCGGCCCATACCGGTCTGGATCTCGTCGGCGACGAACAGCGTGCCGTATTTCTTGCAGAGCGCGGCCGCGCCGGGCAGGAACTCGTCGGTGGGCATGTTGACGCCCTTGCCCTGGATCGGCTCGACGACGAAGGCCGCGACCTCGCGTGAGGCCAGCGCCTTTTCGAGCGCAGCCAGATCGTTGAACGGGATCGGGGTGCAGCCCGGCAGCAACGGCTCGAAACCGGTGCGGAAGTTCGAGTCGCCCGTGAGCGACAGCGCGCCATAGGTCAGGCCGTGATAGCCGTGGGCGCAATAGACGATGCCGGGACGGCCGGTCGCGCCGCGCGCGAATTTGATCGCTGCCTCGACGCATTCAGCGCCGGAATTGGCGAAGAACGCCTTGTCGAGATAGGGGACGTATTTCAGAAGGCGCTCGGCAAGCACGCCGGCGAGCGTCGAGACGTCGAACTGGACGAGGTTCGGCAGGTCGGCATCGAGCACGCTCTTGAGCGCTTCGCGCATGACGGGATGATTGCGCCCGATCGCAAACACGCCGAATCCGGACAACAGGTCGAGATAGCGCGCACCCTCGCGGTCGTAGAGGTACTGCCCCTGCCCCTTCTGGAAGCCGACATCGTAGCCGATGGTCTTGAGAACCCGAACGAACTGCTCGTTCAGATACCGATTATGCAGGGCGCTGCGCTGGGCCTGACGGTCCGCGAAGAGCTCAGACATGTCTGGATTTGGACTGTGCATCCGCTACATACTTCGGTTGAGGGCCGTCTAGTCAACTGAAAACGGACCGCTATCGAAACGGTCTGTGCGGCCTTTTGCCCTTTTTCGGACCATCTTCGCAAGCACAGCTTTAAACCATGTTGCACTGCCAAGGAACTATCATGCGTTTAGCCCTTTACACCGGAATAATACTGGCTGGCGGTTACACCTGTCTGACCCCCGCGCTCGCCACAGACCCGACCGGCGACTGGCGGGTCGCCGACGGCGTCGCCAACATCCGTGTCGCCCAATGCAGTGGCAGCATGTGGGGTGCCGTCTCCTGGGAAAAGCAGCCCGGAGGCCGCGACGAGAATAACCCGGATGTGTCAAAAAAGAACAGGCCGACGCTGGGCATGCCGACCCTGATCGACATGAAGAAGAAGCCCGGCGTCGATCAGTGGGAAGGACAGGTCTACAACGCCAAGGACGGCCAGCTCTACAGCGCGACCATCACGCCGGCCGGGACTGACCAGCTCGAAATCAAGGGCTGCGTGATGGGCTTTCTCTGCGGGGGCGAGACCTGGACCCGGGTTGGTCCGCCGATCCCCTTGAGCCCCGCCAACGCGATGGCCAAGGGCGCGCCGAAGTCCACCGGCGCGGCACCGAAAGCCCAGGGCACGACGGGCGCCACAGCAGCTGCCCCGGCAGCCCCGAAGACCGCCGGCGCGGTCAAGCCCGGTCAGAAGGGCGCCGCCGATCCGGTCGGCGACATCTGCCTACTCCCTGAGATTGCGGGGTTTGCCCATTAGGGCCGGCTGGAACAGCAGCACGGCGGCAAGCGTCGTTACCAGCGACAGTGCGAGCAGCTTGCCCATGCTGGACGTGCCGGGATGGCTGGACAGCCACAGGCTGCCGAACGCAGTCGCCGTCGTCAGCGCGCTGAAAAAGATCGCACGCGTCAGGCTGGTCTGCAGCAGATTCGTCCTGCCCGAGCGCCACGCCACGACATAATAGATCTTGAAGGCGACGCCGACGCCGAGCAGCAGCGGGAATGCGACGATGTTGGCGAAGTTGAGCGGCAGGCCGACCAACACGCAGATCTCGAGTGTCACCGCGCCGGCAACCAGAAGCGGCACCAGCGTCATCAGCACGTCGACGAACCGCCGCAACGTGATCCACAAGAGCAGGCCGATGACCAGCAGTGCATAGACGCCGGCGTGGATGAACGCCTTCACCACGGTGTCGCCGGATTTCAGGATCGAGACCGGCCCGCCGATCGCGGTCGGCTCGGCCGCGAGCACGGCAGCGGCAAACTTGCGCAGCGTGTCGTTGTCGTTGGGATCGCCCTTGGGCAGCGCCTCGACGCGGATGACGCCGTCCTTGCTCTTCCAGGAGCTGACGAGATCCGGCGGCAGTGACTTCAGGGTCACCGGCTCGGCCTGCAGCGCGTTTCTGAGCTGGTCGAACACGATCTTCATCGGTGTGACGAACACGTCCTGCGCCTTGTTGCGCGTGGCCTCGTCGGAATTAGCGAGCTTCTCGAGCGCGTCGGCCAGCCGGCGCGAGGCGAGCGCACCCGGTCCCTTCGCATCGCCCGCGGTCCGGCGCAGATTGTCGACCGAGGATTTCAGCGCTTCGACGTTTTCCTGGTCCGACGGCGCCGCGTCGATCTGGTCGGGATTGAGCGCGGGGTTCAAGACCTTGGCGCCCTGCGCGAGCAGCTTCAGCTTCGGCGGCTGATCCTGCGGCACGAAGCTGTCGAGTGACATCACCCGCAATACCTCGGGCACCTTCTCCAGCTTCGCCTCGACCTGCTTCGCCTGCTCTTCCGACGTCGTCATCACGTTGATGGCATTGGCGCCCGTGTTGGGATCCTTGCGCAGGTCGAGGAAGGTCGCGATCGATTCGGCATGCGGATTGCGCAGGTTCATCGGGTTGAAGTCGAACTTCATGAAGTAGAGCAGCGGCAGGCCGCCGAGCGCCAGCAGCAGCGTGCCGCCGACGATCAGCACGCGGTGCTTTTCGAGGAAGTGATCGAGCGGCGCCAGGAAGGCGTAACCGACGGGCTCCGGCTCGCCGGGCGGGTTCAACAGCTTCAACAGCGCCGGCAGCACGGTGATCGACGAGAGGAACGCGACCAGCATGCCGACGCCGGCGATCTGGCCGAGCTCGGAGATGCCCTTGTAGTCGGTCGGCATGAAGCAGAGGAAGCCCGCGGCCGTTGCCATCGCCGCGAGCGACAGCGGCACCGCCGAGCGTTTGGCCGCCAGCACCAGCGCGCCCGAGAGATCGTCGTACTTGTAGCGCTCGGAGCGGTAGCGGACGCTGTACTGGATGCCAAAATCGACGCCGAGGCCGACGAACAGCACCGCAAACGCGATCGACAGCAAATTGAGCGAGCCGACCATCATCAGACCGGCCGCGGTCGTGATCGCGAGGCCCACGAAGAGATTGACGAAGACCGCGAAGATGATCTTCGCCGAATGCAGCGCCAGCCACAGGATCAGCAGCACGACGAGAACCGTGCCGATGCCGTTGACGACGGCGCCTTCCTGGACGGTCGCGTATTCCTCGTTGGCGATCGGGACCGGGCCGGTCAGCCGCACCCGCGCCTGGTATTTGGTCGGGAAATCCAGATCCGCTGCGGCCTTGCGGATCGCGTCGGTGGCGCCCTTGCCGGGCTCCAGCGCGTTGTAGTCGAGGATCGGCTTGAACTCGATGAAGGCGCGCTTGTCCGAATCCTTCAACGGCTCGTCGCTGACGAGCTCGCGCCAGGAGAAGCTGGCATTGCCCTTGTTGAGCACGGTCTCGACCGTCTGCGCGATCAGGTTGAAGGGCCGCTCGGTGTTGTCGAGCTTGACCTGACCGCGCTTGACGCCGGCAAGGCCGGTCTCCAGCGCGCCGGTGAGGCCGCGGAGCGAGGGATCGCCGGCCATGATCTCGATCAGGGGCGCGGCGGATTCGAACTGGCCGGTGATCTTGGCGACCTCCTCGGTCGGCAGGAACAACAGGCCGTTCTTCTCGAAGAACTCGCCGCTGCCGAGCTGCTGCATCGACTGGAAGTGGGTCTTGTCGTCCTTCAATCCGGCATAGAGCGCGTTTGCTGCGGCGCTCGTCATCTCCGGCGTCCGGGCCTCGATGACGGCGAGAATCGTTTCGTTTTGATCAAACGCTTGGTCGAATTGCTGGTCGCGTTTGCGCCAGTCGAGATTTTGAGAAATCAGCGAGTTGATGTCGGTGTTGATGGCGAAGTGGCGCGCAGCGTAGTAGCCCGCTCCCACCGACAGCAGGAGCCCGAGAATGACGACGAGGGAGGCAAACCGGGTGCAGGCCCTGACGATGGCGACGACGACGCTTTGCAGCACTTCTTTTCTTTCTGCGGTTAACAGCTTGCCGGAAACGCCCGCTGTTTATCGGAGTTCCCGGGCGAAACCTATTGCTGTTTTGATGGTTCTCGCCCCGAGAAGGTTCGAGGTAAACGGCGCAAGGCCGCGGCAAAATCATGCGGGGCGGCCGGTATAGCCGGGGAGTTGAGGCGGGAAAGTGACGAAGGACGATGCACGAATGCCGCGCGCTTGCGCACCCCCGTATGCCTTACTAAAATACCTCAGAATCGGTCCAACAGAGTTCCGGGCTTTCCCTATTGCCGATTTTTTGACACAAAGTATTGCGCCTGCATGCGCCGGAGCCCCACGGGGGTGGGCAGCTACCGCATGCGCGAACCAATGGTGCGGATATTGCAGTTCATTGGTCAGTATCTGGGTGCCGCCGGGGACATTGAAGCGGATTGGTGCAACTTGCGTGATGGGCGTCCAATGGAAGTTTATCTGGCGCAGCCGCGCGGCTTCTGCGCAGGTGTGGTGCGTGCGATCGAGATCGTGGAGCGGGCGCTGGAGAAGTACGGCCCGCCCGTCTATGTGCGCCATGAGATCGTGCACAACAAATACGTCGTCGAGAGCCTGAAGAACAAAGGCGCAATCTTCGTCGAGGAGCTCTCCGAGGTTCCGCCGAAATCGGTGACGGTGTTCAGCGCCCACGGCGTCGCCCGCAGCGTCGAGGAAGAGGCCGCCGCGCGCAACCTCCCGGTGCTCAATGCCACCTGCCCGCTGGTCACGAAAGTTCACAATCAGGGAAAGCGCTACATTGGCAAGGGCCGGACCCTGATCCTGATCGGCCATGCCGGCCACCCCGAGGTCGAGGGCACGATGGGCCAGGTCCCGGGGCCGGTGCAGCTTGTCCAGAGCGTTGAAGAGGTTAAGGCCCTGACCCTGCCGGCGGATACGCCAGTGGCCTACATCACCCAGACCACGTTGTCGGTCGACGACACCAGGGACATCATCGCGGCCCTTCAGGCCCGCTTTACAGATATTCAAGGCCCGGATATCCGGGATATCTGCTATGCGACACAGAACCGCCAATCTGCGGTAAGGAACCTGAGCAAGCTGGTCGACGTGATCTTGGTGGTGGGCGCTGCCAACAGCTCGAACTCGAACCGGCTCCGCGAAATCGGCACTGAAGCCGGCGTCGCGAGTTATTTGATTGCCGACGGCAGCGAGCTCAATCCGGAGTGGTTGAAGAATGCGAGGACCGTCGGCGTCACGGCCGGTGCTTCGGCGCCCGAGGTACTCGTGGATGACGTGATCGAAGCGATGCGGCGGATCGGACCCGTGAAGGTCTCGGTGTTGCCGGGCCGCGAGGAAGACATCGAATTCCGGCTTCCGGCCCAACTGGCCGCGAGCTGACCCATCCGAATTCAAAGCCCAGAAAGAAACTGTAATGGCTATCCCGTTCTTCAAGGAAATGCGTATCGGCGGCTATTTGCTCAAGCAGAAACTGCTTGGCCGCAAGCGCTACCCGCTCGTGCTGATGCTGGAGCCGCTGTTCCGCTGCAACCTCGCCTGCGTCGGCTGCGGCAAGATCGATTATCCGGATGCGATCCTCAACCGCCGCATGACCGCGCAGGAGTGCTGGGACGCCGCCGACGAGTGCGGCGCGCCGATGGTCGCCATTCCCGGCGGCGAGCCGCTGATCCACAAGGAGATCGGAGAGATCGTACGCGGCCTCGTTGCGCGCAAGAAGTTCGTCTCGCTCTGCACCAACGCGCTGCTGCTCGAGAAGAAGCTCGACCTGTTCGAGCCCTCGCCCTACCTGTTCTTCTCGGTGCATCTCGACGGTCTGCGCGATCACCACGACAAGGCGGTGTCGCAGAAGGGCGTGTTCGACCGCGCCGTTTCGGCGATCAAGGCCGCCAAGGCGCGTGGCTTCACCGTCAACGTCAACGCCACCATCTTCGACGGCCACCCGGCCGAGGAGATCGCCAAGTTCCTCGACTTCACCACCGAACTCGGCGTCGGCGTCTCGATGTCCCCGGGCTATGCCTATGAGCGCGCGCCGGACCAGGAGCACTTCCTCAACCGCACCAAGACCAAGAAGCTGTTCCGCGACGTCTTTGCGATGGGCAAGGGCAAGAAGTGGAATTTCATGCATTCCGGCCTGTTCCTGGACTTCCTCGCCGGCAACCAGGAATACGAGTGCACGCCGTGGGGCATGCCCGCGCGCAACATTTTTGGTTGGCAGAAGCCCTGCTACCTGCTCGGTGAAGGCTACGCCAAAACCTTCAAGGAGCTGATGGAGACCACCGACTGGGACAGCTACGGCACCGGCCGCTACGAGAAGTGCGCCGACTGTATGGCCCATTGCGGCTACGAGCCGACCGCGGCGGCCGCAGCTTTCAACAACCCGCTGAAGGCGATGTGGGTAGCGCTGCGCGGCGTCCGGACGAGCGGCCCGATGGCGCCGGAGATCGATCTCTCCAAGCAGCGCCCGGCGCAGTACATCTTCTCCGAGCAGGTCCAGAAGAAGCTGTCGGAGATCCGCCGCGACGAGGCCGAAGCCGCTGCGGCGAAGGCCGCGCAGAAGGCTTCGACGGCCGCGTAAGGGCGCACGATCAAATCTCACGACGAAAGCCCGGTCGCCACCGCGACCGGGCTTTTTTTGCGCAAGTTTCGTGAGGCTTGGAGGCATGCGTTCACCCCAGCGTCATTGCGAGCGCAGCGAGGCAATCCAGAATCGTTCTGCGGAGACAGTCTGGATTGCTTCGCGGAGCCTGTCATCGGGCAGCGCTTCGCGCGGACCCGTTGGCTCGCAATGACGGCGTCTATGGCACCGGCTTACTTTTCCATCAGCCCTCTGCCTCGTAGACATACCTGCGCATTCTCGCGGCTTCTTTCGCCCGAGCTTTGCTGTTCGTTCACGCCCGTGAAAGCCAGAGGGCGCAGGGAAGGTCGGGCGACGGCGGCACCCGCGGTCCGCGTGCATCGGAAACGCACACGGGGTGGATCACAGGTGATGCCGGTCGCCGGCCTTCCCTGCGCGGATGGTTTTAACGGTGTCCTTCGTGCTCTCCTCGGGGAGCGTTGCACTATTGCCCCCGTCGCCTCGCCGCTGATCGATGCGCGTGCCGGTTGGCTGCCACATCACCGCGAAGTTTGACGCCAGAACCCCGGGCGTCGGGACCACACGACTTCTCCGTCCGCGGACGGCCCTGCCGGACGCATCCGAGGCTCGCGTGTGCTCACCCCGCAAGATCCAGCTTGGCCGCTGTGACAGCGCCGTGTCGTATCGCGTCGCGCATGACTCACGGTTGCCCGCCCTGTCATCGCCTTTCGCGCCGGCGCTGCCGCGTCCACCGCACCCCGACCCGCATCTCGTGACGATCGCGAAGCGCCCCTCTGGCAGGATCGGGATGACAGCCCTATGCCAGTGACCGTCAGTACGAAGCTGGCCTAACGAAAAAGGCCCGCACGCCATGGCGAACGGGCCTTCGGCAGTTCGACGTATGCGCTCACGCGGCCTCGGAGACCAGCGCCTCGCTGCCGATCAGCTCCGTCCCGATCAGATAATCGCGGCAGCCGCGAAGTGACCGCAGCGCGCGGTTGAAGTCGATGCCGGTCGAGACCAGGGCATGCAACGTCGCCGGATTGCGCACGATTCCGCGCAGCACGGCACCGAGATCGATCTGCCCGTTCGGCTTGATCGCGGCGCGGGCCAGCGCCGGCAGGGCGCGATGGGCGGGGTCGCTGATGACGCGGACCGCGGCAAAGGGCAGCCCGGCCTCGGCGGCATAGGCGGCCGCGATGTGGCTTTCCATGTCGACGGCGGCTGCGCCCGTTTCCGAATGCAGCGCCGCCTTGCACGAGCGTTTCGTGACCACCTCCTCGGCCCCGGCGAGGCTGCCGCGCACGACGCGGCGACGGCCGGAGGTCAGGCGCTCGATCAGGTCGTCGCCGAGCGACAGCCCGGCGGCCCAGCGGGCATCGCCGGACAGCACCTCGGTCGCCAGCACGACGTCGCCCGAGCGCAAGCTCGGGTCGAGCCCGCCGGCCACGCCGAACGAGATCACACCGCGAATCGTGTCGGGGTCCACCACCGTCAGAAGCGCCCGCAACTGCGTCGGGCTGCTGGATGAACAGATAACCGCCATTCCGGGCCCGGCTGCGATACGGGCCTCCTGAACCAGTCCGGTCACGATCAGTATCGGCCGCGGGTCGATGGCTTGACCCGCGGTAAAATAGTCCCCCGTCCCCAAAGTCACATTCCGACCCCTACCACCCTGCTGTTGGTGTTCCGCAAGTTCCGATACCGCGCCAATGCCCACAGCGGAAAGAACTTTGGGTAACCATGATACCGTAGATAGAACACGCGGGGGAAGCCTGTGGCGGTGTACCGCTGCTCGTCCCACAATCCTTTTTTGTTTTGTGTTGCAATCAGGTACTCCACCCCGCGGGCGACGGCGGGGTGATCAACCTCGCCTGCCGCCATCAGGGCAAGCAAGGCCCATGCCGTTTGCGAGGCGGTCGAGGGGGCGGACTCCCAGCCCTTGTAGTCGAGCCGGTAGCTGACGGCGTCCTCGCCCCAGCCGCCGTCATCGTTCTGGATCGAGGTCAGCCACGCCGCGGCCTTCCGGATCATGGGGTCCTTGTGGTCGACGCCCGCCATGTTGAGGGCGCACAGCACCGACCAGGTTCCATAGATGAAGTTCATACCCCAGCGGCCGTACCAGGACCCCTCCGGGTGCTGGGTCTTCCGCAAGTAGGCAACACCATCGGCCACGTGCTTGCTGGTCTTCACGGTCTCGCCGAGCTGGGCCAGCATCGAGATGCAGCGCGCCGTGACGTCCTCGGTCGGCGGATCGAGCAGCGCGCCATGGTCGGAGAACGGGATGTTGTTGAGGTAATATTCGAGGTTGTTGACGTCGAAGGCGGCCCAGCCGCCGTCGTCGCTCTGCATGCCCTCGATCCACTCGCGGCCGCGGGCGATCGCGGCATCATAGCCGGCGACGCCGTGCTCACGGCGCATGCGGTCCATCGACATCACCACGACCGCGGTATCGTCGAGATCAGGGTAATGCGCGTTGTTGTACTGGAAAGCCCAGCCGCCGGGGCGGACGTCGGGCCGCTTCACCGCCCAATCGCCCTTCACCTCGAGCTCCTGCTTCGGGATCAGCCAGTCGAGGCCCTGCTTGGCCGCAGGCACCGCCTTGTCGCCGCCGGCTTCCAGCAGCGCATGCGCCGTGAGCGTCGTGTCCCACACCGGCGAGACGCAAGGCTGGCAATAGGCCTCCTCGTCGCCGATCACGAGCAGCTTGTCCAGGCCGCGGCGCGTGATCGCGCGCGGCGGATAGTTCTCGTCCTTGCCGAGGGCGTCGTACATCATGACGATGTTGGCCATGGGCGGGTAGATCGCGCCCATGCCGTCCTCCCCGTTGAGCCGCTCCTCGATGAAGGCCAGCGCCGCATCGATCGCGCGCTTGCGCAGGCTCTTCGGAAACATCGGTTCGATCACGCGTAAGATCGCATCGAGCGAACGGAACAGCAGGAACCAAGCCATGCTCTGGTGCGGTGCCTTCGCGGTCATGCCGATCGAACGCGGATCCTGCAGGAACAACTCGTCGATGCCGACGCCCTTCGGATTCTTCGCACGCGGCTTCAGCGCGGCGATCACCATCAGCGGCACCATGGTTGTGCGCGCCCAGTAGGAGATCTTGTTGAGATGGAACGGCGACCAGAACGGCAGCAGCACGATCTCGACCGGCAGCACCGGCACGGCGCGCCAGGTCACGACGCCGAACGTCGCGAGCAGGAAGCGCGTGAAGACGTTGCTATGAATCGCGCCGCCACGGGCATGAATGGCCTCGCGCGCGCGCACCATGTGCGGTGCGTCGACGGAGTCGCCGATCATCTTGAGCGCGAAGTAGGCCTTCACGCTGGCGCTCATGTCGAACTCACCATCGTGCACCAGCGGCCAGCCACCATGGGCGCCCTGCACGCGGCGCAGGTAATTGCCGATCTTGGCCTCGAGCACGGCGTCGACCGGCTCTCCCAGATAGTGGCGCAGCAGGATGTACTCGGCCGGAATCGTGCAGTCGGCCTCGAGCTCGAATACCCAATGGCCGTCCGCCTGCTGGAAGTCGAGGACGCCCTGCGTCGCCGACGCAATGCTCGATTCCAAAGCTTCGCGGCTGGTCGCGTTCACGGAATCCATATCGCTCGATTGCTCCGATAGTCGATTGAAGGTTGGCCGGGACATTGCCCGTCAGGGCCGCTGTGCGGCGAGAACCAGATCGGCGGCGCGATCACCGGACCGAACTGATCCCTCGATGGTTGCAGGCAATCCCGTAGCAGTCCAATCACCCGCAAGGAACAGGTTCTTCAGCGCAGTGACCGGCCCGGGACGCAGGGCATTCTGCGCCGGCGTCGCGGCGAAAGTCGCACGGCGCTCGCGCACGATCTGCCAGGGAGGCAGCTCGCCGGAAACGCCGCCCGCCGCGCAGACATCGTTCCAGATCGCCTGCGCGAGCTCCTCGCGCGGCATGTCGACGAGACGGTCGCCATTGCTGATGGTCACCGAGAGACGGTTCGGGAACGCGAACAGCCATTCCACGACGCCGCCGATCACGCCGAGGATCGGCGCCGAGCCCGGCGGCGGTGTGATGCGGAAATGCGCATTCACGATGGCGCGGAATTCGGTCGGCGTCTTCAGGCCCGGCAGCAGGCTGGAGGCCGCGCGCGGCGGCACCGCCATCACGATGACGTCACCGGCACCGAGCTGGATCACGTCCTCGCCGCCGAAATTCAGTGCAGTCACCTTGCCGCCGGTGTTGGCGAACGAACGCAGCTCGTGGCCGAGCTGAACGGTGTGGCCCCGCTCCTGCAAAAACTTCACGGCGGGCTCGATCAAGACGGCGCTGAGGCCGTCACGCGCGATCAGCGGACGGCAGGCCTGCCCGCCCGCGAGCAGCGTCTCGCGCACGATCGCACCAGCAAGCCCCGCCGAGCCCTCGGGCGGATCGACGTTGAGCGCCGCCAGCAGCAGCGGCTGCACCAGGCGCTGATAAAGGATGCCCTCGGTTGGAATGGACTTGCCAACCAGCGTCTCCTCCGACGCCCAGAGCAGCGGCGCCAGCTTGAGATAGTCGGTGAGGCCGGTGTCGGGCACGCGGCGGCTTTCGTCGAGCACCCAGGTCGGCAGCCGGCCATCGCCGAGGTCGATCTGCCAACGCTGCCCCGTCTTGATGTCGACGAAGGGAAACTGCGCGCGCTCGGGGCCGACGAGGCCGGCCTCGGTGCCGATCGCGCGCGCATAGGCGCGCACATGGCTGTTGCCCGACAGCACCAGATGATTGCCGTTGTCGATGGTGAGATTGGTGGCGCCGTCGAAATAGGACCGGCAGCGGCCGCCGGCCTGGTGCGTCGCCTCGTGCACGGCGACCTTGAAGCCGGCATTGGCGAGCCGCACGGCGGCGGAGAGGCCGGACATTCCAGCGCCGATGATGTGAGCTGTGTTTTGCATCAGATGAAAGCGTAACGGAGCAGGATCAGGATGCGTGTGATCTTCGACACACGCACCGGCTCGCGCGGCGCGGTGAAGCCGCGCGCGATCAGGAGGTCCAGAATGGAATGATAGTATTTCGACATGATCCGCGGCGCGCGCACGGCGCGGCGCTTGTTGCGATTCATGATCTCGTCCGACTTCTCGAAATGCGATTTCGCACGCTGCGCCAGCGGCAGACAGACCTTCGGCAGCGCGCGCTCGACGATCACGCGGTTCGGATCATTGGAGGTGATACCGGCATGCAGCAGCGCCTCGCGCGGCAGATAGAGCCGGCCGAGACCGGCATCCTCGTCGATGTCGCGCAGGATGTTGGTGAGCTGAAGCGCGCGGCCGAGATGGTGCGCGAGCAGGATGCCGTCTTCCTCGGGGATGCCGAACACCCGCACCGACAGCCGTCCCACGGCGCTGGCGACACGGTCGCAGTAGAGATCCAGCGTGGCCATGTCGGGCGCGCGGATGTCTTGCGGCACGTCCATCTCCATGCCGTCGACGATGGCCAGGAAATCCTCGCGCTTGAGGCCGAAGGTCTTCACCGAGGCGACGTAGTCCTTCAGCCGCGGCGGCGGATGGCCCTGGTAGAGCGCGTCGATGTCGTTGCGCCATTCCTGAAGCGCTGCGAGCCGCTGTTCGCGCGGGCCGTCGGAATCGGCGATGTCGTCGACCTGGCGGCAGAAGCTGTAGATCTGGAACATCGCTTCGCGCTGGTCACGCGGCAGGATGCGCATCGCGGCATAGAACGAGCTGCCGGATGCGGTCGAGCCGTAATTGGCGCCGGGCGTGGTCGCCTCAAGCGTCATGTGCAGTCCCCGGTCTGGAAACGGCCTTGCGTCCGATCGCGCGGCGGCCGACTTCGCCGATCATGCCGGCGAGGCTGAAGGTGAGAAGCTCGAACTTGTTCAGATGCACCCGCTCGCGCAGGGGATCGCGCAGCCTGAGCAGGCGCACGATCCGGTCGGCATAGGCCTGGATGACGGAAACGTCGACGCCGAGGCGGAAATCCCGGATCTCCGCAGCTAACGACCTGCCCTCGTCGAGCAGCGCTTCGTTGCGCGCGGCGAGCCCGTGCAGGCAGGCCAGCATCGCCGGCGGCGATTGAGCGAGGCCAAGCTGCTCGACCGAGGCACCGTGTGCTGCCAGCGCATCGCGCGGCAGATAGACGCGGTTGAGCTCGCGGAAATCCTTGCCGCAATCCTGCAGGTGATTGTTGATCTGCAGGCCTGCGCAGAGCGCGTCCGACGCGGCCCAGGTCGAGGTGCTCTCGCCGTGAACGTCGAGCATGAAGCGGCCGACCGGCATCGCAGAATATCGGCAATAGTGGATGACCTCGTCCCAGGTCTCGTAGCGCAGCTTGGTCACGTCCATGCGGAAGGCGATGAGCACGTCGAGCGCATGGCGCGGCGCCATGCCGCGCTCGGCCAACGCACGGCGCAGGGTGACCGCCTCGGCCTGGGTGTCGCCCCCGCCGAGGAGTTCCGCCTCGAGCAGGTCGAGATAAGCGAGCTTCTGGTCGGCCGGCAGTGTCGCATGGTCGGCGATGTCGTCGGCGGTACGGACGAAATTGTAATAGGCCAGGATCAAGGCGCGATGACGCGGATGAATGATCCAGGACGCGACGGGAAAATTCTCGTCGCGGTCACCCTTGCCGGATCGCAATTCGCTCGCAGATGTCATCGAGGGCTGGTTACAATCGTTTGGACAGGAACGGCTTTTTCGCTCGCGCGGGCTCACGCCGGCGATGCCGCCGCGGCCCCCATATAGGGGAAGACGGCCGCAAAACCAATCCTGCCGCTCGATGGCTGCCCTCTGCGGACCGCGGCCGAAAAGGCGGCCCCGGGGCCGCCTTGGTGTGGGCCAGCGGCCGAGCTTACTGGTTGTGGTTCTTCAGCACCTGGTCGCAGGCCTGCGAGATCTTGGCCCGGTTCTCCTTGAGGCAGGCCAGGATGGTGAAATCGCCCTGATCGATGACCGGACGGCAGAACTTCTGCACATCGCGGGTGCAGGCCTTCTGCTCGGCCTCCGTGCCGCGCCCTTGCTGGGCGAGCGCAGCCGTCGAGAGGGATGCCGACAGCAGGGTGAGAGCGACGAGAAGCTTACGCATTGTATTCCTTCATTCTGACGGCAGAATCGCACCGATCCCGGGCTGCACAGGGTGGACAACCGGAGCGGATTGTTCTGATGGCAAGTCGCCGCAGGAGGTGCGGCCGAGAGAAGGCACAAGCACTGGCAAATGCGGCCAAATTGGCGCCGCACCCACCAAATCAGGTCTTCCCCGCGCCTTCATTGGCAGATGTAAGGGGTTGATACTACATCATAATTCAGAGAGTCCGCATTTTACTGCACGGCTGTTGCAGAGCTGCATCTCTCCGCCCCGTGGTTTTGGCCAGAAACACACCGGAATACGGTAAATCGGATGGTCCTCGCCCCCTTCCCGGGCCCGGTGAACCGCTATCTCGGGTGAGGGCACGTTGAACCTGGCACAGGCTCGGAACACTAAACTTTCGATGTGGCGAGACGTCTTCGATCTTGAACGGACGTCGTTCCAAAACGGGATATTTGTGATGAGATTCTTTGGGCGATCTGGACTGGCAATCACTGCGGCCGGCGTTGGGGCTGCGCTGCTCTTCTCGGTTTCGGCGAGCCATGCTCAATCGTCCGGGCCGTTTGCCGGCTTCGACGGCGCGTGGACCGGCACCGGCACGGTCTCGCTGTCCGACGGGTCCACCGAGCGCATCCGCTGCAAGGCCGACTACAAGGTCGCGGGCAGCGGTCTCAACCTCAAGCAGGCCCTGCACTGCGCCTCCGACAGCTACAAATTCGACCTCACCAGCGACGTGACGAGCCAGGGCGACCGCATCTCCGGCAATTGGAGCGAGGCGAGCCGCAACATCTTCGGCAATTTGCAAGGTACCGCCGGCGGCGGCCAGATCGACGTGTTCGTCGAGGCCAACGGCTTTGCCGCCAATCTGTCGCTGCGCACCAACGGCACCAAGCAGACCGTGCAGATCTCTTCCAAGGGCGAGATCCGCGGCGTCAACATCACGATGACGAAGGGATAGAGCCCGTTTCCGTTCAAGAACAACAAAGCCCTCGGCTCTCGCGAGCCGGGGGCTTTTTGCTGGAGCACTCGCTGCGCTTCCTCCAGTGGTGCGCGGACCAAAGCGCCACGATGCGGCTCAGATCGCCGGCTTGTCCGCGCCCTGAAGCCTGGCGTGCAGGTTGATCAGCCACATCGCCGTCGGCCTGAGGATGAAAAGGTCGGCGACGAGCGCCATGACCATCGAGAAGGCGCTGAGCCAGCCGAACAGCCGCAGCGACGGCAGATCGGAGAACACGGTGACGACGAGGCCGCAGGCCAGCACCACCGTGGTCAGGATCAGCGCAGGTCCAACCAGCACGGTCGCCCGCTCCACCGCGAGAGCCGAGCCGACGCCCGGCTTGCTCTCGAGTCTCAGGCGGTTGAGGAAGTGGATGGTGGCGCTGAGGCCCAAACCGAACGAGACGGTGAGTGCGACGACGCTGGCGAATTGCAGCCCCTCGCCCATCGCCCATAGCACCGTTCCCGACATCACGACCGGGAAGATGCCCGGCAGGATGCAGGCGAGCATCACCACCCAGGAGCGGAAGGCGAGGCCGATGAAGATCGCGACCAGCGCGAATTCGACGGTGAGGCCGCGATTCAGCTTCTCGATCATGTTGGCCGAATTGCGCGCCGCGATGGCGGCAAGGCCGGTCACCGCGACCTCGTAGCCGGGGTGCTTCTTGCGGACGGCGTCGAGCTCGGTGTCGAGCTTGTCCACGATCGGCAGGAGCTGGCTCGAATCCTTGTCCGGCACGCGGCCGGCGACAACGACGGCATCCTGCTCGGCGTCGATGAAACGCCGCACCAGATGCTCGGGAATGACGTTGACGTATTCCTTCAACGTCGCGACGTCGGTGCTTCCGGCCTTTTCCGCGAGCCAGCGGCGCAGGGTCTCGAGCGACCAGACGTTGCCGACGCCGGCCGCCTTCTCCACGGTCGCGTGCACGTCGGCGATGGTCTGCAGCGTCTCCGGCGAATACAGCGTTTCACCCTTCGGGAACACGATCAGCACGTTGACGGGATTTGCGCCGGTGAGCTTGGCATCTAAGCGGTCGCTGGCGGCAACCGCCTGGCGCTTGTCCGGCACCTGATCGGCGAGCCGGTAGCGCGGCTCCAGATTGGCATAGATCACGCCGAGGCCACCGACGAACAGCACCGCGATCAGGCTGAACAGGCCGGGACGGCCGACCATGCGCACCGCGATCCAATAGCAGAAATTGCGCAGCGCCTGGACGCCGGCATCGGCGCCCTGGAACTTGACCGCAAAGACCTTCTCGTTGCGCACGAACAGCACGCCGAACACCGGCACAAGCGACAGCACGGCGACCAGCGCGATGATGGTGGCGGCGAGCCCGGCTTCGCCGAACTTGCGGATCAAATCGGAGTCGGAGAATTGCAGCGCGATGAAGGAAATGCCCGCGGTGCCGTGCGTCAGCACGCAGGCCGGGCCGACCACCAGCACCGCGTTCTTGAACGCGGTGAACTTGTCCTGGCCTGCAATCAGCCGGTCGCGCGCAGCGAAGGTGAGCTGCATCGAGTCAGAGAAGCTGATGACCATGATGAGCGGCGTCATCACGTTCAGGAACATGTTCAGATTGAAATTGGCCCAGCCGAGCGCGCCGAGAGCCAGCAGGATCGCGATCATCGGCGGGAACGCCGCTGCGACCATGAACGAGATTTTGCGGAAGAAGATGATGGCGATGACACAGCCGGCGAGGATGCCGAGGATGTTGTAGGTCAGCCCGTCACGCTCGACGGCATTGCGGATCTCGAGCTGCATCACCGGCACGCCCGAGAGCTGCACGTTGAGCCCGGTGTCGCTGAGATCCTCCTTGATCAGCCCGCGGATGTCGCCGACGGTCTTGGTCAGCTTGTTGGAGCCGACGACTTCCGGATCGAGCGAGAGCACGATCAGCGCCAGCGTGCCGTCCTCCGACAGCAGCTTGCCGCGGATGATCTCGTTGTTCTTGACGGTCTCGATGAACTTGTCATAGGCCGCGCCCTCCGGCAGCTCGGCCGGGAACAGCGCCGCCGGCAGCTTGCCCGGGGCCGGCGCCTGGCGTGCCGAGAACAGCGAAACGAGGCCACGCGTGCCCTCGACCAGTTGCAGGTCGGTGACGAAGTCGCGCAGCTTCTCCAGATTGTTCCGCTCCAGCAGGGTCTTGCCCTCGACCACGACAAGGACGTCGAACTCCTCGGCCGGGAACTTCTTGGTCACCTCTTCGTATTGGCGGAATTCGCGGGTGTTGGAGCGGAATAGCTGCGACAGCGAATCATCGATCTTGATGCGCTGGATGCCGAACACCGCGCCGACGATCAGCGCAAGCAGGACGATGCAGGAGACAATCGGCGCCCGGACGGCGACCAGCCCGAGCCGCTCCAGCCCGAAGGCGATCGAGGACGCAGGTCCCTGCTCGACCTTGTCGACATGAACCTCATTCTCGCTGTGCTTTTCGAGCATGCTTTGTCCAGTTCCTAAATCGGCTCGGTTTGTGAGCTTATTGCGCCCCGCGAACGGCCTGAAAACGCCATACGGATGGGAGGCCCTTGAAAATGCGCGGAAAATCGCCGCACGGGGTTTAGCAGGTCCCGCCATGGTCTCGCAAGCAGGCGCAGGTCGGCCAAACCGATCAAGATGAGGACATTTTGGCCCCCCATTCCGTTCCCTCAGCCGAAGCCGCGCCAAGTCGACGCGGGGGGCGGTCGCCACTTTCGTCCTTCAGCGCCACGCCGGTCACCTCTCTGGCCAAGCCCTCCCAGACGAGCCAGGCGATCTTGAGGGCGGCCTCGTCACAGCTCAACCCGGCATGATGGATGTTCGACACGCAATTGCGCTCGGCATCGGTGCGGCCGGGCTTCGGTGCGAAAGTCAGATAGGCGCCAAGACTGTCGGGTGCCGACAGGCCGGGCCGTTCGCCGATCAGCATCACGACCATGCGCGCACCGAGGATCGCGCCGATCTCGTCGCCGAGCGCGACCCGGGCGCCTGAGGCGACGACGACATGGCCGATTGCGACAGCATCTCGCTCCGCAAGCAATGGCAACAGGCGCCTCACCACCATCGCAGCATGGTTGTGGACCGCCGCCGCGGACAGGCCGTCTCCGATCACAAGCGCGAGCTGGCACGGCGCGGAGGTGCTTCGTGCCAGAAGCTGCGCCGAGCCGGGCTCAAGCTGTCGTCCCAGATCCGGCCGCCGCAGATAGTCGCTGCGATCGACCGCTCGGCTCCTCACTTCGGTCACGGCAAGTCCGAGCGCGCCGAGATCGGCGACCAGACGCGGCGTATCGAAGGCGGCATGCACGGCATCGCGCGCGCGGGCATGGTCCAGCGTGAAATCAAGCAGCGCACGTGTCGCCATGCTCGCGCCGCTGCGGCCCAGCGCAACGCGCGCGGGCGTGAACGCCCGCAAATCCAGCGTCGGACGACGCAGCGGGACCGGATCAGACATGTCGCATCATTCGGCGGGAACGGCGGCCTCGCGCAGCCGGATCGAATAATTCGAAGCGTTCTGCTTGCCGCTCGAGGCCGCGCGCGCGAAGGTGATGAGGTGATGCGCGATCGTGGCGCAGCCGATCAAGCCTTCGAGATCGCCGCGCTTGATGCGTCCCAGCGCGAACTTCCAGAACACGCGCTTGTAATCGCCAAGCACGCCGACCTTCCAGAAAATGTTGCGCAGCATGACGAGGCCGCGCTTGATGTTGGGCCAAGTCTTCATCTCCGGTGCCACTGGCACCTTGAGTCGGTTGGCATAGGTGTAATCGCACTGATGCTGATAGCGCGCATAGACCTTCTCGGGCGCGTAGGCGACCTCCATGCAATGCTTCCAGGACGAGACGACCTCGTCATAGGGCAGCAGGAATTCGACGTTGGAATCGCGACCCTCGTCATCGACCAATCGTCCCTCGCGCTCCAGCCGGTCCCACAGCGGCGTCTTCGGCAGCGCCTGGAGCAGGTTGATAGTGAGCAGCGGAATCCGGGACTCCTCGACGAAGGCGAGCAGTGCGTCCGAGGTGTTCGGCTTGTCGGTGTCGAGCCCCATGATGATGCCCGAGACCACCTCCATGCCGTAGGAGTTGATGGTGCGCACGCCCTCCAGGATCGGGACCATCATGTTGTGGTCCTTGTGCATCGCATGCAATGCATCCGGATCCGGCGTCTCGATGCCGCAGAAGATGGTGATGAAATAGGCCTCGCGCATCTTCTCGAGGATCTCGGGCCGCTTGGCGATGTTGAGCGTCGCCTCGCAGGCGAGCCGCACCACGTAGCCGGTTTTCTTCTGCCATTCGATCAGATGCGGCAGCAGGTCCATCGCCGCCTTGCGGTTGCCGATGAAATTGTCGTCCACGAAATAGATCGTGTCGGTCATGCCGCATTCGCGCAGCCGATCGAGCTCGGCGATGATCTGCTCCGGTGTCTTGATCCGCGGATTGCGGCCGTAGAGGCCCGGGATGTCGCAGAACTCACACTGATAGGGACAGCCGCTGGAATACTGGATGCTGCCGAGGAAGTATTTCTTCACGTCGGCGAGTTCGTAAGCGGGGATCGGGAATTCCGTCATCGGCACCCGGTCCTTGGTGGTGAGGACCACCTGTTCGTCAGGACGCGAGGTATCGCGCGACAGAATCTCGATCAGTTGGTTGGTGGCGTCGCCGAGCTCGCCGACATGCAGATAGTCGAACGACGGATAATAGTCGGGGCAGGCGCTGACGGAGGGACCGCCGAGCGCGACCGGGAGATCGAATTCATGGGCGCGGCGGCAGATGTCGTTCATCTGCTGGCGCTGGATGTGCATGCCGCTGACGAAGACGGCTTCCGCCCATTCGAACTCCTCCTTCGTCGTGCGGCGCAGATTCTCGTCGACGAATTTGACCTGCCAATCCTGCGGCAGATAGGCGGAGATCAGCAACAGCCCCTGCGGCGGCATGAAGGCGCGGACGCCATCGGTCAGGGGATAGGAATACTCGAATGTACCGAAGGACGAGGTGTAGCGCGGAAATACACAGAGAATCCGCCGGGACGTTCCGTTGCTTTCAGCTCGCATCAAAGCTCCCCCGCCACGCTCGACCGATGGTGCGACAATTGCCAGCCATGCACATAGGCTAACGCTGTCGCCGGAATTTCTCAATATTGTGGCGCAAGCATAATTCCGGAAGGCGCCGATGGTTTCCTAAGCAGGGAGAGCTGGCACCTGCCGCCGCCTCATGCGATCAGCCGCGAGGCAAAATCGGGCAGCAGGCCTGCATCGCCGGCAAGACGGAAATCGGCGCCTGCAATGCCCGAGCCCGCCAGCCAGTCGTCGAATTCCGGCGCGCGGCGCAAACCGAAGACGTCGCGGACATAGAGTGCGTCGTGAAAAGACGTCGACTGGTAGTTCAGCATGACGTCGTCTGCGCCGGGGACGCCCATGACGAAGGTGACGCCGGCGGCGGCGAGCAGCGTCAGGAGATTGTCCATGTCGTCCTGGTCCGCCTCGGCATGGTTGGTGTAGCAGATGTCGACCCCGAGCGGCAGGCCGAGCAGCTTGCCACAGAAATGATCCTCGAGTCCCGCCCGGATGATTTCCTTGCCGTCATAGAGATATTCCGGTCCGATGAAGCCGACCACGCTGTTGACGAGCAGCGGATCAAAGGCGCGAGCGACCGCATAGGCGCGCGCCTCGCAAGTCTGCTGATCGACGCCGTGATGGGCGCCCGCCGAGAGCGCCGAGCCCTGGCCGGTCTCGAAATACATCACGTTCTGCCCGACGGTGCCGCGCCGCAGCGACAGTCCGGCCTGCTTCGCCTCTTTCAGAAGCGCGAGATCGATGCCGAAACTGCGGTTGGCGGCCTCCGTGCCGGCGACCGACTGGAAGACGAGGTCGACCGGGGCGCCCTGCCCGATCAGCGACAGCGTCGTGGTGACATGGGTCAGCACGCAGCCTTGCGTCGGGATCTTCAGCCGCGCGATGATCTCGTCGAGCAGCCGCAGCAATTGCGCAATGACGGCGGGATCGTCGCTCGCGGGATTGATGCCGATACAGGCATCGCCGGCTCCCAGCAGGATGCCGTCGAGGATCGAGGCGGTGATGCCTCTGGCGTCGTCGAACGGATGATTGGGCTGCAGCCGCGTGCTCATCCGCCCCTTTAGCCCGATGGTGTTGCGGAAGGCGGTGGTGACCTCGCATTTCCGCGCCGCCAGGATCAGATCCTGGTTGCGCATCAGCTTTGACACCGCGGCCGCCATTTCCGGCGTGATGCCGCCTGCCAGCTTGCGCAGCACCTCGGGCGTTGCGGCGTCCGACAGCAGCCAGTCGCGGAAAGCTCCGACCGTCAGCGAGGCCACCGGCGCGAAGGCCTTGGCGTCATGGCTGTCGATGACGAGGCGGGTGACTTCGTCAAGCTCATAGGGGACGACAGCTTCCTGCAGGAACTGGCCGAGCGGAACATCCGCAAGCGCCATCCGTGCCGCGATCATCTGCGCGGCGGTGTCGGCGGCAACCCCGGCCAGCCGGTCGCCGGAGCGCGGCGGCGTTGCCTTGGCGAGCAGGTCGCGCAGATCGGGAAACGCGTAGCTCGTGGCGTCGATGGTATGGCGGTAGACCAAGGGTGCCTCCGGGGTTCATCGGCCAATGGCCGACTCCAGGACTATCGTGAAACTGTACCTTCGGATCAAGACGCTGAGATATCTTACGTTTCGTTCGACCCAAGACGAAGGCAGCCGACGGACGCATTAACGTCGCGTCCATCTTCGTTCTGCATAGTTTTGCATCAATTTTACACGACCGCGCTCACCTCCCGCCTCAAGCTCATCCGGGCCCTCGAACACCATGACAATTGACCGATCTGGGAATGCCACCGCCCTGGCAGGCCGTTTCACGCTTGCCACCAAGCTCTACGCGATCTTCGCGCTGTTCGCGCTGCTGACGGCGGCGATCGCGATGCTGTCCGACTACAACAGCCGCCGCAGCGCCGAGCTGATCAGCGCGATCGAGACGGCGAACGCCGCCGCGCTCAACGTCGAGCGCGTCAACTCGCTGGTCTATGCAGTCGTGATGGAATCGCGCGGCGTCTACATGTCGACCGAGCCGTCGCTGGTGCAGAAGTACGGCGAGGGCCTGCTCAAGTTCAATGCCCAGATCCTCGACGTCGTGAAGCGCTGGGAGACCATCGTCAAAGCCGACGATGCCGAGCAGTTTGCAACCTTCAAGAAGCGCATCGAGCAGTTCGTCGAGTTCCGCAAGGAGCTGGTGCGCCGCGGCGTCGAGATCAATGCGGCCGCGGGCCGCGAATGGGGCGACAATGACGCCAATCGCAACGTGCGCTCGGCCCTGAACAAGGATCTCGAGGCGCTGTCCAAGGTCTATGCCGAGCGCGCCAGGCAGATCGCGCAGCAGACCGAAACCAATCGCGAATTGTCGTTCTTGCTGACCTGCCTCGGCGGCCTGGCGCTCGCCCTCGTCGTGATCGGCATCGTCATCATCGCCCGCTCGATCGCCCGGCCGCTCGCCTCGATCACCGCCACCATCAAGCAGGTCGCCGACGGTGCCGAAAACGTCGTGGTGCCGCACTCGGACCGCGCCGACGAGATCGGCGCCCTGGCCCGCGCGATCCAGGTGTTCCAGGAGGCCATGGGCCGAAACCGCAACCTCGCCTCGCAAGTGTCGCAAGACGCAGCCGCGCGCGAGGAGCGCGCCCGCCACATCGAACGATCGGTCGAGGAATTCCGCGGGGTGATCGGCGCCATCATGCACGGCCTCAGCGACAACGCGCAGGTCATGCGCGAGACCGCACAGACCATCACGCGTGTCACTGCGGATGCGAGCAGCCGCGCCGGCACCGCGGCGAACGCCACCGAGCAGGCCTCACACAACGTCTCGGCGGTCGCGAGCGCCGCCGAGGAGCTGTCGGCCTCGGTGGAAGAGATCGGGCGCCAGGTGCGGCAATCGGCCGGTGCGGTCGAGCAGACCGGCCAGCGCACCGAGAAGTCGATCTCCGAGATCGAGAGCCTCGCCGCGGCCACGCAACGCATCGACGGCGTGCTCAACCTGATCCAGGCGATCGCCGAGCAGACCAATCTGCTCGCGCTGAACGCCACCATCGAGGCCGCGCGCGCCGGCGATGCCGGCCGCGGCTTTGCCGTGGTCGCTCATGAAGTGAAGGCGCTCGCGGGCCAGACCGCCAAGGCCACGGCCGAAATCAGCGAGAACGTCTCGATGATCCAGGCCTCCACGCGCAATGCGGTCGACGCCGTGCGCGAGATCGGCGGCGCGGTCCGCGAGATCAACGAGGTCACCTCGGCGATCGCCGGCGCCGTCGACCAGCAGGACGCCGCCACGCGCGAGATCTCCTCAAACGCGCAAAGCGCTGCGCAGGGGAACGAGACGCTCGTGGCGAACATCACCTCGCTGCGCGATGCTATCGGCGAGACCGACACGGCGGCAGCCTCCGTGCTGACGGCGGCGAGCAGCCTGACCGCGACGGCGGACACGCTATCGCGGGAAGTCGAGACGTTCTTCCAGAACCTGCGCTCGGGAGCCACGGACGGCCGCATCGCCAAGTCGGGATAGCGGCCGCCAAGCGGGCCGCGTCAAACAAAAACTTGAAAAACAACCCCATGCACAGTAGGCCAGCACAGGTTTTTCAATGGCTTAGCGACGCACTCGCATGTCTACTGATTCTACGAAATAGATTTTGACTCGTCGGGCAAAACACCGGCATCATGTCATCATGGAAACACGCGCTGTACGGCCCTGTTCGCCATGGTGATCGGGGGCGCGCAAGTCTTGCCAAAGTGGCCGCGTCTCGTCGGCTCTGCCGCCAAAACCTGAAGCGACCGTTTAGCCTCGGCAAGTCGGCGATGGGCCAAGCCTGACGAGCCGGTCGGCAGCTCAGGACGCCCCCCGGAACTGCCAAGCCGCTGGAGCTGAATCTGCTTCTTCACCGAGAACCGATCAGGCGCGAACGGTGCGCAGGAAATGCGCGACCTCCTCCCTGAGACGTGTCGAGTCGCGCGACAACAGCCCGGCGGATGACAGAAGCTGAGCCGACGCGCTGCCCGTTTCGGCTGCGCCGCGTTGCACGTTGGCGACTCCGGCGCTGACGCCGCCGGTGCCTTGGGCCGCCTGCTGGATGTTGCGAGCGATCTCGTGCGTCGCCGCGCCCTGCTGCTCCACCGCGGCAGCGACGGCCGTTGCGATTTCTGACATTCTGGAAATGGTGCCGCTGATATCAGTGATGGCTGCAACCGATTTTTCGGTGGCCGCCTGCATGCTTCCGACCTGCTGGCCGATCTCTTCAGTGGCCTTCGCCGTCTGTTCGGCCAAGGCCTTGACCTCGCTCGCCACGACCGCGAAGCCGCGACCGGCATCACCTGCACGCGCCGCCTCGATCGTCGCGTTGAGCGCCAGGAGATTGGTTTGGCCCGCAATGCTGTTGATGAGATCGACTACGTCGCCAATTCGTGCGGCTGCCTGCGCGAGACGCTCGATCTGTTCGTTCGTGATCTCGGCCTGTCGCACGGCCTCATCCGCGATGCGCGAGGATTCCTGTACCTGGCGGCCGACTTCTCCCACCGATGCCGCCAATTCTTCGGACGCGGACGCCACCGACTGGACATTGGTCGTCGCTTCCTCGGAGGCGGCAGCGACGCCGGCCACTACATCTTGGGTACGCTCGGCCGTCGCCCTCAGCGTGCCCGCCGATGCCTCGAGCTGGCTGGACGCAGAGGAGACCGTCTGAACGATTTCGCCCACCGCACCTTCGAATGCGTCGGCAAGGCGGTGCATCTCGCGCCTCCGAAGCTCGGCCTGTTGGCGCTCCTGCTCGGCTCGCGCCTCCTCTGCATCCTTCTTGGCGATCAGCGCCTGCTTGAACACCTGCAGCGCATCGGCCATCTGGCCGATCTCGGTGCGCTCGCCCTGATGGGTTACTTCTGCGGATAGATCGCCGGCGCTGAGGGCCCGCATCGGCGAGACGATTGCGTTGATGCCTTGCGATACGGTTCTCATCACGAAAAAGGCAACGAGGGCGCCGAGGAGTCCGGCGATCGTCACTGTCGCCACGAGGGTCTTGACCGCGCTAATGTAGGCGATTGCGGCTTCGGCTCCCGCAGCGTCCGCGCCCTTGTTGTTGAGATCAATAGCACTCGCCAGGACCTTATCCGCGTCGAGGCCAATGGGATTCACGTTTCTGCTGTTGAGATCGTTGGCCTCTTGAGGAAAACGACCAGCCGCAGCACGCGACAGAATCAGCACCTCCTGAGCGCCCTTCATGTAATCGTTCCAGAGGCCGCTCCATTCGTCAAAGAGTGCACGCTCCTGCGGACTGGAGATGAGCTTCTTGTAGTCCGCAATGTTCTGCGCCATCCTTTCGGCGATTGTCTCGATGCGCTTATCAAGGTCCGCCTTGTCCTGCGCACGGTCGAACAAAAGATGCTGCCGCACCGCGTTGCGGTAAGTAATGGTGGTAGCGCGCAACTCGCCGATCACGCGGACGCTCGGAAGCCAATTGCTCCGGATGTCGACGACCGCTGCGTTGATCACCTGCATATTCCAGACGGCGAAAACGCCGGTGCCGATCAGAGCCAGCAAGAGGCCGGAAACGACCGCGGTAATCTTCGTTCGTATCGAGATGTTGGAAAACATGACAGGCCCCTGAAAAACATCAAAAATTGATGACCTCCGGGACCCAATGCATCTGACGGGCGGTCGTATCCCTCCCCGGACCCGGACCAAATTTCCGTCAGCCCCGTGCCCCATTCGTGCTAAAGTTGTATCGATTTTGCCTTAACCGTTTCTTACTTCGTGACACTCCTCGCCAAACGGCAAGCAACTTTTGCGTGAATGTGCGTGATCGACCTGTTTTGCCGAGGCTGACTTTTCCCACTGGTGCGAACTTCTTCAATTCGCACCAGTACAAGTGCCGCATTGGCTGATTGGTCTGCTTCGCAACCATAAGCGGACATCGAGCGAATGCAGGCGCAGGGAAGCCCGGCCCCACTACCCCATCACCCCGCCCCGCCTGATCAGCTCCTTCCCGACCGCCGCCAAATGCACCTGGTCCGGGCCGTCGCCGATGCGGATGAAGCGGGCGTAGACATAGGCGCGGGCGAGGAACGTGTCCTGCGAGACGCCGGCGGCGCCGTGGATCTGGATGGCGCGGTCGATGACGCGGGCGGCCATGCTGGGCACCACGATCTTCGCGGCAGCGATGAGGTCGCGGGCGGCCTTGTTGCCTTCGCGGTCCATCTTGTCGGCGGCTTGCAGCGTCAACAGCCGCGCCTGCGCGATCTCGCAGAAGGAGTTTGCGATGTCCTCGCGCACAGAGCCCTGCTCGGCCAGCGGCTTGCCGAAGGCGACGCGCGCAACCGATCGCTGGCACATCAATTCCAGCGCGCGCTGGGCGCAGCCGATCAACCGCATGCAATGGTGGATGCGGCCGGGGCCGAGCCGGCCCTGCGCGATCTCGAAGCCGCGGCCCTCGCCGAGCAGGATGTTCTCTGCGGGCACGCGGACGTTGTCGTAGACGATCTCGGGGTGGCCGACCGGGGCGTCGTCATAGCCGTAGGTGAGCATGTCGCGGACGATGCGCACACCGGGCGTGTTCTTGGGCACCAGGATCATGGATTGCTGCCTATGGCGATCGGGATGGTCGGGCGCGGTCTTGCCCATCACGATCAGGATCTCGCAATCCTCGTTCATCGCGCCTGATGTGAACCACTTGCGACCGTTGATGACGTAGTCGCCGCCGTCGCGCCGGATCTCACACTGGATGTTGGTGGCATCGCTGGAGGCAACCCGCGGCTCGGTCATCGAGAAGCCGGAGCGGATGCGCCCCTCCAGCAGCGGCGTCAGCCAGCGCTCCTGTTGCGCCTTGGTGCCGTAATTCGCCAGCACCTCCATGTTGCCGACGTCAGGGGCCGAGCAGTTGAAAACTTCGGGTGCCCAGAGGATGCGGCCCATGATCTCCTTCACCGGCGCATATTCAAGGTTGGAGAGGCCAGTGTTGTTGAGGTCCTGGCCGTGCTTGCCTGACAGGAACAGGTTCCAGAGCCCCTGCTCGCGCGCCAGCCGCTTCAAATCCTGCAGCACAGGCGGCGTCCTGTAGCGCGCGGCCTCCGGCTTGACCTGCTCGTAATAGAGATCCTCGACCGGCTCGACATGTGCCCGCATGAACTGGCGGACGCGCTCCTGCAGCTCCAGCGAACGGGCGGAATGTTGAAAGTGCATTGGGGTCTCCTGTTCGCAGCGTTTGACGTCGTCATGCCCGGGCCTGTCCCGGGCATCCACGTTCTTCGTGCCGTGTCGCAAGGTGTGGATGGCCGGGACAGGCCCGACCATGACGTCGGGGAGGCATCGGTGTCTCCGAAGCGGCCGCCGGCCTCGCCCCTTACGTGCCGCGCAACAGCTCGCTCGCCACCACCCAGTCGTTGCCGTCGAACTGCAGCATATAGCCGTCCTTGATCGGGCGGAAATCCTGCGGCGTGGTATTGAGGGTGATGCCGGGCATCAATAGCGACAGCGGCACGTTCTTCAAATTGGCGGCCTGCGCCATGATGTTCTCGCGCGTCAGATTGTCCTTGCACTGCTTCAGCAGCACCACCAGCGCCTCGGCGACGGTGTAGCCGTAGAGGCCCGCGACGTTGTTGACGTCGGCATTCGGCAGGCGCTTCTTCATAAACTCGATATAGGCGGTCATCGCCGGATCGTCCTTCGACTGCTCGACGAAGGGCTTGAGCGAGCCGAGCGACAGCACGCCTTTGCCGGCCTCGAGCCCGGCCGGCACCATCACGGTAGCCTTGTTGGCACAGCCGGAGGCGAGGAAGCGCGTCGGTTGCCAGCCGACTTCATGTGCCTTGCGGATGGCTTGCGCGCAGGCGCGTGGCGTCACCGAGTAGATCATGAAGACGTCGGCCTTGGTGCTGGCGAGCGTCAGCACCTGGGAATCGACGGTGGGATCGGCGACCTCGAAGCTCGAGGCCATCGCGATCGCCTTGTCCGCATCGGCGCCGAGCGCCTCCCTGACGCCGCGAAGATATTCCTTGCCTGCATCGTCGTTCTGATAGAGCACCGCAAAGCGCGCATTCGGGTTCTTGGCGCGGGCATAGGCGACGTCGATCGCGGCCTCGCTGGTGTAGTTCGGCGCCCAGGGCAGCGCCATCGACCACGGCATGTTGGCGGGATCGTTCCACTTCGAGGCCGAGCTGATCAGGAAGATCTGCGGCACCTTGTTGCTGTTGAGATATTTCGCGATCGCCGAGCTCGGCGCAGTGCCCATGGTCGCGAAGATGAAGGCGACGCCGTCGCCCTCGACCAACCGACGCGCGGCTTCCATGGTCTTCGGCGGCGAGAAGGCGTCGTCCAGCGAGATCAGATTGAGCTTGCGGCCATTGACGCCGCCCTTCTCGTTGACCTCGTCGAAATAGGCCGCGATCACCCGGCCGGTGATGCTGAGCGGCGAGGCCGGGCCGCTATAGGGCATGGTGTTGCCGATCTTGATCTCGGTGTCGCTGACGCCGGGACCATAGGATTTTTGCGCAGGTGCAGGCGTGGACAGGCAGGCGGCAGCCAAAGCTGCGGCCAGGGCCAAAGCGGCTCTCATGGTGTCTCCCCGATGATGATCGCCGCGCGGCGAGGCGCACGCGCGGCGCGCTGCTTTTGTCAGCGCGCCAGATCAGCGGAGTTCAACAAGATGGTCTTGCGTCGAGTTGCTGATACGTTCGCTCATGAGTCCAGGGTTCACCTCTCCCCATCGGGGAGAGGTGGTCAGAGGTCTTCGCGCCGAGTTCGCCTAGCCGCGCCGCTTCAGGCTGAAGCCGAGGCTGATCCAGCCAGCACCGGCCATGATCAGATCGATGCCGAGGAACAGGCCGAGGATATAGACGCTGTTCACCGGCCAGCGCGCCAGAATGACCAGCCCGAGCAGCAGCGTGATCACGGCCGACAGCGCGACCCAGACCCACGGGCTCTCGCGCTTCATGCTGAAGGCGAGAAACAGCCTGACCGCGCCCGAGGCGATCAGCGAGGCGCCGAGAAATAGAGTCAGCAGGACGGCCGCGAACAGCGGATTCTCGAAGGTCAGGAAGCCCGCGATCACGTAGAGCACGCCGAGGAGAGCCCAGATCAGGGCCTTGCCCCAGCTCTTCATCTGAAACGCGCCGATGATCTCGGTAGCGCCTGCGACGATCATCATCGCGCCGACCACGATCACGCTCGCCACCGTCGCCATCACCATGCTGCCAAGCGCGACGAATCCGGCAATGAGATAGATCACGCCGAGCGCGACGATCCAGCCCCATTTCGCATGCAGCGTCGCGATGCCCGAGCCAAGGCTTGGATTGCGAGACGTGTCGGAAGCACTGGTCATGGCGGTCACTCCTAGCCCGCGGGTACGCGCCAGAATAGCACGCACCGTACCGGGGCGACAGCCAGCAGAGCAGCTGCACCGGCAGCAGCATTGACACAAATCAAGATCGAATGAGGTGCGTCAGGCGCGCGACCGCTCCATTTCGAGCTCGGCCTTGAGATTGTCGAGATCGCGGTAAATTGAAGCGACCGCCAGCACCCGGCCGGCCTTGCGGTACTTCAGCAGACAGTCTTTGCCTGAAATGCTGCCGTCGATCGCGATGTCGTCGAAGCTCTCGGCGTGGCCGACATAATTGATCGGCACGTCGTAGTGCTGGGACCAGAAGAAGGGCACCGCGTCGAAGCGCTCGCGCTTGCCGAGCATGTTGCGCGCCGCGGTCTGACCCTGCCGTTCCGCCACCACCCAATGCTCGACACGAATGGTTTGCCGGGAATGCGGATCGGGCCAGCGTGCGATGTCGCCGGCCGCGAAGATGCCGGCGACGCTGGTTTCCAGATATTCGCTCACGCTCACGCCGCGATCGGCGGCGAGGCCCGCCTGTTCGGCCAGCGCAAGGCGCGGCTTGACGCCAATGCCGACCACGACGAGGTCAACCTCAACGACAGCCCCGCTCTTCAGCGTCGCGCGCTTGCCGTCGAGCTTTTCGACCGTATCCTTCAAGTGGAAAACAACGCCATTCTCTTCATGCAGCGACCGGACGAAGTCGCCCATCTCGGCGCCGAGCAGCTTCTGCATCGGCCGTTCTTCCGGCGCGACCACATGGACTTCCAGCTTGCGCGCGCGCAAGGAAGCCGCGACCTCCAGGCCGATGAAGCTGGCGCCGATCACGAGCGCGCGTTTTGCGCTGCCTGCCGCCGTGATGATTGCGCGGCTGTCGGCAACGGATCGCAAGGTGTGGACATGGGGCTGGTCGGCGCCAGGAATCTGGAGCTTCACCGGCTCGGCCCCGGTCGCAAGCAGCAGACGGTCGAATGGCAGCCTGTCGCCATTGCCCAGCGTGACGCTGCGAGATTTTGGATCGACCGCAGAGACATTCGTGTTGAGCCTGAGATCGATGCCGGTGTCCCGATAATAATCCTCGGACCGTAACGGCAGCCAGTCCTCCGGCGCGCTGCCGGCGAGATAATCCTTGGAGAGGTTCGGCCGATCGACCGGCATCGCGCCGTCATTGCTGAGCATGGTGATGGCACCGGCAAAGCCTTCGCGCCGGAGCGTCGCCGCTGCCGCGAAGCCGGCCGCACCGCCGCCGACGATGACGAATTTTTCCGGCGTCGGCGCGCTGCGATGAGCCGTTGACGGCCTGGGTGCCTCGCGCTTGCGCTGAACGACGATCCTGTCGCCGTCGCGCGCGACGTCCCATAGCGCAAGCCGATTCAGCGCCGGCGGGCGGGTGGCCTCGCCCGAGCGCAAGGAGAAGCAGGCATGATGCCAGGGACAGCGGATGGTCTCGCCGACCACGAGCCCCTCCGCGAGCGGGCCGTGGTAATGGCTGCAAGCCGGCTCGATCGCAAAAATCTCGCTGCCGGCCTGAACGAGCAGGACATCCTCCTCGCCGACATGACCAAGCAATTTACCGTCCTTGAACTCCGTCAGCGACACGCCCCTGGTCAGGTCGGGCCCACGCGGCTTGTTGTCCTCGGTCATGGCGTCGTCTCCTCGCGCTGTCGCGGATCAATCGTCCGAGTTGGCCAGGCCCAGCAGTTCCTGGCGGGTCAGCGCATTATCGCGAAACACCCCTAACATGCGGCTGGTGACGAGATCGGTCCCGGGCTTGTGCGCACCGCGCGTCGTCATGCAATGATGCGTCGCCTTGATGATGACGCCGACCCCTTGAGGCTTCAGCACGTCGTTGATCGTGTTGGCGATCTGCGCAGTCATCTTCTCCTGGATCTGGAGCCGTTTGGCATAGATATCGACCACGCGCGCAAGCTTGCTGATGCCGACCACGCGCCCTTGCGGGATATAGGCGACCCAGGCACGGCCGACGATCGGCGCGATATGGTGCTCGCAATGGCTTTCGAAGCGAACGCCGCGCAGGACGATCATTTCGTCATAGCCTTCGATCTCCTCAAAGGTCTTTTGCAGGATTTCGGTCGGATCCTGCGCATAACCGGTAAAATATTCCTCGAAGGCGCGCGCAACCCGATCCGGCGTGTCGCGCAGGCCGTCTCGCTCGGGATCGTCGCCGGCCCAGCGGATCATGGTCCGGACCGCCTGCTCGACCTCATACCTCTCAGGCCGATCGCTCGGCGCCTGCGCGACCGCGACACGCTCAAGCTTGCGCGCTTGTGACTTCATCAACAGCCTCCTCTTCCGACGGGCCGCATCCAGCAGCGGTCCTTCAGCTTGGACGGCTCCGATCGGAAAAGGTTCCCGAGATGAGGAAAAATCGGAGACCGCGGGCATGCGAAGCCCCGGGGGCACGGCGTCATGATAGCACGGCCATTTCGGGGCGACAGCCAGAGCAGCCGCCGCCCGCACCAACGTCGACGCAAATCAAATCGAATGCGGCGGCTCGAGCGCAGTTCAGTCGGGAATGCCGAAATAGAACGCTGCGCCCTTGCCGACCTCGGAAGTGGCCCAGATGCGTCCGCCGTGGCGTTGCACGATGCGCGATGCGATCGAAAGGCCGATCCCGGTGCCCTCGTACTGATCGGCATCGCCGGGCTTGGGCGCCACCGGCCCGGCCGATTAAACGCGCCGCTATTTCTGCGGACCGGACAGCGAGATGTCGCGTTCGGCGCGGAAGACGTTGCTGTAGAGGTTGGCGATCCATTGCCGGCCGATCTCGGTCTTGTTGAGATAACCGATCTCGGTCTGGATGTGCGGTGCGACGCTGTTCCAATAGAATTGCGGATAGCGGTTCACGATATCGGCCGGCGAATCGTAGCCGAGCTGACGATTGATGCCGACCTCCTCGAATTCGTAATAGAGCGCGTTGGCCTTGCGCAGATAGTTGGGATCGCCGAGCTGGCCGATGAAGTCGGCCGCGCGCAGGATCGAGGCATCCTCGTCATAGTCCTGGCCCTCGCGGGCGGGAAAGCGCGTGCCCTCGATAGCGCGGGCAATGCGGTCCGGGTCGAGTCCGGGAATATGTCGCAGCCGCCGCGTCACATAAAGCTTCGACCGATCGACGTGATACATCATCAAGCTGGCATCAGATGCGCCGCGCGGCAGGGAGATCTTGGTGTCGGCCGCATCGATCACGAATCCATCGCAATCGTCCTCCTCGAACAGGCCTCGCACATAGCCGATGTCGTGGGCGAGGCAGGCGATCAGGACGTGGACGTAATCTTCGGCCGACAGATGCGTATGAAGACTTCGGCCCTTGAGGATGGCCTGGGCAGCCAGCGTCACCAGCATCGTATGCTCGATGTTATGATAGAGCGCATCGCTGTTGCCGATGCATTCCATCGCGGTGCGGGTGGCGCTCTCGACGATACTTGCAGACGTCTCATCGTACCGGCGACGCATGAACGAGCCCAGCATCTTCTCCAGGGTTTCCGCCGCCAGTCTCGGTAACGTCATCATGGGTGCGGCCCCGATTGTCGGTGGTGTTTCACGCCAATCCCCGACATTTCCTCTCGTCCTCGATGCAAGAGCCAGCATAGCCCATCTTGGGCCGCTTGGCCAAATCCCGGGGCGGAAATCCAGAAAGATGTTGCAGTTGCGCTCCGCCATAGCGTGGTTGCGGCGATGCCGCGATACACCCTAGAGGTGCCGGTGTCCAGATCGCAAGATTGCGGTTATTCTACCTGCAGCACGTCGACGGCGACGCCGAGCTTCTGTTTAGGCGAGCCGACGATGACGCCGTCGACCGGCGAGACGTCGGAAAAGTCGCGCCCGACCGCGAGCACGATATGATCATTGGCGACCAGGAGATCGTTGGTCGGATCGAAATCGATCCAGCCGAGCTCCGCCCCGCACCAGAGCGACACCCAGGCGTGGGTGGCGTCGGCACCTTGCAGGCGCGGTTGGCCGGGCGGCGGAGCGGTACGCAGGTAGCCGCTGACATAGGCGGCCGGAAGACCGAGCCCGCGCAGCCCTGCGATCATCACATGGGCAAAGTCCTGGCAGACCCCGTGGCGCTTGTCGAAGACCTCATTGAGCGGCGTCGAGATCACAGTAGCCTTGGGGTCGTAGCGAAACTGGTTGCGAATGCGATGCATGAGATCGACCGCGCCTTTGAGGACACCCGCGCCGGGCGGAAAACTTTCCGCCGCATAGGCGCTGACCGGGCGCAGCACCGGCACCAGCGGGCTCGCAAAGACATAGCTGACCGGCGAGGACGGTCCGAGGCTCGTCGCCTCGAAGGCAACGTCGCGAATGGTCTCCCATGGTGGGCTCGCGGCATCACGCGCCGGCGGCTGTCGCGAGACAGATACACGGGAACGTGAATCGATCCGCAAGTTGCGATGCGCGGCTTCGATCACCACGCTCTCGGTCAGCGTCCTGAAGAAGTCGCGCCGCACGTTGCGCTCGGCCGGGCGTGGATGGATCTCGACATCGTGCGAGATCAAATCCTGGCCGCCGCCGCTTCTGGGCTCCAGTCGCAGCGTGCAGCGGGCGAAGCTGACGGGATTCTCGTACTCGTAGGTGGTGACGTGACGGATGTCGTAGATCACGCCAGCCCCGTCAGCTTTTCCGGCCGGCTGGCATTGGGACCGTGCGGAAAGTAGTGCTGCCCGACCGCGTCGGCGAGGCTGAGCAGATCCTGCTCCAGGGCGAACAGGGTCTTGACCTCGAGCTTTTCGGCCTCCGCGGTCGCGAGCATCGCCTGCATCGCTACCGCGAGGCGCTGCGGCTTCTCGATCAGGCCGTGCTCCTTCAGGCTCGGCAGCGCGGCGATGTGCTCGTTCAGCGTGGTCACCTGGAAGGCCACCGACCGCGGATTGTAGGGATCGAGCACGGCGAGGTCGCGCACCGGTGCCAGGATCGGCGCCAGCAGATAACGCGAGCGGTAGGTGATCTGGCAATCCACCAGCGTCAGCAGAATGTCGAGATCCTCGTCGCCGGCCTCGTCATAGGCGAACTGACGGGTGAAGCGCGTGGTGTTGATGGCGCGCTCGACGCGGCGACCGATGTCGAGGAAACGCCAGCCCGCGGCGCGGTTCATGTTCTCCTGGGCAAGGCCTGCGAAGCTCGCAAGCTCCTGCAACGTCAGCTCGGCCGCGCGCAGTACGCTGTCGTCGTCCTCCACTTCATAAGCGAGACGCTCGGCCATCTCGGTGATGACCTGCCAGGCATCGGGCGACAGCCGCTCGCGCAAGGAAGTCGCGGTGCGCTGGGCCGCGCGCACCAGCGACAGCGCCGAGCCGAAACGGTCGGGACTTTGCAACCCTTCTGCGACGATGCGCCCGGGCGCGGTGCGCGAGGTTTGCGAGACCGCGCCCCAGGCCACCAGCATGCGCTGGATGCGTTCGGCCGATTGCACCGAGGCCGCGGTGCCCTTGTTGGGCCCGCTCGGCGAGCCCAAAGCGCGCACCAGCCGCAGCGTCGCCTCGGCGCGCTCGAGGTAGCGGCCGAGCCAGAACAGATTGTCGGCAGCGCGGCTCGGCAGCACGCCGGCGATGCGGCGGATGCGCACCTTGTCGGTCGCGGGTAGCAGCGTCGCGGTCGAGACCTGCTTGTCGGAGACGACCCAGACGTCGGCGGCGCGCGCGCCATCGCCCATGGACACCGCGCGTGCGTCCGGCTGCTCGGCGATCCGGCAGAATCCGCCGGGCATGATGGCCCAGCCGTCCGGGGTTGCGGCGGCGAACACCCGCAACACGAAAGGACGCGGCGTGATCTGCCCATGCTCCCACACCGGCATGGTCGAGAGCCGCACCACCTCCTGGCCGACATAGTCCATGCCGCGCGCTGTAATCGCATCGACCAGCCGCTGGCGCTCGGCGGCATCCAGCTCGCTCGCAAGCACCGGACCATTGCTGTCGAAACCGGGCACGCCGCGCCAATAGGCCCCTTCGATCGCAACCTCGTCGAGCCTTGCCAGCACCTCGTCGCGCGCAGCGCGCTGGCCGCACCACCAGGTCGCGATGTGCGGCATCTTCAGCTCTTCGCCGAGCAGTCGGCGGCTCAGCGCCGGCAGGAAACCGAGCAGCGCCCGCGCCTCCAGCACGCCCGAGCCAGGCATGTTGGCGACGACGACGCCATCCTTGCGCAGCACATCGATCAGGCCAGGCACGCCCAGCCGCGAGGAGGCATCTAGCTCGAGCGGGTCGAGCGAGTTGGAATCGATCCGGCGCAACAGCACATCCAACCGCTTGAGCCCGGCGACGGTGCGGATGTGGACGCGGTTGTCGCTGACCGCGAGATCGTCGCCCTCGACCAGCAGGAAGCCGAGATAGCGCGCCAGTGTCGCATGCTCGAAATAGGTCTCGCTGAAGCTGCCGGGGGTGAGCACGCCGATCCGCGGCTCGTCGCGGTCGGCCCGCGCACGTAGCGAGTCGCGGAACGCCTCGAAGAAGGGCGCGACACGCGGCACGTTCATCGACTTATAGAGGTCGGAGAAGGCGCGCGAGAGCACCAGGCGGTTCTCCAGCGCGTAGCCCGCACCCGAGGGCGCCTGGGTGCGGTCGCCGAGCACCCACCAGCGGCCGTCGGGGCCACGGCCGACGTCGGCAGCATAGATCGAGAGATAGCGCCCGCCCGGCGGCGGCACGCCGCATACGGGACGGAGATATTCGGGGCTGCCGGCGATCGCGGCCGCGGGCAGCGCGCCTTCGGTGACGAGCCGGCCCTCGCCATAGATATCGCGCAGCACGCGCTCGAGCAGCTCGGCGCGCTGGGTGATGCCGGCGCAAAGCTGCTGCCAGTCGGCCTCGTCGATCAAAAGCGGCAGATGGCTGATCGACCAGGGCCGATCGGCGCTGTCGCCGGGCGCGCGATAGGTGACGCCGGCCTCGCGGAGATGACGATCGGCCATGCCGAAGCGCCGCTCGATCTCGTCGGGCGCCAGCGCGCCGAAGGCATCGAAGAAGCGGCTCCAGACCGCGCGCGGCGCACCATCGGGCCCAAGGAACTCGTCGGGAATGCCGGGCAAGCGGGTGTAGTCGCGGACCCATTGCGCGATCCGCTGCTGGGCCTGGGCCCTACCCGCCTGATCGTTGTCTTCGGCTACGCCCTCGCCCATGCGCCTCTCACTGCCCCCGCATCATACTCATTGCAGGAGCGGCGTCCGCAAGTCGAGGGTCAGCGGAAACTCATTTGTGCGTTCCTCGGGCGGCGGCTGCATCGGACCCGGGGTGTGGCCGTGGTCCTGGAAGCGCGCCAGCCGCCGCGCCTCGGCCTCGTAGGTGTTGACCGGTTTGGTGTCGTAGTTGCGCCCGCCCGGATGGGCGACATGGTAGACGCAGCCGCCGAGCGAGCGGCCGTTCCAGGTGTCGATCAGGTCGAAGGTCAGGGGCGCGTGGACGGGGATGGTCGGGTGCAGGCCGGAAGCCGGCTGCCAAGCCTTGAAGCGGACGCCGGCCACGGCTTCTCCCGAGCGTCCTGTCGGGGTCATCGGCAGGCGCCGGCCGTTGCAGGTGACGATGTGGCGGCCCTCGACGAAGCCCTCGGCCTTGACCTGGAGCCGCTCGACCGACGAGTCGACATAGCGCACCGTGCCGCCGGCCGAGCCCTCCTCGCCGAGCACGTGCCAGGGCTCGAGCGCTTGCCGCAATTCCAGCGTCACGCCGCCATGATGGACCCGGCCGAAGGCGGGAAAGCGGAATTCGAGCTGGGCCAGATACCATTCCGGCTCGAACGGGTAGCCGAACTGCTTCAGCTCGGTGAGCATCTCCTGAAAATCTTCCCAGATGAAATGCGGCAGCATGAAGCGGTCGTGCAGCGCGGTGCCCCAGCGCACGAACTTGCCGGCCAGCGGCTCGCGCCAGAATTTTGCGATCAGCGCGCGAATCAGGAGCTGTTGTGCCAGCGACATGCGCGGATCCGGCGGCATTTCGAGCGCGCGGAATTCGACGAGACCGAGCCGCCCCGTAGGTCCCTCCGGCGAATAGAGCTTGTCGATGCAGATTTCGGCGCGGTGGGTATTGCCGGTGATGTCGACGAGCAGATGCCGGAACAGCCGGTCCACCAGCCACAGCGGCGTCTGGTAACCGGGCGGCGGCACGTGCGAGAGCGCGATCTCGAGCTCGTAGATGCTGTCGTGGCGGGCCTCGTCGATGCGCGGCGCCTGGCTGGTCGGGCCGATGAAGAGGCCGGAGAAGAAATAGGACAGCGACGGATGCCGCTGCCAGTACAGCACGAGGCTCTTCAGCAGATCAGGCCGGCGCAGGAACGGCGAATCCTGTGGGCTCGAGCCGCCGACCACGACGTGATTGCCGCCGCCGGTGCCGGTGTGGCGGCCGTCGACCAGGAAGCGGTTGGCGCCGAGGCGGACCTTCGCCGCGTCCTCATAGAGGCCGGAGGTGATCTCGACCGCATCGCGCCAGCTCCTGGCCGGCTGGATGTTGATCTCGATGACACCAGGATCGGGCGTCACCTTGATCACCTCGATGCGCGGATCGAACGGCGGCGGATAGCCCTCGACGTGAACGGGAAGCTGCATCTCCTCGGCGGTGTCTTCCAGTGCCGAGACAAGCTCGAGATAATCCTCGATGCGCTCGACCGGCGGCATGAAGGCACAGATCACGCCGTCGCGGATTTCCACTGCCATGGCGGTGCGCACGGGAATGGACGTGTTGAGATGCTCGGGGGCGGTGCGCGGCGGCGATGGCGGGCGCGCCATGCGGGTGAACACCGGCAGCTTGCCGCGCGGCTCCGTCGGATCCTGTTCAACGACGTAGGGATATTGGTTCGGCGGGACGTAGCCGAGCGAGCCCATCGGCAGGCGCAGGCCGAGCGGAGAATCCCCCGGCGTCAGGAACAGATGATTGCGCCGGAGCGGCCAGCGCTCGCTGCGCCAGCGCGGCGGCGCATTCCAGCGCTGGATCGGCAGCACGAAACCGCGCGGCGTGGTCAGGCCCTGGTCGAACACGCGCGCCATGCGTGCGCGCGCTTCGGGATCGGACAATTTGGAATCGGTGGGATCGACATTGACCGGAAGCTCGGCCTCCTTCATCAGCCAATAGGCCGGGTCCTCATAGGCCGGCATGATGTAGCCGAGATCGACCCCGAGCCGCGCGGCGGTGCCTTCCATGAAGGCCTCGGCGTCCCTGACCTCGGGCCGCCGCGGGTTCGCGATCTTCGCGATGAGATCGGCGTTCTTCCAGATCGGCACGCCGTCCTTGCGCCAGTAGAGGCCGAAGGCCCAGCGCGGCAGGCTCTCGCCCGGATACCATTTGCCCTGGCCGTAATGCAAAAGGCCGCCCGGAGCGAAGCGCGTGCGCAGGCGGCGGATCAGATCGTCGGCGAGCGTGCGCTTGGTCGGGCCGACGGCTTCGGTATTCCACTCACCCGCCTCGAGATCGTCGACCGAGACGAAGGTCGGCTCGCCGCCCATGGTGAGCCGTACGTCCTGCGCGGCGAGATCGCCGTCGACCTGCTCGCCGAGATCGTTGAGCCGCGCCCAGGATTCGTCGGAGAACGGCTTTGTGATGCGCGGCGCCTCGCGGATGCGCTTGACGCTCATATCGAAGGAGAACTCGACCTCGGCAAAGCCGGCGCCGCCGGAGATCGGCGCGGCCGAGCGATAATGCGGCGTGGCGGCCACCGGGATGTGCCCCTCGCCCGCAAGCATGCCGGAGGTCGCGTCGAATCCGATCCAGCCCGCGCCGGGCAGATAGACCTCGGCCCAGGCGTGCAGATCGGTAAAATCGTTCTCGACTTCGGGCGGGCCCTCGATCGGATCGATGTCGGGACGGATCTGGACCAGATAGCCGGAGACGAAGCGGGCGGCGAGACCGAGATGGCGCAAGGTCTGGATCAGCAGCCAGGCGGAGTCGCGGCACGATCCTGCGCCGGAGGCAAGCGTCTCCTCCGGCGTCTGAACGCCCGGCTCCATGCGGATGATGTAGCGGATCTTCTTCTGGAGCTCGCGATTGAGCTCGACCAGGAAGTTGACGGTGTTCGGGGCCTCGTGCGGGATCGAGTCGAGAAATTTGGCGAACAGGCGATCGGGCTTGATGGTCTCGAGATAAGGCGCGAGCTCCGTTTTCAGGTCCTTCGGATACTCGAACGGAAAACTGTCGGCGTAGGGCTCGACGAAGAAATCGAACGGGTTGACCACGGTCATCTGCGCCGTGAAGTCGACCTCGAATTTCAGCTCGGTGGTCTTCTCCGGAAAGACGTAGCGTGCAAGCCAGTTGCCTTGCGGGTCCTGCTGCCAGTTCACGAAATGGTTGGCGGGCGTGACCTTGAGCGAATAGCTCAGGATCGGCGTGCGCGTGTGCGGCGCCGGCCGCAGGCGGATGGTCTGCGGGCCAAGGTCGATGGGGCGGTCGTACTTGTAGTGCGTGACGTGGTGTAGCGCGACGTAAATCGACACGGGGTGCGGTGCTCCAGCAGCTTTTTTGAGCAGAACACCTGAGGTCAGCGTGATCAAGCACTAACAACGGGCAGAGGGTGCCTACGGCACGGGCGGATGGTGAGTGGCGAATAGCGAATAAGCTTGCCCGTCCTATTCGTCACTCCCTATTCGCCATTCACTTTCTTACATCGTCGCGCCCAGCACCCATGGCGCGAACTCGGCGCCGCCGAAATCAAAGCTCTCGCTCTTGGTCGGCTGGCCCGAGGCAGTCTTGAGGATGAGATCGAAGATGCGCTGGCCGCATTGTTCGACGCTCTCCTCGCCTTCGAGGATGGTGCCGCAATTGACGTCCATGTCCTCTTCCATGCGCTTGTACATGGGCGTGTTGGTGGCGAGCTTGATCGAGGGTGCCGGCTTGCAGCCGAACACGCTGCCGCGGCCGGTGGTGAAGCAGACGAGGTTGGCGCCGCCGGCGACCTGGCCGGTCGCAGCCACGGGATCGTAACCGGGCGTGTCCATGAAGACGAACCCCTTCTTGGTGACGGGCTCGGCGTAGCGCAGCACCTCGACGAGATTGGTGGTGCCGGCCTTCGCCATCGCGCCGAGCGACTTCTCCAGAATGGTGGTGAGGCCGCCGGCCTTGTTGCCGGGGCTCGGATTGGCGTTCATCTCGGCGCCTTCGCGCGCGGTATATTCGTCCCACCAGCGCATGAGATCGACCAGCTTCTCGCCGACCTCGCGGCTGATCGCGCGGCGCGTGAGCAGATGCTCGGCGCCGTAGGTCTCCGGCGTCTCCGACAGGATCACGGTGCCGCCGTGACGCACCACGAGATCGCTGGCAGCGCCGAGCGCAGGATTGGCTGATACTCCGGAATAGCCGTCCGAGCCGCCGCATTGCAGCGCCACGGTCAATTCGCTCGCGGGCACGGTTTCGCGCTTGACCTTGTTGGCGTCAGTGAGCGCCTCGCGCACGAAGGCGATGCCTGCTTCGACCGTCTTGCGGGTACCGCCGACCTCCTGGATGTCCATCGCGCGCAGGCGGCCGGCGAGCTTCTGCTCTTCCATGAGGCCACCGATCTGGTTCACCTCGCAGCCGAGGCCGAGCACGATGACATGGGAGAAATTGACGTGCCGCGCGTAGCCGCCGAGGGTGCGGCGGAGCAGCGCGAGCGGCTCGTTCTGCGTCATGCCGCAGCCGGTCTTGTGGGTCAGCGCGACCACGCCGTCGACATTGGGGAAGTCGGCCAGCGGATTGTCGCCGGTGAAGGGATTCTTCTTGAAGACGTCGGCGACGAGGCTTGCGACATGCGCGCTGCAATTCACCGAGGTGAGGATGCCGATATAGTTGCGCGTGGCGACGCGGCCGTCCGGGCGGCGGATGCCTTCGAACGTCGCCGGCAGGTCGAAATTCGGCGTCGGCTTGACGTCGGCGCAATAGGCGTAGTCCTTGGCGAAGTCGCCCATGCCGCAGTTCTGGGTGTGCACGTGCTGGCCGGGCGCGATGGCCTGGGTGGCAAAGCCGATGATCTGGCCGTAGCGCTTGACCGGCTCGCCCGTTGCGATCGGCTTGATCGCGACCTTGTGGCCGGAGGGAATGCGATCGACCGTGGTCACGCCGTCTGCGACCAATGTTCCCGGCGGCAGGCTCGCGCGCGCGATCACCACGCCATCATCGGGATGCAGGCGGATGACGGGGCTGATGGTCATGGGTGGTCTCCTGTATCGAAACTATCGTGCCCCGGACGCTGCGCAGCGCGATAGCGGTGCGCTGTTGATCCGGGGCCCGGGCTTACGTCATGTGCTTCATTGGCTTCCAAGTCCCGGCTCTGCGAAACAGCGCTACGCGCTGCATCGCGTCCGGGACGCGAGAGCATCAGGCCTTGCCGCCGGAATCCTTGCGGGTCGCGTTGACCTGCATCTTGGCATAGGTCGTCATCAGGCCGACTTCGTTGGACAGCGTCACCAGCTTGAAGCCCATGTTGATGGCGCGCGCAGCGCCTTCGGCGCCGCTGCAATGGATGCCCGGGTTGAGGCCGCGCTTGCCGCATTCCTTGATGATCTTCTCGTAGATCGCGAGGATCTCGGGCTCGCTGCGGTCGAGCTTGGGCTCGAGGCCGTAGGAGAAGCCGAGGTCGGACGGGCCGATATAGACGCCGTCGATGCCCTCGACGTCGAGGATCGCTTCCATGTTCTCGACCGCGGTCCTGGTCTCCATCATCGGCAGCAGCACGATCTCGTCATTGGCCGTCTTCTGGTAGGAGCCCGCAGTGCCGTACATGCCGGCGCGGATCGGACCGTTGGAGCGCACGCCCTTCGGCGGATATTTCGCATAGGAGACCAGGTTCCGGGCTTCCTGCGGCGTGTTGACCATCGGGCAGATCACGCCATAGGCGCCGCCATCCAGCACCTTGCCGATGATGCCGGGCTCGTTCCAGGGCACGCGAACCATCGGGGTCACCGGATGCTTGTCCATGGCCTGGAAGCACTGCACCATCGACAGATAGTCCTGCACGCCATGCTGCATGTCGACGGTGACGCTGTCGAAGCCGCATTGCGCGATCATCTCCGCCGAGAAGCCGGAGGGAATTGCCAGCCACGCGTTGACCACGGCCTTGCCCGACTTCCAGATCTCTTTGACTTTGTTCGCCACGTTGCCTTTCCTTCCCTGTTGCTCTCACTCGCCGCGGATCGCGTTGGGCCGCACTTTGAGCGAAAAAAAGCGTGAATGTCCATGGCTCTGACCGCGCACGCACGCATATCTGGGCTCATCCCTCCGCGAGGGTATCATCCGCGCTTCGGAGCCCGGCGAGGCTGTGCTCGAGTTCGCCGAGCATCTCCTGCAATTCGGCGAGCTTACGTGCGCCAAAGCGCCGCGTAATCTCGGCATAGATCGCTTCCGACGTCGGTGCCACCGCGGCCATCAGCTTCACGCCCTCCTTCGAGATCGAGACCATGCTGCGACGCTGGTCCGCCTTCGCCGTCTTGCGCTCGATCAGGTTGCGCGCCTCGAGGTCGCGCAGGATGCGCGACAGACTCGGCCCGAGCAGGAAGGCCGTACGCGCGAGTTCCGTGACCTCGACAGCCTCGATGGCCGCCAACGCCCGCAGGATACGCCATTGCTGCTCGGTCAGGCCGTGCTCGCGCAGCGAGGGCCGGAACTGCCGCATCACCGCCTCGCGCGCCCGCAGCAGCGACATCGGTAGCGAGCGCGAGAAGTCGCGCATCGGCACCTGCCGCGCGGCAGGCACGCTTCCGTTGGCGGGGTCAGCCGGCCTCTTGCTCATGACGCCCTTTCAGACTGCAAAACGTTTGCAGTGCAACAACCCGAGATTCTGTTTGACGCATTCATTTAACATGTTAAGTATCTCTGGGCACCACGATTTTTTATGATGACGAATGGCGCTTTCCAACGACGATATCCAGGTCTGCGCGAGGCGTCTGCATCAGGCGGAGAAGACCCGTTCGCAGATTCGCCAGCTCTCGCAGGATTTCCCTGACATCACCATTGCCAATGCCTACGCGATTCAGAAGGCCTGGGTCGACGTCAAGATCGCGGAGGGGCGCATCGTCAAGGGCCACAAGATCGGCCTGACCTCGAAGGCGATGCAGAGCGCGCTCAATATCGACGAGCCGGATTCCGGCGTGCTGCTCGACGACATGTTCTTCGCCGATGGCGGGATCATCCCGACCGAGCGCTTCATCGCGACGCGCGTCGAGGCTGAACTCGCTTTCGTCATGAGCAAGCGCCTCACCGGCCCTGCGTGCACGCTGTTCGACGTGCTCAACGCCACCGACTTCGTCGTGCCGGCGCTGGAGATCCTGGACACGCGAATCGAGCGCGTCGATCCCAGGACCAAAGCCACGCGAAAAATCTTCGACACCATCGCCGACAATGCGGCGAATGCCGGCATCGTGCTCGGCGGACGGCCGATCCGTCCGCTCGACGCCGATTTGCGTTGGATCGGGGCGCTCTGCTTCAAGAACGGCCAGCTGGAAGAAACCGGCCTTGCCGCCGGCGTGCTCAATCATCCTGCGACAGCCGTGGCGTGGCTTGCGAACAAGATCGCGCCGCTCGGCCTTGCGCTGGAGCCCGGTCAGGTCGTGCTCGCCGGCTCCTTCATCCGTCCGATCGAGACCCGCAAGGGCGACACAATTCAAGCCGACTATGGCGCCTACGGCTCGGTGAGCTGCTACTTCGCTTAAGGCGGACAAGAAGACAGGGAGTGAAACCGCGATGCCGCATTTCACCATCGAATATTCGGCCAATCTCGATGGCCGCCTCGACATCGGCGCGGTCTGCGAAGTGGTGCGCAAGGCGGCGGTCGAGACCGGCATCTTCCCGCTCGGCGGCATCCGCGTCCGCGCCGTGAGGTGCGAGCATTATGCGATTGCGGACGCGCGGCAGGACTACGGCTTTCTCGACATGGTGCTGCGCATCGGCGAGGGCCGCGACCTTCCCACGCGCCAGAAGGCCGGCGAGCAGGTCTTCCAGGCGCTCTCAAGACATCTCGATCCCGTTTTCGCCGCCAGCAAGTTCGCCCTATCGTTCGACATGCAGATCAACGACAAGGATACGAGCTGGAAGCGCAACAACATCCACGACGCCCTGAAAGTAGAGGCTGCCCATGGATAAGCCCACGCCGAAAGCCGACGTATTTCAGGCCAACCGCGACCGCGTCGCGCCGCTGCTGAAGACGCTGCGCGCTGATGGCATCGGCCACACGATTGACGGCAAGACCGTCGCCTCGATCTCGGGCGAGACATTCGAGACCAAATCGCCGGTCGATGGCGCCGTGCTCGCCAGCGTCGCGCGTGGCAATGCGGAGGATGTCGACGCGGCGGCAACGGCCGCGGCGATCGCCTTCAAGTCCTGGCGCGACATGGGGCCTGCGATGCGGCGCAAGCTGCTGCATCGGGTGGCCGATGCGATCGAGGACAATGCCGAAGACATCGCCGTGCTCGAATGCATCGACACCGGACAGGCCTATCGCTTCATGGCCAAGGCCGCGATCCGCGCGGCCGAGAACTTTCGCTTCTTCGCCGACAAATGCGCCGAAGCGCGCGACGGCCTCAACACGCCGAGCGACGAGCACTGGAACATCTCGACCCGCGTGCCGATCGGCCCCGTCGGCGTGATCACGCCGTGGAACACGCCGTTCATGCTCTCGACCTGGAAGATCGCCCCGGCGCTGGCCGCCGGCTGCACTGTCGTGCACAAGCCGGCCGAGTGGTCGCCGGTGACGGCCTCCATTCTGGCGAGGCTCGTGAAGGAAGCCGGCGTTCCCGACGGCGTGCTCAACACCGTGCACGGCTTTGGCGAAGAGGCCGGCAAGGCGCTGACCGAGCATCCCGCCATCAAGGCGATCGGCTTCGTCGGCGAGAGCGCGACCGGCTCGGCGATCATGGTTCAGGGCGCGCCCACGCTGAAGCGGGTGCATTTCGAGCTCGGCGGCAAGAACCCCGTGATCGTGTTCGACGATGCCGATCTCGACCGCGCGCTCGATGCCGTCGTGTTCATGATCTACTCGCTCAACGGCGAGCGCTGCACCTCATCAAGCCGCCTGCTGATCCAGCAGGGCATCGCGGAGAAGTTCGTGGAGAAGCTGACCGCGCGCGTGAAGGCGCTCAGGATCGGCCATCCCCTCGATCCCGCCACCGAGATCGGGCCGCTGATCCACGAGCGCCACCTCGCAAAAGTCTGTTCCTATTTCGACGTCGCACGCCAGGACGGCGCAACCATCGCGGTCGGCGGCAAGGCCTATGACGGCCCGGGCGGCGGACACTATGTCGAGCCGACGCTGGTGACCGGCGCGCACGGCAAGATGCGCGTGGCGCAGGAGGAGGTGTTTGGCCCGTTCCTCACGGTATTGCCGTTCAAGGACGAAAAGGACGCCGTCGAGATCGCCAATGACATCCGTTATGGCCTCACCGGCTATGTCTGGACCAACGACATGGGCCGCGCACTGCGCGTTGCGGATGCGCTCGAGGCCGGCATGATCTGGCTGAACTCGGAGAACGTCCGCCATCTGCCGACGCCGTTCGGCGGCATGAAGGCCTCCGGCATCGGCCGCGACGGCGGCGACTATTCATTCGACTTCTACATGGAAACCAAGCACGTCTCGCTGGCGCGGGGCACGCACAAGATTCAGAAGCTGGGAATTTAACGCTTCGTCGTTCCGGGGTGACGGGACCGCGCAAGCGCGGCCCGGAGAACCCGGAACCTCGAGATTCTCAGGTGCGCAATTGCGCACCATAGTTCGGTCCTGCGGACCGCCCCGGGAATGACAGGACGAGGGGAAACGTACATGCCCGTACCGCAACACGTCTTCGAGCCACCGTTCAACATCATCCGCTCCAGCCACGTCGTGCTGGACGTCACCGACCTGAAGCTGAGCCGCTCGTTCTACGAGACCACCGTCGGCCTGCATGTCGAGGACGCCGACGACAAGGTCGTGTACCTGCGCGCCGCCGAGGAGCATCAGCATCATTCGCTGGTGCTGCGCAAGGCAGCCGTGCCCGCCTGCAACAGGCTCGGCTTCAAGGTCGGCAACGACAAAGATCTCGACAAGGCGGCCGCGTTCCTGTCCGAGCACGGCCTCAGCTACGCCTTCGCCGATCAGCCGTTCCAGGGCCGTACGCTGCAGTTCACCGATCCCTTCGGCTTCCAGATCGAGCTCTATGCATCGATGGATCGCCGACCGCATTTGCTGCGCCGCTACGACCTCTACCGGGGTTGCCATCCGCAACGGCTCGACCATTTCAACGTGTTCGCTGCCGAAGTGCAGGACACGATGGAGTTCTACGCCCGGCTCGGCTTCCGCCTCACCGAATATGCCGAGGAGGACGGGCCGAACGGGCGCATCGCCGCGGCCTGGATGCATCGCAAAGGCAATGTCCACGATTTTGCCATCACCAACGGCAAGGGCCCGCGGCTGCACCATTTCGCCTATTGGACGCCGACGGCAATGAACATCATCCATCTCTGCGACGTCATGGCCTCGCAAGGGTTCGTGAAGAACATCGAGCGCGGCCCGGGACGTCACGGCATCTCGAACGCGTTCTTCCTCTATGTCCGCGACCCCGACGGCCACCGCCTCGAGCTCTACACCAGCGATTATTTCACCGGCGATCACGACCATGAGCCGCTGCGCTGGTCGTTGCGCGATCCGCGCCGCCAGACGCTGTGGGGCGCGCCTGCCCCGCGCTCCTGGTTCGAGCAAGGCTCGCCCTTTACGGGCCAGGCAGTGCGCGAGCCGAGATTCGTGGCCGACGTGCTGGTGGCGGATTGATGATACTCCCCCGCCTCGCCACCTATTCCGTCAAGGGTGCAACCCGCTATGGTGCCGTCGTGGACGGCGGCATCATCGATCTGTCGGCGCGTTACGCCAAGGACTATCCGACCCTGCGCGAGGTGATCGCGGCCGGCAAGCTCGTGAGCCTCGCCGAGGAGGCCACCGGCCGCACGCCCGATCACGCGCTCGCCGACATCACCTGGCTGCCGCCGGTGCCCGCGCCGGAAAAGATCATCTGCATCGGCGTCAACTATCCCGACCGTAACGCCGAATACAGGGACGGCCAGGACGCGCCGAAATATCCCAGCATGTTCATGCGGAGCCCACGCTCCTTCGTCGGCCACGACACGCCGCTGGTCCGCCCGCGTGCTTCCGCGCAGCTCGACTATGAGGGCGAGATCGTGCTGGTGATCGGCAAGCAGGGCCGGCACATTCCAGAAAGCGCCGCGCTCGACCACATCGCGGCGCTGACGCTGTGCAACGAGGGCTCGGTGCGCGACTGGCTGCGTCATGCCAAGTTCAACGTCACCCAGGGCAAGAACTTTGACTCCAGCGGCAGTCTCGGCCCGTGGCTCGTGCCCTACACATCGGAATCGCAGATTGCGGACATTCGTCTCACCACGCATGTCAACGGCGAGCTCAGGCAGGACGATCGCAGCAGCCGGTTGATGTTTCCGTTCCGCTATCTCATCAACTATATCTCGACCTTCGCAACCCTCGTCCCCGGCGATATCATCGTCACGGGCACGCCGACCGGAGCGGGCGCGCGGTTCGATCCGCCGCGATACCTGAAGCCCGGCGACGTCGTCGAGATCGCGGCCGAGGGCATCGGCGCTCTACGCAACGGCATCATCGACGAAGCCTGACCAACAACCAAAGTGGAATAGTGCAATGACCACCCTCACCGGCGGCGAAGCGATCGTAAGCGGGCTCGTCGCCCATGGCGTCGACACCGTGTTCGGCCTGCCTGGCGCGCAAGTCTACGGCCTGTTCGACGCGTTTCATCAGGCCCAGCTCAAGGTGATCGGCGCGCGACATGAGCAGGCCTGCGGCTACATGGCATTCGGCTATGCGCGCTCGAGCGGCCGACCCGGCGTGTTCAGCGTGGTGCCAGGCCCCGGCGTGCTCAATGCCGGCGCGGCTCTGCTCACCGCGTTCGGCTGCAACGAGCCGGTGCTGTGCGTCACCGGCCAGGTGCCGACGCCGTTCCTGGGCAAGGGCCGCGGCCATCTGCACGAGATGCCGGACCAGCTCGCGACCTTGCGCACCTATGTGAAATGGGCCGAGCGCATCGAATATCCCGGCAACGCGCCGACGGTCGTCGCGCGCGCGTTCCAGGAGATGATGTCGGGACGGCGCGGTCCCGCCTCGGTCGAGATGCCCTGGGACGTTTTCACCCAGCGCGCAAATACGGCAGCTGCCCAGGTGCTGGAGCCGCTGCCTGCGCCGCAACCCGATCCTGATACGATCAAGCAGGCGGCCGCGCTCATCAAGGCGGGCAAGTCGCCGATGATCTTCGTCGGCAGCGGCGCGATCGACGCGCGCGAGGAGATCCTCGAGCTTGCCGAGATGATCGATGCGCCCGTGGTCGCCTTCCGCAGCGGCCGCGGCATCGTCTCCAACGCGCACGAGCTCGGCCTTACCATGGCGGCGGCCTACAGATTGTGGCCGACAACCGATTTGATGATCGCGATCGGCACGCGCGCGGAGCTGCCGGCATCCGGTTTCCGCTGGCCCTATCAACCGAGCGGCCTGAAATCCATTCGTATCGACATCGATCCGGCCGAGATGCGCCGGCTCGCCGCCGATGTCGGGATTGTCGCCGATGCGAAGGCCGGCACCGCCGATCTCGTCGCCGCCGTGAAGAAGGTCGGCTATGCCAAGGGCCGCGGCCGGCGCGGAGACATCCGCGAAGCCACTGCGGCGGCGCAATCAGAGATCCAGCGCATCCAGCCGCAGATGGCCTATCTCGACATCCTGCGCGAGGTGCTGCCGCACAACGCGATCGTCACCGATGAACTGTCGCAGGTCGGCTTCGCCTCCTGGTACGGCTTCCCGGTGTACCAGCCGCGCACCTTCATCACCTCGGGCTACCAGGGCACGCTCGGCTCGGGCTTTCCGACCGCCCTCGGCGCCAAGGTCGCCAACCCCGACAAGCCGGTGGTGGCGATCACCGGCGACGGCGGCTTCATGTTCGGCGTGCAGGAGCTTGCCACCGCCGCGCAGTTCAACATCGGCGTGGTGACGCTCGTGTTCAACAACAACGCCTATGGCAATGTCCGACGCGACCAGCGCGAACGCTTCGACGGCCGCGTGGTGGCGTCGGACCTCGTCAATCCGGATTTCGTCAAGCTCGCAGAGTCCTTTGGCGTGGCCGCAGCACGCGTGACCGCGCCCGAACAGTTCAAGGCGGCGATGGAGAAGGCGCTCAGCCATGGCGGGCCGTATCTGATCTCGGTCGAGGTGACCAGGGATTCGGAGGTGAGCCCGTGGGCGTTCATTCATCCGCCGAAGCCTTAGTATCGCTCCGGGGCGATGCGCACCATAGTTCGCGCTAGCGCGCGCCACCGGAATGACGGGTTCCTAGCGCGTCCTGCGAAATGTCAGATTGATCCGCTTCCTTCCCAGCAGCGGATGCTCGCCATCGGCGAGCGGCGCGACGCCGTGATAGGCGAGCCTGCTGGCCCCGCCCCAGACCACGACATCGCCATGAACAAGTCGGAAGCGGCGCGGCTTGTCGGCGCGCGCGAGGCCGCCGAACAGGAAGGTCGCGGGCAGGCCGAGCGAGACCGAGACGATCGGCGCGGAATAATCCAGCTCGTCCTTGTCCTGATGCAGCGACAGCCGCGTGCCGGGCTCGTAGCGATTGACGAGGCAGGCATCGGGCGCAAAGCCTGCAAAGCCGCCCTGCTCCGCCGCGCGGCGGGCGAGATCGCAAAACACCGGCGGCATCGCCGGCCAAGGCGCGCCGGTGCGCGGATCGATGGGATCGTAACGATAGCCGGTGTGATCGGTGATCCAGCCGCGCTCGCCGCAATTGGTCATCGCCACCGACATCTGATAGCCGCCGGGCGTGGTCATCCGGCGGAACGGCGATTGCGCGACGATGGCCCGCACCGCATCGACCAGCTCGCTCTCGATCGGCTTGACGAAGCCGCGCAGCAGCACGGCACCGTCCGCGATCTGCTCGCGTGAGCGCTGCGCCTCGGCGACATTGTCGAACAGATCACCCGTCAATCGCAGCGCTCATTTGGCATCGTGGAAGATCACACCCAGCGTGTGGCGATGGCCGGACCTGATACGGCTGACGCCATGGCGGAGATTAACGCGGTAGGTGCCGCGTGTCCCCTGCACCGGGCGGTGATGCACAGCGAAGGCGACCGCATCACCCTGCGCGAGCGGCACCACCTCGGCGCGGGACTGCATGCGCGGGCGCTGCTCGGTCAGCACGAACTCGCCGCCGGTGAAATCGCGCCCGGGCTCCGAGAGCAGGATCGCGACCTGGAGCGGGAACACGTGCTCACCATAGAGGTCCTGGTGCAGGCAGTTGTAGTCGCCAGCCTCATATTGCAGCAGCAGCGGCGTCGGCCGCGCCTGCCCTGCCTCGTGACAGCGCTTCAGGAATGCCGCATGCGCTGTGGGATAGCGGATGTCGATCCCCATCGCCTCGTTCCAGCGATTGGCGACGGATTGGAGATGCGCATAGAGCGCCGGGCGCAGCTGCGCGATCAGCTCGGGCAGCGGATAGGAGAAATATTTGTACTCGCCGCGACCGAAGCCGTGGCTGCTCATGACGATGCGGCTGCGGAAGCGCGTATCGTCCGGATAGAGTTCGGCCATGGCGCGGCATTGCTCCGACGTCAGCAGGTTCTTCAGGACGGCGCAGCCTTGGGAGTCGAGCTCGGCGGTGATTTGCGGCCAATCGAGTGCGTCGATCTGCCCGGCGAGGTCAATGGAGGGAGAATGGGACGATTTGCGTGCGGTTGCTGTCATGGCTGCGACTCTCGCAATACGACGCCCCCGCCGCCACCCGATTTCCGACGACCATCCCCCGCCATTGCGAGGAGCCCTTGCGACGAAGCAAATCCAGAGTCCCTGCTCGGAACCAGCCTGCATTGCTTCGCTCGCAACGACGGCGGGGAGAGATCAGCCCCTCACCGGCAGCGTCACCACGTCGTAGCCGTGCTTGATCGTGCGCTTCAGCACGGGATCTTCAATCTCGAAATCGAAGCGGTCGGCAGGGCGGATGCCGCCTTTGGCGGCGAAGGTGCCGCCGAACATGGCGCAGCCATCGGGCAGCTTCCCGCCATCAAAGCCGCGCGCGATGAGGTCGGCGACCGGGAGCATCGCATCCAGCGTGCCCTCTTGGTAGAGCACGCGCTCGCCTTTGATCGTGGCGTAGGAGCGCAGGATCATCTTGTCCCAATGACCGATGACGTCCTCGAGCTCCCACAGCGTCGAGGCGATAGGCTTGTCGCACATCTGCTTGGAGACCGTGACGTTATAGGCCTCGACCTTGCGGTCGGTGTGATCGGAGCCGCAGCCGACGAAGATGCGGCCCTGCCAGCCGATCAGCACGAACTCGACCTCGCCGCTGGAATCGCCGCCGCTGCATTCGATGCGGTCTTCCTGGGTCAGCCGCCGCGCCGAGGCGCGGTAGTAGATCGGCGTCGAGGCCGGCGGGGCGATGCCCATCTCCTGTAGCTCGGCGATGTGCTTGTCGCGCGCGACCGGATCGCGGCCGGTCCAGCCGGCGATGACCATCTGGTCGATCGCCAAGGTCAGCGGCGTGGTGGTGTCCTGGGCGTCGATGGTGAAAGTGAGGTCAAACACGAATGACGGCCTCCATGCCGGCGGCGAGTTCAAAGATACAGCGATCCGAGCCGCCCGCGCCTGCCAGCATCAGGCCGACAGGAACGTCGCCCGCGCGATGACAGGGCAGCGAGATGGCGCAGCCGTCGATCATGTTGATCAGGGTGCAATTGCGCAGCGCGCGCAGGTTCTGAGTGGTGAAGGCCTTGTCGTCGGCGAGATCGGAAATCTTCGGCGGCGTGTTGGCGGTGGTCGGCAGCACCAGGGCGTCATAGGGCGCAATGCGCGCATTGACGCGCGCGATCAGCGAGCGGCGCTCGTTGAGGAGATCGATGTAGTCGGCCGCGCTCTGCGCCTCGCCGCGCATGATGCGCACCGACACGCGAGGATCGTAGACGTCGCCCTTGGACGTGATGAGATAGCGGTGCCAGGCATAGCTCTCGGAGGCAGCGAAGCCGCCCTTGGCGTTCATCGGGCCGATGTCGTGGAATTCGGACATCTCGATGCGCTCGATGGCGGCGCCATGGTCGGCAAGCGTCTTCAGCGCGCGCTCAAAGGTCTCGGAGACCTCCGCATCGAGATCATCGAGCGCGATCGTGGTGGGCACCGCCAGCCGCATGCCCTTTACGGGCCGCGGCTTCAGCGCGACGATGGGCTCGTTCGCGAGCACGGCATCGAGTATGGCACAGCAGCTGACCGATCGCGCCAGCGGCCCGATGCTGTCGAGCGAGAACGACAGCGGCACGGTGCCATCGAGCGGCACGCGCCGCTGCGTCGGCTTGTAACCGACGATGCCGTTGAAGGCGGCTGGAATGCGGCAGGAGCCGCCGGTGTCGGTACCGAGCGCGCCATGCGCCATGCCGTCGAGCACGGAGACCGCCGCGCCGGAGGAGGAGCCGCCGGGCACGTGACCTTCGGCCCGGTTCCAGGCGCCCTTCGGCGTGCCGTAATGCGGATTGATACCGATGCCGGAATAGGCGAACTCGGTCATGTTGGTGCGGCCGATCAGCACGAAGCCGGCCTTGCGCAGCCGCGATACCGTGGCCGCGTCCTGCTCGGCAGCCGGGGAATCGTCGAGCGCGCGGGAGCCGGCGCGCGTCACCTGGCCCTTGATGTCGAAGAGGTCCTTGATCGAGATCGGGATGCCGGCATAGCGCGACGGCGCCGCCTTGACCTTGCGCAGGGCATCCATGGCATCGGCGGTGGTCAGCGCCGCGTCCTTATCGACATGGATGAAGGTGCGCCGGCCCTCACCGGCGGGGTCGGCGATCTTGGCGAGGCATGCCTCGACCAGCTTGCGGGCGGTGGTGCGGCCGCTTTCGAGGTCTTCGGCGAGCTTCGCCAGTGTCGGAAAATCGGGCATGTCTGTCTCACGGAATATTCCGCGCGCAATCTATAGCGCTGGCTCGGTTCGACACAAGCATTGTGCGCATGATGGCATGCATGCGCATTGCTGGACCGTTGACGCACGATGGTCGATTGTCGCATCAAGATCGAAACAGGCGGGCGTGAAGCCTGCCCTTGGGAGGGCGTTCCGAATGGCCGAACCGCAGCGCGCGCGACCGAAACCGACGCCGGAGACCCAGCATTTCTGGGACGGCACGAAAGCCGGCGAATTGCGCCTGCAGCGCTGCGATGCCTGCGCGCATGTCTACTTCCCGCCGCGCCCGTTCTGCCCCTCCTGCGCCTCGCGCAAGGTCAGCATCTTCAAGGCGAGCGGCAAGGGCTTCCTCTACAGCTACGTGATCAACCATCGCCCCGCCGCGCCGGGCTTCACGCCGCCTTACGCCATCGCGGTGGTCGAACTCGACGAAGGCCCGCGGATGATGAGCAACATCATCGATTGCCCGCAGACGCCTGAGGCACTCGAGCTCGACATGAAGCTCGAGGTCGCTTTCGAGGCACTCGACGACAAGATCACCCTCCCCGTGTTCCGTCCGGTGAAGGGGTAAGTCATGCGCAGGAACCAGGTTGCCGTCGTCGGCGCGGCCGAGACGACCGAGCTCGGTGTCATCCCCAACGCCTCGCAGCTCCAGCTCCATGCGGATGCGGCGCTCAATGCCATTGCCGACGCCGGGCTGAAGCTGTCCGACATCGACGGCTTTGCCACCGCGGTCGAAACGCCGCAGCAGGTCTGCCACTATCTCGGCATCAAGCCGACCTGGGTGGACGGCACCTCGGTCGGCGGCTGCTCTTTCATGCTGCACGTCCGCCATGCGGCGGCGGCGATCGAGGCGGGCCTGTGCAAGACGGTGCTGATCACCCATGCCGAGAGCGGCAAGTCGATGATCGGCAAGCTGCCGCGCTCGATTCCCGCAGACAGCCTGCAGGGCCAGTTCGAAGCGCCCTATGGCGTCTACGGCCCGCCGAGCATGTTCCCGATTCCCGTGCTGCGCTTCATGAAGACCTACGGCATCACGCATGAGCAGCTTGCTTCGGTGGCGGTGGTGCAGCGGGAATGGGCGGCGAAGAATCCGCGCGCGATGATGAAGGACCCGATCACGGTCGCCGATGTGCTCAACTCGCGTATGATCGCCTATCCGTTCCGGCTGCTGCAATGCTGTCTCGTCACCGACGGCGGCGGCGCGCTGATCCTGACCTCGGCCGACCGTGCCAGGGATTTTCCAAGGAAGCCCGTCTACATCATGGGCACGGGCGAGAGCGTGGAAACGCCGATGGTCAGCCAGATGGAGACGTTCAACTCCTCGCGCGCGTTCAAAGTTGCGGGCCCGCTGGCCTTCAAGGAGGCCGGCATCACACACAAGGACGTCGATCACCTCATGATCTACGATGCCTTTGCGCATCTGCCGCTGTTCGGCCTCGGCGATCTCGGCTTCATGCCGTACGAGGAGACCGGGAAGTTCATCGCCGACGGCAACACGCGGCCGGGCGGGAAACTGCCCCTCAACACCAATGGCGGCGGTTTGAGCTACATGCATTCCGGCATGTACGGCATGTACGCACTTCAGGAGAGCGTGCGCCAGATGCGCGGGATAGCACCGGCGCAGGTGCCGAATGCGAAGATTTCGGTGTGCCATGGCGTCGGCGGCATGTTCGCGGCATCGGGCACGATCGTGTTCACGAACGAGAGGTAAGCGGCTCGGACAACATTTGCTCGTCATTGCCGGGCTTGACCCGGCAATCCATCCTCTTCTGAAGATGGATGCGCGGGTCACGCCCGCGCGTGACGAGCTTGGTTAGCTGCGGCCGCGACGGCAACATAGAGAGGCTAGCATGACGAAATCACTGCAAGACAAGGTCATCATCGTCACCGGCGCAGGCCGCGGCATCGGGCGCGAGATCGCGCTGCTGTGTGCGGCCGAAGGCGCCAAGGTCGTGGTCAACGATCCCGGCGGGGCCGCCGACGGCGCCGGCTCGAACGCCGCGCCCGCCGAGGAAGTGGTCGAGGAGATCAAGAAGCGCGGCGGCAGCGCGGTCGCCAATTTCGAAAGCGTCGCGGAAGCGATCCCCGCCAGCAAGATCGTGAAGACCGCGACCGATCATTTCGGCCGGCTCGACGGCGTCGTCAACAATGCCGGCATCCTGCGCGACATGATCTTCCATAAGATGAGCGTGGAAGCATTCGAGGCCGTCATCAAGGTGCACCTGATGGGCTCGTTCTACGTCAGCCACGCTGCGGCGCGGATCTTCCGCGAGCTGGAGTCGGGCTCCTTCGTGCATTTCACCTCGACCTCCGGCCTGATCGGCAACTTTGGACAAGCGAATTACGCCGCGGCCAAGCTCGGCATCGTGGGGCTGTCGAAGTCGATCGCGCTCGACATGGGCCGCTTCAACGTCCGCTCCAACTGCGTCTCGCCATTCGCCTGGACGCGCATGATCGGCACCATCCCGACCGAGACCGAGGCGGAGAAGGCGCGGGTCGAGAAGATCAAGCAGATGGGACCGGAGAAGATCGCGCCGCTCTGCGGCTATCTGCTCGGCGATTCCGCCAAGGACGTCACCGGCCAGATCTTCGGCGTGCGCATGAACGAGATCTTCCTGTTCAGCCAGAACCGCCCGATCCGCTCGGTGCAGCGGAGCGAAGGCTGGACGCCGCAATCCATCGCGGAACACGGCATGCCGGCGCTGAAGGGCTCGTTCTACAAGCTCGACCGCTCCGCCGACATCTTTACTTGGGATCCCGTCTAGCCGCATTTCCGGCATTCCTGCCCTGCGATCTTCGGTTGTCTCGGCCGGAGATCGCCCCGGTTTACGCCTGAATGCGGGCGAATGGTGTCCTCCCAACGAAACTTTGGGAGGAAACCATGACAAGAATACTGACCAACCCCGACGACACAACGGCCAGCAGCGGTCTCGACCGCCGCACCCTGCTGCAAGGTGCGGCGACACTCGCTGCATCGACCTTGCTCGCCTCCAACGCCGACGCCCGCGACTTCGGGGCCAACGCCGAGCCGCAGCGCTATCCCGACCCTGACATCGTCGTCATCGACCCCAAACGCTTCAAGGCCAAGGTCGGCAACACCGCGATCAAGCGGCTCTATACCGGCTGCCTCTGGGCGGAGGGGCCGGCGTGGAACGCGCAAGGCCAATATCTCGTCTGGAGCGACATCCCGGCCAACCGGCAGCTGCGCTATCTCGACGACGACGGCCACATCTCCGAGCAGTTCCACAAGCCGTCGAACGAGGCCAACGGCAATTCATTCGACACCGAGGGACGTCAGATCAGTGCCGAGCGCACCCGCCTCGTCCGCTACGAGCATGACGGTTCGGTGACAGCGCTGGCCGAGCAGGCAAACGGCAAGCCGCTCAACGGCCCGAACGACATGGTCGTGCATCCCAACGACAAAGCAATCTGGTTCACCGATCCCGGCTACGGCGCGATCAGCATCTACGAGGGCAAGCTCGCCAACACAGGCTCGGTTCAGCCACACCAGAAGGAAGCCGTCTATCGCCTCGACACGCAAACTGGCCAACTGGCGAAAGTCGCGGACGAGCCGTTCAAGCCGAACGGCATCGCCTTCTCCCACGATTACAAGAAGCTCTATGTCTGCGACACCGGCATCACGCATTATCCGCAGGCCGAGAACGTGGTGTGGTCCTACGACATCGAGGGGACGAAGCTGTCGAACCCGAAGAAGCTGATCGACATGAAGCTCGAGGGCAAGTCGGGCTTCCCGGACGGATTGCGCGTCGACACCGAAGGCAACATCTGGGTCGGCGCTGGCTGGGTCGGGCCGGGCTACGACGGCGTGCAGGTGTTCGCACCGAACGACGGCGCGCGCATCGGCCAGATCCTGCTGCCGGAGACCTGCGCCAATGTCTGCTTCGGCGGCAAGAAGCGCAACCGCCTGTTCATGACCGCGAGCCAGTCGCTCTATGCGGTCTATGTGGAGACGCAGGGGGCGCATTTCTGTTGAATGCCCCGCACTCTGTTCGTCATGCCCGGGCTTGACCCGGGCATCCATGCCTGTCCCGTGGTTGCAGAGGCACGTGGATGGCCGGGTCAAGCCCGGCCATGACGAGCGAGGGTGTGGCGGGCTGCCTCGCCCTACCCCGTATTCCGCAACCCCGCCGAGATTCCGTTGATCGTCAGCTGAATCCCGCGCAGCACCTGCTCGTCGGGATTCTGCGCGCGGTGCTCTTTCAAGAGCTCGACCTGCACGTGGTTGAGCGGATCGAGATATGGGAAACGGTGCCGCACCGAGCGCTCCAGCAGCGGATTGCCTTGCAGCAAGCGGTCCTGCCCCATGATGTCGAGCAGCGTCTCGATGCAGGAATGCCACTCGCGGCGGATGCGGCCGAAGATCTTCTCGCGCAAAGCTTCGTCCGGCACGAGCTCGGCATAGCGCGAGGCGATCGCGATCGAGCTCTTCGCCAGCACCATGTCCATGTTCGAGAGCAGCATGCGGAAGAACGGCCATTCCGTGTAGAGCTCTTTCAGGAACGGCATGCCCTTGTCGGGATGCTCCGCAATCCACTGCTCGACCGCGCTGCCGAAGCCGTACCAGCCCGGCAGCATCAGGCGGCATTGCGCCCAGGAGAACACCCACGGGATCGCGCGCAGATCCTCGATCGCGCGGGTCTTCTTGCGCGAGGCCGGGCGGCTGCCGATGTTCAGCGTTGCGATCTCGTTGATGACCGTGGAAGCCCAGAAGTAATCGACAAAGCCCTCGGTCTCGTAGACGAGGCCGCGATAGGCCTTGAAGGCGAGGTTCGACAATTCATCCATCGCAGTCAGGTATTCGCGGCGCGGCGCGCTCTGGCGCGGATGCAGCAGACTTGCTTCGAGCGTTGCCGCGGCGAGGATCTCCAGATTGTTGCGTCCGACCTCGGCGTTGGAATATTTCGACGAGATGATTTCGCCCTGCTCGGTGATGCGGATCTGGCCGTTCACGGCGCCGCCGGGCTGCGCGATGATGGCGTCATAGCTCGGCCCACCGCCTCGGCCGACCGAGCCGCCGCGGCCATGGAAGAGACGCAGCCGCACATGATGGCGCTCGAATACCTCGACGAGGCCGATCTCGGCCTTGTAGAGCTCCCAGCCCGAAGTTACGAAGCCGCCGTCCTTGTTCGAGTCGGAATAGCCGAGCATCACCTCCTGCACGCTGCCGCGGCTGTCGACGAGGCGGCGGTAATCGTGCAGCGACAGCATGCGGTCCATGATGCCGCTCGAGGCCTGCAGATCCTCGATGGTCTCGAACAGCGGCACGATGTTGATGGCGCTGCGCCCTGAAGGATGGACCAGGCCCACTTCCTTCAGGAGCACGGCGACCTCGAGCATGTCGGACATGCCCTTGCACATCGAGATGATGCATTGGGGAATGGCATCCGAGCCGAATTTCGCATGCGCTTCCGCGGCGGCATGGAAGACGTTGAGCTCGCCCATGGTCTCGTCGCTGTACTTGACGAAGGGCGACACCAGCGCGCGCGTCGAGCGCAATTCATTGGTGAGCAGCGAGATGCGCGCGTCCTCGCCGAGCGCGAGATAGGACATGCCGGGGTTGGCGGCGTCCATCAGCTCGGCAATTGTGCGCTCGTGCACCGCCGAGTTCTGGCGGATGTCGAGCCGCGCCAGATGGAAGCCGAAGCAGTCCACCGCGCGCCGCAAATGCCGCAACCGGCCGCGGGCGATAACGCGCGCGTTGTTGGAGATCAGCGAGCGATGCAGCACGTCGAGATCGGCCTGCAGCTCCCTGACACTCTCGTATGGCGCCGCTTTGCCGACCGGCCGGCGCGTGATCTCGACCTCGAGCTTTTCGGCCGTCGCGGTCAGGCGCGCATAGATGCCGGAAACCGCAAGGCGATAAGGCTCGCCGCTCCGGTGCGGCGAGGTGTCCGGCGAGCGCTCCGCCAAGGTGCGCAGCTCCTCGGAGACGTCGGCGAGATGCGCCGCGATCGACAGCTCTGAGCCGAGCACGTGCAACTCGTTCAGATAGAACTGCATCACCCGGCTCGACTGCAGCCGCAGCGTGCCGCGCATCACGTCGGCGGTGACGAAGGGATTGCCGTCGCGGTCGCCGCCGATCCAGCTGCCCATGCGCAGGAACGAGGCGAGCTCGCTCGCAGCCTGCTCGCCGCGCTCGTCCAGTCGGTCCTCCAGCGCGTTGATCAGGCGTGGCACCTCGCGCAGGAAAGTGTAGTCGTAGAACGACAGGCCGTTGGCGACCTCATCGAGCACGGTGAGCTTGGTCCGGCGCAAGAGATTGGTCTGCCACAGCGTCAGCACCTCGCGGCGGAGCTGCTCGTCGCTGGCGTCCGCCTCCTCCGCTGTCATGGCGACCCGCTCGCGGCGGTCGAGCAGGGCTGCGATCTCCATCTCGCGGTCCATGGTGCTCTTGCGGCGGACCTCGGTCGGGTGCGCGGTCAGCACCGGGCTGACCAGCGCGGTCTTGAAGAAGTTGCGCAGCTGGTCAGGGCCGATGCCGGCGTCCCTGGCATGGGCGAGCGTTTCCGCCAGCACGCCGGAGCCGCCACTCCTGGCGGCGCTGCGCGCGCGCATCTGGCGAATGTTGTTCTGGTCCTCGGCGATGTTGGCAAGGTGCGAGAAATAGCTGAAGGCACGGACGATCCGCACCGTCTCGGAGATCGACATGCTATCGAGAATCTGCTCGAGCTCGCGGCGGGCGAGCCGGTCCTCATCGCGGTGAAAACGGATCGAGGTCTGCCTGATACGCTCGACCAGGTCGAATACGTCGGCCCCTTCCTGGTCGCGGACGGTGTCGCCGAGGATGCGCCCGAGCAGGCGGATGTCGTCCCGCAGCCGCGCATCGGCCTCCATCGCCTGGACGTCCTCAGGGCGATTGGGACGATGCTCAGTGGCGTCGGATGGTACGGTCTGGAGGGACATGGCTCGCTCCCCTTCAAGCGCTCTCTTGAAGAGCTGGCTCGGCTCCCCGGTCGGGAGGAGTGTGCGCTATTTTTCTACCGCAGTGCAAGGTGAAGTTGGGGGCGGTGCACACTGCCGACGAGGCTCGCGTCCCCGATGCGCTGCAACGCCCTTGGCGTTGCGGCGCAGAGCCGGGACCGAGGAGCCGAAGAGCACATCGCCGCATTCTGGGCCCCGGCTCTGCAGTGCATCACGCCGCACCGGACGATGCTTTGCATCGCCGGGGGCGCGCTGCGCTGCGTCCGGGGCACAAGAAAACAATCAGTCTTTCAACAAGCATGTCTTCGCGGTCTCGCGGCGCGCTCCGCCCGAGCTCTGCTGACCGTTTCGCCCTCATCGAGAAGAAAGGGCGCAGGGAAGGCCGGGCGCCGGCTGGCACCCAGGGTCCGCACGCGAGAAACGCACGCGGGTTGACCACAGGTGATGCCGGGCTCCCGGCCTTCCCTGCGCAATGGTTTTACGGCTTATGGCGCGCTCTTTTCCCTGCACGTGGTGTACTGACAAAGCGAGGGTCTCGGCTTCACGAGGGTCTTCGGAGCTGTCGCGAGAGAGCGATCTCGGCCTCCGCCTCCTTGATTGTGTCGAGAACGTTTTTCACGGAGGCTTCCAGATTGGATACGAGATCTGGATCGGCCTCGATCCGCGGTGGACAAAGTAAGTAGACGGGGCGAGCATCGCCAACTTGTGCTTCGGAGCGACGCGTCGCAGCATAGGCTAACACGCGTTGGGCATACCCATGGCGAATGAGCAATGGGACAAAACCAAGTGCCACGAGTGCCATCATCATGATCAGCCCTTCGAGTGACCTCGTTATCGACGCGTCGTGATGTTCGATGATGGATGGCGGGCTGACTTGAGCGACATCCGCGTCTACGAGTGCCGTGCCGATCGTTTCCTCGCTTTTGCGCTCGATCGCGGGTGGCGACGTGACCTTGACTACATCCGCCGGGACATCTACCGGCGCCGCGCCAGTCCTTTGCTCTTCCTGACGCTCGATCACGGATGGCGGCGCAGCCTGAACTTCGACCCGCGAGCGATTTACCGGTCCGTTGGCAGCTGTCGCATCATCGCGCCCTCGGCGATGGGCGTCCACTGAGGTTCGCGCCCCGAACGATTGCACAGATTTCTGGTCCGACAATATCTTCCGCATTTCGTGCGGCTTGATCCTTGTTCGCTGAGCCTTGTGAAGCCTGTGGAGATCAGATGAGGGCGCTGCGTACCTCCACATATCCCACCGCAGCCGGGGCGCGCGTTCGCGGAACCCGTAAAAAAAAGTATCGCCACGAACCCAACCACCGCGAGGCCAAGCATTGCTTCTTTGGATCATCTGCATGTTCGTGCCCAGCCGGCTCGAGTAGGGCAAGCTGGATGCACCAGCATAATCATGGCCCCAGCCATAACCGCCACCGGCACCGCCGTTCGCAGATCCAGCACCACCAGCGTCACCCCCACCACCGCTGCCGGCACCACCAGCGCCTCCTGCACCACCGCCGCCAGCTCCACCACCTCCAGCGCCACCGGCACCACTGCCGCCAGCTCCAGCGCCACCGGCACCACCGCTGCCAGCTCCACCTCCAGCTCCAGCGCCACCGGCGCCACCGCCGCCGCCGCCACCACCGCTGCCGCCACCGGCGCCACCGCTGCCGCCACCACCACCGCTGCCGCCACCACCACCGCTGCCGCCACCGCCACCGCCACCGCCGCCACCACCACCACCACCACCGCTCCCGTGGCCAAAGGCCTGGGTGATGACCGGCGGGTTAATCAAGGTGATCAACAACGCTGCTATGACAGTAGACTTGATCACCGATCTGAGCATATCTGCCTCCAATGGCGCCCTATTTCTTTGGCGCGGCAGCACTCTTCAGAGGCCCAGAAGCGGAACGGGGCCGAGTTCATCAAGCTAGCGGTGCTTGCTGTTGCCCGACCTAGCTTTTCATCAGGTGAAACTCGGGTCGAGCTTCTGCTCAGCCTCAAGCACTCGTTCGCGAAGCGCTTCCAGTTCGGCGAGCTGGGAAGCGAGCGCTTCGAAACGGTGACGAAGAAGAGCGGCAGCGGCATCCACCCAGGGATTGCCCGCCGGCACCTTGGCCGATTTGAGAAGATCGGCCCGGGCCAGGGCCGCCGGGGAAGTCTGGAGATGATGGAGACCACTCATGGCCGGTCCTCCGCGTGGCGACGTACCGAGGGTTCGAACCTCCGAAGGTTCTCCACCGATTTCGTCGCGAGAAGAGATGAGCAGTAAGGCCGCGCCCCGGTCGGCGACCCTCAGCTAATCTTCACCGCGTTTGTGATGATAGTGTTTATGGGCCCCCGCGCCCTCCCCGCCACACGCCGCGACCGAGTTTGATCTCGAAAGCAGCATGGTTACGGCAGGAGGAGTTACGGCCGCGAATTTTCCGCAGGTCTTCAAAAACTCGCGCCGGTAGTTGTGTTCGGATGAGGACATCGAGCCCCTCACGGTTGCTGCAATTAAACCCCCATCGAGATCCGAATTAATTAAATTACGTTAATTCATTTCAATCACTAAATATAACAGAACCCCGGTTCCCGCCAGAACCGGCTTTCGCATTCTAGTGCTTCGCCGGGGAGTTCTTTGCCGGTTCGTTCGGGTTTGCTTTTGCTCCTTGGCCGAGCTGATCGAGCCGCTTTTCGAGTTCGCGCTTTTCCGCAAGGAGCCTCGCAGCGAGGATCTGATCGACCTCAGTGTGAAGCGCCCACAACTCATCGATGGACATCGCGTCAAGGTCTTCTCGATCCATGCCAGCCAGCTCCATTCCGATAGAACGAGCTTGGGCCACCAGGGCACGTGCGCCCGCAACGCCCTGCCCCAAAAGCTTGCTCGGGTATCGTGGCACTTTATACGATTTAATGTCTTCAATATTAAATTAGGTTAAATCAAACTGGTTAACTTTCTTCCTGTCATGTACGTGAGATCTGGCGCGAGACGAGCAACCCGAAAACGACGTGTCGGACGGACAGGCGACGACCGGAATGGGTCCACAAGCCGTCAATATGGCCAAACCGCGCGACTTCCGCTCTGCCGTCGAAAGCCGACGTTCACGGTCACGGGCCTATGCCGGCACGATCACCTTGCCGATCGGCCAGATCGCGATGCCTGCAAGCTTCAGATGGGCCCAGGCGAAGGGGATGCCGATGATCGTGACAGCGAGCACCAGTGCGGTCACGAGGTGGCCGAGCGCCAGCCACCAGCCGGCCAGCACGAACCAGATGATGTTGCCGATCACCCCGAGCGGGCCGGTGCCGATATCCTCGACACCCGTGACCTCGTAGCGGCTGACCGCCTTTGAACCGAACGGCAGCAGCGTGTAGACCGCGATGTTGAAGGCCGCCCGCGCCCAGGGCAGGCCGATGATGGTGATGGCCATGATGATCGCGGCGATCAGCCAGCCAAACGCCATCCAGGCGCCTCCGATGAGGATCCAGACGATGTTGAGGAGGATGGAGACGGGGGTCATGACATGATCCGGAGGTGGATGACGCCATCTATATAGGATCGAAATCTGTCCCTGCTAAGACGCTTCAATGCCCGCAAGACGTAGATCCGGATGGAGCGAAGTCTGGTAGGCAAAGGCGCCCTTGCGACGTGCCCACGATCTGTCTCCGTCAGCGAATTTGGTGGGCACGCGCGTCCGCCTTCGCTCTTCGAGCGACGGCGGACGCTTTGCCCACCCTTACGGCATCACCTCAGATCTTCCGTCCTGCCCGCTCCCAATAGGGGTCGCGCAGGCGGCGCTTGAAGATCTTGCCGGAGTCTTCGCGCGGCAGCTCGGTGCGGATCTCGATGTGCTTGGGCACCTTGTAGTCGGCGAGATGCGCCTTCAGCGCGGCGCGAACCTCGGCTTCATCGAGCGTGACGCCGGCTTGCGGCTCGACCACCGCCATCAGCGCCTCGCCGAATTCGGCGTCGGGGATGCCGAACACCGCGCAATCATGCACGCCTGATACCGCGTGCAGCACGGACTCGATCTCCGCCGGATAGATGTTGACGCCGCCCGAGATCACCATGTCGCGCTTGCGGTCGCAGATGAAGACGTAGCCGTCTTCGTCGATATAGCCGACATCGCCGGAGGTGATGAAGCCGTCGCGGTCGATCTCGGCGCGCTTCTCCGGCTTGTTGTGATAGGTGAAGTTGGCCAGCTCCGCCATGCGGGAATAGATCTCGCCGATCTCACCCACGCCGAGCACGCGGCCGTCCTCGCCGATGAAGCGGAGCTCGGCGCCGGGCGATATCTTGCCGACCGTGCCGGGCTTCTTCAGCGCGTCCTCGGAGGTCGCAAACGTCACGGCACTGGACTCGGTCGAGCCGTAGAATTCGTAGATCACCGGTCCCCACCACTCGATCATGGCCCGCTTGACGTCGGCCGGGCACGGCGCAGCGGCATGGATGACGTGGCGCAGCGACGAGACGTCGTACTTGTTGCGGACTGCCTCCGGCAGTTTCATCAGGCGGATGAACATGGTCGGCACCATGAAGATGGTGTCGATTTTGTATCGCTCGATCGCTTGCAGAAATTCTTCCGCCTCGAACCGCGGCATCAGCACCAGTACCCCGCCGAGCTTGCCGGCGCGGATGCCGAACGAATTCGGCGCGGAATGATAGAGCGGGCCCGGCAGCAGCGCGCGGGCCCCGGGCTTCAGTCCATAGATCATCGCGCGCATGCGCTCGCCGGCGGCCTGCTGCTCCGGCGTCGGCGCCTTCCGCCGGACGCCCTTGGGATGGCCTGTCGTGCCCGAGGTGTAGATCATGTTCATGGGCTGCGGCACGACCGGGCCGTCATAGGGCTGCTGCTGCGCGAGCCAGGATTCGAAATCGATCGCGAAGCTAGGCGTCGCCAGATGAGCCGGATCGATCTTGTAGTTGGAGCGGATCTCCGGCGGCGTCGGCACGCTGAGCACGGTGACGCCGCGCGGGATCGCATCGCGCAGCGCGTGCAGCATGTCGGCGTGCCCGATCAGCACGGACGTGCCGGTGTCGTTCAAGATGTAATTGATCTCCTCCGGCTTGAAGTGCCAGTTGATCGGCACGCCGTAGGCGCCCAGGCGCATCGCGGCGTAGGCGGCTTCGAGGAAGGCGATGTCGTTGCGCATCAGCATGCAGACGCAATCGCCTTGCTTGACGCCGATTTTGGCAAGGCCGCTCGCGATGCGGTCGGCGCGATCGGCGACTTCGGCATGGGAACGGCGGCGGTCGCCGGAGACGATGCCGAGGAATGGGGACGTTTCGCTCATTTTGTTTTTCTTTGTTGTTGTGTTTGTCATTCCGGGGCGGCTCGGAGAGCCGAACTCTGGTGCGCAATTGCGCACCCGAGGTCTGGTCCTTCGGACCATCCCGGAACGACAAGGGCTAATCCGCGAACTTCGGCGCACGCTTTTCCAGGTTGGCGCGCACCGCTTCGGTCTGGTTGGGGCTGCCGATCAGCTTCTGCTGCTCGACGGACTCGGCGAGCAGCGCCGGGCCCGGATCGACCGAGAGATTGTTCAGCAACCGCTTGGCCGCACGGATCGCATCGGGGCTCTTGCCGGCGATCTCGCGCGCGGTCTCCAGCGCCGCGGCGCGCGGGTCATCGCAGATGCGCGTGGCGAGCCCATACGTCATCGCCTCCTGGGCGGAGAAGATGCGGCCCGTGTAGGTGAGGTCGCGCAAGACGTCGTCGCGCACCAGTGAGGCCAGGATCGGCGTGCCCGCCATGTCAGGGACGAGACCCCATTTGATCTCCATGATCGACATCCGCGCATCGGGCGCCAGGAAGCGCATGTCGGCGCCGAGCGAGAGCTGGAAGCCGCCGCCGAAGGCAACGCCGTGCACCGCCGCGATGACCGGCACCGGAAGCTGGCGCCAGCCCCACACTGCCTGCTGCGGAAAATTCGCCTTGCCATGCGTGCGCACCGTGAGATCCCGATTTTCGCCACCCGGAATTCCATCGCCGCCTTTCTCCTTCATGGCGGCGAAACGCCCCATGTCGAGCCCGGCGCAGAAGGCGCGGCCTTCACCTGAGAGCACGACGACGCGGACACTTTTTTCCCTGGAAAGTCGGTCGGTTGCGGCAACGAGGGCCTCGAACATCGGCTGATCCAGCGCATTCATCTTGTCGCTGCGCACCAGTCGCACGTCGGCGACGCCTTCCGAGATCGAGATCGAGACGCGATCTTCCATGGACGAATTCTCCCTGTTCTTGTTCAGTGCCGCTTTACAGGACGCTGGAGGCCGGATTTAGTCAATCGACCAATTAACTGACAATCCCTACGGGGGAAACAGCCATGTTCAAGGAAAATCTTCTGGCCGGCCGGCGCATTCTCGTGACCGGCGGCGGCACCGGTCTCGGCAAGTCGATGGCGGCGCGCTTCCTCCAGCTCGGCGCCGAGGTGCACATCTGCGGCCGACGCAAGATCGTGTGCGACGAGACCGCGACCGAGCTGATGGATCTCTATGGCGGCCGCGTCACCAGCCACGGCGTCGACATCCGCAATGCGCTCGCGGTCGAGGAGATGATCGAGGCCATCTTCCGCGATGGTCCCCTCACCGATCTCATCAACAACGCCGCCGGCAACTTCATCTCCCGCACCGAGGAGCTCTCGCCGCGCGGGTTCGACGCGGTCGCCAATATCGTCATGCACGGCACGTTCTATGTGACGCATGCGGTCGGCAAGCGCTGGATCGCCTTGAAGCAGCCGGGCAACGTCGTGTCGATCACCGTGACCTGGGTGCGCAACGGCTCGCCTTATGTGGTGCCGTCAGCGATGAGCAAGTCGGCGATCCACGCCATGACGATGTCGCTGGCGACCGAATGGGGCCGCTACGGCATCCGCCTCAACACGATTGCCCCCGGCGAGATCCCGACCGAGGGCATGAGCAAACGCATCAAGCCGGGTGACGAGGCCGGCGCGCGCACCAAGGCGATGAACCCGATGGGCCGCGTCGGCACCATGGAGGAATTGCAGAACCTCGCGGTGTTCCTGATCTCAGGCGGCTGCAACTGGATCAACGGCGAGACCATCGCCATGGACGGCGCCCAGGCGCTGGCCATGGGCGGCAATTTCTACCAGCTGCGCGACTGGAGCGACGAGGACTGGAAGACCGCGCGCGAGAGCATCATGGCGCAGAACGAAAAGGACCGGGCGAAGCGGGGCTAGTCGTGTCGCGCGAATGAAGGCGTGAGGAGCTGACGCCCCCTCACGCCACCCTCACCTGTCATCCCCGCGAACGCAGGGACCCATAACCACAGAAGTTAGCTTGGCGAAGATTGGCAATGACCAGTCTTCGCCAAATTGCGTTTAGGGGCTATGGCTCCCGGATTGCGCTCCGCTTCGCTGCGCTTGTCCGGGACGACCGCGGGGCTCCCCCACCTTGTCTTCACCCGCAGATGCCCCCACACTCCCCCGCAATAAAAACAAAACGTCACGGGAGAAACATGTCCACACAGAAACTGGCTGACCTCGCCGACATGGTGCGTGAGCGCGCCAACAGCCGCGGCGATGCCATCGCCTACGAGTTCGAGGGCCGCCTCACCAGCTTTGCCGAGTTCGATATCAAAACGAACAAGGTTGCCAACGCGCTGATTGCAATGGGCGTGAAGAAGGGTGATCGCGTCGCCTATCTCGGCAAGAACAGCGATCTCTATTTCGAGCTGCTGTTGGGCGCGATCAAGGCCGGTGTGGTGATGGCGCCGGTGAACTGGCGGCTCGCGGGGCCCGAGGTCGCTTTCATCGTTTCGGATTGCAAGGCGCCAGTGCTGTTCGTCGGGCCGGAGTTCATCACACAGGTTCGCCAGATCAGGGATCAGATACCGGGCGTGCGCACCGTGATCACCACCGAGGGCGGCGCGCCGGAGTGGCGGGATTTTACGGCGTGGCGCGATGCACAGAGCGGCGACGATCCAAAAGTGCCGATCGACACGAAGGACATCGCGATCCAGCTCTACACCTCGGGCACCACAGGCAAGCCGAAAGGCGCGATGCTGAGCCACGCGAACTTCCTCAACCTCGTGCAGACAGGCAATGCCGAGGACAAGCCCGAGTGGAACCGGTGGTCGACCGACGACGTCTCGCTGGTAGCGATGCCGATCTTCCACATCGGCGGCTCAGGCTGGGGCGTGATGGGGCTCTATCACGGCGCCCGCGGCGTGATCGCGCGCGAGTTCGACCCCACCAAGGTTTTGGATTTCTTCGAGCGGTCGGGCATCACAAAACTGTTCATGGTGCCGGCGGCGATGCAGTTCGTGGTGCGGCAGCCGCGGGCCAAGACGATGGACTTCTCGCGGCTGAAATACATGCTGTACGGCGCCTCGCCGATCCCGGCGGCGCTGCTGAAGGAGTGCATCGAGGTGTTCAAATGCGGCTTCGTGCAGCTGTACGGCATGACCGAGACGACCGGCACCATCGTCGCGCTGCCGCCTGAGGACCATGTCGAGGGACTGGAGCGGATGCGCTCGGCCGGCAAGGCCCTGCCGGGCGTCGAGATCGCAATTCTGGACGCCGACGGCAAGCCGCTGCCGCCGCGCAAGGTCGGCGAGATCGCGACGCGCTCGGGCTCCAATATGGTCGGCTACTGGAATTTGCCGGAGGCCACCGCTGCGACGCTGCGCAGTGATGGGTGGTTGCGCACGGGCGATGCCGGCTACATGGACGAGGACGGCTACCTCTACATCCATGACCGCATCAAGGACATGATCATCTCCGGCGGCGAGAACATCTACCCCGCCGAGGTCGAGAGCGCGCTCTGCGATCATCCTGATATCGCGGAAGCTGCCGTGATCGGCGTGCCCGACGACAAATGGGGCGAAGCGGTGAAGGCCGTCGTGGTGATGAAGCCCGGCAAACAGGCGACTGCCACCGACATCATCAATTTCACCCGGACGCGCATCGCCGGCTACAAGACGCCGAAGAGCGTGGAATTCCTGCCGGCGCTGCCGCGCAATCCGAGCGGCAAGATTTTGCGGCGGCAATTGCGCGAGCCGTATTGGGCGGGGAAGGATCGACGGGTGAATTAGCCCCGCTGCGAGCGAAGCAATCCCAAGTCCCTCCGAGGCAACATTTCTGGATTGCTTTCACTGCTCTCGCAATGACGCTAATGCTTCCCCGGCCCCATATAGCCGAACAAGAAACCCGCCACTTTCCGCATCTGGATCTCCTCGCTGCCCTCGGTGATGCGATAGCGGCGGTGGTGGCGGTAGATGTGCTCGAACGGCTTGTGGCGTGAGTAGCCCATGCCGCCATGGACCTGCATCGCCCGGTCGGCGGATTCGCAGCAGAGGCGGTTTGCCCAATAGTTGCACATCGAGACGCGGTCGGAGAGCGTGCGCTCGATCTGCTCCTCGGTGAGCTGGTCCATCTCCCAGGCGGTCTTGCGGATCAACAGCCGCAGCATCTCGGCTTGGGTGGCGAGCTCGACCAACGGGAACTGGATCGCCTGGTTTTCCGCGAGCGCCTTGCCGAACGGTTTTCGTTCTCGGGCGTATTTCACACTCTCGTTGATGCAGTAGACGGCCGCTCCCAGCGAGCTCGCGGCCTGGCGGATGCGGTTCTGGTGCACGAAACATTGCGCCAAGGAGAGGCCGCGGCCGACCTCGCCGAAAAGCGCATCCTCGGGCACGAACACATCGGTGAAACTGACGCGCGGATGGTCGGTCGGCATGTTGAAGGTCCACATGTATTCCTCGACCTTCACACCGGGGCTCTTGGCCGGCACCAGGAAGCAGGTGATGCCGCGGGCATCGCCGTCATTGCCGCTGGTGCGCGCGAACAGCGCACAATGGGTGGCGACGTGCATGCCGGTGGTCCACATCTTCTCGCCGTTGATGATCCAGCCCTTGACGTTGTCGCGCGTGGCCGGCTCCGCGCGCGTCTCCATGTGGGTGGCGTCCGAGCCGTGATGCGGCTCGGTGAGGCCAAAGGTGATGCGGTACTTGCCCCTGATCGAACCGTCGATCATCGCCTTCTGGTCGTCGCGGCCGTAACGGTCGAGCATGGTGACGACGGGGAAGTTACCGACGATCGAGTGCTCGTTCTGGAGATCGTTGTGCAGGCCGAGGCCCTTTGCGGCAAAATGCTCGCGGATCACGGCCATCCAGAGGTTGGAGCCGTCCTTCCCACCATATTGCTTCGGCACCGGGAACCGCAGATGGCCGGCGGCGTCGGCGAGATCCTTGGCCTTGCGCAGCAGCGCTTCCCATTCATGCCGCGGCAGACCGCCATTCTCGAAATCCGTGCGCGCCCATTCGCGGCGATGATCGAAAAAGCGGATGTTGTCCTCGGCCTCCTCCAGCGGCTTGATCGCGCGTTCGATGAAACGGTCGAGCTCTCCGAGATAAGCGACGAGATCGGCAGGCAATGAGAAATCCACGGTTCTCTCCCGGATTGATTTTCGTTTTGCGTTGAGGCGCTAGGCGCGTCTTTGCTTCGCATGATTAAGGTGAGAAGAGCCTCGCCAAGTCAAGCGAGCCGAGACGTGCCGGCGGCGCAAGGCGCACCTACGCAATTCGATGGTGCTCGAGCGGCGACGCGCGCTAGTATGACGCCGATATTCCTTCACAAGAAAATGCGGGAGCCGCGCGATGGAGCTGAACTTTTCCAAGGTGGAACGCAAGGGACCGATCACGATCGTGACGCTGTCGCGGCCCGAGGTCTACAACGCGCTGCATACCGATGCGCATTTCGAGCTGCAAAAAGTGTTCGACGATTTCTCCGCCGATCCCGAGCAGTGGATCGCGATCGTCACGGGCAGCGGCGACAAGGCGTTCTGCGCCGGCAACGATCTGAAATGGCAGGCCGCCGGCGGCAAGCGCGGCTGGGACAAGGGCGGCTTTGCCGGCCTCACCTCGCGCTTCGACTGCGACAAGCCGATCATCGCCGCAGTGAACGGCGTTGCCATGGGCGGCGGTTTCGAGATCGCACTGGCCTGCGACCTCATCATCGCCGCGGAGAACGCAACCTTCGCGCTGCCCGAGCCGCGCGTCGGCCTCGCCGCACTCGCCGGCGGCCTGCACCGTCTGCCGCGGCAGATCGGCCTCAAGCGCGCCATGGGCATGATCCTCACCGCGCGCCATGTCAGCGCAAAGGAAGGTCTTGAGCTCGGCTTCGTCAATGAGGTGGTGCCACAGGGCGAGGCGCTCAACGCCGCGCTGCGCTGGGCCGAGATGATCGCCAAGAACTCGCCGATGTCGATCCGGGCCTCGAAGCAGGCCATCCAGCGTGGGCTTGGCGTGCCGCTGGAGCAGGCGATCGCCGAGCAGCGGGAGTATCCGGCGGTCAAGGCAATGGTGGCCTCGCAGGATTATATCGAGGGTCCGAAAGCGTTTGCGGAGAAGCGGCCGCCGAAATGGGTCGGGAAGTAGCGGCTCCGCTCCTCACGATGAGACGCCCGACACCATCTGTGTCATGCCCCGGCTTGACCGGGGCATCCAGTGCGCCGCGGCTTCTCCGTATCTCACTGCGGTCTCTGGAATACTGGATCGCCGGCCCTCGCGGGCGATGACGGCGGAGGTTGAGGCGCCGCCTACCCGCCTCGAGACAGCTCCCGCTTGTAGGACGCATAATTCGGCTGATCGACGGCGAGCTTGTCCATCGTGGTCGCCCACAGATGCTCGGCGAGACCGGGCGTTGTCAGATCAACCTCGCCTTGGGCGATGCGCTCGGCGAGCGCGCGGTTGAGCTCGGTGACCGAGCCGTCGATGCCAAGCAGCGCACGCAGGCGCTCCACCTCCGCAGCGTCGCTCTCCTTCTCCCGCGTCAGCTGCCGCGTGACGAGCTCGAGGATGTTGATGGCGACGCGCAGCTTGAAGGCCTGGTGGCCGGAGATCAGCGGCGTGATGTCGCTCCGGAGGAAATCGGCGACTGCTTTCGTCAGCTCGATGGGCGTCGGTTCATCCTGCATGCGTCAGCTCCCGCGCGGCGCCAAGAGCCGCAACAGATCGATCTCGGTCTCCGAGGCGCGGCGGCCGATCATGGCGCGCTCCATGGAATGGTCCGGCCCTTCGCGAAACCGTTGCATCATGCCGCCGCACATGATGCCCCAGCGCAGCGTCCCCATCACTTCCCAGAATTTTACGCGCGCCGGATCGACCTTGCGGCCTGCGGCCTCATAGCCCGCGAACAATTCCTCGCGCGTGCCAAACCCACCGACCGGCTTGTCGATCTCGCCAAAGCGCCAGGAATTGACGCAGACCCAGCCGAGATCCTCCATGGGATCGCCGAGATGAGCGAGCTCCCAGTCGAGCACCGCGCGAACGCCGTCCGAGCCGATGATGAGATTGCCGTTGCGGAAATCGCCGTGCACCAGCGTGGTCTCGGCCGCGGGACCGGGATCGTGGTCGCGCAGCCAGCGCAGTGCCAGCTCGAACACGGGCTTGGGCCAGTTCAGGCTACGATAGTCGCGCTCGAACTCGCCGATCTCCTGTGTCGCCCCCCGGCTGCGCAGCGCAGGCAATTTGTCTTGCGGCAGCCTGTGGAGGCCAGCGAGAATGCCGCCGATCTGCCGCGCGAGAAGCGGCCGCGCCGCCGCGTACTCCTCATCGCGAAGAATCTTGCGCGCGATGGTCTCGCCCTCGACCCGCTGCATGATGAAGCCGGTGCCGAGCTCGTCCTCCGGCGTGAGCACATGCATCACGCGCGGGGACGGCACGCCGGCCTCATAGGCAAGCTGCATCAGCTGCGCTTCAGCACCAAGGCCCGCTGCACGCGTCGGTGCGGCGCCATAGCCCTTCGGCGAGCGGCGCAGGATCGCACCGATCGGACCATCGGGATGCACGATGTCGAAGCGCCAGGTCTCCTGGCTCGCGCCGCCGGACAGTTTTGCGGCGCCTGTGACGCCGGTCGCGCCCGGGCACCAGCGCGCGACGCTGCGCGAGAGCTCCGCCTCGATCATTTGCCCTTGAACTGCGCGGGACGCTTCTCCAGGAACGCGCCGACGCCCTCGCGGAAATCCTGGGTGTCGCCGGCGCGGAGCTGGCACTGGAATTCGAGATTGAGCTGATCCTCGAAGGAGTTTTCCGGGCTGTCCCAATAGAGCTTGCGGATCAGTGACAGCGCGACCGTGGGGCCGCTGGCGAGTTCGCGTGCGAGCTTCATCGCCTCCTCCATCAGCACGCCGTCGTCATAGACGCGGTTGACGAGGCCCCACTCCAGCGCCTTCTCGGCCGGCAGCCGCTCGCCCATCAGCGACAATTCGATCGAGCGCGCGCGGCCAACGAGACGCGGCAGGAGCCAGGTCGAGCCGCAGTCCGGCACGAGGCCGATGCGGCGGAAGGCTTGCAGGAAGTAGGAGGAACGCGCGCACAAAATCATGTCGCCGAGCAGCGCGAAACTCATGCCGGCGCCGGCAGCCGGGCCGTTGACCGCGGTGACGATCGGGCAGTGCAGGTTGCGGATGCGGCGCAGGAAGGGGTGAAAACCGGTCTCGAGGGTCAGGCCGGCCTTGGTCTTCTTCGACTGGTTGTTGCGGCCTTGAAGATTCGCGCCGGTGCAGAACGCGCGGCCCGCGCCGGTCAAGACGACGCAGCGCACCTCGTCCTTCTTCTCTTCGATCGCGTCGAGCGCTTCGGCGAGACCTCCCAGCATATCCACGGAGACCGCGTTCATCACCTCCTGATGGTCGAGCTTGAGGATCGCGACCGAGCCATCGAAATCGAGCGTGACGTGTTTGAACTGCATTGTTTCCTCGTCAGTTGCGGCCGCGATGTTTCGCAGACCGGAATTAGTTTTTGCCGGAGTGCATATTTGATTTTTGTCGCGGTCTTGTCCATGGTGATCAGAGCATAGCAAGCAATCTTGCGCGCAGCGGCTGACGGGCCGCAGACCAAAAACAGGAAACGCGCCATGACCATTTTCGACCTCTCCGGCCGCGTCGCCGTGATCACCGGCGGCAACGGCGGCATCGGGCTCGGCATCGCGCAGGCGCTTGCGGCCCAGGGTTGCAACGTCTCGATCTGGGGCCGCAATCCCGACAAGAACAAGAGTGCCGCCGCGAGCCTGGCCGATCTTGCCGGCAAGGTCGACACCCGCGTCTGCGACGTCACCGATCCGGCCTCGGTCAATGCGGCGATGAAGGCGACGCTCGACACCTACGGCCGCGTCGACGGCTGCTTCGCCAATGCCGGCATCGGTGGCGGCGGCCGGCGCGCCTTCATCGAGCGCACCGAGGAGGAATGGCGCACGATGTTCGCGACCAATCTCGATGGCGTGTTCCACGCGTTCCAGGCCGCGGCGAAACACATGACCGATCGCGCCAATGCAGGCGATCCCTTCGGCCGGCTGGTCGCGACCTCGAGCCTCGCCTCGATCTTCGGCACGGCGCGCAACGAGCATTATGCCGCGACCAAGGCCGCCATCAACGCGCTGGTGCGCGCACTCGGGGTCGAGCTGGCGCGTTACGGCGTCACCGCCAATGCGATCCTGCCAGGCTGGATCAAGAGTGACATGACCGCAGGGCTCATGGCCAACGACAAGTTCGTCGCCAACGTGATGCCGCGGATTCCGATGCGGCGCTTCGGCGAAGCCTCCGATTTCGGCGGCATCGCGGTGTATCTGATGAGCAAGGCGTCGTCGTATCACACGGCGGATACGTTCGTGATCGACGGCGGCTATACGGCGTTTTGATTTTCGTAGCCCGGATGGAGCGCAGCGCAATCCGGGACCGGCGTAACCGTGAGGCAAGACCCGGATTTCGCTGCGCTCCATCCGGGCTACAACACTGAGGGAATGGGCAAATGTTCTCGCACATCATGGTCGGCACCAACGACCTCGACAAAGCCAAGGCGTTCTACGACCAACTGCTGGGCACGCTCGAGGTGCGGCCAGCCAAGCTCGACGGCCATCGCATTTTCTATATCACCAAGACCGGCGTGTTCTCGGTCTCGAAGCCGATCAATGGAGAACCGGCGTCGGCAGCGAATGGCGGCACGATCGGCTTTGCCTGCAACTCCCCGGAGCAAGTCGACAAATGGCACGCAGCCGGTATTGCGGCCGGCGGCAAGTCGATCGAGGATCCGCCCGGCGTGCGCCAGGGCCCCGGCGGCAAGCTCTATCTCGCCTATCTGCGCGATCTCGACGGCAACAAGATCTGCGCGATGCATCGGATGCCGAACTGATCGCTCAGGATGCCGTCATTCCCCGCGGAGGCGGGGAATCCAGTACGCCGCAGCTTCTCGGTTCAATCGCTGCCGTTTCGGAGTACTGGATCGCCCGATCAAGTGTTCAGCCCGGGGACATGACCGACGGGTGTTCGGGGACATAGCCGACACATTCTCCGCTCGCCAAGTCGATGATAGCGACTTGGTGGGCGGCAAAGAAGATCCCGTATTGCGCATCGTTTGCCGAG